>Ga0070665_100001891_pt1 | contig 23710 bp, 20 predicted proteins | sample KBSS13metaG_FD_65862 | JGI IMG/M metagenome (GOLD analysis project Ga0070665, IMG submission 65862) | Switchgrass rhizosphere microbial communities from Kellogg Biological Station, Michigan, USA - KBS S1-3 metaG | ecosystem: Host-associated > Plants > Roots > Rhizosphere > Soil ... | reverse complement strand
GGGCGGAGCTCGGTGCCGGTCCGGTCCACCCACACCGGCACCGTGGCCCCGGGCATCGCGGCCACCGGGGCCGTCACCTCCCCGGAGCGCGGGGTGCCGTCCGGAGCGGTCCAGGAGGCGAGCACCCGCCTGCCACCGGGCCCGGACGGGTCGGCAGGCGCAGTCGGGCCGACGACCACCGAGACCGTGGCGGGCACCCGGACACGTGCCGCGGCCTCCTGTGCGGCCCGCGCGGACACCGAGCCCTGCACCATCACCCCGACGACGGCGGCCAGCACCAGCACGACCACCGCGGCCGCACAGAGGAGCACGGCGACGACGTCCTCGACCCGGTCGGTCCGTCTGCGCGGGAGGCGGGAAGCTGCGGCCACGCCGGGGACTCGCCCGGGACGGGCGCGGGGTTACCTCTCCCCCTACTTTGATACGTCTGCATCAACTAGCGTGCGAGAGACGGAGCCCGACCAAGCGGAGGTGCACGATGGCGTGGGACTTCTCCACCGAACCCGAGTTCGAGAAGAAGCTGGCGTGGATGCGGGAGTTCGTCCGCGAGGAGATCCTCCCGCTGGAGACCCTGGACCTGAGCCGGGACCAGTACGCGCGGATCACCGCCCCGCTCAAGGAGCGGGTCAAGGAGCAGGGCCTGTGGGCCGCCCACCTGCCACCGGAGCTCGGCGGCGGCGGGTTCGGCCAGGTCAAGCTGGGTTTGATGCACGAGATCCTGGGCCAGAGCCGGTTCGCGCCGGGCGTCTTCGGCAACCAGGCCCCGGACTCCGGCAACGCCGAGCTGCTGGCCATCGGCGGTTCGCCGCAGCAGAAGGAGCAGTGGATGTTCCCGCTGCTGCGCGGTGAGCTCCGGTCCAGCTTCTCGATGACCGAGCCCGGCGCGGGCGCGGACCCGACCCTGCTGACCACCCGGGCGGTGCTCGACGGCGACGAGTACGTGATCAACGGCCACAAGTGGTTCTCGTCCAACGCCTCGGCCGCGGACTTCCTCATCGTCATGGCGGTGACGGACCCCGACGTCTCGCCGTACCAGGGCTCGTCGATGATCATCGTCCCGGTGGACACGCCCGGCGTGAACGTCCTGCGGGACATCCCGGTCATGGACCACTCCTCGGTCACCGGGCAGCTCGAGGGCGGGCACGCGGAGATCCTCTACGAGAACGTCCGGGTGCCTCGGGAGAACCTCGTCGGCAACCCCGGCGACGGGTTCACGCTCGCGCAGCAGCGGCTCGGCCCCGGCCGTATCCACCACGCGATGCGCTGGCTGGGCCAGTCGAAGCGCGCCTTCGACATGCTCTGCGAGCGGGCGGTCTCCCGCTACACCCACGGCTCCCGGCTCGCCGAGAAGCAGATGATCCAGGACTGGGTCGCGCTCTCCGCCGCGGAGATGCAGGCCGCCCGGCTGCTCACCCTGCAGGCCGCGTGGACGATGGACCAGGTCGGGGCCTCGAACGCCCGGCTGGAGATCGGGATGATCAAGTACTGGGGCGCGAAGGTGCTCCACGACGTGATCGACCGCGCCATCCAGGTCCACGGCTCGCTCGGCTTCTCCGGCGACCTGCCGCTGGAGCAGATGTACCGCGCCGCCCGCGCCGCCCGGATCTACGACGGGCCGGACGAGGTGCACAAGGCGACCGTCGCGACGCGCATCCTGCGGGGCTACGAGCCGCGCGAGGTCCCCACCGAGCACGTGCCGACCCGCGAGGCGGCGGCGCGCCGGAAGTTCGCCCAGTACCTGGAGCTCGCCACGGCGAACGACTGAGGACCCGTCTCGTCCCCACTCCCGCCCGTGACGGCCCCCAAACGGGGTCGCCCGGACGACACTCCTCGGGAGCCCGCCCGGACGCACGCCGCCCCGACCGCCGGGCGGCGGAGGTCTGCGCCTCACACCCAGGCGTCGACCTCCGCGCGCCAGCGGGCCTTGTCCGCCTCCGGGGCGAACGTCGCGTCGAACGAGTGGTGCGCGAGCCGGGCGAGGCGGGCGCGGTCCAGGCCGAGCGCGCCCTCGACCGCCGTGTAGTTCGCGTCCACGTAGCCGCCGAAGTACGCGGGGTCGTCGCTGTTCACGGTCACGACCAGGCCCTCGTCGAGCATCCGGCCGAGCGGGTGGTCGGCGATGGTGTCGACGGCCCGCAGCACCACGTTCGACAGCGGGCACACCGTGAGCGGGATGCGATCCTCCCGCAGCCGCGCGACGAGCGCGGGATCCTCCAGCGCCCGGATCCCGTGGTCCACCCGCTCGACGTGCAGCAGGTCGAGCGCCTCCCAGACGTAGTCCGGGCCGCCCTCCTCCCCCGCGTGCGCGACCCGGTGCAGGCCCTCCGCGGCGGCCATCGCGTAGACGTCGGTGAACAGCGACGGCGGGTAGCCCACCTCGGTCGAGTCCAACCCGACGCCGATGAAGTGCTCGCGGAACGGCAGCGCGGCCCGCAGGATCTCCTCCGCCGCCTCGGGCCCCAGGTCCCGCAGGAAGCAGAGGATCATCGCCGCGGACACCCCGTGGGTGTCGTACGCGGCGGAGAACGCGCTGCTCAGACCCCCGATCACGGCCTCGATCGGGACGCCGTGGTTCACGTGCGTCTGCGGGTCGAAGAAGACCTCGGCGCGCCGGATGCCCGCCCGGCGGGCGTGGTCGAGGTAGCCGGTGGCGAGCTCGTGGAAGTCCTCCTCGGTGCGCAGCACGGCGAGGTTGGCGTAGTGCACGTCGAGGAAGGACTGCAGGTCGGTGAAGTGGTCGTAGCGGGCCCGCAGGGCGGCGGGATCGCGGGTGGGGAGCGGGAGGTCGTGCCGGTCGGCCAGCGCCACCAGCAGCTCGGCCTCGATGGCGCCTTCGATGTGCAGGTGCAGCTCGGCCGTGGGCGGGGTGCTCATGGTCGTGAGCCTGCCGGATCGCCGGGCCTGCTGTGCACCAGGTGCCGCTCCCCCAGCTGCTGCTCCGCCGCTCGGCGGTCCGTTGGAACCGGCCGGAACCGGCGGTCCGTCAGAACCGGCGGTTCGCCAGGACCGGGATCGCCGCGCGGGCCGTGCCGACCGACTCCAGGTCGAGGTCGTGGACCAGCAGGTCCGGCTTCTCGCCCAGCTGCGCCTCGACGACGCCGAAGGGGCTCGCGACCAGGCTCGCCCCGATCCCGGTGGGTGCCTTGCCCCGCTCCCTGCCGACGCTCTCCGGGTCGGCCTGGTCGCACGCCGCCACGATGCAGGTGGAGTCCAGCGCACGGGCGCGCACCAGCAGGTCCCACTGCTCACGCTTGCCCGGCCCGGCACCCCACGAGGCCGGCATGAGCACGACCCGGGCGCCCGCGTCGCCGAGCTTCTGGAAGAGCCCGGGAAAGCGGACGTCGTAGCAGGTGGCGAGGCCGACGGTGGTCCCGTCGACGTCGATCGTGACCGGCAGAGTGCCCGGCGCGACGGTGGCGGACTCGGCGAACCCGAAGGCGTCGAACAGGTGCACCTTGTCGTAGTGCGCCTCGACCCCGCCACCGGTGGCGAGCAGGGTGTTGCGCACGCGCCCGTCCGGGTCCGGGGTGAACATCCCCGCCACCACGGTCACCCCGGCCTCCGCGGCGATCTCCCGCACGCGGGTGGCCCAGGGTCCGTCGAGCGGCTCCGCGGGCAGCGTCACCCCGAAGCAGCACATCGTGGCCTCGGGGAACACCACGACCCGCGCGCCCGCGGCGGCCGCGCGCGCCGTCTCCGCGGCCACGGTCTCGAGGTTCTCCGCGGGCGACGGGGTGGACACGATCTGGGCCAGGGCGATGCGCACTGGGTCTCCCTTCTGTTGTATATCTGGTGTATGCCGCTCTCGGGCCGGGACAAGGCCCTGCACTTCCTGCGCGAGACCGTCCTCGCCGACCCCGCGATCCAGGGCACGTTCCTCAACGAGGTCGAGCTCGCGGGTCGGATCGGGGTCTCGCGGACCCCGGTCCGCGAGGCGCTGCTGCTCCTCGTGGCCGACGGTCTGATCGAGATGATCCCCGGCCGCGGTGCGTACGTGCCACCGCTGACCGGCCGTCAGATCCGGGAGCTGATGGAGCTGCGCGGGGTGCTCGAGCGGCACTGCGCCGCGCGGGCCCTCGCCGCGGGCGCCATCCCCTTCTCGACGCTGCGCCGGGTGCTGGCCGAGCAGGACGAGCTGGCCGAGGACGGCGAGGACGCCACCGCCTTCATCGACCGGGACATGGTCTTCCACCAGGCCCTGGTCGACGCGGGCGGCAACGGGCTGCTCTCCCACACCTACGCGGGCCTGCGGGTCCGCCAGCGCAGGCTCGGCGTGGCCGCGCTGCACCGCTCGGCCAACCGGCAGCGCGCGGTGTGCACCGAGCACGAGCGGATCATCACGGCCCTGGCCGAGGGGGACGAGGCCCGGGCGCTCGCCGCGATCGACGAGCACCTGGCCCTCACGCTGCGGGTACTCCTCGAGGCGTGAGGTAGGCCTCGTCCTCGGCGTGGTCGGGGTTGCGCCCGATGGCCAGCCCGATCAGCGTGAGCACGCACGCGACCAGCACGTACACCGCCACCGCGACCCAGCCGAAGCCGCCGTTGAGCGCGGTGAACGCCAGCGGTGCCACGGCCCCGCCGAACACGCCCGCGATCGTGTAGGCCAGCGAGCTGCCGGTGTAGCGCAGCCGCGGGGAGAACTGCTCGGTGACGAACGCGGCCTGCGGCCCGTACATGAACGAGTGGCAGAGCAGCCCCACCACGACGCCGAACACGAGTAGCCCCAGCGAGCCACCGCCGATCATCGAGAAGAACGCGAACGGCCAGATCGCGGCGGCGACCGCGGCGACGGCGTACACGACCCGCCGGTTGATCCGGTCCGTCAGCGCCCCGGCGAGCGGGATGCAGAACAGCTGCAGAGCCGCCGCGACCAGCGTCGCGGTCAGCACCTGGCCGCGGCTGAACCCGTGCGTGGTGCCGTAGGTCAGGACGAAGACGGTGAAGAGCGCGTACAGGACGTCCGGCCCGATGCGGCTGAGCACGGCGGAGAGCAGCCCGCGCCACTCGTCGCGGAACACCTCGGTCACCGGCGCCGTCGGGCGGTCGCCGGACTCCTGGATCGCCTTGAAGACGGGCGTGTCCTCCAGCTTGAGCCGGATCCACAGCCCGAACCCGACGAGCACCGCGGAGAGCAGGAACGCCACCCGCCAGCCCCACGACAGGAAGGCCTCCTCGGACAGCGCGGCGGTGAGCACGGCCAGGACCCCGTTGGACATCAGGTTGCCCGCGGGCGGGCCGACCTGTGCGGCCGACGACCAGAACCCGCGCTTGCGGGGATCGCCGAACTCGCTGGAGAGCAGCACCGCGCCGCCCCACTCGCCGCCGACGCCGACACCCTGCGCGAACCGCAGCAGCACCAGGATGATCGGCGCCGCGACGCCGATGCTCGCGTAGCTGGGCAGCACGCCGATGAGGAACGTGGCCACGCCGATCAGCAGCAACGTGATCACGAGGACCTGTTTGCGCCCGATCCGGTCGCCGAGCCGCCCGAAGACGATCCCGCCCACGGGCCGCGACACGTACCCGACGGCGTAGGTGGAGAAGGCGAGCAGCGTGCCGGTCAGCGGATCCGAGTCCGGGAAGAACAGCTGGGGGAAGACCAGGGCGGCGGCCGCGGAGTAGACGGCGAAGTCGTACCACTCCAGCGAGGTGCCGGACAGGCTGGCGGCGAACGCCTTGACCAGCGACTTCCGGTCGACGGGCGGTGAGGTCGTCATGAGTGGGGCTCCAGGGCAGGACGGGTCGAACTCTCTGGACGAGCTACATACTTGCTGTATACACTCGGCATGCGCAACCCCGGTTCGACGAGTTCACCAGGAGGAAACGTGCTCACGTTCGCCCTGCCCGACGGCGGCACCCGCACCGTCGAGGTCCGCCGCGTGTTCAACGCGGGATACGCCGGTCGCGCGCAGGAGGAGGTGGCCGCGCACGTGGCGGAGCTGGCCGAGCTCGGCGTTCCCGCGCCGGAGGTCACCCCCGCCCTGTACCCGGTTTCGCCCTATCTGGCACAACAGGCCGACACGGTGCCCGCCCAGCACGGCCACACCTCGGGCGAGGCCGAGTGGGCCGTGGTGGTCGGGGACGACCTGGACGACCCGCTGCTCACCGTGGCCTGCGACCACACCGACCGGGACCTGGAGGTCCACGGTGTGGCGTGGAGCAAGAACGCCGGGCTGGACGTGCTGGGCAGCAAGGCCTGGCGGCTGCGCGAGATCGCCGACCTCGATGCGATCACCCTGCGGGCCTGGGTGCGTCACGGGGAGACGGAGCAGCCGATCCAGGACGCGAAGCTCGCCGCGCTGCTCACCCCGGACTACTGGCTCGACGTCCTGCGCGAGCGCGGTTGGCTCGCCCCCGGCACCGTCCTGCTCTCCGGCACCGTCGCCATGCTGCCGGGCGTGGACCAGTTCGCCGACGGCTGGCGCGTCGAGCTCACCGACCCCGCCACCGGCGACACCCTCGACCTGGCCTACACCGTCGACCGTCTCCCCGACCCCATCGGCTGATGCGGGACGAGTGCGAGTTCCGGCCCGTCGAGGACGTCCCGTGGGAGCAGGCGGGCGAGGGCGTCGAGGAACGGGTGCTGAGCCGGGGTGAGGGCGCGACGCTCACCCGGGTCACGCGCTGGCGCCCCGGCCTCGACACCGGCGCGGCCGGGGTGATCCGGCACGAGTTCCACGAGGAGGTCTACCTGCTGGAGGGCACGCTCACCGACCTCACGCTGGGCCGCACGTTCAGCGCGGGTCACTACGCCTCACGGCGGCCCGGCATGCCCCACGGCCCGTACCGGACCGAGGGCGGCTGCACCATGCTGGAGATCCGCACCCGCTGATCCGGTGGTCACCGTCCCGGCACCCCGACCGCCGTGTGCGGCGTCGAGGGCGCCGAACCGCGCCGGACCGTCGGTCACGGGGCGGGTGCCGTGAGCATGCGGGTGGCCAGGTCCGCGTAGTGGTCCGCCAGCTCGTCCGGGGTCCACCGGCCGTCCGGGCTGTACCAGCGGGCGACGTCGATCCCGAGGGACAGGACCGCGGCGGCCGCGGCCCGGGCGTCGGGCACGGTGAAGACTCCCGCCGCCATCCCGTGCTCGACCCTCTCCCGGACCACCCGCTCGGTCTCCCGGCGCAGCGCCGCGACCTCCTCGCGGTGCTCCGCGGACAGCGCGCCCTGTTCGTACTGGACCACCCGGGCGATCGTGCGGTGCTCGGCGTGCCAGATCGTGAAGGCCCGGACCAGGACGTCCAGGGACTCGGCGGCCGCCTTGCGCACGAGATCGAGGGCGAGGGCGTGGCCGCGGCGGGAGAGCGCGAACAGCAGCTCCTCCTTCGACGCGAAGTGCACGTAGAGCGCGGCGGTGCTCAGCCCGGAACCCTGGGCGATGTGCTTGAGCGACGTGCCGTGGAAGCCGCGTTCGGCGAACGAGTCCAGGGCGGCGCCGACGATCGCCCGCTGCGTCGCCGAGGGCCAGCCCGCCCACAGGTCGAGCCCCGCGAGAATCGTCTTGACCCGGTCGTCCATGACGCGCATCCTAGTTACTGATCAATCAGTAACCAAGGCTGACCCGCAGCCCGGACACTCCACCAGGAGCCAGCGATGCCGTCCGCCGAGCGCGACCTGATCCTGTCCCGCCGTGACCTGGAGTTCCTGCTCCACGACTGGCTCCGCGTCGAGGAGCTGACCGCCCGCGAGCGGTTCGCCGAACACTCCCGCGAGACGTTCGACGCGGTGCTGGAGCTGGCCGCGGACATCGCGACCGAGCGGTTCGCGCCGCACAACAAGCGCAACGACGTCGAGGAACCGCGCTTCGTCACCGACGGCGGGGTGGGCCGCGCCGAGCTGCACGAGGAGGTCGCCCCCGCGCTGCGCGCCGCGGCCGAGGCCGGCCTGCTGTCCGCGACCATGGACGAGTCCGTCGGGGGGCTGCAGCTGCCCACCGTCGTCGGCACGGCGCTGCAGGCCTGGTTCCACGCCGCGAACGTCGGCACGTGGGGGTACGCGATGCTCACCGTCGCGAACGCGAACCTGCTGCTGGCGTACGCCACCCCGGAGCTGGTCGAGCGGTACGTACCGGACATGCTGGCCGGCCGCGTCCACGGGACGATGTGCCTGTCCGAGCCGCAGGCGGGCTCCTCGCTCGCGGACATCACGACCCGCGCCGAGCCGCAGCCGGACGGCTCGTACCGGCTGACCGGCACCAAGATGTGGATCTCCGGCGGCGACCACGGGCTCGGCGAGAACATCGTGCACCTCGTGTTGGCGAAGGTTCCCGGCGGACCGGCCGGGGTGAAGGGCATCTCGCTGTTCCTGGTGCCGAAGGTCCGCCCCGACGGCACCCGCAACGACGTCGTCCTCACCGGGCTCAACCACAAGATGGGCTACCGCGGCACGGTCAACACGGTGCTGAGCTTCGAGGGGGCCGTCGGACACCTGGTCGGGACCGAGGGCCGGGGCCTGGCCGCGATGTTCCACATGATGAACGAGGCGCGGGTGGGCGTCGGGGCGGGTGCGGCGGCGCTGGCCTACACCGGCTACCTCAAGTCGCTGGACTACGCGAAGAGCCGTCCGCAGGGCCGCCCGGCGGGCGCCAAGGACCCGTCGTCGCCGATGGTGCCGATCATCCGGCACGCGGACGTGCGCCGGATGCTGCTGGCGCAGAAGGCGTACGCCGAGGGTGCGTTGGCCCTGGTGCTCTACTGCGGCAAGCTGGTCGACGAGCAGGAGGACGCGCTGCTCGACGTCCTCACCCCGATCGCCAAGAGCTGGCCCTCGCAGTGGGGGCTGGAGGCGAACGCGCTCGCGATCCAGGTGCACGGCGGGTACGGGTACACCCGCGAGTACGACGTCGAGCAGCACTACCGGGACAACCGGCTCAACCCGATCCACGAGGGCACCCACGGCATCCAGGGCCAGGACCTGCTGGGGCGCAAGGTGCGCACGGCCGGGTTCGCGGCGCTGCGGGCGCGCATCGCCTCGACCATCGAGCGGGCAGGCGACCTCCCGGAGGGCAAGCAGCTCCAGCAGTCCCTCGACCGGCTGGTCGAGGTCACCGAGATCCTGTACGCGCACCCCGATGCCGAGGAGCGGCTCGCCAACGCGAGTGTCTACCTGGAGGCCGCGGGGCACATCGTGGTGGCGTGGCTGTGGCTGGACCAGGTCCTGGCCACCGCGGGCCGGGAGGACGACCTCGCGAAGGGCAAGCGCGCCGCCGCGCGGTACTTCTTCCGCTACGAGCTGCCGAAGACGGGTCCGCAGCTGGACCTGCTCGCCTCGCTGGACACGACGTCCCTCGACACCGACCCCGCCTGGTTCTAGGAACGGCGTCCGCCGAACGCGCCGGTGCTCGGCGTGACCCGTGATGTGACGCCGCCCGCCGTCCATCCGCCGTTCACCCGGCGGCCGACTCGGCCGGTCAGTATCGCGCGCGTGACCGAGCAGCTGACGCAGTACGCCGTCGAGGACTCCGACGACGACGATCCCGTCCTCGTCGGCCCGGAGGGCGCCGTCGACACCTGGCGTGAGGGCTACCCGTACGACGAGCGGCTGTCCCGGGCCGAGTACGACCAGGTGAAGCGGCTGCTGCAGATCGAGCTGCTCAAGCTGCAGAACCACGTCAAGACCACCGGCTCGCGGATCGTCATCCTCTTCGAGGGCCGGGACGCCGCGGGCAAGGGCGGCACGATCAAGCGGTTCACCGAGCACCTCAACCCGCGCGGCGCCCGGGTCGTGGCGCTGGAGAAGCCCACCGAGCGCGAGCGCGGGCAGTGGTACTTCCAGCGCTACGTCGAGCACCTGCCGAGCGCGGGCGAGATCGTGCTGTTCGACCGCAGCTGGTACAACCGCGCCGGCGTGGAGCGGGTCATGGGGTTCGCCGACCCGGCCGACTACATGGAGTTCCTCCGGGCCGCACCGGAGCTCGAGCGGATGCTCGTCCGCAGCGGGTTGCACCTGGTCAAGCTGTGGTTCTCGGTGTCGCAGGCCGAGCAGCGCACCCGGTTCACCATCCGTCAGGTCGACCCGGTGCGGCAGTGGAAGCTCAGCCCCATGGACCTCGCCTCGCTGGACCGCTGGGCGGACTACACCGAGGCCAAGGAGGCGATGTTCTTCTACACCGACACCGCCGACGCACCCTGGACGGTGATCAAGAGCAACGACAAGAAGCGGGCCCGGCTCGAGGCGATGCGCCACGTCCTGCGGCTCTTCGACTACCCCGGCAAGGACCTCGCCGTGGCGACCGACCCGGACCCGCTGATCGTCGGCCCCGCCTCCCGGCTGTTCGAGGCCGACGAACAGCCGGGCGCCTTCCCGCCGCTCGGGCGCCACGCCTAGGAGCCCAGCACCTCGCGCGGCGAGACCAGGATCTTCACGTTCTCCTCCTTGTCGTCGATCAGCTCGCGGAAGCCGCCCGTGACCAGGTCGTCGAGGCCGATGCGGCCGGAGATGAACTGGGCGGCGTCCACGCGGCCGGAGCTCAGCAGCTCGATGACGGACGGGTGGTCGCCGCAGTAGGCGAGCGAGCCGATCAGCGCGATCTCGCTCATCACCAGGTCGTTCACCGCGACCTGCGGGACGTGCCCCCAGATCGCGACGTTGCAGACCGTCCCACCGGGCCGTACCGACCCGATGGCCGAGGCCAGGACGGCGTCGATGCCCGCGCACTCGAACGCGACGTCCGCGCCGCCGCGGGTCAGGTCCAGGACGGCGGCCGGGGCGTCGTCGGCGATCGGGTCGATGACGCCGTCGGCGCCCGCGGGCCCGGCCTTCGCCTTCCGCGCCGCCGCGGGCTCGACCACGATGACCCGCCCCGCCCCGGCGGCCTTCAGCGCCGCCGTGGTGACCAGCCCGATGGGGCCCGCGCCGTAGACGACGGCGGTGTCCCCGGCCCTGATCCCGGACAGCCGGACCGCGTGGTAGCCCACGGCGAGGGGCTCGACGAGGGCGCCGACGTCCGTCGGGAGGTCGCCGAGGGGGTGGACCCAGCGCTGGTCGACCACGCAGCGCTCGGCGAACCCGCCCTGGTCCCCGGACAGCCCGACGAACCCGAGGCTGCGACAGACGTTGTAGCGACCGGCCCGGCAGGCCACGCACTCCCCGCACACCCAGTACGGCTCGACGGCGACCCGGTCGCCCTCGGCCACCCCGCTCACCCCGGACCCGACCGCGGCCACCACCCCCGCGAACTCGTGCCCCATCACGACCGGGACCTCCACCCCGGTCAGCGGGTGCGGCTCGCCCTTCGCCGGGATGAAGATCGGGCCCTCGAGGAACTCGTGCAGGTCGGTGCCGCAGATGCCGCACCAGTCGACCGCGATCTCCACCTGGCCGGGACCGACCCGGGGATCGGGCACCTCGTCGATGCGGATGTCGCCGGGGCCGTGGAACCGGGCCGCCCTCATGCCTGTGCCGCCGTCATGTCACTGCTCATGTGGCCACGGTCACTGCGGGCAGGCCCCCGGGGCAACCGTTGCACTCAGGTTGCAGGCACCAGGTCCAGCGCCCGGCCGAGGGTGGTCAGCCGCTCGTCGAGCGTCTCGCCCGCGGGGTAGAGCCGCACGGTGTCGACGCCGGCCGCCGCCCACACCCGCAGCCGCTCGCGCACGCCCTCCTCGGTGCCGAGCAACGTCGTGCCCAGCACCATCTCGTCGGTGACGAGCGCGGCGGCCCCCGCGCGGTCGCCCGCCTGCCAGCGCTCGCGCACGGCGGCGGCCACCTCGGCCCAGCCCTGCCGCGAGTAGGCGGCGTTGTAGAAGTTCGTGGTGGCGCTGCCCATCCCGCCGAGGCTGAAGGCCAGACCCGGCCTGCGCGCGTCGACCATCGCCGCGAGCTCGACCTCGTCCCGGGCGAACGCCACCTCGGCGCCCTGGCAGACGTCCAGGTCGGGGCGGGTGCGGCCGGCGGCGGCCAGGCCCTCGTCGAGCGGGCCGAAGTAGGCGGCGGCGCCCTCCGGGACGAAGCTCGTGCCCAGCCAGCCGTCGGCGGTCTCGCCGGTGAGCCGGAGCATGGCCGGGGACAACGCGGCCAGGTAGACCGGGATCTGCCGCGGGGTGGTCGAGAGCCGCATCGGCCGGGACTCGCCGGGCAGCGGGATCTCCAGGGTCGCTCCGCGGTAGGCCACCCTCTCCCCGGCGCAGGCCGCGCGGATCACCGCCAGCGCGTCCCGGAGCCGGGCCAGCGGGCGTGCGAACGGCACCCCGTGCAGCCCCTCGACCACCTGCGGTCCCGAGGGGCCGAGGCCGAGGAGGAACCGGTCGTCGGACAGCTCGGCCAGAGACAGCGCGGCCTGCGCGATCGCCACCGGCGAGCGGGTGCCGACCTGGATGACGCCGGAGCCGAGCAGGATCCGGTCGGTGCAGGCGGCGAGGTAGCCCAGCACCGAGACGGCGTCCGGACCCCAGGCCTCGGCGACGAACACGGCGTCGAGCCCCAGCTTCTCGGCCTCCCGCACGAACTCGACGGACCCCGCGCCCTCGACCGTGGTCGCGGTGCGCATCAGCCGGCCTCGACCCGCTTCCGGATGGCCTCGACGGTGCCGGTCATGTTCCGCTCGAACTCGCGGAGCCGCACGAACACGATCTTCTGCTCCTTGTCCGGCATCCGCTCGATCGCGAGGCTGAGCCCCGAGGGCGCCGGACCCATCCGCACCCACTGCCGCAGCCGGGTGCCGCCGTCGGCGGGCTCCAGGGTGAACCGCCAGGTGGCCGTGGGCTCCGCCGGGTCCTGCACGGCCCAGGCGAACACCCGGGGCTCCTCGCACTCGACGACGTGCGAGACCGTCTCCCACTCCCCCAGCGACTCGTGGGCGCTCCAACCGCGGAACCGCGCTCCGACCGAAGGCCCGGCGTCCAGCCACTCGACCCGCCGGATCTCGGGGCTCTGCGCCGGCATCGCCGCGACGTCCACGACGGCGGGCCAGACGCGCCCCGGAGGGGCATCGACCCAGGTCTCGACCTCGACGGTCGGGCCGTCGGCGTACCGGGCGCCGGTCCACTCCATCGCGTCCTCCTCGACTCCCCGGCAGAGTTTCTCGGGGCCACCCAGTTGTCAAGTCCCGCCAACCCCGTCACTCTCCCGTTGTGCCGTCCCCACGACGTGGAACACTGGACCCGGTCCGCCTCCGCCGACCGAGATCGGGTGGTCACGCATGCAGGACCGCGCTCCACGGATCACCGGGATCGGTCACGCCGTCCCTCCCCGGGTGGTGACCAACGACGACCTCGTCTCCCGCCTGGACACCTCGGACGAGTGGATCCGCAGCCGCAGCGGCATCGGGACCCGGCATCACGTCGACCCCGGCACCGCCACCTCGGACCTCGCCGCGGAGGCCGGGGCGCTCGCGCTCAAGCACGACATGCGCAGCGGCGGCACCGGGCACGTCGACCTCGTGGTGCTGGCCACGACCACGCCGGACCGCACCTGTCCGGGGACCGCGCCCCTCGTCGCGACCCGACTGGGCATGAGTGGCATCCCGGCCTTCGACGTCAACGCCGTCTGCTCGGGCTTCCTGTACGGCCTGCAGACCGCCACCGCCATGATCGCGGGCGGCGCTGCCGGGTCCGTGCTGCTCGTCGCGGCGGACACGTTCTCCACGATCGTCGACCCGGACGACCGGCGGACCGCCTTCCTCTTCGGCGACGGCGCCGGGGCGGTCGTGCTGCGGGCAGGCGCCGAGCCGACGGTGCACGGCATCGACCTGGGCTCGGACGGCGCCCAGGAGGACCTGATCATCACCCCGGGCGGCGGCTCCCGGTCCCCCGGCTCGGACGACCGCTGGTTCGCCATGCAGGGCCAGGCCGTCTACCGGCAGGCCGTGGACCGGATGACCCGCTCCACCCGCGGCGTGCTCGAGCGCGTCGGCTGGGAGATCGGCGAGGTGGACCGGTTCGTCGGGCACCAGGCCAACAGCCGGATCCTCGAGGCCGTGGCGCAGCGGCTCGGTCTGCCCGCCGACCGCGTGGTGATGAACCTGGACCGGGTCGGCAACACCGCCGCCGCGTCCATCCCCGTCGCCCTGTCGGACGCCCACGACCGCGGCCTGCTCCTCGGCGGCCAGAAGGTCGCCCTCGCGGCCTTCGGTGGCGGCGCGACCTGGGGCGCCGCGGCCCTCACCTGGCCGGACCTCCCCAAGCCCTGAGGCAGGAGGAGCCACCCCCGTCGGAGGACGGGGGTGGACGGCCGGCCCACGCGACCGAGGTGGAGGCCGGGGGTCGGGGCACCGCATGATCCGCTCGTCGGGCGGGTACGCCGGGAGCATGGCCGACCCACCCTTCGACGGGGACCCAGGTTGGGCCCGATGCGAGCCGTTCGCCCGCCGCTTCCTACAGGACGGGCTCACCCGCGGAGGGCTGCTCCCCGAGTCCGTGTGGGTGGACTACCTGACCCTCGGCGGCGGCCTCTCCGCGGCGGACCTCACCGCGGTCGTCGCCGGTCAGCGGCCGTTGCACCGCCGCGATCACGACCTGCTCGCCCACGCCGTGAACGAACGTCTGCCCGCGGACGTCGAGCGCGTTCCGTACTCGGACGAGATCGCCTGATCGGGCGAGACGACAGCCGTTCGGCCCATCCGGCAGGCGATCATGCTCCGCTACTCTGCGGCGACGTCGGGGTGGAGGGGGTGCGCGGGTCGTCATGGACGTCTCGCTGGTCGACGGGTGGTTGCCGCCCGTCCTGCTGGTGCTCGGTGCGCTGGGCCTGATCGGGCTGCTGGCCCGCGTCGGCCGGGGTGCCGTCGTCACCCTGCTCGTCGCGGTGCTGGTCGCGGGCCTCGTCTACGCCGGGCTGAACCCGCTCGCGGTGGACGAGCTCGGGCTCGTCCCCGATCCGCTGCCCCGTTCGGTGCTGCTGTGGGCCGCGGTGGCGATGGGCGGGCTCGCCCTCACGATCGGCTCGCTGGTCGGCACCCGCGCGGGCCGCAAGGTCCTCGCCCTGGTCTGCGGGCTGCTGGTGCTGGTCGCGTCCGGCTCGCAGATCAACGTGTACTTCGAGCAGTACCCCACCCTCGGCACCCTGCTCACCGGCGGGGAGGCGGAGGACGAGCAGAGCCTCGCGGGCGGCCGCGGCGCCGCGTCGCGGTCGATGGGCAGCCCGGTGGTCGACCGCTGGACCGGCCCGGCCACCGGCACCTCCACGATGGCGACGTCCCCCATCCCGGGCACCCTGTCCGGCTTCACCGGGCGGCCCGCGCAGATCTACCTGCCCGCGGCCTACAGCGCTCCGAACCCGCCCCTGCTGCCGGTGCTCGTCCTGGTGGCCGGGCAGCCGGGCGGACCGGACGACTGGGTCACCGCGGGGCAGCTCCAACAGCTCATGGACGGCGTCGCCGCGGCGCACGACGGCCTCGCGCCCGTCACCGTCGTCGTGGACCCGAACGGCGCGGACACCGACAACACGATGTGCATGGACTCGGTGATCGCGAAGGCGGACACCTACCTGTCCAAGGACGTCCCCGCCTGGATCGAGGCGAACCTCGGGATCGACTCGAACAAGGCGCACTGGGCCTTCGGCGGCTGGTCCTACGGCGGCACCTGCGCCCTGCAGATGGCGACCCGGCACCCGGACCTCTACCCGAACTTCGTCGACATGGCAGGCGAGCGCGAGCCCGCGCTCAGCGCCGACCGCACCCAGACCATCCAGCAGGCCTTCAACGGCGACCAGGCCGCGTTCGACGCGCTGGTCCCGCTGACGCTGCTGGCGCAGAACAAGTACCCCGAGGTCTGGGGCTACTTCTCCAACGGCAGTGAAGAACAGCAGGTGGGGCAATGGACGACCGAGGTGTCGACGGCGGCGCGTCAGGCGGGGATGACCGTGCAGACCCAGGTGGTCCCGGGTCAGGGGCACTCGTGGGGGGTGCCGCACGCGTCGCTGCCCCCGGCGCTGGACTGGCTGGGGCCGCGGATCGGGATCCGGAGATGAGCGAGCCGTCGAACGGGCAGGCCGCGACACCGCCCCCCGCCACACCGCCCGCAGCCACACCGCCCCCCGCCGCACCCCCCGCCGCCACACTCCCCGCCGCCACCCCCCCCGCCGCGACTCCCCCGCCGCCGTCCGCCGAGCCTCCCGCGGCGCAGCCGGCCAAGCCGGTGAAGGCCTCCGGGCCTCCGCCGTCCTCGCCGGTCACCGCGGCGGACGCCCCCGAGACATCCGGTCCGCTTCCGCAGGGGGCGGGCCGGTCGCTGCCCTTCGAGGTCTGGGCCTCCCGGCTCACCGCGGCGATCCCCCACGCCTGGTCGCGGATCCCGTTCACCGTCACGGTCGTCGTGCTGATGCTCGTCGCCGGGCTGGTGGGCCGCACCATCTGGCGTCCACTGTGGCGGGAGGGTTGGTTCCCCGCCGTGGCCTACGGCGTGCCCGCGGTCCGCGAGGGCCGGGTGTGGACCCTGCTCACCGGCCCCTTCTTCGCGATCACCCCCGGCCAGTTCGTGTCCGGGGTGCTGCTGTTCGCGATCATCGTCGGCGCCTGCGAGATCCGGATGGGCACCCGGGTCACCGCGGTCACGGCGATCGCCGGGCAGGTCGGCGGGGTGCTGGTGGCCTCGCTGCTGGTCTGGGCCCTGTCGAACACCCCGTGGACCTGGGCCGTCGACCTCGCGACCGTGCGGGACGCCGGGTTCACCACCGGCACCGTGACCGTGCTGGCCGTGACCACCGCGGCGCTGCGCTCGCCGTGGCGGCTGCGGGTGCGCGCGGCGCTGGCCTTCTACGTCGCCGTGGCGGTGCTGTTCGAGGGCACGCTGTCGGACGTCGCACACCTCGTGGCCGTGGCCGTCGGGTTCGTGGTCGGGCAGCGGCTGTTCGGCGTGGAGCCCGGGTTCGGGCCCCGCACCCGTCGCGAGACCCGGATGCTCGCCTTCGCCGGGCTGTTGGCCATCGGGCTCACCGAGCTCGTGGTGCTGCTCTTCCCCGGGCGCGGCCCCTTCGGCCCGACGGGCGGCGGCGGCACCCTGCTCGACGTCCTGCTCGACGTCGTCATCATCGCCGTGATCGCCAACGCGCTGCGGCTCGGGAAGCGCTGGGCCTGGTGGGTCGCCGTGGTGCTCGGCGTGCTCAACGCCCTGACGATGGTCGCCGCCATCGTCTTCCTGTCGATCAAGGCCGCCCGGCCCGAGCTCGACATCACCATCTCCTCGCCCAGCGTCACGATCGGCACGGGCGTCCTCTGGCTCTTCTCACTGCTGTTGCTGCTGCTCAACCGGCGGTCCTTCCGGGTCCCGATCCGCAGGCGGGTCCCCGGCGGCGTGCCGGGCACCGAGGGGGACGCCCTCGAGCGCGCCCGCGCCCTGCTGACCACCGTGGGCGGCTCCACCATGTCGTGGATGACCCTGTGGCCCGAGATGCGCTACTACTTCACCAAGGACGGCCAGGGGTACGTCGGCTACCAGCGGCACGCGGGCATCGCGCTGGCCCTGGCCGACCCGGTCGTCCCGGCCGCGAACATCGCCGCCGCGGTCCGGGAGTTCACCGAGGAGGCCGAGCGCGGCGGGCTGACCCCGTGCCTGTTCTCGGTCACCGACGCCGCCGCCGAGGCCGCTCGGGCCGCGGGCTGGCGCACCGTGCAGATCGCCGAGGACACCCTGATCGACCTGCCCGGCCTCGCGTTCAAGGGCAAGAAGTGGCAGGACATCCGCACCGCGCTGAACAAGGCGAAGCGCGAGGGCATCGAGTTCCGCGTCGTCGACCTCGCGGAGGAGTCGTTCGCCGTCGTCGCGCAGGTGCGGGCGATCTCCGAGCAGTGGGTGGGCGAGAAGGGGCTGCCCGAGATGGGCTTCACCCTCGGCGGCGTGGACGAGGCCCTGGACCCGGCCGTGAAGGTCGGGCTGGCCATCGACGCGACCGGCAGCATCCACGGCGTCACGTCCTGGCTGCCCGTCTACTCCCCCGGCGGCGGCATCCGTGGCTGGACCCTGGACGTCATGCGGCGGCGGGACGACGGGTTCCGCTCGGTCATGGAGTTCATGATCGCCTCGGCGTGTCTGGCCTTCGGCAAGCAGGGCTACGCGTTCATCTCGCTCTCCGGCGCCCCGCTCGCCCGCGGGGACGAGTCCGCCGAGCTGGACCGCACCGACCGGCTGCTGGACAAGCTCGGCGGGGCGCTGGAACCGTTCTACGGATTCCGGTCGCTGCACGCGTTCAAGGCGAAGTTCTCGCCGCGCTACGAGCCGGTGCACCTCGCATTCCGTGACGAGGCGGATCTGCCCCGGATCGGAATCGCGCTCACCAGGGCCTACCTGCCGGACGCATCCCCGCGTCAGCTCCTCGCCGCGGGCTTCTCCGGGGGCGGTGGCCAGGGGGCCCAGCCCGACGATCATCGGAAAGGATGATCCAACGGCAGGGAGCCTTGCGGTGGCGAAATGGGGTGCGATAGGTTCCTTACTGCACGGGGGATGCGCACTTGGGGCGCCCTGTCAGGTTCAATTCCTGTGTCCTCCACCAAACGTGGACCGAGGGTCGGCCGCCATTCCGGCGGCCGACCCTCCGTCGTCTGATGGACTCTTTCTGCCGAGGAGCCCCGCATGGCCGCCCCCACCGCGGAACCCACCCCGCAGCATCCCGCCGGGGAGAGCCCGCCGGCGACGGAGCTCGGCCACCGGCCCGCTCCGCAGCCCGCGCTCAGCGCGGCGGCGGTCACGGGGGCACGGCACTCCGGCCGCCCGGTGCTCGACGCCGGGCGAGGGCAGCCGAACTGGATCGCGCTGACGCCGCGGGCCGCCTTCTTCCGGCTCGGCGCGTTCGCCGTGGCCGAGGCCGAGGCGGCGGGCTCCCCCGCGGCGGGCGACCCGTACTGGGGGCGGACCCCGGTCGCCGCGGGCATCGCGGACCGGCTGGCCGCCGCGCTGGCCGCCGACCACGGCGCGGACCCGGACGGCAGCGCAGGCGAGGCCGCGCGGTTCCTCGCCGCGGCCGTCGACTGGGTGGTCACCGAGCTGGGGGCGGACCCGGACGAGCTGGTCGGTGAGTGGGTGCGCGCCGTCCTCGGGGACGGCTACCCCTCGCCCACGCGGATGCTGCGGCACTGCGAGCACGTGCTCGAGCGGTACGTCGTGGACATCACCGGTGCGGTGTCCGAGTCCGGCGAGCCGGGCCCGCCCGGCCGGTTCCACGTCTTCGCCACCGAGGGCGGCGCCGCCGCGATGGCCTACACCTTCCGCTCGCTGAAGGAGAACGGCTTCTTCGGCCCCGGGGACAAGGTCGCGATCGCCGCCCCCGTCTTCACCCCCTACCTGCAGATCCCGGCGCTCGCGGACTTCGGGCTGGAGATCGTCGAGGTGCAGGCGGCACCGAACAAGGCCTACCGGTTCGAGCCCGGGGTGCTCACCGAGGCGCTGCGCGATCCCGCGATCAAGGCCTTCATGGTCATCAACCCCGGCAACCCGGACACCCGCGCCATGCGGCCGGAGCGGCTGCAGGAGATCGCCGGGCTGATCGCGACCGAGCGGCCGGACCTGGTCGTGGTCGCCGACACCGTGTACGCGACGTTCGTCGAGGACTTCCGCGGGCTGCTCGCCGAGGTGCCGCGCAACGTCATCTGCCTGCACAGCTTCTCGAAGAACTTCGGGGCCACCGGCAACCGGCTGGGCTTCGTGGCCGTCGCCGCCGACACCGCGCTCGACGAGCTGCTGGCCGCCCGACCGGAGGCGGAGCGCGCGGCCCTGGCCGACCGCTACCACTCGGTGACCCGGGATCCCGCCGCGCTGCCCTTCGTCTCGCGGATGGTGGCGGACAGCCGCGAGGTCGCGCTGCACAACATCGCCGGGCTGGCCACGCCGGACCAGGTCCAGATGACCCTCTTCGCCCTCGCCCACCTGCTGCCCGAGGGCGCGGCGCACGTCGGGTCGCTGCGCAGCGAGCTGCAGGAGCGCCTGGCCGCGCTGCTCGGCCCGCTGGGCGTCGAGGCCCCCGGCGGCCAGGACACGCTCTACTACGCGCTGGTCGACCTCGAGGCCGTGGCCAGGGTGCGGCACGGTGAGACCGGGGTGGAGCGGCTACGGGCGGCCGACGCGGCACAGGTGCCGGTGAACCTGGCGACGGAGCACGGCGTCGTCGTCCTGCCGGGCGCGGGTTTCGGCGCCCCCACCTGGGACGTCCGAGTCTGCCTCGCCGCCCTCCAGGCGGACGACCTGCGGAGGATCGCCGAGGCGATCGTCCGGGTCGTCGACGACCTCACCGCGGAGTGATCCATCCGAGCGGGACCCGAGCGCTCCCGCAGCGACCCTCCCGTCACACTCGCGAACCATGATCCATCCGAGCGGTACCGGAGCGACGTCCGGACGACCGCAGGGTCCCGCTCGGTGGGATCACACCGCGGCGCGGGAGCGGGACTGCTGGGCCTCCATGAGCTGGTCGAACACGGTGCGCCAGTCCTCGGCCAGGGGGTAGTCCCTCCGGCCCGCCTCCTCCAGGGACAGCTCGATCGGCATGCCGAAGGTGTCGTGCAGCTCGAACAGGTGCGCGCCGGTGACGGTCTCGCCCTGGCGGTTGAGCCTGCGCAGCATCGACAGGCCCTTGCGCAGGGTCCGCGCGAACTGCTTCTCCTCCTTCTGCAGCACCGCGACGATCTGCGCCTCCTGCTCGGCGACCTCCGGGTAGACGTCCGCGTACAGCTTGCCGACGACCGGGACCAGGTCCGCCGCCACGCCTGCGGTGAGCTCCAGGTCGAGGCCGAAGCGCAGGGCACGGCGGACCAGGCGCCGCATCACGTAGCCCTGCTTGGAGTTGCCGGGCTTCACGCCGTCAGCGGCGAGGAAGGCCGCGCCGCGGATGTGGTCGGCGACGACGCGCATGGACTCGGTGAAGTCCTCATAGGACTTGCCCGACACCGCCTCCAGCCGCTCGACGATCGGCCACACCAGACTGATCCGGTAGACGTCCGGGCTGTCGATCGACGCCGCGGCGATCCGCTCCAGCCCGCCGCCGAAGTCCACGTTGTGCCGGGGCAGCTCGGCGAAGCCGCCGTCGGGCTCCTTGCGGAAGGTCATGAAGACCGAGTTGCCGATCTCCAGGTACTGCCCGCCGTCGGAGTTCTGGTGGGGGTACCTCCCGTACGCGGTGTCGTGCTCGACCTGGGGGAAGTAGTAGAAGACCTCGGAGTCCGGCCCGCCCGGGTCCCCCGCGGGCATCTCGTCCGGCCCGCCGAAGCGGCTCCACCAGTTCTTGTGCCCGTAGAAGGCGATCCGGGCACCCTGGGAGCCGTGGTCGTTGCCGTACTCCTCGGTGTCCAGGTCGATCCGGTCCGCGCTGACCCCGCGCTCGGTGAACAGCCGCTCCCAGATCGCGGCGCTCTCCTCGTCCCGCGGGATGCCGTGCTCGGCGTCGCCGATGAAGCAGGAGACGTAGATGCGGTTCGGGTCCAGCCCCACGGTGTCCACGAGGAACCCGAACAGCCGCGGGATCTGCTCCGCCTTCTCGTAGTCCCCGAGGCTCCAGTTGCCGAGCATCTCGAAGAACGTGGTGTGCCGGTTGTCGCCGACCTCGTCCATGTCCTGGGCGCGCAGGCAGGGCTGGACGTCGGCGAGCCGGGAGCCCTCCGGGTGGTCCGCGCCCAGCAGGTACGGCAGCAGCGGCTGCATGCCGGAGCCGGTGAACAGGGTGGTCGGGTCGTCCCGCAGGACGATCGGGGCGCGCTGCACCACGGCGTGCCCGTCGGCGGCCAGTAGGTCGAGGAAGGCGCGACGGATGTCCTGAGCGTCCATGCGCGCGACCCTGCCGGCTAGATCCACTCGCTGGGAAGGGCCGAAGGAAGGACGTCCGAGCCCCGGACCGGCGATTTCTCCCGAGATTCTCCCAGAATCGACGATGCGCAGGACCGGGGGCTACGGTCAGTCGCGCAGGAACCGCGTGCGGTATCGACCCGCGAGAGCCAGCAGCGCCAGCTCGACGACGACCGCGACCACCACCAGCTCGGCGTCCAGGTACCCGAGTGCGACGTTCACCCCGGCCAACGCGAGCACCAGCCCGGACCGGCAGAGCCGGACGCCGCCGCGGTCCCGGCCCAGCACGAACGCCCCCGCCGCCAGCACCAGCAGGACCCCCACCACCGCCTCCCCCGCCGACGCGACGACGAGCGCGGGCGGGCGGGTGCCGGGCGGGATCGTGGCGTCGTCCAGCACCAGCTCCAGGTCCGGGTCGCCGCTGAGCAGGGCCACGAACACCACCAGCCCGACGAGGGACGCGAGCCCGAGCAGCAGCGCGCCGACGATCAGCAGGATGCGGTGCACCCAGCGCGGCAGCACCGCCCGCTCGACCCGGACGGCCGTGGCCCGCACCGCCGCGAGGCGCGTCCCGGGCTCCTCCACCGGCGCCGCCTCGACCAGCGGGCGGACCTGCCCCGCGAACGCGGCGAGGTCCGGGCGGGTGCCTTCGGCGGCGAGGGCGTCGAGGTCGGCGAGGAGGGCGGCACGGGCCGGAGGCCGCAGCGGGCCGTCGGCGAGGTCCTTGAGCCGTACGACGACCGAGTACGCGAGCTCCCGAGGACGGCTGAGCCTGTTCAGCGGCGCGCGACCGGCCAGGGTGGCCACGCCGAGCACGGCGAGGAAGCAGCTGTAGATGATCGGCGCGGCGAGCGGGGTGAAGTAGTCGTTCTGCTTGGTGATGAACTTGCCGACCTCGTCGACGAACAGCCCCGAGCCCGCGCCGACGCACACCGCCGTCGTCGGCTGGACCCACGGGTTGCTCCACAGCAGCGCGACGATCCCGCCGACCAGCAGCAACAGCCCGCCCCACAACGCGTGGGCCAGGTGGTACTCACCGCCGCCGATCTGCGGGTAGCCGGTCAGCGCGAGGTAGAGCCGGGTGACGACCACCGTCACCCCGAACGCGACGGCGACCAGCCGGACCGAACGGGCCCCGTCCGAGCGCGGGACGGGGCCGCGCAGGCGCGTCGGCGACGAGGTCCCTGCGCGACTCGCCGCGGGGCTCACGAGCGGCTCCCCAGGCCGCTCATGAAGCCGCTCACCGGCCGGTCGACCTTGCGGCTCACCGCATGAGTCACGGTGCGACCCACAGCAAGACGCTCAGCGCGGCTCACGGTTCGGCCCACCAGGCCCACCCCAGCGGCGGCAGCTGGACCCGGCCGTCGCGGACCTCCACCGGGTCCGAGCCCAGCACGGGCTCCAGGCCGGCGAGGACGGCCTCGTCGACCGACGCGGTGTGCTCCGCGAAGTTGGCCAGTCCGACGAACGCCCCGCTGCGGGGCGGGCGGCGCCGCCAGGCCAGGACGTGCGGGTCGTCGAGCTCGAGGACGTCGGTCGGGGCCGCGGCGTGGAGGGCGGGCAGCGTGGCGCGGGTCGAGGTCAGCCTGCGGAGCCACCCGAACACCCGACCCTCCACGGTGGACGGATCGTGGCGGCGGCCGAACGCCGCCTCGTCCATGCGGGGGCGATGCAGCCAGCGGTTGTCGTCCGCCCGGGTGGGGTCCGCGAGGTAGGTGTGGTCGTTGCGCAGGGCCAGCTCGTCCCCCATGTACAGCAGCGGGACGCCGCCGAAGCCGCAGGTCACGGCGTGCAGGAGGACCAGCCGTCGGATGCCGGTGTCCTCGTCGGTCTCGATCCCGCAGAGGGAGGCGGCGCTGCCGGAGATCCGCGCGTCGCCGGTCTCCGGGTTCTCCTGGAACAGCGCGCCCCGGGCGAAGGAGCCGGGGAAGCGGCCTGCGTAGAAGTCGTTGAGGAACCGGCGGTGCGCCGGGCCGGACCAGCCCACCGCGGCGGCGTCCACGTCGGACACC
>Ga0070665_100001889_pt1 | contig 23720 bp, 22 predicted proteins | sample KBSS13metaG_FD_65862 | JGI IMG/M metagenome (GOLD analysis project Ga0070665, IMG submission 65862) | Switchgrass rhizosphere microbial communities from Kellogg Biological Station, Michigan, USA - KBS S1-3 metaG | ecosystem: Host-associated > Plants > Roots > Rhizosphere > Soil ... | reverse complement strand
GCGCCGTCACGGAGTGAATCCGTGACGTCAGTCCTGTCGCCGTTGCACGGCGCAGGCTGGCCGACGCTCGCTGGCTCTACGCGCTGCCTCGCAATTGCGCCGCAATCGCTCCCCTGCGCTCGGCACCTCGCGATCAGCTCCACCGTCCAGAGCGCCCCCGCCGCATCGGTCAGCAATTCCCCGTCCAGCTCCTGCCGCCCGAGTCGCGTCCCCGCGTAGAGCCGCCGCGTCGACTCGCGCCACGCCTCGGACGTGTGCGGATTGGCATTGGTCGGGCCGCCGGTCCGCACCGTGTCCGGCTCGCCTAGAATCTCCCGCAGCACCGGGCCGGGGCGCGGCGTCGTCGTGATCAGGGCGCGGGGCCAATCCCCCAATCGGAGCCCGAATTGCAGCATGTCCCAGCTCTCCTGCGGCTTTTCCCATTTGGCGAGCTCGTCGCACCAGGCGAGGTGATGCTCGGGGCCGCGCAATTGCTCGGGGCTGGCGCCGGAGAACAGGGTGGCGACGGCGCCGGTGCGGAAGCGGAGCTGGCGCAGGCTCGGGTGCCAGTCCGTCACCCAGGCGTCGGCGACCGTCAGGAGGCCGCTTCGCCCCTCGACCATCACCCGGCGCGCCTCGTCCAGGGTGGCCCCGACCAGGGCGATGTGGAGGGGCTCGCCGGCCGCGATCTGCGCGGTGACCCACTTCGCGCCGGCGAGCGTCTTGCCGAAGCCACGGCCGGCCATCAGCACCCAGCTACGCCACGGCGTGCCGTCCGCGCAGGTGGCGGGCGGCTCCTGCCCGGGATGCGCCCAGCTGGGCCAGTTGCGGTCGAACGCGTCGCGCTCCTCCAGGCCCATCTGGTCGATCGCATCGGGCCATTCCTCCGGCGCCAGCGACAGGAGGTGCGCAACGAGATCGGTGTCTGGCGGGAGCGCAAGCGGGCCGCCGCGCGGGCGCGGGCTATGCCTGGCCACGGGCGCGGTGCAGCGCGGCGAGCTTCTTCAGGATGGACTGCTTGACCTCGTCCAGGCTGCGCGGGCGGCCGCGCCAGCCGGGGCTTTTGCCGGTGCCGTGGACCGAGGCCTTATGCAGCTTCAGCACCGCAATGGCGTCGGCGGCGGTCATCGGCGGAATCGGCGAATCGGGGTCGCGCGGGCGGCCCTCCATCGTGTCGATCGCGGCCTTGACGAGCGCCGCCTCGAGCCGGGCATAGCCGGTGGCAAGCGCGTCCTGCCAGAGCGTGGCGAAGCGCGGATCGCGGCGGCGGCGGGCGTAGAGCGCCTCGCGCGAGAAGCCGCATTGCCTGGCCGACCACGTGACGTTGCAGCTGGCCGCGAGGCTGTCGAGGAAGATCTCCTCCGCCTGGTCCGTCCAGCGCTTGCCGCGGCTGCTGACCCGCTGCGGGCCGTCCTTGCCGCCGGCGCGGACGATCGTGCCTTCGGGGCCGCAACGCGCTGCGCCCGCCTTTGCTTTTGCCATGGGTTTTGCCTCTCCCGTTCCTGCTTTGTTCTCATATATGGTGAGATTTGCGATTTTCAAGGAACCGATTTGGTGAAGTGATGGATGTGCGTGACTTGACAGCGAGGCGGGAGAGCCGCCTTCTTCCCTTATGTTCAGCGCGCTCTTCAGGTTTATCGCCAGCTTCGGCTGCATTGTCGCGTTCACTGCGATCCTGTTCCTGATCGCGATTGTGCTGACCGCGCTCGGCTGGATCTTCGGCTTCGACCTGACCGACGTCGACCTCTGGCTGGAGGCGCATGGCGGGGTCTTCCGCTTTGTCGGGCTGCTGCTTTTCCGGATTGCGTGCGGGCTGGTGCTCGCGCTCTGCATCTTCGTCGCGCTGACCCCATTGCTGTTCCGGGAGGAGAAGAACGAAGGCCGGACCGGGTGGGGCTGCGCCTTGCTCGCCATTCCGGTGGGGTGGTTCGCCTGGACCGGGATGACGATGAGCTATTGAGCGGTGTGGTGGGCCGTCACGGAAGTAAATTCCGTGACGTCGGTCGGGTTCGCTGCGCGACCCGCCGGCCGGGCGGCCGCATCTCTCCGCCCAAGCTCGTCTTTGCTGCGCAAAGCCAAGACTTGGTCTCGGTGCTACCGCGCGAGCGCGGGCCGCCCGTAAACCTCCTCTTTACGCGCTTGATCTATGACAAGCGCAAGACAGGCCGCGCCAGGCCCCGGAGACGATTACATGGCTTCACTCTCGGTCGAATCGGCGCAGGGCGTACGTACCGGCAGCCTGCTCGCCGCCTGCGTCGCCGAGCATGGCAGCGCGACCCATCCCTATTTCGCGAGCGACGCTCTGCTCGCCGGGCCGGAGGCCGCGCGCAACCTGGCCGACGCGATCCATTTCCTGTGCGCCCTGCACGGGCGGCATCCGGGCGTGGTCGATCATGCGGCGACGCGGACCGTGGAGCCGGCGGGGCGGGCCTGGCTGGCTTCGGCCGCGGCCGCTGCGTCGACCGAACGCGCCTTGCTCACCCGGCTCGCGGTGGCGGCGGGGCCGATCCCCTCCACGCCGGGCGGCGGCAGCAGCGAAGCGGCGATCCAGGCGCAGCGCGGCGCGCTCGCCACGCTTGCCCAGTCCGACCGCAAGGGCACCGCTTTGGGCGCGGCGTTGGCCTTCGCCAGCGACTGGGCGCCGGTGCGCCGGACCGTGATCGAGGCGGCGGCGAAAAGGCTCGGCCTGGAGCTGGCGCCCAACGGCTTCGGGGACGAGGCGACCCTGCGCGCCGTGGCCGATGAGGCCGGGACAAGCGAGCGCGCCTTGCTGTTCGGCGCGCAGCAGCTCGCGCTGCAGCACCGCGCGCTCTGGGATCTGCTCGAGGCCAGGCAGCAGGCGCGGCAGGGCTGCTAGGCGGCCCCGGCGGCGGCTGCGCGGGCTTGCGCCCGGCCACCCTCCAGTGACAAACAGGTCCGGCGCCCCGCGAGGCGCAAAGCCCTGATCGCGTTCAAGGTTCTGTCGTGATGGAAAGCGCCGCCGGAAGAGGAGCATTGGGGGTGCGGGCGGCGCTGGGGCTGATCGCCCTGCTCTGGGCGCTCTACCTCCTGGTGTTCGCCTTGACCGATATTCACCGGGGCTTGCTGAACATCACGATCTGGGCCTGCTGCAACGCCATCCCCCAGGCCTTGCTCCTGCTCCCGCTCGCCAATCAGCTGGCGCCGCGGCTCGCCGGCGCGGCGCGGCTGCCGGGCTTTGCCCGGGCGGCGGGCGCGATCCTGGTCTATGCCCTGGTCAGCTATGGCGCCGTCGTCTTCCTGCTGGCGCTGACCGCGCGCGTGGACCGGGCGGGCGTCTACGTGAACTTCTTCTCCGGCCTCGCCCTTGTCTGGCAGCTGTTTCAGGGCATCGCTTACGGGGCGGCGGCGGTGCTGGCCGGGCTGTGGCTGCACGAGCGGCGGCGGGCGGACCGGCTCGCGGCGGTCCAATCGGCCCAGGCGACCGGCCGGAAACCGGCCGCACCGGGGCAGGCCGGCGCGCCCCGCTGGCTGGTCAAGACGGCGGACGGCATCGTTTCGATCGATCCGTCGGAGCTGATCCGGATCGAGGCGGACGGCGAATATTGCCATCTCGTCATGGCGGAGCGGCGGCATCTTTCGCGCATTGCCATCGGCGAATGCGCGGCGCGGCTCGACCGGCAGGGCTTTCTGCGCGTGCACCGGTCCCATCTCGTCAACAGCGACCGGCTGGTCGGCGCCGAAGCGGCGGGCAATGGCCGCCTGCAGCTGACCCTCGCCAATGGCGATCAGGTGGTCACGAGCCGCCAGGGCGCGAAGCTGGTGCGGTCCGCCGCCGTCTGACCGCGCCATCCGCCTGTCGGTTCATCCCCCGATTATGTCGATTCATTGCAATTTGCGCGGCCGTCCGTCCCGGCATGCGACCTGATGGACAGACGCCTCGCCAGCCGACGGAGACCCTCATGCGACGTTTCGCCGCTTCCCTGCTCCTCCCCTGCCTCCTCGCCACCGCGCCCGCCGCGCGGGGCACCCAGCCGGCCGCCGCCGCGCCGGCCGGGCCGCGCGTCGAGGGGCGGGACATTTATTATCTCGGCGAAATTCCGTCGCTCCGCATCAGCGGGCTGATCCCCGGCGAGACGGTGACCGCGCATCAGTTCCGGACGGTGGTCCGCTGGCTGCCCAACGGCAGCGGCGGCTGGCGGCCAGAGCCGACCCTGATGCACGGCTGGGGCAGCTTCCGGGCGGACGCCGGCGGCACGGTCGACCTCGCCAGCGCGGTGCCGACGGACGGGACGACCCGCGGCGTCGGCCCCGCCGGCCTGTTCTGGTCGGCGCGGCGGCAGGGCGACGCGGCGCTGGCCGGCGCGCGCTTCGCGGAGGAGGGGCTCACCCGCCCGGACGATGATGGCACGCATATCCTGCGCGTGTTCCGGGGGACGCGCCAGATCGCGGAGCGCCGGTTCACGATCGGCCGCGAGCGCCCCGGCATGATCCGGGCCGAGATCAACACGCCCGGACTGACCGGCTTCTTCGCCGCCCCTGCCGGCGCGCGTCGCCTGCCGGTCATCATCCATCTCCACGGCAGCGAGGGCGGCAGCATCGCCAAGGCCCGCGCCGATGCGCAGCGTTATGCCGAGCAGGGCTTCGCCACACTCGCCATCGCCTATTTCGCCTGGCCCTATGAAGCGCGGGGCCTGACCGTGCCGACCAGGCATCAGAATATTCCCGTCGAGCTGCTCGACCGCGCCCGGCAGTGGCTGGCCAGGCGCCCCGAAGCGGACGTTCGCCGCATCGCCCTGGTCGGCAACAGCAAGGGCGCGGAATTCTCGCTGGTCGGCGCCGTGACCTACAATTGGGTCCGGGCCGCGGTGGCCTGCGTGCCGAGCGACGTGGTCTGGGAGGGGTATGGCGCGGTCAACTGGGACGCGCCCGCGCCGCGGGCAATTCCGGCGCCGGGCACCTATTCCAGCTGGTCGTATCGCGGCCGGCCCCTGCCCTATATTCCGACCTATGCGGACCGGAACGACGGTTTCCCCGACAATACCGACCGCTACGATCGCGCCCGGGCCGAGTTCGCCGCCGAGGCCCGCGCCGCCCGCATCCCGATCGAGCGGACCCGGGCCCGCCTGTTCCTGATCGGCGGCGAGCGGGACCGGACCTGGAGCTCCGGGGCGATGGTGCGCAGCCTCGCCAATGCGATGGATGCGGCCGGCCATGGCGCGCAGGCTTCGACCTTCATCGCGCCCACCGGCGGTCATTATCTGTGCGGCGACGGCCTTTATCCGCATCGCGCCTGGCAGGTGGACCTGACCCCGCCCTTCGCCCCGGACATCGATGCACAGGGCCAGGCGGAATATGCCGCGTTCGTCGCGAAGCTGGCCTTCCTGCGCGCGGCGCTCCGCTAGACGGCTTGCGCCGCCAGAGGGGCGCCGCTAGGCGGAGCCTATGCGCTTCGAAGGCACCTCGAACTATGTCGCGACCGAAGACCTGAAGGTCGCGGTCAACGCCGCGGTCAAGCTGCGGCGCCCTTTGCTGGTCAAGGGCGAGCCCGGGACCGGCAAGACCATCCTCGCCCATGAGATCGCGGCGGCGATCGGCGCGCCCCTGATCGAGTGGCACGTCAAGTCGACGACCAAGGCGCATCAGGGCCTCTACGAATATGATGCGGTGGCGCGGCTGCGCGACGGGCAGCTCGGCGACGCGCGGGTCCACGACATCAAGAACTATATCAAGAAGGGCAAGCTCTGGGAGGCGTTCACCGCGCCCGAGCTGCCGGTGCTGCTGATCGACGAGATCGACAAGGCCGATATCGAGTTCCCGAACGACCTCCTCCAGGAGCTCGACCGGATGAGCTTCGACGTCTACGAGACGCACGAGACGATCGCCGCGACGGAACGCCCGATCGTCGTCATCACCTCGAACAACGAGAAGGAGCTCCCCGACGCCTTCCTGCGCCGCTGCTTCTTCCACTACATCAAATTCCCCGACCGCGACACGATGCAAGCCATTGTCGACGTTCACTTTCCCGGCATCCAGAAGATCTTGGTGAGCAAGGCGATGGACATCTTCTACCAGGTTCGCGAGGTGCCCGGCCTCAAGAAGAAGCCGTCGACCAGCGAGCTGATCGACTGGCTGAAACTGCTGCTGCACGAGGATCTGCCGCTGGAGATTCTCCAGTCCAAGGACCCGAGCAAGGCAATCCCGCCGCTGCACGGTGCGCTGCTGAAGAACGAACAGGACGTGATGCTGTTCGAGCGGCTCGCCTTCATGAGCCGACGCCCAGGGAACTAGCGGCTCAGCGCAGCCCCTCGTCGCGATAGGCGAGTTCGAAATTCCCCCAGCGGCGGCCGCGGATGAAGAGCGGCACGAAGACGTTCTTCACGGGCAAATAGCGCCCGCCGCCCATCTCCATGCCATAGGTGGCGAGCATCGCCTCCTTGTCCGAGGCGATCGCCCGGCGGGTGCTGTCGTCGAGGAAATTGCGGCGGTTGCGGCAATGCTCGGCATTCCATTCGGGATCGTCCGGCCGCTGCGGCAGCGAGCGGGCGGAGATATGGGTCGGCAGATAGCCGTTCACGTCGGTGATCGCGGTGGCGATCAGCCGCGGCTCCTCGCCCATCAGCCGGTCGAGGATCGGGCGGACATGGCTGTCGGCGAAGGCGCAGAAAAGGGTCTCGTGCTGGATCGGGTTGGTGCCCGGCATGACAACGTAGTTGGTGTCGAACACCGCCTCCAGCTCGACGCGGCCCTCGGCAATGCCGGCCTCGACGATGTTGCGGATCTCATGGCAGGCGCGCTGCGCATATTCGATGAAGGGCGTGTCATCGATGCGGACGCCCGATGAGGCGAGCCGGTCCAGCATCTCGTTGGAGAGCAATTCCAGCTTGGCCAGCCGGTCATGGGTCTCCTTGAGCTGCCCGCCATTGTCGCGCGCGTCTGCGGCGAAGCTGGAGAGGCCGCTCTTCACGCTGTCGACGCTGGCCTGAATGTGGCTGGTCGACTGGGCAATGCCGTCGGTCTGGCGGTCGACCAGGGCGACGATGTCGGAGACGTCGCGCACCGTGTCGTTGATCCGGGTGAAGGCGCCCTGCGCGACCCGGCTCTTCTCGACGCCGGCCTTGATCTCGCTGGTGACGGCCTCCGCCTCGCGGGTCAGCGAGGCGATGGTGCCGGCAATCTCGCCGGTGGCGCCGCGCGTGTCATGGGCGAGCTTCTTCACTTCGGCGGCGACGACCGCGAAGGAGCGGCCCGCCTCCCCCGCCCGCGCCGCCTCGATCGTGGCGTTGAGGGCGAGCATGTTGGTCTTGCTGGCGATGCTCTCGATCGCCGAGGACACCTTCTGGACGCGGGCCATCGCCTCGGAGAAACCAGCCATGCGGTCGCCCAGCTGGACGACGAGATCGGTGAGGCCGGAAAAGATGCGGATCGTGTCCTCGATCGCATTGCGGCCTTGGTCGAGCTTGAGACGGGCCTGATCGGCGAGGACGCGGGCCTCATCGGTGGAATCGGCGACACGGGCCTGATCGGCCATCAGGCGGGTGGTGACCTCCTCGAGACCGTCCAGCATACGCAGATTGCGGTTGATGCGCTCGTTGACGCCCGCGACATAGCCGGCGACGTCGCTGCACTCGATGGCGAGCGACCCGCAATTGCGGGCCACCTGGTTGATCGCTTCGCCGTCCGTCCGCTCGCTCGCGCTGGTCGCCACAGGAGTCCCCGTTCTCGTTGTGGCGCGAGGACTAAGGTCAATTGGTTGAAAGCGCGTTAACTATGGTTGCGGGAGGCCCGGTGGTCTTGCCTGGGTCGGGCTGCTAGGCAAAGGGTGGATGCCAGCGTCGGAGGCAATGACATGATGGGGGCAAGGCGCATATTCGGGGCCGCGGCGGCCCTGCTGCTGACCGGGATGGCGGGCACGGCCGGCGCGCAGCCAGCAACGCAAGCGGCGGCACCGCGGGAGCCCGTGTCGGAGAGCGGCACGACCGACGGCGCGGCCTACCGCATCGACGTGCCGGCCGCCTGGAATGGCGGTCTGGTCGTTTTCTATCATGGCTATGAGGTGGTCGGCCAAAGGCGCCCCGCAACCTATCGCGGGTTGCCTGGCACCGACCAGTTTCTGCGCCGCGGCTATGCGGTGATCCAGAGCGCCTATTCGCGCCAGGGCTGGGCGGTCGCCGAAGCGCTGGCCGAGACGGCAGCCTTGCGCGCGGCCTTCGAGCGCCGTTTCGGCCGCCCCAATCGCGTCTTCGCCGCCGGTTTCTCGATGGGCGGCCATCTTGCTCTGGCGACGGTGGAGCGGGACCCCAGCCATTATGACGGCGCGCTCAGCCTGTGCGGCGTGAATCTGTCCGCCGTCCAGCTATTCGACCGCGCCGTGGGCGATCTCGCCGCGATCGCCGCGTTGCTCCCGGGCGCCATTCCCCCGCTCGACGGCACCACTGACGTCGATCCGGAGGCCTTGGCCCGGGCGTTGGCCGCCAATCCCCGGGCCGCGCGGCAATTGGTCGCCTGGACGGGCATCGAGGCCAGTGATCTTCCCGGCGCGATGTGGCTCTATCACACGGCGGTGCGTGAGATGCGGGCGCGGGCCGGCGGCTTTCCCGGCAGCAATGCCAATATCCGCTATCGCGGCTTCGGCGACGATGCGGCGTTCAACCGGCGGGTACGCCGCTATCGCGCAGATCCCGCCGCCCTTCCCTATGTCCGCGCCAATGCCGGCCTCACCGGCCGCCTGCGCGATCCCGTCGTTCTGCTCGACAACGCCTATGACGACCTCGTGTCGGTCCGGACCCGGACTGTCTACCCGGGCGCCGTTCGGGCGTTAAGCCAGCGTGGCCTGCTCACCATCCTCCCGCCCGTAGGCCGCGGCCATTGCCGATTCACGCAGGGCCAGATCGGCGCGGCGTTCGACCGGCTGGTCGCGGAGGTGGCACGCCGGCCCGTGAGCCGCTAAAGCCGGCCATGTTCTTCTCCTTCGTCGACGAGCTGCGCGCCGCGGGCATCTCAGCCTCCATGAAGGAGCATCTGACCCTGCTGGAGGCGCTGGACGCCGACGTGATCGGGGCGCGGCCGGAGGATTTCTATTATCTGGCGCGCGCGACCTTCGTGAAGGACGAGGGGCTGCTCGACCGGTTCGACCAGGTGTTCGGCAAGGTCTTCAAAGGGCTCGAGACGACCTATGGCACGGACGCGCAGCCGCTTCCGGAGGAATGGCTGAAGGCCATCGCCGAGAAATATCTCACCCCGGAGGAAATGGCCGAGATCAAATCGCTCGGCTCGTGGGAAGAGATCATGGAGACGTTGAAGAAAAGGCTGGAGGAGCAGCAGGGGCGCCACCAGGGCGGCAGCAAATGGATCGGCACCGGCGGCACCTCGCCTTACGGCAATAGCGGCTACAACCCCGAGGGCGTGCGGATCGGCGGCGAGGGCAAGCACGGCCGCGCGCTCAAGGTCTGGGACAAACGCGAGTTCAGGAATCTGGACAGCCAGGTTGAGCTCGGCACGCGCAACATCAAGGTCGCGCTGCGGCGGCTCCGGCGCTTCGCGCGGGAAGGCGCGGCCGAGGAACTGGACCTGGACGAGACGATCAACGGCACCGCGCGCAAGGGCTGGCTCGACATCCAGATGCGCCCGGAGCGGCACAATGCGGTGAAATTGCTGCTCTTCCTCGACGTGGGCGGCTCGATGGATCCGCATATCAAGCTGACCGAAGAGCTTTTCTCGGCGGCCACGTCGGAGTTCAAGAATCTCGAATTCTTCTACTTCCACAATTGCCCCTATGAGGCGGTGTGGAAGGACAATCGCCGCCGCTTCCAGGAGCGGACGCCGACCTGGGACGTGCTTCACAAATATGGGCACGATTACAAATGCGTGTTCGTCGGCGACGGCTCGATGAGCCCCTATGAGATCAGCCATGCCGGCGGCTCGGTGGAGCATTATAACGAGGAGGCCGGGGCGACCTGGCTGCAGCGGCTGACCACCACCTATCCGGCCGCGGTGTGGCTGAACCCGGTGCCCGAGAAATATTGGGGCTATACCAGCTCGATCCAGCTCGTCCGGCAATTGATGCAGGACCGGATGTATCCGCTGACCTTGGCGGGGCTGGACGACGCGATGCGGACGTTGAGCCGGAAGAGCTGAGCGATCCGGAAAGCATGACCGGCGGGATGTGCGACGAGGCGAACGCCCGCGAAAACCCGCCGGCCGTCTGAGTTGGATCAGGACGAATAGACGATGAGCCTGTAGCTGCCATCGGAATCCCGCGACATTGCCGCATTGCACCCGGTCGCGACCGGGGCCGCCATGTCCGCGTTCGAGTCGAAGTTCAGATCGACGAGCTTCGTGACATTGAACGACAGCTCGAACTCTCCCTGCCTGCCGTCGCAGCCATGGCCGCTGGTTTTCACGTAGCTGAGGTCAACGCTGCCGCCCTGCGGAACATAGCCGACGGGGATATTCGGCTGCGGCGCATCGCAGCAATTCCAGGAATTACCCGTTACATAAACCGAGACTCCTTCCGAAAAATGATTCACGATGTGCAGAGTGTTGCTGGTGTTTCCCATCCCTAGTCTCCTCAATAAGTCAAAATCATGCACACCATTATGCAAATATTTTGTACTACAATTGTGCAGTCGGTGTATCTCGGTAATAAGTCAAAATATTTATTAGATGTCGTGATTTATTTGCATTTTAGCTTTTGATGCAGATCAATTTAATAGCACGTATTGATGGGTTGCCGCGTTTGCCGCAGTGCCGGATTTCGTCAGGCGGGCATTTGGGCGAACGGAAATTTCCACTAGAGTTCAGCGATGAAGATCCGCTGCTTCTTGCCGTCTGTCCTCGCCGCGACGCTGGCCGCCAGCGCGTCCGCCCAGCCCCCCACACCCGAAGCCCGCATCGCCTGGCGCTTCGACCGCGCCGGCCTGGCGCCGGACCCGCGCATCCGCTTCGGCGTGCTTTCCAATGGCATGCGCTATGCGATCCAGCCGAACCGGACGCCCAGCGGCGCGGTGTCGGTGCGGTTGCTGGTAAGAGTCGGGGCGACGAACGGGGCGCCCGGCGAGGCGCATTATCTGGAGCATATGGCGTATATGGGCTCGCGGAACGTGCCCGAGGGCGCGCGGGCGCGGCTGAGCGGGCCGGAGCGGTTGCGCGAGGGCATCGGGTTCAACGCCCATACCGGCGACTACGACACTTATTACCGGCTCGATTTGCCCCGCCCGGACCGGGCGCAGATCGGGCGGATGCTGGCTTTGCTGCGCGACATGGCGGGAGACCTGACCCTTGCGCCGGACGCGGTGATGCGGGCGCGGGCGGAGATACTGGCGGAGGTGCGCCAACGGTCAGGGCCGGACGACCGGCGCGACCGCGACCAGATCGCCTTCTTCGCGCCCGGCACGCGCATCGCCCGGGTCTCGCTGACCGGCAATGAAGGAGAGGCGTCGGCGATCAATGCCGAGGGCCTGCGCCGGCTCTACGAGGCCTATTACCGGCCGGAGCGGGCGACGTTGATCATCGTCGGCGAGGTCGACCCGGTCTGGCTGGAAGGGCAGATCGCGGCACGGTTCGGGGACTGGCGGGTCCGCGCCGGTGCCGCGGACGAAGTTGCGGTCACGGGGAGCAGGATCGCTGCGGACGACAGGCTGGAGCTGGGCACGGGCACCAGCTTCCGTCTCCTGGTCGCGCCGGTCGGGCCGACCTGGGCGACCATCGCCTCGGTGACGCCCCTGGGCGGCGGCGACGGGGCGGCACCAAGAGACCAGGGCTTCCTGCAATCGCTGGGCGCGGACATGCTGGCGGCGCGGGTGACCGGCCATCGCGGCGGCGACCGGCCGTTCATGGACGCGGACGCGGCGGTCGAGGATTATTACCGCACAGCCCGGATCGCCCGCTTCGCGGTGCGCGCGCTCGACAATGACTGGCGGATGGCGCTGGGCGTCGCCGAGCTGGAATTGCGCTGCGCCCTGGCCAACGGCTTCACCCAGGACGAGCTGGCGATCACGCTGGAGCGCGAGGGAGAGCGGCTCGCCGCATTCCGGGCGCCCGAGACGAGCAGCGCGATCGCCGACCGGCTGACCGAGATGACGGGCATGGGCGTGGTCCCGACCGCGCCGGGCCGGGCGGAGGACACACAGGCCTATCTGCGCAATATCCGGCTGGACGCCGTGAACGCCGCCTTCCGCGCCGCCTGGGCCGCGCCGGGGCGCCGGGTCCATCTGTCGCACGACCGGCCGATCGAGGGCGGCGAGGCGGCATTGGCCCGGGCCTGGGCGGCGGGAGCGCCCTGCCCTACGCGCTAGCGCTGCGCGGCCGCCCCAGCAGGCAGACCGCGAAGGCGACCGCGGTGCCGATACAGAGCTGGTAAGGGAAAGCGAGCGTCTTCCAGACGGCGGGCAGGCCGAGCAGGTCGACGATGTAGGGCTGCATGAGGAGGATGGTGACGAAGCCGGCGGCGAGCGCCGCGATCACCGAGGCGGTGGAGCCGCGCTTTGTGAACAGCAGGGTGAAATAGACGCCGAGCAGGCCGGAATAAGCAAAGCTCATCACGCCGAGCGAGAATTCCAGCAAGGGCGCGTCGGTGTAGCGTTGCCAGTAGAAACAGAGGAAGGACATGGCGAGCAGGGCCAAAGCCAGGACGATCATGGCGGCCCGGCCTGCGCGGACATAATGCACCTCTTCACGCCCGCCGCGCCGCTCCGCCCAGGGCCGGTAGAAATCCTGGACGAGCACCGAGGACATTGAGATCAGCCCCGAATTGACGGCGGCGGCGGCCAGCACCCCGACCGCAACGAAGCCGCGGACGCCTGGCGGGATCTGGGAAAGGATGTAATTCATGAAGACGGTGATCCGCTCGCCCTCGAACGTGCCCCCTGCCCCACCGCCCAGCGCCTGCCCCATCAGGTCTGCGCGGTTGTAGGCGATGTGCAGGAGCGAGCCGATCAGCAGGAACAGGAAGACCACGGGGATGCCGGCCAGCACCGAGGCGTAGAGCGCGCGCTTGCCCTCCTTCGGGTCCTTGCAGGCGAGGAAGCGCTGGGTGATGTCCTGGTCCAGCCCCATGCTGGCGAAGAAGAGCAGAGTGATGCCGGTGACGATGGCGAGCATCGAGAAAGGCGCGGACGGGTTGAGCGAGAAATCGAACAGCCTCAGCTTATTCTCGGCCGAGAGGGCGCCGACCATCTCCCCGGTCGGGGCCGGGATGGACGACCAGAGGATGATCAGCACGACAAGCGCGGCGCCGACATAGAGGACGACCTGGACGAGATCGCTCCAGATCACTGAGCGCAGCCCGCCGATGAAGGTGAAGGCGATCCCGAGCAGGACCAGAGCCGCCGAGGCCGCCAGCACGTGCAGCGGCGCGATGTCGGTGAAGACGATCATCGAGACGGCGATCGCGGCGAGATAGAGGCGGGCGCCGCTCGCGAAGATCCGGCCGATCAGGTACATGGCTCCGGCCGCCCGCATCGCCACGGCGCCGTAGCGGGCGCGGAGCAATTCGTAGACCGTGGTCACGCCCTCCGCATAGAAACGCGGGATCAGATAGCGGCCGACCAGGAAGGCGCCGATGATCGGCCCGATATTGGAGGCGAGATAGGTATAGTCGCCGCGATAGCTGTAGTCGGGCGCGCCGAGGAAGGTCGCCGCCGACTGCGTGGTGGAGAGGACCGAGACCGCGATCAGCCAGACCGGCACGCTCTGGCCGGCGAGGAAATAATCGTCGGCGCTGCGCTGACGGCGGGTCGAGAGATAGCCGGCGACGGCGAGGATCAGGATGTAACCGCCCACGATCGCCCAATCGAGCGCGGTGAAGCGGGCGGTCATGACGGTCCCCCCTCCCCGCCCGTCAGCGCCGGATCAGGTGGAAGCGGGTCTGCCGCCCGTCCAGCCAGGTCACCTGCCGCCCGTCGAAAAAGGCATCCTGCTCGAGCCGGAACTCGACCTCCTGCCCGTCCCATTCGGGCACCGCGCGGCGGACGTTGAGCTCGATCGACCAGCCGGTGTCGGGGCGGAGACGGTGGGCGCCGCGTGGATCGGCATTCTGATTGTCCCAGAAGCCGATCGCGGCGCCCGCGCCATGGCCATGATAGCCGAGCGGGTGGGAGTAGATGGTGGCGCGGATGCCGGCCGCGCGGGTGCGGGCCAGCGCGGCGGCGAGGATCTGGTTGCCGCTAAGGCCGGTGCGGAAGCTCTCCATCAGCATGTCCTGCACCCGGTTCGCCTCGGCCATGCCGGCACGCAGCCCGTCGGGCGCGTCGCGCTCGCCGGGGCGCAGGACATAGGCGAGCTGCTGCGTGTCGGTGTTGAGGCCGAGATAGGTGATGCCGAAATCGGTCCAGAGCATGTCGCCGGGCTGGATCACCGCGTCGCCCTCCAGCGCCTCTGGCGACCCGCGGCGGAAGATCGCCACGGAGGGGTGGAACCAGGTGGCGAGGCCGAGCGCGGCGATGCGCTCGCGATACCACCATTGCAGGTCGGCAGCGGTGGTCCGCCCCGGCGTGACCGTGCGGTCCGAAAAGCCCTCGGCAATGATCCGGTGCGCGATCCGGACGATCTCGGGATAGCGGGCCATTTCGGCCGGAATGCGGGTCTCCAGCCAGCCCACCGCCAGCTCGTCCGTCGGCCGCACGCGGGCGCGGAAGCGCGGCGCGAGCGCGGCGATGAAGGACTGATACTGGCTGTGCGTAAGCCCGTCGGCGAAGGCAGTGCTGGGCGAGACGTTGACCGCGATCCGGCGCGGATTGCGCTCGGCGATCAAGGCGGCGAGGCGGCGGAACTGGTCAGGCTGCGCGGCCGGGTCCCAGGAGGGCTGGAACAGGCCGCCGAGGCCGTAGCGGCTGACGGTCAGCCGCTCGATCGGCCGGCCGCCGCCCGGATCGAAGAAGACGAGAATGGTGCGGCGGCGCGCGCGCATGCTCGTTGCGTTGAGCATGGTGCTCATCACCGGGTCTTCGAGATATTCCCGGGCGATCAGCACCCACATGTCATAGCCCTGCTCGCGCATCAGCCGGGGCACGATGGTGTCCAGCCGCTCGGCAAGCCAGGCGTCCTGGACGCGGGCGCGCTCGCGCAGGGGAAGGATGTCCGGCATGTCCTGCGCGAATGCGGGCGCGGGGAGCAGCAGGGCGAGAAGGAGCAGGAGGCGACGCATCAGTAGAGCAGATGCGGCCGGCGGGCGTCGGCCCAGGCCTCTTCGTCGGGGATCGTCAGCGCGTCGAGATCGGCCGGCGCGGCGGCGGGATCGTCCACCCATTCACGCAAGGCCGGGCCGCCGTTGATCACGTCGATGGCGAGCTTGTCGAACTCATATTCATAAGGGAAATCGCGCCAGAGATCATAATCCGGGTGAAGGTTGCGGATCGCGCGGAAGCCGAGCGCCTGCAGCCGCCAGGGGCGGAAGGCGTCATGGTCGTAGCTGCTCCCCTCGGCATGGATGAAGATACCGCTGCAGAGCTGGCCGACATGCTTGTGGAAAGTCGGCTGGAACCAGATATCGCGGAGCGTGCAGCCGGCGAGCCAGTGCGGCGCGAGGCGGCGCATTTCGGCGATCACCATCCTGGCGTCCACGTCCGGCGCGCCGAACAGCTCCAGCGGGCGGGTCGTCCCCCGTCCTTCCGAGAGGTTCGTGCCTTCGAGCATCACCGTGCCGGCATAGGCCCGGGCCATATTGACGTTCGCGGCATTGGGGCTGGGGTTGATCCAGACCCGCTCGGGCGGCCAGCCGAAGCCGGACGCTGCGTCGGGCTGCCAGCCGTCCATCGCGACGACCTTGTAAGCGACGTCCAGCCCGAAATGATCGATGAACCAGTGGCCCATCTCGCCGAGCGTCAGGCCATGCCGCATCGGCATCGGCCCGGCGCCGACGAAGCTCTCCCAGCCATGGCGCAAAGTCAGCCCCTCGACCGGGCGGCCGGCGGGGTTGGGCCGGTCCAGCACCCAGACCTCCTTGCCGTGCGCGGCCGCTGCCTCGAGCACGTAGAGCAGGGTCGTGACGAACGTGTAGATGCGGCAGCCCACGTCCTGCAGGTCGACGAGGATCACGTCGAACGTGCCCATGGACTGCCCGGACGGACGCCGCACTTCGCCATAGAGGCTGAAGACCGGCATGCCGTAGGTCGGATCGCTATAGTCCGGCGACTCCATCATATTGTCCTGGAGATCGCCGCGCACGCCATGCTGCGGGCCGAACACGGCCGAGACGTTGAGGCCCGCGGCGACGAGCGCGTCGAGGCTGTGGGTCAGATCCTCGGTGACCGAGGCGGGGTGAGCGAGCAAGGCGACGCGCTTGCCTTCCAGCGGCTTGCGAAGCGCGAGATCGGCAAGGAGGCGGTCGACGCCGGTTTTCATCGAAATCGTCATTGCGGGCGGAGCGAAGCAATCCAGTGAGGCCGAAGCGGCGGGTGACGCTGGCTTGCCGCGTCGCTGCGCTCCTCGCAATGACGAATTTCCTTTACCCTGCCTCAGGCAGGTCCAGCGCAAAGCAGGCGGCGTGGTGGAAATCGGGTTCGCCGGGCGGATGAGCCAGTGCCCAGTAGGACCGGGTCCCGTCCTTCTCCTCGATGATCGCGGAGAGGCCCATCGGCCCGAGCACCGGCATGGCCAGTTCGGCGCGGAGTTCGAAGCGGTTGAAGCCAATGATGGTCTCGATCCTTGGCGGGGTGATCGCGGCCTCGCGCATCCCGGCGCGGTGGCTGTCGAAGCGGTAGGCGGCCCACTGTGCAGAGGGCGAGAAGTTGAACTCCAGATAGCCGGGCGGGTTGGCGAGGAAGGCTTCGAAACAGGTGTGTTGCCAGAGTTCCCCCGTCCGTTCCGGCGGCCGGCCGCGCGGCAGCGCCAGCGCGCCGATGTCGCCGGTGACGAGATAGCGCAGGGTCGGCATGCGGGGCGCCGGGCGGGTGACCTCGACGTCGATCGCGGTGACCGCGCCGGCGGGTGAATCGGGATGGGGACGCAGGGACAGGAGCATCGATGCTCCCTAGGGAGAAAGGCAGGGCTTCGACAATCCCGGATTAGGTCCGGCGCCGAACGGGGTTTGTGTGTTCCTTCACACCTGCTAACCGGCAGCCACCATGACGACCTACGCATCCGATCTCCTGCGCCTGCTCGACGAGCGCGGCTATATCCACCAGATCACCGATCCGGCGGGGCTCGACGCGCTCGCCGCGAAGCAGGTAGTGCCGGCCTATATCGGCTTCGACGCGACCGCGCCGTCGCTCCATGTCGGCAGCCTGGTGCAGATCATGCTGCTCCGCCGGCTGCAGCAGAGCGGGCACAAGCCGATCGTTCTGATGGGCGGTGGCACATCGAAGATCGGCGATCCGAGCTTCAAGGACGAGGCGCGCAAACTGCTGACCAACGAAGCGATCGACGCCAATATCGCCTCGATCAGGCGCGTGTTCGAGAGCTTCCTGACCTTCGGGGACGGGCCGACCGACGCGGTGATGGTCAACAATGCGGACTGGCTGGACGCGCTGGAATATATCCCCTTCCTCCGGCAGGTCGGGCAGCATTTCTCGGTCAACCGGATGCTGAGCTTCGACAGCGTGAAACTCCGGCTCGACCGCGAGCAGTCTTTGAGCTTTCTCGAGTTCAACTACATGATCCTGCAGGCCTACGACTTCCGCGAGCTGGCGCTGCGGGCGGGCTGCCGGTTGCAGCTCGGCGGCTCCGATCAATGGGGCAATATCGTCAACGGGATCGAGCTGACCCGGCGGATGGACAGCGTCGAGGTCTATGGCGTGACCACGCCGCTCATCACCACCGCGGACGGCGGCAAGATGGGCAAGACCGAGAAAGGCGCCGTCTGGCTGAACGCGGACCAATTGAGCCCGTACGATTACTGGCAGTTCTGGCGGAACACGCAGGACGCCGATGTCGGCAAGTTCCTGCGCCTGTTCACCGATCTGCCTTTGGACGAGATCGCCCGGCTGGAGGCGCTGGAAGGCGCCGGGATCAACGACGCCAAGAAGGCGCTCGCCGATGCGGCGACGACCATGCTGCACGGCGCTGAGGCAGCGGCCTCGGCGGCGGAGACCGCGCGCAAGACCTTCGAGGAAGGCGCCGGCGGCGAGGATCTGCCGACGCTCAAGGTCGCAGGCGAGATCGGGCTGGTCGACGCGCTCGTCGGGCTGGGCCTGGTGGGCTCGAAGAACGAGGCGCGGCGGCTGATCGGCCAGGGCGGCGCCCGCGTGGACGGCGAGGCGGTGACCGAGGACCGGCCGGTTGCGGTGTCAGGCGAGGTGCGGGTCTCGGCGGGGAAGAAGAAGCACGGCCTTTTGGTCGGCTAGCGCGCTGTCTGCCCGCCGACCAGCAGGCTGCTCGTCCCCTCCTGAACGTCGGCGATCAGCCAGCGCCCGTTTCGGTGATCGAGCAGGATCGTCACCACATGGCTTTCGCCGAGATTGGTGAAAGCCACGACCGCCCGTGCGCCGCCGTCGCGCCGCTCGACCGAGCGGATCGTGTAGCGGAAATTCTCGAAATCCTGGCAGCGGCAGAAGGGATCGTAGCCGAGACCAGTGTCGGTGTCGCTCTGCCGCGCAATGGCGATGGCGAGCTCGGGCGTGTAGCGATTGCCGATCCGCGGCGATTCCGCACGAAGATAGGGCTGGTAGATCTGGCCGATCAGGACGCGGGCCTCCTCCAGATCGGGCGGCGGCGGCGCGGGCGGCGGCGGGACGCCCTCGAGCCGGTTGTCGGCGGGAGCGGGCGTGGCCGCCGCCGTGGCATTGTTCACGGTGCCCCCATTGTTGCAGGCGGCGGCGAGCAGCCAGGCGCTGAGCGCGGCTCCATGTTTCAGTCGCATCGACGGCTCCCCTCTTCCGCCGGAAGCCTATGGCGTAGGTTGACGGGCGGCAAGCGCCCTCAGCGCGCGGCCGCGGGCACCAGCCCCAGGACGGCAAGGGCATTGCCGTCGGGGTCCCGAAATTGCTGAAGCTTCAGCTCACCCTCGCCATTGCGCTGGACCGTCTCGACCCCGCCTTCAAGGCTCACTCCCGCCGCCGTCAGCCACGCTACCGTCGCATGGAAATCGGGGGCGTCGAAATAGAGGACGGACGTCGCCCTCGCCTCGGGGCGCTCGCGATCCAGCGCGATCATCAGTCGCGTTCCGGCGAGATCGAAGAAGGCCATGTTGTTCGTCGTGAACAGGTGCGGCAAGCCGAGCACGTCCCGATAGAAGGCCATTGCCCGGCCGAGGTCGCGGGTGGTGAGCGCGATCTGCTGCAGGCGATGGCCGCCCAGGCCTGCCGACGGGGCGGGTTCCGTCGCGGCCGCGACCGAGCCGACAGCGAGCGACCATGCGGCGGAGGCCAGCAACCATTTCACCATGCGTCCGGTCATCCTTCTTCTCCCTTGTCCGGCGGCGGCGCCACCTGGGTCATGATCGCAAGGGGACGGCCTTCATTGTCGTTGAAGAAGGCCATCCATTCCTCGGTCCCGTCCTCGTGTCGGTGGATCATGTGCGGCGCGTTCAGGAATTCGATGCCGGCCGCCTCGAGCCGCGCCTGCGCCGCGCGGATATCGGGCACGCGAAAGTAGAGAACGGAGTCGCCCTCGGACGCCGCATCGCCGGCGGTCAGGAACAGGCGTGTGCCAGCGCAGTCGAAGAAGGCGAGATCGCCGAAGGAGTAGAGATGCTGGAGGCCGAGCACCTCGCCATACCAGGCGCGAGCCGCCGCGATGTCGCGCACGCGGCGCGAGACTTGCCCGATCGGACCCATTCTCCAACCCTCCTTGTTTGAGGCAGCATTGCGAAGTGGCGAGCCGCGGCGGATTCCGTCCCACCGACGCAGGGCGGCGCGGTCGGGCAGCGTCAGCTTCTGCAAGATGTTCGCGACATGATATTTGACCGCGTCCGGACTCAGCCCCTGACGGCCGGCGATCGCCCGGTTGGTCAGTCCATGCCGGACGAGCTCCAGCACCCGCCATTCGGCCGGGGTCAGGACATCGTCACAGGGCGGTCGCCCGCGAGGCTTAGGTTCGGTCATGAAGCAAGGCTAACAGCGCCGAGCCCGATTTACCCTACCCGCCGCGCAGCAAGCCCACGGCGGCGTCGCGCTCCATGAGATAAAGAAGAATGCGCGCGGCCTTGCCCCGCTCGCTGTCCAGGCCTCCGTCGCGGTCGACGAGCAGGCGGGCATCGTCCATCGCCATGGGGGCAAGCGCGCTGATCTGCTCGGGGGCGGCCAAACGGAATTGAGCCTCACCGGACTGGCGCGTGCCGAGTATCTCGCCGGCGCCGCGCAGGCGGAGGTCCTCCTCGGCGATGAAGAAACCGTCATTCGAGTTCTTCATGGTCAGCAGGCGCTGGCGGGCCGTGTCGCTGAGCGGCGCCGAACCGCTGGCGCCGTCACTGGTGCTGCCCCAGATGAGCAGGCAGACCGAATGCTGGTCGCCGCGCCCCACTCTGCCGCGCAGCTGGTGCAGCTGGGCGAGGCCGAAGCGGTCGGCATGTTCGACGATCATCAAAGTCGCATTGGGCACGTCGACGCCGACCTCGATAACCGTCGTCGCGACCAGGACGGCGATGCGCCCGGCCGCGAACGCCTCCATCACCGCGTCCTTTTCCGGCCCCTTCATGCGGCCATGGACCACGCCGATCCGGTCGCCGAAGCGAAGCTGGAGGAGCCGCGCCCGCTCCTCCGCCGCCGCCAGATCGGAGACCTCGCTCTCCTCGACCAGGGGGCAGACCCAATAAGCCTGCTTGCCCTGCGCGATGTGACGGCCCAGCCCGTCGACGACGTCGAGCAGCTTTTCGCCGCTCATCACCCGGGTCTCGATCGGCTGGCGGCCCGGCGGCATTTCGTCGAGCCGGCTGACATCCATCTCGCCATAATGGGTGAGCGTCAGCGTGCGCGGGATGGGGGTGGCGGTCATGACGAGGAGGTGCGGCGGACGCTCGGCCTTGCTCGCCAGCATCATGCGTTGGGCGACGCCGAAGCGGTGCTGCTCGTCCACGACGGCCAGGCCGAGATTCTTGTAGGCGACGGCCTGCTGGAAGATGGCGTGCGTGCCGACGAGAATGTGGATCGAGCCGTCGGCCAGGCCCATCAGGCAGGATTCCCGCGCCCGCCCCTTCTCCCGGCCGGTGAGGATGGCCACGTTGACCGGCAGGCCGGCGAGCTGTCGGGACAAAGTGTCATAATGCTGGCGGGCGAGGATCTCGGTGGGCGCGAGCAACGCCGCCTGCGCACCCGCCTCGACTGCGCTCAGCATCGCCATCAACGCGACGAGCGTCTTGCCCGAGCCGACATCGCCCTGGAGCAGGCGGAGCATCGGCACGTCCTGCTGCAGGTCGCCCTCGATCTCCCGGACCGCCCGCTGCTGCGCGCCGGTCGGCGTGTAGGGGAGCTGGAGCCGGTCGCGCAGGCTGCCGTCGCCGTGGAGGGGTACGCCCTTGCGGCGGCGCGAGGAGGCGCGGACCAGCATGAGCGCGAGCTGGTTGGCGAAGACCTCGTCATAAGCGAGCCGCTCGCGCGCCTTGGCGGCGCCGGGATCGCGGTGGGCGGTGGCCAGGGCCTCGGCCCAGTCCGGCCAGCCCTGCTTCGCCTTCAGGCTCGGCTCGATCCACTCCGCCAGCTCGGGGCGGCGGCCGAGCGCCTGCGCGGCGAGATCGGCGAGGCGGTGGTTGGTGAGCCCCTCCGAGAGCGGATAGACGGGCTCGCGCTCGGGGATGGTGCCGGCCTCGGCGGGCGGGACGACATGGTCCGGATGGACCATTTGCAGCTCCTGCCCGTAGCGGTCGAGCCGCCCGGAGACGATCCTGGTCTCGCCCAGCGGCAGCTGCTTCTTCGCCCAGCCGGGATTGTTGAAATAGGTGAGCGTGATGTAGTCGCCGCCCTCATCCTCGGCGAAGACGCGGAACGGGCCCCTCCCCGCCTGGCGGTAATCGCGCGGGGTCAGCGCCACGGTGATCACCCGGCCGACATCGCCCACATCCAGCCGCAGCACTTTCTTCCGGTCGATCCAGTTGACCGGGAGGTGGAAGAGGATGTCGACCACACGGTCCAGCTTGAGGCGGTGCAACGGCTTGGCGAGCGCCGGGCCGATGCCCTTCAGCACCTCCACTTCGGCGAACAGGGAATTGAGGACGTCCGGACGCATCAGGCCAGATCCTCGGGCCGGAAGGGAAAAGGCTGCGACCTGATCCATTGCGACAGCACCCATTTGCGGCCGCTGGTCGGCGGCAGACCGCAATGACGGGTGTTATAGTCCGGCGAGCCATCGGGGAGCACGTTGACGAACAGGATCGCGTCCCCGGCCTCGCCGCGATAGGTCACGCCCGCCTCGGGAAAGTGCGTCTCCGCCCCTTCGAAATCCGTGTTCAGATAGGTGACGATCGTCACCGTGCGCTGGCCCATCGCCCGAAGCTCGGCCTGAAATTCCGGCACGCGCGGATCGATATAGTCGACATGCAGACCGAATTCCTGGCCCGGCTCATAGCTGATGATGTTGGGCGGTTCATGGCACTCGACCGGCACATTGACGAGCCGCGCGGCGCGCTCCTGCACGATCGCGACGACGAGGTCGCGCTGCCGGGGACCGAAGGCGAAGTCGCGAGCCGAGCGGATGATCTGCGTCTCGCCGGCCTGGTTGACCGAGGCGGAGACCAGCCGGTTCCGGGCCTGGTCGATCAGCCATTCGGCGAAGCCCGGCGGGAGAAAGCCCGGGCAGGCGGCGATGGCGGCCGCCTCGGTCAGCCGCTCCACGCGCGGTGGCGTCAGCAGGGCGTCGATGGGCGCCTGCGCCACCAGGTCGAGCTGCCGCGCGGCGCCCTCCTCGCCGGCCCTGGCGGCCTCCGCCAGCAGGCCCAGCGCATCCGCCCAGCTTTGCGGGCGATGCCACCCGTAGGCCGCGCGCACCGCCTGTTTTGCCAGCGTCTCCATCCGGCGTTTCTAGCAGCCGGGAAGAAAAGGTGGACCCCGGATCACGCCCGGGGTGACGAAGCGGGGGATCGGCACTACATGCCTCCTCCAACCCCCCTCAGCCGACTGGCCCTCAAAAGCCCGCCGGCCAATCGCCTATGGACCCGCATGGACCGCGACGCCCGCATGAAACGCCTGAGATTCCGTGCCTGGCACCGGGGAGTGCGGGAGGCGGACATGCTGGTGGGCGGCTATTATGACCGCTGGCACGCCAGCTGGTCCGACGTGGAGATGGACTGGTTCGAAGCCTTCCTGGAGGAGCAGGATGTCGACATCCTCGCCTGGGCGATCGGAACCGCAGCGGTGCCCGCGCGCTGGCAGGGCGAGATGATGAGCCGCCTCCAGCACCTCGATTATGTCAAGCATCCGTGACCCGATGAGCGACGATCTCCAGAAAATCCTGAAGGCGGCGACGCCGATCACGCTGGCCGGCGTGCCGGGCGGGTTCATGCCCTGGCTGGCCGCCGATCTCGCGCGGGCGGCGCCAAGAAAAACTGGTGGCGCCCGCGCCGTGTTCGTCGCGCCGGACGAAGCGGCGATGCGGGCGCTGGCGGATGCCGCCGCCTATTTCGCGCCGGAGCTGGAGGTGCTGACCTTTCCGGCCTGGGACTGTCTGCCCTATGACCGCAGCTCGCCCTCGCTGCGCAGCACCTCGGAGCGGCTGGCGACCCTGCACACGCTGCAGCGGGCGACGACGAAGCCGCAGCTGCTGGTCACCACGGTCAACGCGGCGACGCAGCGAACGCTGACACCCTTCCGCATCCGCCAGCTGGTCGCGCGGCTCGCGCCCAAAGAGCGGATCGACATCGACCGCCTCGCCGCTCTGCTGTCCGCCAATGGCTATGGCCGGACCGAGACGGTGCGCGA
>Ga0070665_100001888_pt1 | contig 23732 bp, 20 predicted proteins | sample KBSS13metaG_FD_65862 | JGI IMG/M metagenome (GOLD analysis project Ga0070665, IMG submission 65862) | Switchgrass rhizosphere microbial communities from Kellogg Biological Station, Michigan, USA - KBS S1-3 metaG | ecosystem: Host-associated > Plants > Roots > Rhizosphere > Soil ... | reverse complement strand
GGTACGCAAGATGCTGGCCGCCATCGCGACCTGACGAACGATTGCCCCGCGCCGTGTATGCGTCTTCGCAAACATGCTATCGGCTTGGGGAGCATGCGCCGTTTTCACACGGCCTGGACCGATTCTGACAAGACCCGCCATTTCAAGCTCGCCAAACCATGTGCAGGCGATGCGTTCCTGGCTGGCTCTCGCTTTCGGTCAGTAGAGATTGTCCTTGTAGTCCTTTTCCAGCCCCTGCTTGAGCAGCCCGGTCATACCGGGCACCGAGAGGCTCGCCCGCACGAGCATAGGGCCGACGCCTCCGCTCTTATTGAGCCTGATATGGTCCGTGAATAGCTTGGCTGGGTCGATGTCGCTGGTCTGGTGCACAGGCCAGGGCGACGCCCGCTCCAGCGCAGGGCTGATATCGAGCGAAATCGCTTCGATGTTTAACTCAATCGCCAATAGCGGCGTCTTGCCATGCGTGGTGAAGCGCTCGCGGATCACCGCATCGGTCGTCAGGCGTGCCGGCCCCCGTGCCGTCAACGCATGGGTGGCGCCGGGCACGAGCAGGACGACCCCGGTGTGCGCCTGGTCCACGATGTTGCGGAAGCTGTCGATGCGACGGTTGCCCGGCCTATCGGCAAACCATAGCCGGTCGCCGTTGAGCATAGCCATGCAGCCGGCCGGGTCGCCCTTCGGGCTGGCATCGGCCTGGCCGCCTGCACCGACCGTGGCCAGCGCGAGGAAGCGGCTCGCTGCGACAAAGTTCTCCGGGTCCGAAGGTGCGTTGCACGGTTGCGCCGACCACAGGTCGGAACGGATGATGGCTTTCCCACAATGGCCGTAGCATTCCTCCACGACGACATGCATCAGGTCTGCGTCTACCGCTTCCACGCGGCCATTGATGCGCAATGCCTCTCTTATGCCGGGGATGAGGAATAAAGATCCGAACGACGCGCCGACCGCCAAGGGTGCGGCATGGTCCAGCGACGCCAGCGGGATGCTCAACCGCCGAGCATCGCTCGACGCAAAGCCTGGTAGTCCACCACCGATGGTCGCGATGACAGAGCGGGTCTTCACGTCCGGACCGTCGCCAAGGCTGGCGAACATTAGTGGCGATTGGGCAAGCCATCGCAAAGCGCCCTCGTCCAGATGGTCGATGACCTTGAGATGCATGGCGGGCGGTGTGCGGCCCGTCACCGCCTCCAGCTTGGCTATGCTGTCGATCATGTCGGCGCCAGACACGTTTCCGGTCATTGGGAGACGGCCGGCATCGGCCGCAAGACAGCCCTACGCGTCAGCCGTAACAGCACGCCGCCACACGCAAACAAACTGATATCGACCGACCAGATGACTGGATCAGCGGGGGCGAAGCGCAGCATATGTATCAGCGCCGTGGCGATTAGCACCACGCCGGCAGCGCGTTTCAGCCGTAGCGATAAAGCCGTCGCCTCCACCCGCAAGGCGGAGAACAGTACGATTAGCGTCACGACTGCCCATATCATGATCAGCGCCTGCTTGCTGATCCCGCCAAGCGCCACCGCCGTTGTAAGCGCCGTGGTCGCAAGAGCGACCGGTTGGCTCCAGACCGTCGCGGCCCATAGCCGTTCGAGACTAGGCGCGGGATTGCGCTTGTCGCGCCGCCGGGCGAGCCAGATGGTCACGCCGCCTGCTGCCAGATAGGTGAGGCCAAGGCCAAGGAGCGCATAGGCGATCTTGACCGCACCGCCGCCGAACCAGCCGAAATGCAGCTTGCCGATAGATCCCAATATCCGCTCGCCCAGATTATTCTCCGATGACCGGGCTCGGTGATACAACTTACCCGTGCGATCGAAGGCATAAGCGTCGTAGTTGGAAAGATGCGTGTCTTCCCGCTGCACGTTGAATATCGCCGCGCCGCCCATTTCGGCGGGATGCTCCAGCAGGATGAGGTCGGTGAGCCCGCCCGGTGCCACACGATCGACGACAGGGAACATCGGCCGCAGATCGATGATCGGCGCGGGACGCGGATCCTCCTTGGGGGCCTGCGGGATGAACAGCGCATAGACCTTGGCCGTGTCGCCCTGAAACAGCGCCATGCCCAGCACGCCCACGATGATGGTGGTGAGGCCCAGCAGCGCCCCCGTCAATGACACGATGACATGGAAGGGCAGCGCCCAGATGCCGATGCGGTTGTGCAGGTCCGCCTCCTGCAAGCGCCGCGAGCCGCCCAGGCGCAGGTGGAAGGCGTCCCGAAAGATGCGGGGATGGGCGAGCAGGCCGGAAATGAGCGAGGACAGCAGGGCAACGCCGGTCAAGCCGACGATGAAGGTGCCCCAACTGCCTGGAATGTGCAGGTTGATGTGTAGCCGTGTCAAGAATTCGCTGAATGGCGCATCGCCGGGCGCGACCAGATTGCCGGCGGCATCGAAAATCCAGCCATGCTGCACATGGTCCTTCTCGACACTGATCCTGGCCTGCGGCAGATCGGGCGTGGGCAGGTTGATATAGGCATGCTCCACGCCGCCGCCTACCCGCGCGATCGCCGCCTCCAGCGCGCGCTGGAGGGCCTCCGGCGATACGGTGGTCAGGCGTGGCGCGCCAGCCGACTCCCAGCGCTGGAACTCATGGGCAAAGACGGCGATGCTGCCGGTCAGGCAGACCAGATAGATTATCGCTGCGAAGGCAAGTCCGAGCGAACTATGGCCCTTCAGCACCGCGCGGACGAAGTCGGCGGGCACCCGCGACAGAAGCGGCTTGCGCCTGGCGGTCGCAGTCATGCGAACCCCTTCAATATGGCAAGGCCAAAGCCGCTGAGCGCGGTGCCGACGAGTACCGCCGTCGCTCGGATGATGCGGTTGTCCGCCAAGGTCCAGGCCATGGCCCCGCCCCAGACGACCGGGACGATCAATCCACCGATGAGCAGGCGTGTCTGCGGCTCGCCGGGCACCCAGACGGCATAGCATACGCCTACCGCCATGGCCGCGATCATGCCGATGGGTCCCGCGAGCAGCCAGCGCAGGATGCTGCGCCAGCGGGTCGTCGGTCGGTCGAGCGGCTCGGGCGCCAGACTGTCCGATACCCGTCCGGCTCGGACCGACTTACCAGCTCTCGCTACCCGGACGGTCGCGCCCGTCGCCACCACGACCAGCGCCGCCACCGACACCATAGCGAGCGCGATGAGAGGCCCGCGCGTGTCGCCCAGCAGGAACGCCGGCCAGACCAGCGTCGCGATGATCGCCGCCCAGCCCAATGCCCGATAGCCCGCTCCATTTTCAGGCGGAGAGCGCCAAGCCCGGCGCAACGCCCAGGCGCCCAACGCACCGCCGGCCAGCATCAGGAAAGAAGCGGCAAGCGTTATCATTACCAGCGGGTTTCCAGCGAAATGCCCAACACGCGGGGATTGCCCAGTACGCCGCGACCCAGGCCTTCGACCGTATATTGAAAGTAATGTTCGTTGAAGAGATTGGAGGCAAAGGCCGAGACCGTCCAATGATCGGCTTCATAGGCGATGCGAGCATTCACCAAAGTGCGGCCGCCGAGCCGCGTCTCGGATTGCGGGATACTGATTTCGGAGAAGACGGCGCTGCGGTGGCTGGCGTTGATGTTCAGGCTGACATGTTCGACCGGGCGGGCATTGATGCCGCCTGACAGGGTCCAGTGCGGCGCATGAGCGAATTCCAGCCCGGCATAGTCAGTCACGCTGCCCATCGTCGTCGAAAATTCATCGAACTTAGTCTTGGTATATCCGACGGAGGCATACCAGTCGAATGCCGGGCTGAAACGATGGGCGGCTTCCACCTCGAATCCGTAGAGATGCGACTTACCGGCGTTGACGACATTGGTGTCATAGACGTTGAGGCCGAAATTGGCCGACACCTGCTGGTCCTTCCAGTCGACATAGAAGGCATTGGCGTTGAGCGTCAGGGCACCGTCCAGCCACGCCGAACGGAAGGACAGTTCATAGTTCCAGGTGAATTCCGGATCATAGGCGAAGGTCGCCGACCGGGCCAGGTTGCTGCTCGACCCGCCGGACCGATAGCCGCGTTGAGCGATGAAGGCGGTCTTGATGTCCGGGGTCCACGCCATCTCGATCCCCGCCTTGGGCAGGAAAGCCTCGAAGGTGCGATTGGTCGCAACAGCGCCGCCGGTCGCAGCGGACACGATGCCTTCGACCCCCGCATTGATTCCCATGACAGCAAACCAGAGAGGCGATCCCGCCGGGCCAAAGGTAAGCGGGTCAGGATAGGTGCCGGCAAATTCCGTCTGCTGCGCAACAGCGATACTATTGGTTTCGCGATCATAGCGGAAGCCGCCGAGCAACGAGAGCCGGTCGGTCAGCTTGAACCGGGCATCGCCGAACAGAGCGTAGGTACGCACCCTGCCTGCGCCCTGCGATGCGAAATCGACGGGAATCTCTGGCAGGGCCGTGCCATAGAGGTTAGCGACATATTGCGCCGTCGCCGCATCGATGCCGTTTGACTGGAGCAAGGCGGCGATCGTACCGAGCGGCGTGGGGACGCCGGTCTCGCTGGTCGTATTGATGCTGTTCCTGCGATTATAGTAGAAAGCGCCGAGGAGACCGCTCAGCCTTTCCCCTTCATAGTTCAGCCGCAATTCCTGGGAGAAGGTCTTGTAGTGATTGCGCTGAACATAGCGCCCGCTGTCGGCGGCAGTCAGGTCGTTGTCGTAATTGTTGATCTCGGCGACGTCATTATAGGCGCTGATCGCTGTCAGACTGAGGCCGCCGCCAAAATCATAGCGCATGTCCAGCGTGCCGATATCGGTATTGGAATCGCTATCATTGGGGGCATTGGAAAAATTGCGCCGATGGTCGAAGAAGTCCGGCGTGGTCGTGTCGACATAGCTGAAGCTGTAGCCGCCATAACGATCATAATGGGTGTAGCCCGCCCGCGCCTCGAAGCCGGGCAGTGCGCTTGGCGTCCACAGCAGCTTGGCCCGCAGATTCCTCGAATCCAGGGGGTTTTCATGCGTCCGGCGCGTCGGGTTCCAAGTGAAGCCGTCCGCGTCGCGCTTTTCGGCAGAAACCCGGAACGCCAGTTCGCCCGGCACAATCGGTCCACCGGCGGCGATGGCGAATTGCCGGTCATCACCGCTGCTGTATTGGGCGCGCGCGCGCAGCGACCAGTCCATCGTCGGTTCGGCCGTGTGCAGGATGACCGCACCCGCCAGCGCATTCAGCCCCTGCAGCGTGGATTGCGGCCCGCGCAAAATTTCGACTTGCTCGACATCCCACATATCCGTGGGTGCGGCCTGGACGACGGCAGAGGGCAGCGCAGCCCCATCGACGAAGATGGTGGCGAGCGCGGCTCCTTCGCCGCCTGTGATACCGCGGTTCGCGACGCCACGGATGGTAAAGCCGGAAACACCATAGGTCTCGGTGACGTTGGCGGTTCGCTGGAACACATCCTGGATGGTGACGAGGTTTTCCTGCTGGATGCGCTTGGGGGTTGTCACGGAGACGCTCGTTAACGTGTTCTGCAGCGACCGATTGGCCTTTTCGCCCGTGACGATGATCGTATCGGCATCATCCTCGGCCCCGCCAGCCGGAGCCTGCCCGAAGGCCGGGTTTGCGGCATGAATTGCGAATAGGCTGCAGGCAGCCAGATATCGTATGCGCACTATGTTCCCCCGAAAGTTGCGCGACTGCTAAGAGATTTTACTATTGCGAGTCAATAGCAACTACATCGTTTGTTGCCAGCCGTCGCTGGCGGCTGCCCTCCAACACCAAGCCAACGACGTCAGTCCCAGCCGACAGTTTTGACGTACGCCACCGCAAAGGGCGCCCCGCGAAGCGCAAAAGGTGATGATTAACACCTCGCCGCCAGACGGTCGCTCGGCGACGAGGTGAGGCCGTGAACTGGCAGGCTCACGACCAACTCACGCCGTTCCGCGGTGCGCACGTGAATGAACGCTCCGCTGGGGAATCCGCCATTCCCATTTTATTGAGCGGTCGGGCGGCAGTGCATCCCGATAGGCCGTTTCGCGGCGACAGACGATCGCCCGAGACCTGCCATGCTGGAAACGTCTGCTTCCAGTAGACATTCCGCTATTGCGAACTAATCGCATGAAAGGTAGTATTCTCACGCTCGTCGACACCTATCCATGATCGCCGGGTTGCGATTCTGGAGTTATCGACTTGCCGGCCGCCACTGCCACCATCGACGTCAGCGCGCTTTATGCGTTGCATGGTGATTGGCTGAAAGCATGGCTTCGCCGGCATACGCGATGTGCGCATCGTGCCTCGGATCTTACGCACGATACCTTCTGCCGTATCCTCGAAGGTGCCGATACTGCGCCTATTCGTGACGGTCGCAATTACCTTGCCACCATCGCGCGGCGGCTCGTCATCGACGAGGCGCGCCGGGCCAAGGTCGAAGCGGCCTTCCTTGACGCCTACCACGCACTGATGGATGGGGCGGCGGAGCCGGGTCCAGACCGGATCGCTGAGGCTGTCAGCGAACTGCTTGCGATCACGCGCGCATTGCACGAGCTGCCGGACAAGGCCCGCCGCGCTTACCTGCTGTCCCGGATCGAGGGATGGAATCATGCTGACATCGCTGAGGAACTGGGCGTGTCGAAGAGCATGGTGAAGCAATATGTCGCGAAGGGGTACGCGCGTTGCTATGCGGTCACTTATGGAGCACCGCGCGATCGAGCCCCGGCAGGATAATAGCGAGCCGACGCCCGATATCGTGAAGCGCGCGGCCGAATGGCTTGCGCATCTCGAATCCGACGACGCCGACGATGCCGATTGGGCCGGCTTCGAAGCTTGGCGAAGCGAGCATTCCGCGCATGAGTTAGCGATCGAGCGGCTTGGCGGCCTGGGCGAGCGATTGCGCGGCGGCTCCGAGGTCGAACGCGAAACATTGCGGCGGCTCTTTTTGCGGCCTCGACGCCGCATGGGTGGTGCGTTGCTCGCCGTCACGGTGCTGGGCGGCGTCGGGTGGCTGGCGACAACACGTCCAGAGGTTCAACTCTACTTCGCTGACGAACGGACCGCTGTGGGCGAGATGCGGAGCGTGACTCTTGCCGATGGCAGCCGCGTGGTGCTGAGCACCGACAGTGCCGCGGATGTCGGCCAGAATGGTGGCCGGTCGGTTCGCCTGCTGCGCGGCGAGCTGCTGGCCGAAGTCGCCCACCAAGGTCCAACGCCCTTTGTCGTCCAAACACGCGACGGCACGGCAGAGGCGCTTGGCACCGCCTTTACCGTGCGAAAAGATGCGGAAGCCACCCTCGTCACGGTCGTCAGTTCTCATGTCCGCGCTTGTCCGGCGAAATCAGCAGGGACGAACTGCCTTACCCTTGCCCCAGGCGAGCGGGCACGCCTGAAAGGCGACGAGGCAATTCGGCTTGATCCGGTTTCCCCATCGGATGCGGCGGCATGGTCCGAAGGCTGGCTACCTGTCGAGGACCGGGCCCTCGGTGACGTGCTTGCTGAATTGAACCGTTGGCGCTCAGGCCCGATCCGCTTCGATGCCGCAGCGCTCTCGACGCAGCGGGTATCCGGAATGTTCCCGTTGCGCGATACGGACCAAGCTCTTGCCAATCTCGCTCGTTCGCAACCGATCGCGATCGACCGTAGCGACCCGGCATCGCCGATCGTGCGCCTTCGGGTGAAATAATTTCGGCTGTCCGCTGTCCCATCGGCAATCTCGCTCGTCCCCTTTCATGAGTGCATGTTTGATCGGGGGTTGGAATCTTGAGCAGGAAGCGGGTGGCCGCCAGCGTCGCGGTCGTATTGGGATTGACGGGTACTTCCATCGCCGGTCCGGCGATGGCGCAAACGACGAGCGCAACCCGCAGCTATGACATTGCCGCCGGGCCGCTCGGCAGCGCTCTTAATCAGTTCGGCCGCGCGACCGGGGTCGCCATTTCCTATGATCCTGCGATCGTGGCAGGCAAGACTACGCGTGGCCTGCGCGGATCACATAGCCCCGCCAGTGCGATAGCTGCCCTGCTCCGAGGCACGGGGCTCAAGGCACAATCGGACGGCTCTGGCGGCTTCGTGATTTCCGTCGGTCGCCAGATCGAGCGGCGCCCGGTCCGGCAGCGAGCGACCGCGCCGGTCGCCACCACGGAAGCACCGGCCGAGACCGCCGATATTGTCGTGCTCGGCAAAAGCTACGGCGTGGAGGCAGGTGCCAAGGCGCTAGCCCCCCTGCGAGAGGTGCCGAACAGCCTGACGATCGTCGACCAGCAGCGGATTGCCGACCAGAACCTGTTCAATCTCGACGACGTGTTCCGGAGAACGACGAACGTCGCGACAACCAACGGCAATGAATATGCCGACTTCCGCTCCCGCGGCTTCATCATCAACAACTACCTCGTCGATGGCGTCCCCTATAACGGCTTCACAGGCGAAATTCCCGACCTCTTCGTCTATGACCGCGTGGAGATCCTGCGCGGCCCGGCTGGCCTGTTCAGCGGCTCGGGAAGCCCGGCGGGCAGCATCAATCTCGTGCGTAAGCGAGCCGGTGACGAACTGGTCGTGTCCGCCCTGGCGCTGGCAGGCTCCTGGAATAATTTTCGCGGCGAGATCGACGCGTCGGTTCCGCTAGCCGAAGGTGTGAAGGTTCGGGCTGGCGTCGCCGCGCAGGGCCGCGACATGTTCTACGACGTCGCACGTCAACGCCGTTTCACGACCTTCGCCAATGCCGACATCGATCTCGGCGAAACGACGAAACTGAGCTTCGGCGGCTATCTCGACCGGTTTCGCGGCAAAATCTTCAACGGCGTGCCGGGTCTGGCAGGCGGCGGTCCGGCGGACCTTCCGCGCACGACCTATGGCGGCGCGGATTTCAACCGGTCGCGCTATCGCAATCAGGCGCTGTTCGTCGAACTGAGGCAGGAAGTCGGCGACGACTGGCTCATTCGCGCGAGCGGACAGCTTGGCGGCAGCGATACGCGCAATGCGAGCGCCTATACCTTCGCATTCTTCGGGATTACGCCGACCGACGGAACCGCCGATCTCATGGCGACCTCCAGCCATCGAAATCAGGACTACGTCACGGCGGACGCCAACGCCGTGGGAACGGTTTCGCTCTTCGGCCGCGAGCATCAGATCGTCTTTGGTGCGGATATCCAGCGGATCGAGGCGCGCGATGAATATGGTCCGCGCGTATATCTAGGCTCGTTTGACCTCTATGCGCCGGATTATGATGCCTATCCCGAGCCGGCACTTGCTCCCACGTTCATCACCAACACGACGACCAAGCAATATGGTGCTTACGGTCAGGCGCGCCTCAAGCTTGCCGATCCGCTGACTCTCGTACTCGGTGGCCGGCTGAGCTGGTACGAACAGGACGTCGAAACCCTGTTCCCGGCGCTACCGGCGAGGCAATACCGGAAGAAAGCCCGCTTCACGCCCTACGTCGGGATTGTCTACGACGTCGTTCCGGGATGGACGGCCTATGCCAATTACGCGGAAACTTTCAGCCCACAGTCCGGCTTGACCATATCAGGCGAGGCCCCGCCGCCCGCCATCGGCAAACAGTATGAGGCCGGCGTCAAGGCCAGCCCGTTCGGCGATAAACTTCTGCTCTCGGCCTCGCTGTTCCAGATCGAGCAAACCGGTATCGCTCAAAGCGATCCGCTCAACCCCGGTTTCGTGATCGCCGCCGGTAAGATCCGCAGCCGCGGCGTCGAGTTCGAGGTCAACGGTGAGCTCTTGCCGGGATGGACGATAAACGGAGGCTACGCCTACACGCACATCCGCTACATCAACGACACCCAGAACCTGGCTGCCGCAAACGCGCGCCAGCAGCCACGACACAGCGTGAAGCTCTGGACGATGTATCGCCCCGAGAGCGGCGCGCTCGAACGCTGGAGCCTAGGCGGAGGCCTGACTTGGCAGAGCCGGATCGAGGCCTCGCTGACCCAGCTGGGCTTTGCCGGCGCAGTCTACCAGAACGCTTATGCGCTGGTCGATATGCGAATCGGTTACCAGATCACCGACGAGGTGGAACTGGCGGTCACAGTGAATAATCTGTTCGACAAGACTTACTACGAGAAGGTCAACGGAACGCAGTTCGGCAATTTCTCTGGCATGCCGCGGCAGGTGCTGGGGACGGTCCGGGCCAGGTTCTGATCCATGAAGGCAGGCACAGTCCGGACCTGGGTATGGATCCATAAAATGGAGCAGCCTCGTCTCGATGCTGTTCCTGTTGATGCTGTGCGTCACCGGACTGCCGCTTATTTTCAAGGAGGAGGTCGAGCACTGGCTCGATCCCCATCCCCCGCTCGCTGCGGTTGCGACGGGGGCGCCCCGTCCGACGACCGAAAGCATGGTAGCACGGGCTCTGGCCGCGCGTCCTGCCGGCCATGTCGTGCCCTACACCTTCTACCCGGCCGACGCACCGAACGTGATGACGGTGACGACCGCCGTGACCAGCAATCCGTCCCTCGACGGTAACTGGGAAGGGTTGCACTTTCAGGTCTTCGACGTGCGAAGTGGAAGACTGCTGGCCGACGAGCGCGAAAGCAAATCGGGCCTTATGTACGTGATGTACCGCCTGCACGCCGACATGTTCGGGGGTCTTGCTGGAACGCTATTCATCGGGGCGATGGGCCTGCTGCTCTTCGTGGCGGTCGTTTCGGGCGTCATCCTCTACGCGCCTTTCATGCGTCGGTTCGATTTCGGCGTGGTGCGGCGAAATCGCGGGCCGCGTATCCTATGGCTCGACCTTCACAACCTCATGGGCATCGTGACGATGGCGTGGGTTGCCGTCGTCGGGCTGACCGGCGTGATCAATTCGCTCAACATCCCGCTTACCATGCTCTGGTAATCGACCGACATTGCCGAAATGACCGCCCCTTACAGGCATGCGCCGCCTCTCAAGAACCGCGTGCCGTTGGATGTCGCCGTCGCTGCTGCCCGCGTCGAAGCGCCGGGTATGCGTCTGGCATCGGTCGGATTTCCGGGGCGCGACCTCGCCAGTCCCCATCATTATATGGTGCTGTTCACAGGGCAGACGGCGCTGACTGCGCGGCTGCTCAAGCCCGTCCTCGTGGATGCCGCCACGGGCAAAGTTACCGAAGCGAGAGATATGCCGTGGTACATGACGGCATTGCTGGTGTCGCAGCCCCTGCATTTCGGAAACTATGGCGGCTTGCCGTTCAAGATCATCTGGGCGCTGCTCGACGTCGCGACGATTATCGTGCTGGCGAGCGGCCTTTATCTGTGGATCGTGTGTCGCCGTCAGGATCGCCCCGCGACGGCGCAGGCCGAACCGATGATCATGGAGACGGCCGAATGAAGCACTCGGATTTATGGCGGCAATGGGGCTGGCCGATCGGCCTGGCTGCGCTGACGGTATTCGGCTTGCTCTCCGCCCTGCTGGGCGAGGACGGCATTTGGTGGTGGCTATCCTGGCTAACGCTGGCAACGCCGCTGCTGGCAATCGTTCATCATGCCCACCGATCCCGGCGCGCCATCATAAAGCGATAGGCAACCACACGAATATCGCTGCAAATAGCATGTTTGCCGGCGGGTGGTACGCAACTCACCCAGGAACATGCCGCCCGCTCCGCTTCTCGCCGCTCTTGCGGAGGCGAATGCGTGATAGGCTCCATCGGATTGGAAAGTCTCGCAAACCTTTTCGGGCTAGGTTTTCCGCCATGGCCTAGCGGCAGAAAACTGCGGCTTGCGCTCCAAAGCTGACCTTTCCCCAACCGGCCAGCTTTCCCGTTCCCTACCGCTGCTTGCTGCCTCCCAGAACGTCCGGTGTTCGGTTGAAAGCCGTCTTTTCGACGCCGGCGTGGGAATGACGGTAATGTCCCAGGCGCGGTGAGGTCGGCCCCTCGCCGGAGCGAGGAGCCGACGGGTCAAATCTCAGTGTTCTCCGCATAGCCGAGGACTGTCGTGCCGAAGGCGGCTTTGAAGTTTGCCTGGAGCGTTGCCACGTTGACGCGGGGCTCCCGCGCCAAGTCCAGCACCTTGGAAGGCTCGATAAGCGGCGTCAGACGCAGCCGCAGGCCGTGGAGCAGACCGGCACAATGGGCGATGGCGATAACGAGCGCGGGATCATTGGGCGAGCTCTTGTGACCGGCAACGCGCCTCGGCCAGACACGCCAGCAGGCGCAATTCATCGGCACCTACCTACAGCGAACCCACCGGCCGCATGACAAGGCCGTTGCGTTCGCCCAGCTTCCGAAGTTCGGCGAAGGCCCGCAACTGCGCTGCCGTAGGTACAACGCTCAATGCGCCGGCGCGCGCCGGACTGATGGCGCGGCCTTCGGCGCCGCGCAGTAGCGTCACCACTTTGCGTTCGACGTAAGATCGGCGGCGCAGGGCAACGGACATTCCGGTCATTTAAGGAAGAATTCCACGGGCACGACCAGTTCCAGCGTGTCGCCGGGCTTGTCGTCAGCGGGCTTGGGCAGCGGAGACGCCCGCCTGGCAAGCGCCACGGCTTCACGGTCCAGTTCGGGGAAGCCGGACGACCGTTCGAGCCGGGACGACAGCACCTTGCCCTCGCGGTCCATGACGAAGCGGATATAGGGCACCCCCTGTTGCCGTCGCGCCATTGCAGCACGCGGATAGCGCCGTTCTTTATGCAAGGCCGCCAGCACACGCCCCTCCCATGTGTCAGGGACGTTGCTCGCCACCTGGGGTGCTGGCGGGGCGGGCATGGTCCTGGGCGCGGCCGCTTCCGGCTCGACCGAGCCGGGATCGGCGGGCCTGTGCTGGATAACCGACAGCGGCACGGATACCGGCGCGACCGGAACGATGGTGTGTTCGACCGGCTGCACCCGGGGCGGCTCCGGTGGCTCCTTCTTCTCGACCGGCCTGGGCGCTTCCTTTTCCTCCAGTGGCGTTCCCGGGGGCGAGACTTCCGGCCGCAAGTTCACGACCGTCAGCGCGGACGGCGGCTTGACCGGAACGACATGGGTGACGGTGAAGAAGAAGCCGGCCAGCCCCAGCGCATAGATGCCCGCCGTCCCGGCCAGGCCGACGAACCGGTTGCCACGATCGGCGCGATAACCATGCCGTTCGGTAGTCCATTGCAACGCTGCCAGTTTATCGACGGGATCCGACGGGGTCTCGGCGGCCGGTTCGGGTTCATGATCCATGACCATGGCGGATTTCATCCCTGCGCTCCGGGCAGCATGAGCCAAGCGGCCAGCGCCAGCGGTACGGACAAAGCGAGCAAACCGCCCCATGCCCGGGCCGCGCTACGGGCATGGAAGGTCGCCATGGCGACAACTGCGAAGATCGCAAAGCTGGCCAGCGTAGCGGCCGTGACTGCTTCGACTCGGTCCATGCCAATCCGGGTCAGCAGCAGCGACAGGGCGATTGTAGCAAGCGAGGTCAGGGCATAAGCTCCAAGCGTCCCCGCGGCGATGCGGAACGTGGCCGACCAGCGCACCCACGCCTGTTCGGTCAGGCGGATCATGGCCGCACCTTTCGCATGATGCGTTCGCGGTTGTTGTTGAGGGTGACGACCAGTGCGGCGGCAACGGTCAGCCACCCGAACCAGGCCACCGCGCCATATGCCCAGCCAAGACCCGCCCCGGCGACAACGAAGGTCAGCGCCAGCGCCGCGAAGCCGGCCAGGCGCAGGACGCGGCTACGTGCCGGTGACAGCTTGCGGCAGAACCAGTCCTGTTGATGCCGCGGCATGGCAAGCAACAGCAGGACGAAGCCCGTCAAGGAAAGAAGGAAGGTTGTCGCGTGAATCATAGGGCCGCCTCCACTGCGACGCGCGCCTTGCGACGGGGAAGCGCCTTTGCCTTGCGGTTTGCGACCTTCCATGCCGTGAACGTACAAGCGGCGGCCGTGGCGAGCATCACAAGGTCGAAGCCGACATATGCCCAATCGCCTGCGATCAGGCTGGGGACCAGGCCGCGCGCCGTGGTCAGGGCGTTGATGATCGGCACAAGCGCATAGAGCGTCGCGCACACGGTCAGTGCCTCGATCCATGCGCGCTTGGCAGGACGGGCCAAGGTCCAGACGAACAGGCCACCCCAGGCGATGAATAGGCTGTTGATCTCCCAATCGGCGCGGTGCGCCATACTCAGCGACAGCAGCCGATTGGCGAGGAAATAGACTGGGATCCCCGCGCACGATCCGGCTATGATGCCGATATTCAGCCGCTCGACCAGACGGAAGCCGAAATGCGGGCGCACTGGATCGGGCAGCTTGGTACGGCGCTTGACTGTCCATAGGATAAGACCGCTCGCCACCATCATCGTGCCCCCGACGCCCGACAGGAAATAGAGCCAGCGCAGCACAGGGCCGGAAAAGCGGCCTGCGTGCAGGTCGATCATCACACCACGACTTGCGGCGGCCATGCCGGATGCCCGGGGCATCTGCATGGGCTTTCCCGTGCTGCCATCCAGATAAAGCGCATCGGACGTGCCGCCGATCCGGGTAGGAGACGGCCAGAGCTGAATGACCGAAGCGACATCGCCGGGATGCTCGACGATGATACGTCCTGGGGCAACACCGCCCTGCAGAACCTTCGCGCGATCGACTACTTGGTCCAGCGATAGTGGAGCGATCATCTCGCCTTGGGAGGCCCTTTCCGGGCCTGGCGGGTAGGCAGCCTGGAAGTAGCTTTCCCGGCTCGGAAACTGGACGCTGATCGCCCACGGCATTAGCGTGAACAACAGCGTGACGAGGCCCGTATAGGTAATCATCAGATGGAAGGGTAGCGCAAGAACAGCGGTGACGTTGTGCACGTCGAGCCATGAGCGTTGGCCCTTGCCAAATCGCATCATGAAGAAATCCACGAAAATCTTCTTGTGGGTGACGATGCCGGAGAGGATCGCCACGAACATCGCGAGCGCGGCCGCACAGACCAGGATTTCCGCGAGCCAGTAAGGGATGTAGTGAAGCTCGAAATGGAAGCGGTAGAGGAACCAGCCTCCGCGTGTATCCCGAACCGCAATCTCGCGACCGCTGGTGGGATCGAGGATCGCCTTGCCGGAGATGGCTGCTTCGCCGGTTCCGCTTTTCCAGGTCACGGTCAAGGGGTCGCCGCCCCGATCAGACGGCAGGGTGACGATCCACCTTTCCGCGCCGGGAGCCTTGGCAACGAGCAGGCGTGACGCAGCGCGGAGCGCCGTATCCGATACTGCTCGTCCTCCCAGTTCAGGGCGCATCCAGCCGGATATCTCCTGCTGGAAGAACGCCACTGTGCCGAAAAGGAAAATGATGAACAGCAGCCAGCCGGGCAGAAGTCCTGCCCAGGTGTGAAGCCATGCCATCGACTGGCGGAAGGACTTGTTCCCCATGGCCGGCTCAACTCACTTCGCTGGTGGTGAGGAAAGTTGGTAGTTCCTTCACCCTCAGAAACGCGCCTTGAGCGAGACGGTCACATTACGCGGATCCCCGTAGAAATTGCTGTTCGCCTGTTGAGCGTAGCTGGGAATATAATAGGTCTTGTCGAAGATGTTGTTGACATTGACGGCAGCGAGAAGGGCCGGCGTGATCTGGTAGCCGATCCTCGCATTCCATACCGAATATCCGGGTATGTCGAAGCTGCGATCGTACCCTTTCATCTTGGACTGCGCCGTGACGCCAACACCCGTGCTGACGCGTTCCAGTTTGCCGGGAAGCGTGTAATCCGCCCAGAGGCGTAGCAGATGACGCGGCGTCCATGTGCTGAACCATTCCCCCCGCAGCGCCGGGTCCTCAAGATACTCGGTTTTGTTGTATGTATAGCCCGTCGAAACTTGAAGGCCGGGCAGGATCTCGCCATTGGCCTCTATTTCCACCCCCTCGCTCCGCACCTTCCCGGACGCGATCGAACAATACCAGCCATCACAGGCAAAGCCGCCGGCAATGTCGTTCACTGCGCGGTTGCGGTGATCATAGCGGAACAGTGCGAGTGAAACATTGGCCCGCCCTTTCATCAATTCGCCTTTGACGCCCGCCTCAAAATTTGTCCCCTCTACGGGCTTCAGCAGATTGCCGTCGGCATCGCGGGATGTCTCTGGTTCATAGATGGTCGCGTAGCTGGCATAGGCGTTCCAGGCTTCGCTGAGCGCATAGACTACGCCCACATAAGGCGTGAACTTTCCGTTCGTCTCGGTCGTAGTTGTGCTCGGTGCGCCATAGACCGCAGCGATGCCGGTCCGGCTGGTATAGCTTTGGTCATACCAGTTGAGCCGTCCACCCATTGTGATGGTCAACGCCTCGACCGGCTTCAGCCGCCACGTACCATAGATGCCGTATTGCTCGACGTCATATGCTGAGTGCTGAGAGAATTGCGTGGCGATGAGGTCGGCCAACGTGCGCCTGGGCCGATAATGGTCGGCGTTGCCGATATCGTCGACAGGCGCCACATTAAACTGGCGGGCCAGCACATCATCGGTCTTGTGCGAGAGATAGTTCCCGCCGAGAATCAGCTCGCTACCCATTCCGCCGACATCGAACGATCCACTGACATAGGCGTCGATCCCGTTGCCCTTGGTTTCATAATCGGTTGCGAAGTTCGAGTAAGTTGCGCCGGAGCCCGTCGCACGGGATATGCCGCCGCTGACGAACTGATAGTGGGAACGGTTGCCTTCATCGAAATGGATGCCGGTGATTTTCGCACGCCAGTTGTCGCTAAAGCGATGTTCAAGGTCGAGATGGAGCATGGTCTGATCGCTGGTTACGCGGTTCCAATCCGCGCCCAGGTAGGTGGAGCGTGGCAGGCCCAGGTCACCGCCGTCGGCATAACGCGGTAATCCACGCTCGAACTGGCGGCCGTGGGAATGGCGGTTGCTGACGCCAACGCCGAGCATGGTGTCAGGATCGATGTCGTAGTCGGCGGCGAGGTAGAAGGAACGGGTCTTGTTCCAGACCATATCCACGGAGGAATCAGCCTGGTCATAATCGGCAATGGCGCGGACACGAAGGCGCCCCTCCCTGTCCACCGGCCCCCCAAAGTCGATTTGGCCCCCGAAATGGTTCCATGAGCCGCCCAGCAGGCTGACATTGACTGTTTGTTCGGCCTGCCCGCGCTTGCGCACAAAATTGACCGCGCCGCCAGGCGCATTAGCGCCCTGCAACAGCCCGGCAGCGCCGCGCAGCACCTCGATCCGATCATAGAAGACCATGGAATCGGCCATGAAGCTGCCGGTGGTGTAGAAATTGCGCGCCAGCGGCACTCCGTCATATTGGAGAGTGTTGATTTCAAAGCCGCGCGAATAGACGAATGATCCCACTCCGGGCGAACGCGCCAGCGTGATGCCGGGAATAGCTGTGAGCGCCTGAGTCAAAGTGACGATGTTCTGGTCGTCCATGTTCTGACGGGTCAGCACCGACACCGACTGAGGGATATCCTTGAGGGCCTGTTCACTCTTGCCGATGGTGACGACGCGGGGCGCATAGGATCGGCTTCCCTCTGTCGTGGCAGAGCTGAATGCGGCGCCAAGTGGCTGGACGTTTGAGCCGCCGCTCTCACCCTCAATCCTGACCGGCCCAAGCTGGATTGTGCCGTCCGCTGATTGCGGCGCGCGCTCGATCACGACCGAGCCGGCCGTCAGATAGCGGAACGACAGGCCGCTTCCGGCCAGCAGGCGCGACAACGCTTCTCCGACGCTCATGCTGCCCGAAACCGCCGAGGATGTCTTGCTGTCCACATCCGCCGCCTCGAACCCGATTTGCAGGCTCCCTTGCTGCATCAACTGGCGCAGGGCGTCGCGAAGCGGCTGGGCGGGAATGTCGAAGCTGCGCGAGGCAGCGTTTGACGCCGGGGCCGTTTGCGCGATCGCCGGATTGGCCGTGACGAGACAAAGCGCCGTGCCCGCCAGCATTAGATGCCTGGAAAAAGTCAGCAGGCGCGGCAGCGCGCAAACCGTGGAACTCATAACGTCTGATCCCCTTCGATCCCTAAGGTGAGCCGCTCCGGGCGGCATCCCGATAGCGGGCCTAATGAGAATGCAACTCAATACGGCCCTCATATGGGAGACTGTTGCCGGAGGGCATTTCCCAAAGGCGCGTAGGAAATTTTTTTCAGGAGGCGGGATTGGGGCGGATGATGACGATCCCGCCGGGCAGCGTCGTCATCCGCAAACCACGCATTTGCGCGAGCGTTTCCAAGGCTTCATCGGGCCGCTCGATCAGGAAAAGGCCGCTGACAGGATCGGCATCGCCAAAATCCCCGACCGTCCAGACCGGCGCGCGGCGGTAGCGTGCGATCTCGGCAATGGCGGCCGTCACCGGCTGTTCGTTGAACAGGAGTTCGCCCTTGCGCCAGGAGGCGATACGTGCAGCAGGCTGTGCCGCCAGTGTTTCCAACTCGGCGCCGGTATAACGCACCCGGTCGCCCGCACGCAGCGTCGCGCCGGTTCCGCTTCCCGGCACGCGGACCCGCGCCGCCCCTTCCGTCACCCCGACTTCGACCGCGCCGCTATCGCGCTCGACTTCAAAGGCGGTTCCGATGTCCTGCGTCTCACCGTTCAGAGCCTTGACGAGGAACGGGCGGCCTTCATGGCGCACATCGAACCAGGCACGGCCCGCGAGCAGATGCACGATGCGCTTTTCACCATCGAAGGCCAGCGAGATCGCGGAGTCGCTGTCCATCATCGCGGTGGTGCCGTCCGGCAGCGCGACCGTCCGCACTTCGCCGACAGCGGTGCGATGATCGGCGCGCAGATCCAGCACCAGCGACGGAACCATGAGAGCCGCGACGAGGCTGGCGGCCAGCGCGACCGGCGCACCGCGCATAAGGCGGCGGCGAGTGACGCCCTGCCGTGTCATCGGGCGGATGACGGGCTGGGTGGGCGAAGGTTCGGCCAGCGCATCGGCGACCGCATCCAAATCCTGCCATAGTGCGCGTTCGCGGGCGAACGCGCGGGCGTGGCGCGGATCGGCGGCCAGCCAGGTTTCCAGCGTGTCCAGTTCGGTCGCGCTGATGTCCTTCGCCACCAGGCGGGCGATCCAGAATTGCGCGCGTTCCCGCAAGGCGGGATCGCTGCCCGGTTCGGCAGCGAGACGCGAAGGATCGGACGGATTGGACATCAACGCTTCGTCAGTCCTGGGCGGGTGACGGCGAATTGCCATCCCTCTACCGATAAGACTGTTCCCGAACGCCCTTTCCCAAGCCAGGCAGAAAATAAAATCACGCGCTGTCTGAATCCCCGTCGCGAATACGGCCGAGCAGGGCGAGCGCGCGGCGAAGATGATTTTCGACGGTGGTTGTGGTGACGCCGGCGTGTTCCGCCGTCTCGCGCTGCGTCCTGCCCTCGAGGCGAACCAACCGCAATATGGTGCGAGTCGGCTCCGGCAGCGCGACGATCGCCGCGCGTATCCGGTCCAGCGTTTCCCGCGATTCCACGATGCGTTCCGGCCCCAATTCGTAATCGACGCCCCACAGCAGCGCCTCGGCGCGTTCGGCCACGTTCGCCTGTCGCTGGTCGCCCTGCACATGATCGACCGCGATATTGTGGGCGAGCCGGCGGAGATAGGCTTTCTTGTCGATGATCGGCGGATCGTCCCGCACCGTCTGGACCTTGAGCCACAGTTTTTGCGCCACATCCTCGGCGCTTCCTGCACCCACCAGGCGGCGCACCTGCCAGAGCAGCGATTGGCGTTCCGCCAGGAGCAGACGCGACAAGGCGATCGAGTTCGTCGGCATGGTCGAATGAACCAAATGCCGGTACTCTACTTGCAAGCCACTCGCAACAATGTGCGGCCACGGTAGCGGACATGGGCGCTTCAATCCGCATCGTGAGGATACAGGACGCCCTTGCCCGCTTCCTCCAGCTCTACCGTGCCATGACTAGACTCGTGAAGCTGGCGACGGACCACGCTCCCTATGATACGAGCATGCCAGTCTTTGTGGTGCGATAAGTCGAAGCCCACGTTCTTGGGGAACGCTTCCCGGCCCCAACTGCTAGCCTTTCGATTTCAGGACCGTCTGCGTGGAGGCATCCAGTCGCGGTGCGGGCTGATGTGTCGGGTTGTGGCGATACCTGCCGTTGAATGTGTTGAAAGGAAATGACCGGTAAGTCCCATGAGCTTCCGGCAAGTGCCGACCACCGTCGGTCGTTCAGATCAGCCACCATGAACGACCGCTCATGCCAGGAGCAGACCCTCACGGGATAGCGCGCGCCGCTCCTGAAAAGGAAAATATGGGCCGGCGGGCTGAGATAGGTGTCGAGAAGAGGTTGGTTTGGTCGTAACCCAGTGTGGTGGGGAAGACGGCCTGCGCTATGTGTCTCCGTTGCGGCCCAGCGGGCCACCGACCAGGTGATCGGCTAGCGTAATCCGAGGCGGGATCCTCGGCGACGCCGTCGCGAAGGGAGGCACATCGATGGCTTGGGCGGATCAGATGGAGCGTGATCATGCCCGGTACGTGTCCGATGTGTTCGCTTGCGTCACGGTGCTAGCTGGCGATCACGCGCAGCCACCGCGCCTACGGGCCGGCCGAGAACACCACTTTCAAGCAAGGCACATTCGAGTCCGACCAAATTGAGAGCGTACGCCAACTCGGATTCAAGAACGGCGGTCCTCCCGTGGCGAAAAGATCGCGCTCAACATCGGATGGGAGCGCTAGGTTTGCGGCGGCGAGAACGAAATCAAACCCGAGGTCCAGGATCGAGGGTGACCACCCCTGACTTCCCGAAGCTTGAAGGAAGCGACGTGTGAACGAGAGCAGCGAGAGCGTGAAGGTTATCAGGAGGCTCGACATCGAGTTTGCGTCGGAACAGGGCGGCCTGATGTGCAGAGGATGGTTCTATCCTGCGCCGCGGGACGATGCGCCGGTCATCGTCATGGCTCATGGTCTGGGCGGCGTGAAGGAGATGCGGATAGACGCCTACGCTGAACGGTTCGCTGAAGAGGGCTACGCCTGTCTCGCGTTCGACTACCGGCATTTCGGCGCGAGCGACGGGCAGCCCCGGCAGATCATCGAAGTCCGGCGCCAGCTCGCCGATTGGAGGTCCGCGGTTGCGCATGTCCGCAGCATCCGTCCGAACAGCAAGATCGTGTTGTGGGGCAGCTCCCTCGCTGGCGGGCACGTGCTGACCGTCGCCGCGTCGGACGGACGCGTTGCCGCGGTAATCTCCCAATGCCCCCACACGAGCGGCCCAGCCGCTGTGCGCCAGCTCAGTCTCCGGACGATCGCTCGTGTCGCAGCCCTGGGCCTTTGCGACATCGGAGCGAAGCTTCTCGGCAAGGGACCGGTTGCGGTCCCCCTTGCGGCGCCGGCCGACCAGCTGGCGCTGATGAACACTCCGGGCAATTATGCCGCCGCGAGCGAATTGCTTGCGACCGCCGGGTCGGCGGCACCTCCCAATGCCGTAGCGGCGAGGATCGGCATTACAATAGGGGCATACTCTCCCGGGAGGCACGCCAGGGAGTTGCGCTGCCCGGTGTTGTTCTGCCTCTGCACGAAGGACAACGTCGCGCCGGCGGGCGTGGCGAAGCAGTATGCTCAGCAGGCGCCCAGGCCGAGCATCTTCGAATATCCGGTCGGTCACTTCGACATCTACATGGGCGATGCCTTCGAGAAGGTGATCGTTGATCAGATACTGTTTCTCCGGCGCCACGTTCCGGCAGCGATGCCGCCAGGCTTGCCTCGCTAGACTGATCCCAACGATGACTGTTGCGCAGGCTCGTTCATCATTCGACTTCTCAGATTGAAGAAGTCGAAAGGCTCGGCCGGCAGCTCGTGGGGCTCAATCCAGGCGGAATGTTCTGGTCTTCACCGATCGCTCACGAAGGGCACCACTCCCGCGCCGCGGGTTCGTGCTACCGCCCAACTGCGGTCATTTATGTGGCAGCAAGGGATGTCTGATAACGTCCATTACACGATTAGTCCGTAGGCGACCTAATTCGAAAACATTAGACCGGAAGTATCATACGCCTTGCTCTTGCTTTGTGTTTATCGCTGATTGTCCAGACGCCCGCATTAGCGCGAGACTCCGCTCCGCCATATGAGCCTCTCAGCGGAGCGTTCTCGGAGGGCTATAAAGAAAAACTTCAAAGCGATGGTTCCTACCGGATTGTGACGCGATATAACGCACGTGATCCGATCGATGCTCTGGACGTTGCGCTCTATCGTGCCGCCGATCTGGCTCAAAAAGTCGGTATGCCGTATGTCCAGATATTGAGCGGCAGTGCCAGGTCCGATTATGGCGTATCTACTGGATATGTGAGCGCTCGCCCTGCTGACAGCGCCGCAGCACCTACTACCTGCCGCGATAAGCATTGCTACACCGCGGACGTAGCCAAGGTTCTTTATATTTTAAGCGGTCCGTCAGGCACTCAGCCGGGCGTGGCGAAGCAGTCATCTGTTGATGAGCGGGGGCGAGCCGTTACTGTCATGGGGTTGGGAATTGGTGCGATTGCGTGGGCCGACCGCTGACCTTTTGTACCCCTCTCAGACGAAAGCGGCCTGTCGGCTCACGCCCATTTGCAGATGAGGTGGATGGCTCCCGCTCGCGGCATCTAGGTGCCAAGGTGTGAAGACCGTCAGGTATTCACGAGCATATGGGAGCCACCCAGATGGAGATTAGCACGATCGGCCTGGATTTGGCCAAGAACGTTTTCCAGATTCACTGCGTAGATGCGAAGGGCAAAGCAGTCATCCGCAAGGCGTTACGGCGCTCGCAGATGCTCCCGTTTTTCGAAAAGCTGCAGCCTTGTTTGGTGGGCATCGAAGCGTGCGGCACGTCGCACTATTGGGCTCGGGAGCTGCTCAAGTTTGGGCACGAGGTCCGGCTGATGCCGCCGGCTTACGTCAAGCCATACGTCAAGCGGGGCAAGACCGATGCAGCCGACGCGGAAGCGATCTGCGAAGCTGTTACGCGCCCTACGATGCGGTTCGTGCCGGTGAAGTCAGAGGACCAGCAGGCGGTTCTGTCGATGCACCGCACGCGAGATCTGTTCGTCAAGCAGCGCACCCAGCTGATCAACATGATGCGAGGGCTGCTGGCCGAGTTCGGCATCGACATCCCGCAAGGCGTCAATCGAGCTCTGGAGAAGGCACGCGCGATCGTTGATGGAGAAGCGCCCGACGTGCCGATCGATGCTGTACGCATCGTGCAGCGGCTGTCCCAGCAAGCTCTCGATATCCACGCCCAGGTGCGCGAGATCGAACGTGATCTGATCGAGTGGCAGCGCCAAAGTGACGTTGCCACCCGCCTCATGACGATCCCGGGCATTGGCCCGATCGGAGCGACCGCACTGGCAGCGTCGGTCAACGATCCATCCGAGTTCCGCTCGGGCCGGCAGTTTGCTGCCTGGCTGGGGCTGACGCCGTTGCAGAAGTCCAGCGGTGGTAAGGAGCGGCTCGGCCACATCTCGAAGATGGGAGATAGGTACCTTCGTAAGCTTCTCGTGGTCGGCATGACGGCAGTCGTGCGCAATGCGAAGAGAAAGCCAGAGGCGGTCGATCCCAACGTTCTCGCCCTGCTAGCGCGGAAGCCTGCGCGGGTTGTGACCGTCGCTTTGGCAAATAAGACGGCCAGAATCGTCTGGGCCATCATGGCGCGCGGCGAGGTCTACCGTGAACGTCACGTGCCGGCGTTGGCGGCGTAGAGGCAGCGGAATAGAAGCGAAAGCCAGCTTCAGGGGTTGTGAGAGCAAAGCGAGATGATGGCGAACCGGTCAGACCGGGAACCGGGACAACCCAGCGAATGTCCAAGGCGTCATAGCCTGATTAGCAGTGCGGGACCCGGTTCGCGGACACCATCAGGGCCAGCGGTCTTCTTTAGGGCTGCATCAACAGGCCGGACAGAAGTCTGCACCCGACCGAGCGCCAATACATCGCATTTTGCTCTTGCAATGCGGGAGCCATCCACAGAGG
>Ga0070665_100001887_pt1 | contig 23733 bp, 12 predicted proteins | sample KBSS13metaG_FD_65862 | JGI IMG/M metagenome (GOLD analysis project Ga0070665, IMG submission 65862) | Switchgrass rhizosphere microbial communities from Kellogg Biological Station, Michigan, USA - KBS S1-3 metaG | ecosystem: Host-associated > Plants > Roots > Rhizosphere > Soil ... | reverse complement strand
TGCGGAGCGGACAATCCGCTGGCGAAGGTCGACTGGCTGACCTACAACCGCTCGACGCTCGATGCCGCGACTCGCGCGCGCTGGGAATCCGCCATCGAAGCCTTCTTCAAGACCCGTACGCGCGCCGAGATCGACGATGAAGGACGTCAACGCGGCATCAACGCCACGGTGGTGGCGGCGCCGGCCGACGTGCTCGCGGATCCTCACCTCGAGGCCCGTGGTTTCTGGAGTGACACGCCGACGGGCCGCAACCCGGGCCGGTTCCTGCGGATGGTTCGCGCACCCCAGATCGCATCGCCGGCAGGCGAACGGCGCGTGGACTCGGCGCGCGGCCCGCTCAGCGGCGTTCGAGTGCTGGATTTTTCCTGGGCGCTGGTCGGTTCCATCACCACCAAGACTCTCGGCGACCTGGGCGCCGAGATCGTCAAGCTCGAGTCGCGCACGCGTCCCTGCCTGTCGCGACTCGACGTGCAGGTCGGCGCGTCGCGCGCCGGAAACCTGGACGACAAGCCGTGGTTCTCGCATCTCAACACTTCGAAGCTCAGCCTGGCGCTGGACCTCAAGCAGCCGGCGAGCCGCGAAGTCCTCGAGCCACTGATCGACTGGGCCGACGTGGTGGTGGAGAACTTCTCGCCCGGTACGCTCGAGAAGTTAGGCCTCGACTACCCGCGGCTGGCCGAGCGGAATCCCGGCTTGATCATGGTCTCCGGCAGTGTCTTCGGCCAGACGGGGCCGCTGGCCCGCGGCTGGGGCGTGGACGGAACCGGTGCGGCACTCAGCGGGCGCACCTTCCTCACCGGCTGGCCAGATCGGAATCCGGTGATCCCGAGCGCCGCTCCGTATGGCGACGTCATCCTGCCCTATGCGATGGCGGCCGCGGTGATCGCGGCGCTCGAGCATCGCGCCACGCACCAGCGCGGCTGCCACATCGACGCGTCGATGTACGAACTCTGCGTGCAACAGATGCGCGACGCGTTTCTGCCCGGCGCATCGGCATCCCGCTCCGGCAACGCCGATCCGCGCGTGTTTCACCAGGGCGTCTACCCGACCCGGGACGCGGAGCGCTGGATCGCGGTGACCTTCCACACGCGGCAACAATGGCAGGCGTTCGCGCGCTCCGAGCGCCTCGCCGACGCGGATGCGGCGACGCGCGCGGCCGCGCTCGCGGCCTGGTGCGCCGATCGCCCCGAAGACCTGGCCGTCGAGCATCTGCAGGGCCTGCGGATCGCGGCGGGCGCGGTGCTGGACATCTCCGATCTCATCGAACGAGACCCGCAGATCCGCGCGCGTGGATCCCTGGTCAACCTGCCACATCCGCTGCTTGGCGAATTCGGCCACATGCGCACCCCGATCGATTTCTCGCGCTCCCGCGGCGTTCCGTTCCGCGCGCCCAACATGGGTGAACACGACCGGCGCATCGTGCGCGAAATCTGCGGCCTGCCGGACAGCCGCGTGGCCGAGCTCGAAAAACTGGGAGTCTTCAAATGAGCGGGCAGCGCAGTCGCAAGGATCTCGCCTGCACGGCCGACGCCACCGCGCACCAGCGGCAGTTCGTCGCGGACCTCAAGCGCCGCGTCATCGACAACGGCGAACCGTTCGCCATCGCGCAGGCCGACACGCCGCACGAGATCTTCCACGCGCTCGACATCCCGCTGATCAGCAACCAGTGGTGGTCGGCATACATTTCCGCCAAGCAGCTGTCGCCGCGCTATTTCGCGGTGCTCGACAAGCTCGGGTACCCCGGCAACAGTTGCCGCTATTGCTCGCTCGGGCTGGCCTGCACGCTCGACAACGACCCGGCGACCGCGCCCTGGGGCGGGCTGCCCAAGCCCACCGTGCTGGTGGCGCGACTCACCTGCGAATGTATCCGCCACGTCTTCGGACAATGGGCCGAAGCGCTCGGCACGGAATTCTTCCCGCTCGAGGCGCCGGGCTGGATGCACAAGGACCCGGAGTGGTTCCTGCGCTCGAACCAGGATTGGGAAGAGTTGTACGAGCCGCGCCGCATCGAATTGCTGGTCAAGGAAATGCGCGCGCTCATCGAGCTGCTCGAGAAGCGCACCGGCCGCCGCTTCGATGAAGAGAAATTCCACGCGCTCATGGAAGGCGTGAACGAGCAGGAAGGTTACATCGCGGAGGCGGCCCGGCTGGTGGGCGCGACGCGCCCCTGCCCGGTGTCCATTGCCGACCAGATGCCGAACACCATGATCCCGCAATGGCACCGCGGCTCCACCTGGGCCATCCAGCACGCCAAGCGCTTCCGCGACGAAGTGGCCGAGCGCGTCGCGCAGGGCATCGGCGCGAGCAGCAATGAACGCGTGCGCCTCATGTGGATAGGCGCAGGTCTGTGGCACGACCCGGGCTTCTACAGCGCGCTCGAAGACCGCTACGGCGCGGTGTTCGCCTGGTCGATGTACATGCCGTTCGCCGGGCCGCAGTACATCCGCGAACTCAAGGACAAGCCGCTGCACGCGCTCGCCAGTCGCGTGTGCTCCATGAACGAAGTGCTGCACCTGCCGCCGTGGATGAACGGCTGGATGGTCCACGAGGCGCGACGCTGCGGTATCGATGCCGCGGTGATCCTGGTGCCGCCGGACAATCGCCTGTCGCAGTCCGGCACGTTGCTCACACAGCACGCGCTCGAAGCGGCGGGCGTGCCGGTGCTGCGGCTCTCGGCCGACATGGTGGATGCCAAGGAGTGGAACCACGAGCGCATGGTCGAGCAGGTCGCGGAATTCCTGCGCTCCCGGAGCCTGCTGTGAGTGGCCGCGCCATCGCCGCCGGGGCCGCGCTCGCGGCGCTGCTGTTCAGCGGCTGCGCGCGCGAGCAGACGCGCGGCGTCACCGTGCTCACCTATGCCTCGCAATACAGTCCCGCGCATCCATTCAGCCGCGCGGACATCGCGTGGATGGAGTGGATCGCGGCCCGCTCCGGCGGCCGCCTGCGCATCCAGCCCTACTGGTCCGGTTCGGTGCTGTCGTCGGAACACTCCATGACCGAGATCCGCCACGGCGTGGTGGACATCGGGTTGATCACACCGATCTACGCGCGCGGCGGCGCGCACCTGATTCACGTGCAGGCGGCGTTCTACGCCGGGCTCACGACCATCCCGCAGCAGGTGGCGTTGTACCGTTGCCTGGAGGCTGCGGACCCGCAGTTCGGCCGCGAGCTCCAGGGCCTGAGGGTGCTGGCCGTCCAGGGCGGCAACCTGCCCGGCATCGTCACGCGCAATCGCGCGATACATACGCTCGACGATCTGCGCGGCCTGCGGCTGCGCGCGCCGGCGGAGCTGCTCGAAGTGCTGCGGCGTTTCGGCGCCGATCCGGTCGAGATGCCGATGGGCGAAGTGTATTCGGCACTGGCCAAGGGCGTGCTCGACGGCGTGGTGGCGCCCGCGGATACCTTGCGCTCGCTGCACTTCGCGGAAGTGGCGCACTACTTCTATACGATCAGCGTGCCGCGCGGCGCATACGCCGCGCGCGCCATCGGGCTGCACCGCTGGCAGTCACTGACCGATGAGGAACGCGCGATCCTCGAGGAAAGCGTGGCGGTGTGGGAGAACGCGCTCGACCAGCAATTGCGCCGCGCGCAGGTGGCCGGCGAAGTCGCCGGGCACGAGAACCAGGTGACCTTCACCACGCCCTCCGGCGCCGACGATCGGCGCTTCCTCGAGGTCTACAACCAGGTGGCGGAGCGCAACGCGCAGCTTTCTTCCCGCTATGAAATCGACGGCCTGCGGCTGTTCCACTACGCGCGCGCGATCGTCGCGCGCGCGGGCGGCGGCGCGGTGCAATGCATTGGAGAACCAGAATGAGCAGTGCACTGGCAGGAACGCTGGTGGTGGATTTCAGCCACGTGATGGCGGGACCGTATGCCTCGCACCTGCTGCGCCTGCTGGGCGCGGAGGTGATCAAGATCGAATCGCCGGGCACGGGCGACGCGCTGCGCAACTACGGCGCGGACCGCCGCTATGACGGCATGTCGCCGGCATTCATCGCGGTCAATGCCGGCAAGAAGTCGCTGACGCTGAATCTCAAGCATCCGCCGGCGCTGGCCGCCGCGCGCCGCCTGATCGGCCGCGCCGACGTGCTGCTGGAGAACTTCCGGCCGGGCGTGATGGGCCGGTTCGGGCTCGACTACGAGAGCGTGCGCGCGCTGCAGCCACGCATCGTGTACTGCTCGGTGTCGGGCTACGGCCAGTGCAGCCCGCGGCGCGACTGGCCCGCCATCGACAACATCGTGCAGGCGACCAGCGGAATGATGTCGTTGAGCGGCGAGAATGGCGACGGGCCGATGCGCGTCGGATTCCCGGTGGTGGACACGTTGACCGGCCAAACCGCGGCATTCGCCATCCTCGCGGCGCTGCTGCGCCGTGAGCGCACCGGCAGCGGCGAGCACATCGACGTGGCCATGTTCGACGCGGCGATTGCGTTCATGACATCGGCCGTCGTGCCCTACCTGGTCACCGGCAAGACTCTCGAGCGCACCGGCAACATCGGCTACAGCGGCCAGCCCACCTCGGCGGTGTTCAATGCGGCCGACGGACGGCAGATCTCGCTCGGCGTGGTGCAGCAGGCGCAGTTCGAAGTGCTGGCGCGCACGCTGAAGCGCGAACACTGGCTTTGCGATCCGCGCTTCGCGAACCCCGACCTTCGCCGCCGGAACAGCCTCGAGATGCGCGCGGAACTCGTGGCCGTGTTCGCGACGCAATCCGCATCCTCCTGGGAGCGCGAATTGAGCGACGCGGGCGTCCCCTGCGGCATGGTGCGCGACGTCAGCGAGGCCGTGAGCCTGGACGGCCTCGAGGAACGCGGCCTCCGCATTCCACTGCAGGTGCCCGGCCTGCCCGACAAGCAGCAGGTGGACATCGTGAATGCCGGTTTCAAGTTCAGCCAGGACTCGCCCCACATCGATCAGCCGCCGCCGCGCGCCGGCGAGCATGGCGAATCCATTCTGGAATCCCTGGGGTTCGACGCCGACGAGCGGCGCGAAATCCTGGCGGGCAACCACCGTTGAAGTAGACCGACCGCGAGGGAACCCATGTCTCCAATCACCCGCCTGTGGCTGCTCGCCTGCATGGTCCTGACTTTCAACGTCGCCTCGGCCGACGAACCCAGGATCTCCAGGCCGGGTGAATATCGGGGTTATTCCGAAGCCCGCTTCGACGGTTACCAACTCAGCTCGCGGTATGTCGCGGTGCGCGACGGCACGCAACTCGCCGTCGACGTCTTCCTGCCCACGCAGTCCGGCAAGGTCCCCGCGGTCAAACTACCGGTGGTCTGGATGCACACGCCGTACAACCGGCGCACCACCAACAACGGACTCACCGCGGCCAACTATCCGGGCAAGGCGCTGCAGCTGGTGAAGTACGGCTACGCGGTGGCCGTGGCCGACTTCCGCGGCCTGTATGCCTCGTACGGCCGCAACGCCGGCTACAACCGCGGCGAGTGGCAGGACGCCGCGCGCTTCGATGCCTACGACATCACCGAGTGGCTGGCCAGACAACCCTGGAGCAATGGCAAAGTGGGCATGTGGGGATGCTCGGCCACCGGCGGCAGCCAGATGCAGGCACTGAGTACCGCGCCGCCCAGCCTCAAGGCCATCTTCCCCATGAGCTGCGAGTGGGACGTGTACGCCTTCGTGGCGGCCGGCGGCATCACGCCGGTGGGCGCGCCAACCATGATGATGCGCGGCGGATCGCGCGAGGAGCGCGATCGCAACGCGGTGGCGGTCGATGGTGACACCGACGGCAAGCTGCTCGCCGCCGCCATCGCCGGGCACGCCCAGAATCTGGAAACCGCGGGCATCGTGCCGTTCCGCGACAGCGTCTCCGCGGAGTTCGGCAACGCCTGGTGGCTCAAGAGCAGCCCGCACAGCTACGCCGAGACCATCAACCGGTCCGGAATCGCCGTCTATGCCGCGGTCAACTGGGCGGAAGGGTTCACGGGACATGGGCCGGCGTACACGTTCAACAACCTGCGCACGCCGAAGAAGCTGATCCTGGGACCGGGCAAGCATTGCGACTGGGCGACGGTACTGACGGACACCGGCTTCGACCTCGTCACCGAGGAACTGCGCTTCTTCGACTACTGGCTGCGCGGCATCGACAACGGCGTGATGCGCGAGCCGGCGGTGACCTACTACACGTACAACGCATCGAAGGATCGCGCCTGGAAATCGTCGGCCACCTGGCCGCCACGCGCCACGCGCACCGCGTTCTACCTGGGCGACGGCGCGTTGTCGCCCGAGCCGCCCCAGGCCCGCGACGGCGATACCCGCAAGACGGTGACCTACGACACGGACGCGGAAACGTTCTGGTCGTCGGGCATGAGCTTCCTCACCGCCCCGCTCGCGCAGGACACCGAGGTGACGGGCCATGCCACCGCCCGCCTGTGGCTGGCCTCCACGGCCAGGGATGCCGACATCATCGCGCGCATCGACGACCTGGCTCCGGATGGCACACATATATATGTAGGGGTCGAGGGCAAGCTGCGCGCCTCCTTGCGCGCCACGGCCCCGGCGCCGTACGAGACCATGGGCCTGCCCTGGCACCCGTTCACCGAGGCTTCGGCACAGCCGCTGCAGCCCGGCATTCCCGTCCAAACCGAGTTCGAGTTCCTGCCGACTTCGTACATCTTCAAGGCCGGACATCGCATCCGGCTGACGCTGCAGTTCGCGGATCCACGCTCGACACCCAGGACCGATCCCGCGCCGGTGGTGACCCTCCTGCATCGCGCGGACGCCGCCTCGCTGATCGAACTACCGATCGTGACGGCCGCGGACCAGCGCGCGCGCCTGGACGCGATCCCCGATACGACGGGCAGCGGCAACTATCCGGCGCTCAAGGAAGAGACCACCTCGCTGCCCGACCACGTGGTCTATCGACCCGCGGACCTCGGCAAGCTCGGCAAGCGCAAGCTGGGCCTCTACATCTTCGGCAATGGCGCGTGCTCCAACGATGGCGCCAGCTCGCGCCTGCACCTGCTCGAGATCGCCTCGCACGGCTATCTAGCCGTCGCGCCCGGCAGGATCCGCAGCGGCCCGGGCGCCACCGTGGCCCCACAGGCCGAGGCACCCCGGCCGACGGCGGGGAGCAAACTACCTACGCCCCCGACCACTGCCGCCGACCTGCTCGCGGCACTCGATTGGGCGCTGGCGCAGAACGAGGACGCCAGGAGTCCCTTCTATCGGAAGATCGACAAGACCGCGGTCGCCTTTTCCGGTTTCAGCTGCGGCGGGCTGCAGGCCCTGCAGATCGCCTCGGATCCGCGCGTGAAGACATTGATCGTGATGAACAGCGGAATCTTCAACGACAACACGCAGGGCATCTCGGGCATCGACGTCTCGAAGGCCCTGCTCGAGAAGATCCACTCGCCGACTCTCTACATCCTGGGCGGCGAGACCGACATCGCGTACGCCAATGGCATGGACGACTTCCAGCGGATCAAACAGGTGCCCGCCTTTCTCGGCAATCTCATCGGGGTCGGGCACGGTGGAACGTACTGGCAGCCGAATGGCGGGAAGGCGGCCGCCGCGGTGGTCGCATGGCTGGATTGGCAGCTGCGCGGGGATGCACAGGCCGCGAAGACCTTCGTTGGCAAGGATTGCGGGTTGTGCCAGGACCCCGCCTGGCAGTTCAGCGCGTCGCCCTAGTTTTTCGCATGCGTAAAAAAGGGAGGCAGACGAACCTGCCTCCCTTCCTGTCTCGACCGCTGGAGGGAGCGATCAGAAGGTCCCGCGGATTCCGAGGATCACGGAATAGCCCGGATCGTAGAACGCGCGCGCCGCGTTTCCGAAGGCCTGGCTGTCGTTGCCCCAGGTCTGGCGGATGGTCTCGCCGGTGATGTTGATCACGTTGAGCGTGATCTGCGGCGTCGACGGCAGGCTTTCCAGAGTGAAGCTGGCCGACAGGTCGAGCTGGTTGGTCGCGTCGGTCCAGAAGCGGGCACCCGCGATGCCTTCCTGGTTCGTGCCCGACGCGATCTGCTCGTCGTTGTGCACGAACGAGAGGCGAACCGAAGCGGGACCATGGTCGTAGTACAACGTGGCGTTGTAGGTGACCGGTGAAATTCCCACGGCGACCGCCGGTTGGCCGGTGCCACCCTCGGTGCTCTGCTTCACGTTGGTGTAGTTGGCCTGGAACCCGAAGCCGTCGGTGACGAAATTCAGCGGCTGCACCCACGTCACTTCGTAACCCCGGATGTTGAGCTGCCCGGCGGCATTGATCTGGCGCGTCTGGTTGACGGTGGCCAGGTTCGGTCCGCCACGGGAAGTGATGGCCGTCTGCTGGGTCGGGCTCAAGGTGTCGTAGGTGATCCCGAGCGGCGCCAGGGAGCTGAACGGCACCACGGTGAGCTCACCCACGGTGAAACCCGTGATCTGCTTCTGGAAGAGCGTGAGTCCGACATACCCTTCGTCGCCCGTGTACCACTCGCCACCCAGGTCGAAGTTGGTGGAGAGATACGGCGCGAGACTCGGGTTACCCACGGTGAGGGCCTGCGCCGACGGATCGCTGAATTGCGCGTTCGGCAGCATGTCGCGAGGGTTGGCGCGCGTGATGGTGCGCGAACCGGCAAATCGCAGCTTGACGTTTTCGCTCACGCTCCAGGCCGCGTTGAACGACGGCAGGAATTGTGAATAGCTGGTGTCGCTTTCCGCCTGGACGATCGTGATCGTGGTGCCGTTGTTGAGCGTCACGGGACCGGCCACGTGCTGGTCGGTATCCACGAACCGCCCGCCGAAATTGAAGCGGAGCTTCCTGCCGAGAACCTCGCTTTCGCCGTTCAGCTCGGCGTAGTAGCCCATCGTGGTCTCGTCGATGATGCCGTTGGCGGCGCCGGTGGCCGCGCCGGTGCCCACCGGAGCGCTGCGCGAGAACTCGTGGTAGTTGGTCGCCGCGAAGAAGGCGTCGTAGTCCACGTTGATGAATCCGGCGGGGCCGGGAATCAGGTATTGCGCGAGGTTCGCCTGCGTGACGGCGGATCCCGCCTGGCCGTTACACGCGGGCGCCGTGGCCGGAGCCGCAATGAACGGTCCACCACCGCCGCACACCGCCTGCTGCCAGGCACGGCTGTTGTCGCGGCCCGAAATTCCGCGGTGCATGTCGTCATAGGCCACGCCGACCTTGATGTTCTGCGCGTCCTCGCCGAACGTGAAATCCAGGTGCGCACCCTCGTTGGTCACCAGGCGCTTTTCATTGGCCACGTTCACGCGGCCGCCGCCAGCCCAGGTCCAGCCGAGATTCGGATCGTTGACGTCGGCGCTCGGCACGATATTCACGAAGTCGCCACCGGTGTTGTCGAAGTTCGCCGTGATGCCCTGGTTGAGCGGGGTGTTCACGAGGATGGTGGGCGATTCGCGGAAGAACCAGCTGCGGCTCTTGTTCAGGTTGAGGTCCATGCGAACCGAGTCGTTCAACTGCCAGCGCATGCCGGGATTGAATCCCCAGAAGTCGACCTGCTCGTCGTACGGCCGGGCTTCGAGGAACCACTGCGCGTTGGCGATCGTGGCGCTGGTGACCACGTTGTTTTCGTCGACCTGCATGGCGGTCGGGATCAACGTGCCATTGCGGCCGATCAGCGCCAGGTCGAGCCGGTTGAATTCGCGACGCGCCTCGGAATAGAGCGTGTCGAAGAAGAAGTTCAATGCTTCGCTCGGCCGGTACTCGAGCGAGACGAGACCGGCATAACGGTCGCGGGTACCGTCGAGATAGGCCGGGCGCCCGAGACGCGGGATCAGCGCCTGGTCGATCTGGCGCAGCGTCAACCCCGGATTGATCTGCTGTAGATAGGCACCGTTGATCGGGGTGCCGGCCACGAGGCCCGCGCCTGCATTCACGGGGACGGTGCCGGGAATCACCCAGCCGTTTCCGCCACCCACGTTGCATCCCGAATTGGCGCCCGCGCCGGCATTGGGACTGGTCGCGGGTGTCGTCACTGGCGGCGCCACGCCGCACTGGAAGTAACTGAGGTTGGGGTTCGTGTAACCGATCGTCTCGAAGCCCGTGGTCGTCGACTGGGTGTTGACGCCCGCAAAGCCGACCAGGACGCCGAACTGGTCGTTGGTCCAGCTTCCCATCAAGGCCGCGCGCGGGCTGGTCGCCTCGCTCGCTTCGCTGTAGCTGCCCTGCAGCTGGTAGTTGAATCGGGTGCCGGGATTGTCGAACGGACGCGCCGTGCGCATGTCGACCGTGCCCGCCGCGCCGCCTTCGATCTGGCTGGCGACCGGCGATTTGCTGACGTCGATGCGCGTGAACAGCTCGGTCGGGAAGAGATCGAGATCGAGCTCGCGGTTCTGACCCTGGCTGTCCACTCGACCGGTCGAAGCGACACCCACCGGCGCGCCGTTGACGGTGGTCTTGGTGAAATTCGTGTTGAGGCCGCGGATCGCGATGTTGAGACCTTCTCCCGTGACTTCGCGGGTCAGCTGCACGCCCGGTACACGGTTGAGGGCCTCAGCGATGTTCAGGTCCGAAAACTTGCCGATGTCCTCGGCGAACACCGAGTCCGTGAATCCCACGGATTCCCGCTTGGCATCGGTGGCGTTCTGCAGCGACGCCCGGTAGCCGGTCACCACGACCTCGGTCACTTCTTCGCCGCCGGCGGCGTTCGCCTGTGCGGAACCGTCGGCGCCCTGCGCCTGGACGGCGGGCGAAAGCAGGACGGCAGCACCGGCCAGTCCGGCCATGCGAAAGCGGTAGATCGGTGAATTCATCGGAAAGCCCCCTGAATACGTTTGTGTAGATCCCGACACGCGCTGGGACGTCCCGGCTTGAATGCCGAGCTCTTGCCCCCGTGTTTGGTCAGGCCAATTCACGCAAACACCCTAAAACGTGTCAAGCCACTTTATGGCTGTGTCAGATCACTAAATCGATATTGGTCAGACAATTTGGCGATGGGTGGCGTAAAACGGAAACCGTGGAAGTTCGGCGCCCCTAAACTCACTCGCTTCGACGTGACCGGAGAATCTGTGGAAGCTCCCCGAAAGCTGTACCAACGCATTGCTGCCCGGCTCGCGGCCGACATCGAAAAGGGAGTGTTCGCGGCTGGCGCGCGGATGCCCGCGGAACGCGACCTGGCGGAGATCTATGAGGTGAGCCGGCCCACGATCCGCGAGGCGATGATCGCGCTGGAAATTCGGGGCTGGGTGGAAGCCCGGCACGGATCGGGTCTCTACGTCACCAACCGCGAGCACGGAAGTTCAAAAGAAGAAGCCCTGGAGTTGGACGTCGGCCCATTCGACGTGACCGAAGCGAGGGTTCTCTTCGAAGGAGAAGCAGCGGCTCTGGCGGCTCACGCAATCACCGATCAGCAGATCGCCGAACTCGAAGAAGCAATCCGGGTATTGGCCGATCCGTCGGTGGGTCGGCCCGAAAAGCTGAAGGCGGATCGCCATTTTCATGTCACGGTCGCGGCGGCCACGGGCAATGCGGCGATCCGCAGTGTGGTCGAGTTCCTGTGGAACATGAGAAACAACTCGCCGCTGTGCGTCGAGATCTTCGAGCGCGCGGAAAAGCGCGGCATCGATCCACTGGCCGAGGAACATCGCGCCATAGCCGAAGCCTTGAAAGCCCGCGACGCCGCGGCAGCGCGCACCGCGATGCAAAGTCACCTGGGCGGTGTCGTCAGGGACCTGCTCGAGTTCACCGAATCGCAGGTGTTGGCCCGCGCGCAAAGTGAAATCGAGGCGCACCGCGTAAAGCTGAAGAAGCGATTGTCATTGTGACGGTTCATTCGGCCCGCGAGCGTCCATGAACTTGAGAATGACGATCGCGGGTTTGGTACTCGCGGCCCACTGCTGCCCGGCAAGCGGCGCGGATTTCGAAGCGCGCATCACCGTCCTCGCGGACCAGCCGGGAGCCGTGATCGATCCCAACATCTACGGTCAGTTCGTCGAGCATCTGGGTCGCGGCGTGTACGAAGGCATCTGGGTGGGAACCGGGTCTTCGATTCCGAACACGCGCGGCATCCGCAACGACGTGGTCGCCGCGCTGCGCCACGTCCACGTCCCGCTGGTTCGCTGGCCCGGCGGCTGCTTCGCCGAGACTTACCACTGGCGCGACGCGATCGGTCCGCGCGAGACGCGGCCGCGCGGCGTGAACACCGCCTGGGGCGACGAGGTCGAGACCAACCAGTTCGGCAGCCATGAGTTCATGGATTTCGTCGAGCAGATCGGCGCGCAGCCTTACATCTCGGTGAACGTGGCCAGCGGCTCGCCGGCCGAGGCCCAGGCCTGGATGCAATACATGACCGGACCGGCGAACTCGGGACCTGGACAGGAGCGCGCGCGCAACGGCCGCACCGAGCCCTGGAAGATCCCGTTCATCGGCATCGGCAATGAAACCTGGGGCTGCGGCGGCAACATGACCGCCGAATATTACGCCGACGTCTACCGGCAATACGTCAGCGTGCTCAAGCCGTATGGAACGCTGATCGCCTCTGACTCGAATTCCGACGACTACGAGTGGACCGAGAAACTGCTGCAACGCGCGCTGTACCGCCATCCTCCCGACGTACCCACCACTCTCGCGTACATCAGCAAGCAGCCGCAGATCAACATGATCTCGGTGCACTTCTATACGTTCTCGGGCAACGACTGGGGCAAGAAGAGCCCGGCGGTGGGCTTCACCGAGCAGGACTGGGCACGCTCGATGGAGCGCACCTGGAAGACCGACGAGATGATCGCGCGCCACACGGCCATCCTCGAGCGCCACGATCCCAAAGGCCAGGTGGGCATCTCGTTCAGCGAGTGGGGAGCGTGGTGGGCCACGGACAAGAACCGCCCGTCGAATCTCTACCAGGAGAACACCCTGCGTGACGCGGTGATCGCCGGCCTCACGCTGAACATCTTCCACAACCACGCGGCGCGCGTGCGCATGGCGAACCTCGCGCAGATGCTGAACGTGCTGCAGTCGCTGATCCTCACCGACGGCGAGAAGATGCTGCTGACGCCTACCTACCACGTGTTCGATCTCTACCAGGCACACCAGGGAGCCACGCTGCTGCCGACGCGCGTCTCGGCGCCGGACTACGCGCTGGACGCCGTCAAGGTGCCGTCACTCAGCGTCAGCGCCTCGCGGAATGCCCAGGGGGAGATCACGCTGTCGCTGGTCAACATCGATCCGGTGCGCGCGGCGCGCGTCGAAATCGACCTGCAGGGGCGCGAGCTGCGCGGCGCCAGCGGCCGCGTGCTCACCTCGACAGCGATGGATGCGCATCCGCAGTTCGGCAAGGCCGATCCGCTGGAGCCCGTGGCACTCGAGGTGCCGCGCGTGCGCAAGGGCCTGTTGTCGGTGACCGCGCCCGCGAAGTCCGTGATCGCGCTCAAGCTGCGCTGAGCACTTCGCGCGCGGCTGGACCGTCCGCATCTTCGCCGGGACCCACAAAAAAAAGCCACCGAGGCGGAGGACCTCGGTGGCTTTGCCGGAGCGAACTTGGAACTCAGAACTTGGCGCGGAATCCGAGCGTGAAGTACCGGCCCATGTCGTCGTAGAAGCCCAGCGTCGGATAGAACAAGCCGGGCAGTCCCGAGTTGGATCCGTACAGCGGAACGCTTTGGTCCAGCAGGTTGTTCACGGTCAGGTACGCCTCGACATTGCTGTCGCCGAACTCGAACTCCTTGCCCACCGTGACGTCCACCACGTCATACGCGTCGAGGCTGGAATCCACGTAGTTCTGGTTTCCACCGTTGGGCGCGTTGAGCGTGTTGTCGCTGGTCTTCAGGCTGACATTGCTCAGCCAGCGATTCGCCAGCGACACGTTCCAGCCACTGTGCGAATAGTTCATGAACGTGGTCTGCATCAGGTGCGGCTGCACCGCCCAGGTGTAGAACGTCGAGATCGGCGTATTCAACGTCGAATTCGTCGGCTGGTAGTTCGCCAGGTGACGGAAGTTGAACTGGCCGCCCCACAGGTCCACGTTGTAGTCGATCTGGAAATCGAAGCCGCGCGTCTTGATCAGCGACGAATTCACAGGTGAGTTGCGGATCTGCGTCGGCATGTTCAACGCGGGATTCGTGTAGTTCGGATCCCCGGGGCTGAGCGGCCGCTCCGCCAACGAGCAGAACGGCGAGTCGTACCGCGGCGCGGTGGCCAGGCAGAGGCCCTGGATGGCGTCGCTCTGATACGAGATCTGGGTGATCGCATTCGTCAGGCGCGTCTCGTAGTAGTCGACCGCGAAGCTGAACCGGTCGATGAAGCTCGGCGTGAACACCAGGCCCGCCGTCACCGTCTTGGCCGTTTCCGGCGTCAATGCCGGATTACCGCCCGTGACGAGCCGCTGACCCTGATTGCTGCCACCCGTGAGCCGGTCCTGGAAGCCCGTCGACGTCACACCGAGCGGCTCGTACAGGTTGTTCATGTTCGGCGCGCGGAAGTCCGACGACAGGGTGCCGCGGAAGCGGACCGCATCGACGATCTGCCAGTTGAGGCCGATCTTCCATGAATCGCCGGCGTCGAAGTTCGAGTACTTGGCGCGCCGGCCCGCGAGGTTCAGCGAGACGTCTTGCAGGGCCGGGATGTCCTTGGCCAGCGGGATGTTGAACTCCACCGCGTATTCATAGACATGATTCTTCTTGTCGACTTCGCCGACGGTGTTCTGCACCCACAACAGCGGCGCGGCGCCGTTGGCCAGGCAGAAGCGCAGGCCCGTGCAGTTGACGAAGTCACTCGGCAGGAAATCGCTTTGCATCTCGTACGTGGCCCAGCGGGCTTCGCCGGACACGTTCGCGATGATGTCGCCTGCCGGGAGGCCGAAGCCGAGGCTGCCACCGATCGAGAAGCCGACGTCGTCGAGCTTCTGCGTCAGGGTCCACGAGGTCTCCTGTCGCAGGTAGTCATAGGCCTCTCCGGTCACGCCGCCCGGCGTGAAGACATTGATCGGGACGCATCCCGGATAGAGGTTGGCGAACTGCGGCTGCGTGGTGACCCAGCACTTGATCGTGCCGCCGTCATTCACGGCATCCAACGCCGCGAGGTACCTCGCGTTGCTGGTGTTGTTGGGATTGGTGACCGTCAATTCACTGACGTTGTGGTTGTAGAAGGCGTTCCAGGTCCAGGTTTCGCCGAACGATCCCGTGACGCCGGTTTCCGCATTCCACTGCTGCTGGTCGCCGAGGGTGCGATACAGCCGGTTCGGGCTGCCGTCGGCGGGCTGCCCGTCGACCGTGTTGAAGGTATAGGACGGAACGCGGATGAACGGAACGTTGCCCTGCCCGACGCCCGGAGGCGCCGGCGGCGTGCTGCCGGTTTGCGGCGAGGTCGCCGGTGCCGTCGGCAGGCAGAGTCGGCCCGTGGGAGCCGGCGTGGCCGAGCAGTCGAAGGTCGAACCGAGCAGCTGCTGGGTGGCGGTGGGAATGTAGGGATTGTTTGTGAAGATGGAATTGGGGCGGCCGCCGGACGGGCTAACTACCCACTGGATCCAGTTCGAGGCGTTCTCGGCCTGCGCCCAGGAGCCCTGGATGTACCAGTTGATGTTTTCACCCAGGTCCACGTCGAAGCGCGTGAACACATCTTTCGCGTCGAGCTCGGAACGGAACGTGCCGTACTTGATGTAGGCGCCATCGCCGCCCGACTCGACGGGCGGGGATCCGGTGGCGGTACCGTGGACCATCGGGACCAGGCCGCCGGCCGCGTTGACGGTGTAGTTGTTGTAGAGGCAGGTGGCTTGCGTACCGCAAACGATGTTGCCGGCGTTGGGGCCGCTGTTGAAGACGCGCGAATACGGCGTGTTCCTGAACGGGTTGGCCACCGTGCCGTTACCGGTCAGCAACCAGGCCTGCCCGTCTTCACCAAAGGGGCGTTCGCTGATGGGAATCATGTCCTGGTGGCGGAAGCGCGCGGACACCTCGAAATGCCCGCGGTCGCTGAACAGGTTCGTGCCCCAGGCAGCGCCGACCTGGTACTGGTCGCCGTCGCTGTACTTCGACATGCCGTAGTCGGCCTTGACGTTGAAGCCGGTGAACTCGGTGTCGAGCACGTAGTTCACCACGCCCGCGACGGCGTCGGAACCGTAAATCGCCGAGGCGCCACCCGTCACGATGTCGACCTTCTTGACCAGCATCTGCGGCAGTACGTCGATATTGACCGAACCGTCCTGGTTGCTCGGCGCGATGCGATGGCCATTCAACAGGACCAGCGTGCGCGACGGTCCGAAGTTGCGCAGCGACAAGGTATTGCCGCCGTTGTTGGTGCTGCCGTTGCCCTGCGTGCGGGGCGTGCGTCCGCCCATGATGGTGGGCAACTTGTTGAGCGCGTCGGCGGTGTCGCTGGGCGTGGTGGCCGCGATCTCCGCGATGTCGACTGAAGTGATCGGCGTCGGCGACTTCACCACCTCGGTGATGGTGCGCGAGCCGGTCACCGTGATGACGCCCAGCTCCTCGCCGGAGTCGCTCGCCGGGTTCTGCTTGGGCCCCGCCTCTTGTGACCAGGCCGCGCCGGAACCCAGGGCCGCCGACACTGCCAGCGCGATCAAAGATACATGCCGAATATTCCGCGTATTCATCACTCCCCCTATCTCATTGTGCGCACGAAGCGCTGTCGTTGATTCGGCGCGACGCTAACAGCGTGTTTTTACTAAGGCAATAAACTTTTACGTTCGGACAATGCGTAATGTGCATTCGAATATCCGTATGCCACACATACAGTATTGGGAGCGGTAACAATAGTTTGGCGCGAGCATTCGGCGCCGCCCACGGGGTGTTGCCCGGCGCCGAAAATCGTCGTCGGTTTTTCGCGGGGCTAACCAGTGCACCGGTCGCGCTACTCGACCGTGCGCTGGTACTCCCGCTCGCGGTATTCGAAGTAGTCGAAGTCCGCGGGACACGCGCTGCCGGACATGTCCTGGCACGCTACTCCGACGAATGCGCCGGTGAAGTTAGGCGCGCCCGGCGCAGTCGCCTCGTCCGAGAGGATGCTGGCGTCGAACAGCTCCGGCAGGAACTGCCACGCATCCCCGGTGCGATACGCGAAACGCAGCCGCTCGCAGTCCACCTCCACGCGCAGCTCGATGCGCCCCGGCGGTAACCGGATCGGCGTGGTGAACGCGTCCGACTGGGGTGAATCTGGCGTGAAGGTCATCACGCGCAGGTGACGGCCGTTCTCCGGATCATGCGAAACATGCAGGTAGTGGAATTTCGCCGAGTTGTAGTAGCACACCAGCCCCGCCGACTGCTGGAAGTGCGCGGGCTCGAATTCCATCGCGGTGATCGCGCTGTAGCACTGTGCCTGCTGCCGGCGTGCCACCAGCGACTGCCGGAACTGACTGCCGATGGTCTCGCGTCCGTACAGCCGCAGGAAACCCGGGCGCTCCGCCAGGCTGAACAACTCGGCGGGATACGGCGAGCGCAGCCACTGGAAATCGATGGGCAGTTGCCCGCCGTCGAAATTCTCGCGCACCGGCGCGGCGGCGAAGGGCGCGGCGGGCAACGCCGGCGCTGGCGATTCGAGCGTGGGAGTGCCACTGCCGTCGAGCGTGCGCAACCAGTCGTCCTTGCCCCAGACCATCTTCTGTATCGCGGTCTCGCGGCCGAGCACGCAGCGGCCGCGGTTCGGCAGCGGGCGCCCGCATAGATAGACGGCGTAAGTATCACCCGACTGCGTGTCGACGAGATCGCCGTGCCCGGCGCGCTGCAGCGGCGCATGGGGGCGATCGCGCGCGGTGACGATGTACTTGTCGGGGTGCAATTCGTAGGGGCCGGTGAGAGAACGCGAGCGCGCCATGGTCATGGCGTGGCCCCAGCCCGTGCCGCCCTCGGCAGTGATGAGGTAGTACCAGCCATTGCGCTTGTAGAGATGCGGCGCCTCGGTGAAGCCGATGGAGGTTCCTGGAAAAATGTTGACGCGCTCGCCGACCAGTTTGCGCTGCGCGTGCGAATACTCCTGAAGCACGATGCCGGCGAAACGGTTGCGGCCCGGACGATGATCCCAGAGCTGGTTGACGTGGTATTTGCGGCCGTCGTCATCGTGGAACAGCGAAGGATCGAAGCCGCTGCTGTTCAGATAGACGGGGTCGGACCACTCGCCATCGATGGTGGGGCACGTCACCAGGTAGTTGTGGAAGTCGCGCAGCGATGCGCCCGAAGCGCCACCGATCGTGGTGCGCCCGTAGCGCTTCACGTCCGTGTAGATCAGCCAGAAGAGTCCGTCGCTGAAGCTGAGGCACGGCGCCCAGATTCCGCACGAGTCCGGATCGCCGAGCATGTTGAGCTGCGACGCGCGATTCAGCGGACGGGCCAGCAGCCGCCAGTTCACGAGGTCGCGTGAATGATGGATCTGCACGCCGGGAAACCATTCGAAGGTCGACGTCGCGATGTAGTAGTCGTCGCCGACCCGCACGATGGAAGGGTCGGGATTGAATCCGCGCAGGATGGGATTGCGGATCATTTGGCCGCCTCGGCCGGCGGGCTGGTGCGGTCACGCACCACCGTCCAGAGCCAGATGGCACCGAGGATGTCCATCACGCCCAGCGCCACGAAGAAGGGGCTGTAACCGATGGTCGTCACCAGGCCACCGATGAGCAGCGAGAACGTCAATATGCCGAGGTTGCCGCACAGGCCGCCCATGCCGGTGACCGTCGCGACTTCATTCTTGCGGAACAGATCCGACGACATCGTGATCACCGAAATCGACAAGGTCTGGTGCGCGAAACCGCCGAGACAGATGAGCGCCAGCGCGGCGTACGGATCGTCCACCTTGGCCACGAACATCATGCCGGTCATCAGCAGCGCGCCGACCGTGAATGCCCAGCGGCGGCCGTTGACCAGGCTCACGCCGCGCTTCTGCAGCCACCATGCGATGGTGGGTCCCATCAGGCAGCCGATGTCGGCGGTCAGCCACGGCAGCCAGCCGTACAGCGCGATCTGTTTCAGGTCGAAGCCGCGCTCCTTCATCAGGTAGATAGGTATCCAGAACGACAACGTGCCCCAGGTCGGATCGGCGAGCAGCCGGGGTATCGCGATACCCCAGACGTTGCGCTGCTTGAGCAGGCTCAGGATCGATGGCTTGGCGGTGCTCGCCGCCACGTGCGCTTCCTGGCCGGATTCGATGTGCTGCTTTTCCTCCGCGGTGATCTTCGGATGGTCCTTGGGCGAGTAGTAGAAGCGGAACCACGCCGCCACCCACAGCAGCGCCGCGCCGCCCGCGATCACGAACGCGAGGCGCCAGCTGTGGAACAGGATGGCCCAGGCCACGAGTGGCGCCGCCAGCATCGAGCCGAACGAGGCACCGATGTTGTAGAAGCCGCCGGCGAACCCGCGCTCCTTCGCCGGAAACCATTCGGCCACCGCCTTCATGCCGCCGGGCTGTGCCGAACCTTCGGCCATGCCCATGAGTCCGCGCAGCGCCGCGAGCATGGGCCAGCTGGTGGCCGCGCCGTGCATCATCATGATCGCGCCCCACGCCAGCGCGAACAGGCCGAAGCCCAGCTTGAGGCCGATGAGATCCATCACGTAGCCGACGATGGGCTGCAGCATGATGCCGGCCTGGAAGAATCCCGTGACCCAGGAGTATTCCTTCTCGGTGATCCCGAAGTCTCCCATGATCGTCGGCGCGGCCACGCCGAGCATGGTGCGAGTCATGTAATTCAGGATGGTGCCGATGGTGATCAGGCTGATCATCCACCAGCGCAGCGCATATAAACGACGAAGCATGCTTCCCCCTCGATGGCGGCCGTACCGTAGCACGTGAGAAGCTCGCGCGGGAATTCAGGAGGACTCATGAAAGCTGGTGGATTTCTCGCCTTCGCGATGACGTGTGCGTTGCCGGTCGTGCACGCGGCGCAGCCGTGCGCGGCACTGGCGAAATTTTCGCTGGCCGAACATCGGATCGCCGTCCGCCAGGCGAAGGAAATCCCGGCCAGCGCGCCCGGTGTCATACCGGCCGTGCCCGCGCATTGCCGGGTCGATGGTGTGATCGGCGAACGCACGGGCCGCGATGGAAAACCATACGGAATCGGCTTTGCCCTGGCGTTGCCGTCGACCTGGAACGGACGTTTCCTGTTCCAGGGCGGTGGCGGATTGAATGGCAGCGTGCAACCGCCGATGGGCGGCCAGTACGCGGGCGAGCAGTCGGCGCTCGCGCGCGGCTTTGCCGTGGCCAGCACCGATTCAGGGCACCAGGGCGCGGTGTTCGACGGCAGCTTCTTTCGCGACCAGCAGGCGACGCTGGACTTCCTTTACCAGGCCGTCGGCGAGGTCACCGTGGTCGCCAAGGCCATGATCGCCCGGCACTACGGCAAGCCGCAGGATCACGCGTACTTCGTCGGCTGCTCCACCGGCGGGCGCGAGGCCATGATGATGTCGCAGCGGTTTCCCAACTACTTCGACGGCATCGTCGCGGCCGCTCCGGCGGCGCGCACCAGCTTCTCCAACCTGGGGCTGCGCTTCGCCACGTCCGCGCTCAACGCCATCGCGCCGCGCGATGCGCAGGGCAATCCGCGCACCCGCGACGCATTCAGCGACGCGGATCGCAAGCTCGTCATCACCGGCGTGCTCGAGGCCTGCGACGCACTCGATGGCAGCCAGGACGGGCTGATCTTCGCGCCGCAGAACTGCCGCTTCGATCCGGGAACACTGGCCTGCAAGCGCGAGAAGCAGGACGGTTGCCTCTCCGCGCCCCAGGTGAATGCCATTCGCACCGTGATGCAGGGTCCACGCACCGCGAGTGGCAGACAGGTGTATCCCGGCTACTTCTACGACACCGGCATCGCGAACACGCAGGGACTGCCCGGCATTCTCGCCGGCCCCGTCATACCCGAAGGCCGTCCCGTAGGCGCCACGTTCGATGTCGACGAAGCCGCCGCCGAGGCCATGGATGCACGCGCCATGGCGGGCGACAGCAGCGCCTGGACGAACCTCTCCACCTTCCGCGGCCACGGCGGCAAGCTGGTCTTCCTTCACGGTGTCAGCGACCCGTGGTTCTCCGCCAGGGAATCCGTGCGGTACTACGAGCAGCTCGGCCGCGACAACGACGAGGTGCCGCTGCCCGAATGGAGCCGGCTGTTCCTCGTGCCCGGCATGGGCCACTGCGCCGGCGGCGCGCGCACGCTCGACCAGTTCGACATGCTCACGCCGATCGTCGACTGGGTGGAATCCGGCCGCGCGCCGGAGCGGGTGATCGCGACCGGCAAGTCAGCGCCCGGAGAAAGCCGGCCGCTGTGCCCCTATCCGCGGCACGCGCATTACAACGGCACGGGCGACGAGCACGCCGCGACTAACTACACCTGCCGGGATTGAGGACAGCCCCGCCCGGGGGACGCGAGGCTGGCCATTCCACCGCGATCAGAAATTGAACGTCGCGCTCAGCGCCACCGTGCGGGGACGCGAGTAGATGATCTCCGCGTAGCCGGAAGCCGTGGTCAACGACGAGGTGCCCGCCACGGGGTATTCCTCGTTCGTCAGGTTGTTGCCCGTCAGCGCGAAGCGCCACTTCGAGTCATCACTCGCGAGCGTCAGTGACGCGTTCACCAGCGTGATGCCTTCGAGCTGCGCAATCTCGGGCGAGTTGCCGGCGTCGAAGAACTGCTTTTCGGTGAAGCTGACGTCCGCGCGCGGTGTGAGTTTCCAGCTCGAACCGACACCGAAGTCATACGACACTCCCAGGTGCGCCTGCCACTCGGGCGTGAACGGCAACCGGCTCTTGAGCGTCGCCGTGGCGGTCGGAGTCACGGGTCCGAACGGCGGCGGTGCCGTGATCTTGTCGAATTCCGACCAGAGATAGCCCAGGCTGCCATCGAGCCGGAATTCCGCGGTGGGCGCGAATTCGAGCTCGAGCTCGCCACCCGTGATGGAGGCCACGCCGGCGTTGAACAGCAAGGGCACCACGCCCAGCCGATAGGTCATCTGGATGTCGTCGTAGTCGGTGGTGAACAGCGCGACGTTCAGGCGCACCGTGTCCGCGGGATCCATCTTGAATCCGACTTCCCACGACTCGGCGGTCTCCGGATTGAAGGAGATGGGCGCGTTCCCCGGCGGCGCGGCGTTGTAACGCTGGTTGAAGCCACCGCTCTTGAAGCCCTCCGACCAGCTCAGGTAGGTCATCAACTGCGGGTTGACGCGGTATTGCACGCTGGCCGACTTGGTCGTCGCGCTGAATTCGCGCTCGAAGCGGCCGGTGGTGATGAACAGGCAACCGGTCTGGGTCGGCGGCGGACCCGCGAACGGGCACAGCGCGGTCGGAGCCGCCGGCTCGGCGCGCGACGCGGGCGCCACGTTGAACATGGTGGCCTGCAGTCCCTTGGTTTCCTCGGTGTAGCGCAGGCCGGCGCTGAAGCTCAGCGCATCGGTGGCCTTGAAGGTCCACTCGGTGAACGCCGCCTTCGCCTTGGAGTCCATCGACACGCGCTGCGTGTCGTAGGACGTGCCTGGATTGCCCAGCGGCACCAGCAGCCGGTCGAAGGAATCCTCGTCGAAGTAGAAGAGTCCGACCACGCCATCCACGCGCGACGTGGTCACGACCGCCTGCAGCTCCTCGCTGAGCTGGTCGCTCTTGCTGTCGTAGTTGGTGTGCAGGATGAGCAGCGGCGTGTTGTCGGCGTCACGCGTACCCGTCCACTTGAGGGTGCGATCCGCCGTGATGGACTTGAAGGAAAGGTTTTCGTTGACGTCCCATTGCGCCACCAGCGACACGCCGCTGTTCTCGAGCGTGCTGGAGGCGGGATACGTGCCGCCGTTCTTGTACTTGCCGAGCGCCTGGGCATCGTTGCCGCAGCGCGGATCGGCGAGCGGCCCCACGCGTACCGGCGGCGGCAGCGGATCGATCATGTTCGGACAGCCCGCGGCCTGGCTCGCGGCACCGACGAAGGTCGCCGTCTCGTTCATCGACTGGAACACGAACGGCGAGCCGTTCTCGTCTTCGTTGGTGTAGTCGCCGCGCAGCGTCAGCGAGAACGCGTCGGAGGGCTTCCAGCGGATGCCCACCTGGCCGGTGTACATCTTCTCGTTGCCGAGATCTTCGCCGTCGAACACGCGGGTGACATAGCCGTCACGCTCGCGACCGCCGACCGCGACGCGCGCGGAAAATTGGTCGCCCAGCGGAATGTCGAACGCGCCGAACAATTCGTGCAGGTTGTCCTCGCCCACGCCGACGCGAATCGAATTGCCCGCCTCGTCGCCCGGGGCATTGGTCGTCAGCAGCACGGCACCGCCGATGGTATTGCGCCCGAACAAGGTGCCCTGCGGTCCGCGCAGGATCTGCACGGAGGAGATGTCGCGGAACTCCATGGCGCCACCCACCGAGCGGCCCATGTACACGTCGTCGATGTAGATGCCCACGCCCGGATCGACCGCGGGTGTCGCGTCGGTCTGGCCGATGCCGCGAATGAACACCTGCGCGGCGGAATTGTTGCCGGTGAGCGTGCCGTAGCTGTGGAACTGGATGTTAGGCGCGATCTTGTCGAGGTCCATCGTGCCGGTGGCCTGCTGGCGCTCGAGCGCTTCGGCCGTGAGTGCGGTTACCGCTACCGGTGTGTCCTGCAGCGATTCCTCGCGGCGGCGCGCGGTGACGACGATGTCGGCAAGGCCGCCAGTGTCATCGCTGGCAGCAGGCGCGGCGGTCTGGGCGATCGCGGTGGCGGGCAACAGGCTGCCGCCGGTGAGCAAGGCCAGATACAGTGCTGAACGCATGGACTTCATCATTCCCTCTCCCGAAATGCCGGGCTCGCGCCGGTTTCGCAAGCTTGATGCGGCAGAATGATATCGATGTCAATTGATGTTGCAGATCGATGGCAACGCTCTACGATT
>Ga0070665_100001883_pt1 | contig 23772 bp, 19 predicted proteins | sample KBSS13metaG_FD_65862 | JGI IMG/M metagenome (GOLD analysis project Ga0070665, IMG submission 65862) | Switchgrass rhizosphere microbial communities from Kellogg Biological Station, Michigan, USA - KBS S1-3 metaG | ecosystem: Host-associated > Plants > Roots > Rhizosphere > Soil ... | reverse complement strand
CCGGTCTTCTCGTCATAGGTGGCGTCGACATCCTTGATGTCGATCCAGTCGTACTCCTTGCGCCAATAATCCCGCAGATAGGATTCAGCCTCGTCCGGATCCATGTCGGCCAGCCTGGCCTTGTAGGCAATAGCGGTATCCCCACGCATGACATATTCGGCATGGGCCGGCGCCGGCTTGTCGAGCCCGGCGGAGGCGTCGAGCCTCAGATGGGTAACCTCCTGGGGCTTGTCGAACGGCGTCGGGGACAGTTTCTCCAGCATCGCGCCGGCGGTCCTGACCGGCAGCGCCCAGTGGTAGTTGGGCACCGGCAGATCGTCGAGCGAACGGTCGCCGGAACGGGTGCCATCCATCCAATAGACCTTGCCGCCGATCTCAGCCCGCACCATCACATGGTCGAAGGCTGTCACCATGGGCGGGCGGATATCGAGATCGTCACCGGAGATGGTGTCGACCAGCGCCGGCTCGGCTTTGATGCCCAGCTCGCGCAGCAGCGCCAGCAGCAGCACGGTCTTGCCCTTGCAGTCGCCGAAGCGGCGGGACCAGTTGAGGTCTGCCGCCGCCGGGATCAGCCCGCCATTGTTCATGCCCAGAAACAGGTACCGCACCTGGTCCTCGACCAGGTCGAGCGCCATCGCGGCCTGGATTTTCGGCTCCTTGGACGCCGCCTTGATCCTGGCCACCTCCTCATGCAACGGCGAGTCCGGCTTCAAGGTCGAGGCTTTGTCGTAGTGCGGCGCCATCAGGCTGGAGACGTCGGACCAGCTGCCGACCTCGCTGATCTCGAACAGGCCGGGATGAGAATAGCGGCTGGGCGCCTGCCTGGGCGCCTTGGGGCGCAGCGCGTTCGCCATGGTGACGGTGAGCTCGGTGCCCTCATCCGTCGTCGTGATCTTGGGCTGGTCGAAGCCCTCGGTCACCCGCCAATGCGGCGTCTCGCCCGCCGGCCAGATCTCGCGGATGGCGAAGACGTCGGTCGGCGAAGTCGGCAAGGTGAGAATGCGGTCGGAGCGGCCCTTCTGGAGCGGATCGCGGCTGCGATAGCCGATGGCGATGTCGAGGACATCACCGACGCGCAGCCCTTCGGGCTGGAGCGCGGCGGTCAGCGTGCCGTCCAGCATCGCCTCCTCCAGCCGGTTTTCACGCCGCAGGACGATGAATTTCCGGCCATCGGCCAAAAGGTCGATCACCTTGCCGGCGCGCAGGATGCGGACGCGGTGAATCAGCAGGGTTTCGGTGTCGGGGTTCCAGTCGAAGGCGATATTGCCCATGGAGGACAGGCCCTGCGGAGACTCGATCCGCTCGGCCCGCTCCCAATAGCTGTCGAGCCCGTCGGCGACGAACTTGTCCTGCGAATCCTCCAGCAGCACGCGCGTCGTACCGCCGGCGCCGGATGCCGCCGGTTTGGGGATTTCGAACGGCTTCACCCAGGCGGGCGGCGGTTCATACTGCGGCTGGTCAGAGGCCCAGGCCGTGCAGGCAACACAAAAAAACCCAATCGTCGCGATCGTACGCAACATCCACTACATCCCTGCGAGTCCGGGGCGCGACCCCCGCGGGTTTGTTATCGGTTTCTTATTGTCGGAGGTGTCCGGGCTTTGCCCGATACGATTGCCTCTATTATCGAACAGAGTCTCTCCTCTAAATCAAGGGGTGGTATTTCTACGTATTTTGACGGATTGGATTGTGGATTTGGACGAACCGCCGGCAATTCTACTTATTTGCTGTCGTCCATTGGCAATTTGATGGACCAGAACTTCGCTCGGCTCCGCTAAGCCATCGATCGCAAGAAGGCGGCACCCCCGGCACCGCCTCCTTGCTCCACGGATCCAGGTCAGGGTGCCAAATGTGCCTTGATCTCGGCCGACATCTGGCGGATCGCGGCTTGCGGCTCGGGATCGGTCTGGATGCCGTTCAGCAGGACGAAGTCGTGGATCATCCCGTTATAGCGGGTGGCAATCACCGATACCCCCGCCTCCTTGAGCTTGCGGGCGTAGGCCTCGCCTTCGTCGCGCAACGGATCGTTCTCCGCGGTGATGACCAGGGCCGGCGGAAGCCCATGCAGCTGCTGTGGGCTGGCACGCAGCGGCGAAACATAGGGGTTGTCGCGGGTCTTGCTGTCCGGGGCGTACAAATCCCAGCCGTATTTCATGAAGGGGCGGGCCAGGAACCGCCCCGTGCCATATTCATGATAAGACTGGGTGTCGACGCTGGCATCGGTCGCCGGGATCATCAGCACTTGGTAGCTGATCTTGGGTCCGCCGCGGTCCTTGGCCATGAGCGTCAGCGCCGCGGTCATGTTGCCGCCGACCGAGTTGCCGGCCACCGCGATCCGGCTGCCGTCCGCCCCGAACTCCTCGGCGTGCGCCGCTACCCACTTCAACGTGGCATAGGATTGGTCGAGCTGAACAGGAAAGCGCGCCTCGGGCAGGGAAGTGTACTCGACGAAGACGCCGATCTGGCCGGAGCCGACCACCAGATCCCGTAGAAGACGCTGATGGTTTTCGAAATTCCCGACGATCCAGACCCCGCCGTGAATGAACAGCAGCACACCGGGCTTACCGGTGATCTGCTCCGGCTTCATGATATGGAGCTTCACGGTCTGGCCATCCTGGGTGATGGTCTGCTCGGTGGTGGTCACCCCAGACATGTCGACGGGAGTCTTGTTTTGCAGGCCGGTCAGGATCTCCTGCGGCTTTGGCTGCGGCAGTTCCCAGAACGGGCTCGGATCCTTGTTGATCTCACGCAGGAAGTCGCGAACCTGCGGATCGATCCGAGGATCGGTGGCGGCGTCCGGGGCCGCGAAGGCGGCTTGTGTCATGAGGGCTGCTCCTAGGGTTAGTGTTGCGAACGAAAAGGCAAGCTTCACGGTCATCCTCTCCAATGGTTTGCCTGGAGCGATGTAGTTAGGCCGCGAGAACGGGGGCTGCTTCTGTCAAATGACCAGTCCGATGACAGATCGCCGGTCAACTTTCGGAAGGATTGGTACCTGCAAGAACCGGCCGTAATCCGGACCGCGACGTGATGCCGGTTTTCGAATAGATCCGGTGCAGGTGGTAACCGACGGTCCGGTGAGACAGAAAAAGCTTGGCGCCGATTTCCTTATTCGAGAGCCCTTCGGTCGCGAGCTGCGCGATATGCAGCTCCTGCGGCGTCAGCCTCTCCCACATGTGCTCTATTCGCCGGCGGCTGGATTCGCCTGATGCGCGCAGTTCCGCGCGCGCGCGGTCGCTCCAGGGCGACGCGCCGAGCGCATCGAATATGTCGCGGGCCTCACGCAGCGGAGCCCGTGCGTTGGCGGATCTGCGCTGGCGGCGAAGCCACCCGCCATAAGCCAGGAGAACGCGCCCTCGTAAAAACGGCCAGTTCTTCGCCGCCGGCCCAAGGCCTTGTAAAAAGAACCGCTCGGCATCGTCAGGCGCCGCGAGCAGCGCCTTGCCGTAATGCAACATCGTCTCGACCCAAGGCACGGGCATCGGAGCCGAGACACGCTCCATCTCTTCGACCACGCCAATGGCGGCCTCGGCGTTACCGGAGAAAACAGCGGCCTCCACGAAATCCGCGAGCCCGAAGAATTGAAGACCGGGATTGAAAGCCGGATCGGCAGGCGCAAAAAGGCGTCGCAGATACTCGTAGGCCTCCCAATGCCGGCCTGCACCAAGAGCCGACGTACCGCGCGCGAACAGCAGCATAGCCATCAAGTAACTGGCGCCGATGGACAGAACGAGGCGTTCCGCCTGAGCCGCATAGGCTTCGGATTGCTCGAGATTGCCGAGCATTCCCGTGAGTTTCGCTTTTACGATCGTGGCCGCGGCGATCCATAAGGCCCCGCCTGTCTCTTCGGCAAGGCGGGCGACTTCCTCGGCCTCCCTCATCGCCCCCGCCCAATCGCCGAACTCCATTTTGGCCCACGCCAGAGAGAAAAGCACACGCGCGAGGTCGCTGATCCGCCCCTGTTCGCGAAGCGCCGCGGCCGCCTTAGTGAGAAAGCTTACGCCAAGATCGAAGGCGCCGATGGAGTTGGCGGTGTTTCCGAGGATACTCGCAACGGCGAGGTCACCGTCCCATTTCCCGGAAAGCTCCCGGAGCTTGACGTAGATGGCGCCGCCCTGATGAAGCGGCTCGGCGGAGGCGGATATTGCAATCAAGCGCGCATCCATCTCGGGCAACTCCAGCCGCTGTGCGGCAGCGAGAATGCCGACGCGAACGTCGCTGCTGGCATTGCTCCACCAGGAGCGCTGTGCCGCGCGCCAGAGGAGAGCGCTTGCCAGGTCTTTTGCACCGGCAGCCTGGGCTTGGGCGGCAAACCCGACCAAAGCGGGAATCTTCGCGAGATCGCTGATCATCGGCGGCTGGCTTATCTCGCGGCACCACCCAATCCGGGCGGAGATGAGCGGATCCGATTCGTCGGCGTCGGCTTGACGTAACAGACGCTCAACCAGTTGCTGCTGCCCAAGATCGGCCGCGAGTTCGGCAGCCCGCAAAAGCCGGTCGCTTCTGGCTTTTGCCGTGCTGCTCAGTCTCGCTGCGACTTCGAGGACCTCGATGGCCATGGCCACGGCACCGCGCCGTTGCGCCCGAGCCGCCATGCGATCATGTTCCGCGGCGAGTTCATCGTCTGGCCCGATCGTCGCCGCTGCACGATGCCATAACCGGCGATCCAGCTGGTCCTGAATAACCGCCGCGAGCGCAGCGTGAATCCTTTGACGCGTTGCCAGATCGGCCGCCTGATGCATCGCGGAGCGAACGAGCGGGTGCCGGAACCGAACTTCCTGTCCGTCGATCTCGATCAACCTCGCCTTAGCCGCCGACACCAAGGCATCAACCCCCACAGGCTCGCCCAGGATAAGCTCGCCGGCGCGCAGGATTTCGTGGAGCGATGTCCCATCGTTTTCCGCCGCGACGAAAAGCAGAGACCGGGTGGTATTCGGAAGCTCGGACAGCCGGGTTGAGAAGGCGCGCTCCAAACGCTCCGTCAGCGGAAGCCATGGCGCGTCGCCGGCGTCCGCTGCCCGCTCGCTGCGAGGCAGCTCCAAAAGCGCCAAAGGATTACCGGCGGCTTCCGTGAGGAACCGGCTGCGCAGGTCGGGCGAAAGACCCGAAGCATGAGCATCCAGCAACCGCTCGGCATCGGCATCGTCGAGTCCGGAAAGCTGGAGCCGTAAAGTGCTGTCGTCGCCGAATGAGCGATCGAAGCCGTCGCGCATCGCCACCAAGAGGACGACGGGGTCCGAACTCAGCCTTCGCGAGACAAAGGCCAGGACCTCATGCGTCGCCTGATCCAGCCATTGGGCATCGTCGGCAATGAGCAGGATGGGCCTGCGCGTCGGGCCTTCGGTCAGAAGAGCCAGCGTCGCCTGCGCCACCAGAAAAATGTTGGGCGCTCCAAGATCGTCCTGCATGCCGAAAGCCGCCAACAATGCCGATCGCTGGCGAGGCACCAGATTCCCGATCCGCCTCATCAGCGGACGCAGAGCCTGTTCCAGTGCCGCGAACGGCAAATGAACTTCGGCCAGAACGCCGTTCATGTTCAGTATGACGATATCGCGTTCGCCGGCTCGGCGCCTGGCAATTTCAAGGAGCGCGGACTTCCCGATCCCGGGCTCGCCGCTGATGACGAGTGTCGATCCTCCCTGGTCGATACGATCGATCAGGTGATCCATCAAAGCAATGTCCTGCTGCCGGCCCTGCAAAGCGAGTGACGGCGGCTGGGTGAGGCTCGCGCGCTGTTTCTGTCCTGTCAGGGGTGTTTTTTTCGTCCGTTTGGGCATTCCACAACCATTGCAGACGCGGCGCCAAGACTATGTCGGCTACACAGTATCAGACACATGGTATCGTGTGCCGGGTATAGGGAGGAGAAGCCGCTTTCGATAAAGCCCTGATGCCGATCTTCTATTTGCAGCGCCCCGCAAACCGTGCAGGCTGTACCCTGATTCTGAGCGGTTTTGCACGCCGGACTGGAGGCTGAGGTGACGGACGAAGAGCGGGACGCGGCCATCGCCGGCATCCTGGGCATACTCGCCGAGCTGTCGGGCGCCATGGCGGCGCTGGCCGCCGTATCGGCGCACACCGTCAAGGGCGAGGTCACCGAGAGCGCCGTGGCCTTCCAGGGCTTCGCCGAACGCTTCGGGAAGGCGGTTGAATCGCACGCCGCCATCGTGGAGCGGTTCCAGGGCACGGCGAAGCCGAATTGACCGAGACAACAGTCCATACCGAGAAGAGGCGCCCGTCCGCCTGGCGACGGGTCGCCGATACCTATCGCGAACCGCGGCTGCTGGCGGTGCTGTTCATGGGCTTTTCCAGCGGCCTGCCGCTGCCGCTGACCCTGGGCACGCTGTCGTTCTGGCTGGCGCAATCGGGCGTGTCGCGCACGGCGATCGGCCTCTTCGCGCTGATCGGCATCCCCTACAATTTCAAGTTCCTGTGGGCGCCGCTGATCGACCGGCTGCCGGTGCCGGTGCTGACCCGCCTGCTTGGCCGGCGGCGGAGCTGGGCGCTGGTGCTGCAGGCAGCGCTGGCCCTGGCGATCCTGGCGCTGGGCTTTACCGACCCCAAGACCGACGCGGCCACGACTGCGCTGGTGGCGGTGATCGTCGCCTTCCTGTCGGCGAGCCAGGATATCGTCATCGACGCTTATCGCATCGAGCTGCTGACACCCGAGCAGCAGGGCGCTGGCGCGGCGGCGACGCAGTGGGGTTATCGCTTCGGCATGATCGCCGCCTCGGCCGGCGCGCTCTACGCATCGGCGTTCGGCGGCTGGCACTTCGCCTATACCGTGATGGCGGCGCTGATGGGCGTGGGCATGGTAACCGTATGGCTGACGCCGGAGCCGGAAGTCCCGGTGGTCCCAGCCGTCGGGAGAGGGATCGCGGGGGCGATCGAATGGCTGCGCACTGCCGTGTGGGCGCCGCTGGCCGATTTCTTCGGCCGCGAGATGTGGGTGGCGATCCTGCTGTTCGTGGTGCTGTACAAGTTCGGCGACGCGCTGGCCGGGGTGATGGCCAACCCGCTCTACGTCTCGCTGGGTTTCAGCGCCAGCGAGGTCGCGGCGATCAGCAAGGTGTTCGGCGTGTTCATGACCTTGGTGGGCGTGGCGCTGGGCGGCGTGGCGGTGGCGCGCTGGGGCCTGTTCCCCAGCCTGCTGGTCTGCGGCGTGCTGCAGAACGTCTCCACCCTGATGTATGCGGCGCTGGCCATGGCCGGCCATGACAACACGATGCTGGCCGTGTCGATCGCGCTGGAGAACGTCACCGGCGGCCTCGGCTCCGCCGCCTTCGTCGCCTATCTGTCGCGCCTCTGCAATCTGCGCTTCACCGCCACTCAATATGCGCTGCTATCGTCGCTGGCGGCCGTGGGACGCACGATGCTTGCTGCTTCCGGTGGATACCTGGCCGACAAGCTCGACTGGGTCTTGTTCTTCACCCTGGCAACGTTCGCGGGCCTGCCGGGACTGCTGGTGCTGCTGTGGCTGATGCGGCGGGAGCGGACGGCGGCTGGATAGGCCCGGGGGCCCGCGGCCGGCTCCCTTTCAATTCGTCGATCCGGGAGAGGAAAAGTCGGAGGACCGGCGAAGTGTTGGTTTTGCTGTACCCGGCGACGAGATCGATCGTCGGCGCCTCGCCGGCGAGCGGGCGGCTGGTGACCGACCATGGCAGGAAATTTCTGGCATAGGCCGGCAACAGCGCAACGCCCCGGGTCGACGCGATCAGCGACATCGCCATGGCCAGGTTGTCGACCCTGTGCGCAGACTGGAGGTGCATGCCCATTCGTTCGAGATATCCCTCTATGACCGCGCGGAGCGTGGGCGCTGTGTTCGACATGCCGATGAAGATTTCCCCGGCGAGATCCTGGAGCGCGACGCGATCCTGCCGCGCCAGCCGGTGATCGCTGGGCATGGCGACCAGCAGCGGCTCCTTGACGATGACCTGATATTCCAGATCGGGCGTCCCCGGTTCCGGACGCATGAGGGCCATGTCGAGCTTTCCCCGCAGCAGGCTCTGTGCGAGGTCCGGCGAATACTGGCTGGCGATGGTGACTTCCAGGTTGGGAAGTTCATCCCGCAGCACGCGCAATACTTCCGGCAGCCAGTCCATCTCCTGCCCGGTCAGAAAGCCGACGGAGAAAACCGCCTTGGCGGGATGCGCCGCCCGTCGCGCCGCCTCGACGCCGGCCTCGACCTGGGCCAGGGCACGCCGCGCATAGTCTAGGAATGCCTTCCCGGCCTCGGTCAGCTCCACTCCGCGCGCGTTTCGAACAAGCAACGGTGCGCCGACTTCGTATTCTAGATCCCGGATCTGACGGCTCAGCGACGGCTGGGCCGTATGCAAACGCCGTTCGGCGGCCACCGTGAGGCTTCCCTCTTCGGCGACCGCGACGAAATATCGGAGATGGCGCAGCTCCAACCAAACCTCCTATGCCTGTCAGGCATAGGGAGGAACTTACAAAGTCTTTTTCCCAAGCACAACGCATGCCTAAATCTCTTGCATGACAAGCGGGCGATTGTCGCCTGCGGGTGCGGAGGGATGCCGATGAGGCATGCCGCGCATCGTCACCAATCAATTCTTGAAAGGCGCGCATCATGGCAAATCTGACCAACAAGATCGCCCTCGTCACCGGCGGTTCCCGCGGCATCGGCGCGGGGATCGCCAAGCGGCTGGCCGCCGACGGCGCGGCGGTTGCGATCACCTATACCAGCGCCCCCGACGCCGCGAATGCGGTCGTCAGGGAAATCGAGGCGGCCGGCGGCAAGGCAATCGCCTTCAAGGCGGACGCGGCCGACGCCACGGCAGTGACGTCGGCCGTCGAACAGACGGTCGAAGCCTTCGGCGGGCTGGACGTGCTGGTGAACAATGCCGGCACGGCCTTCCCCAAGCCTTTCGAAGAATCGACTCTGGAAGAGCTGGACCGGGTGATCGACATCAATATCCGCGGCCTGTTCATCGCGACCAAGGTTGCGCTGAAGCACCTGAAGGAGGGCGGCCGCATCATCAATATCGGCTCGTGTGTCGGCGAGCGGATGATGACACCGGGCCTGGTGCCCTATGCGGCGACCAAGGGCGCGGTGAAGATGTTCACCCAGGGCCTGTCGCGTGAGGTGGCGGATCGCAAGATTACGGTCAACAACGTGCAGCCGGGCCCGATCGATACCGAGCTCAACCCGGCGGCCGCCGAGTGGGCGGAGCCGCAGATCGCCGCGACGGCGCTGAAGCGGTTTGGCAAGGTCGAGGAGGTCGTCGCGCTGGTGGCCTTCGTCGCCAGCCCGGAAGCCAGCTACATCACCGGCGCCAACCTGACCGTCGACGGCGGCACGAACGCCTAACGGATCGCCATATCATGACCAACCTCACAGGAAAGACGGCCCTGGTTACGGGAGCCTCGCGCGGCATCGGCCGCGCGAGCGCCCTCGCACTCGCCAAGGCCGGGGCCCAGGTTCTCATCCACTACGCCAGGGGCGCCGAGGAAGCCCAAGCCGTCGTCGCTGAAATCCGTTCGGCCGGCGGCCGCGCCGACGCAATCGCCACGGATCTGGCCGCGCCCGATGGCCCGCATGAACTCGCCAAGCGGGTCCGGGCGACCGTAGGCGACCGCTTGGACATCCTTGTCGCCAATGCCGGCATCTCCAAAGCCGCGAAGATCGACGATTACACGGTCGCGGATTTCGACGCCCTGTTCGCCGTCAATTTCCGCGCGCCCTTCTTCCTCGTGCAGCAGCTTCTGCCGATCCTGCACGAAGGCAGCAGCATCATCCTGGTGTCCTCACTGGCGGCACACGCCTCCGTGGGGACGCTGTCAGCCTATGCCGCAACAAAGGGCGCCGTCGATACGCTGGTGAAGCATTTCGCATCGGCGCTCGGCGCCCGGGGCATCCGCGTCAATGCCGTGGCGCCCGGGATCGTCGAGACCGACATTTCGAACTTCACCAAGACCGAGGCGGGCCGAGACTACGCGCTCGGCATCCAGGCGCTGAAGCGCATTGCCCGCCCGGACGATATCGGCGGGGCGGTCGCCTTCCTCGCCTCCGAAGAGGCGCGCTGGATCACCGGCGACACGCTACATGTCGACGGCGGTTCCAAGCTGTGACCCTGGGGGATGTTTTCGGGTTGCCGCGAGCGCGTCGCGCGGCCTAGTCTCACCCCAAAGGGCGCGCGAGAACGGGCCGTCCGGCTGCGTCGCGAACGCTTTGCGGCCGGCGAATTGGGGAGGGCTGTTCATGAGTCGTATCGCGGTCTGCTGCTGCGCACTGCTCCTTGTCTTTGCGTTTGCCGGCCAAGCCGCCGCGCAGGCGATCGGCGCGCCCTCGGCGCAGCTCGATCCGGACGGGACGGTTCATGCGCCGGGGTTTCTGGCGCCGTTCTCGACCTATGCCAGCCCCGAGGCCAAGGCGGGGTTCATCAAGACGCATCAGCCGGGCCATAGCTCGGCGGCGATGGCCGGCGTGAACCACGGCGATCCGAAAGTTCTGCGAGAGGCCCTCGACAAGTCGCTGGTCCCGCAGATCGCGCACGCCAAGCAGCTCTATCCGGTCAAGGTCGAGCCCTGGACGGTCGACGGCGTCTATACGGATATCGTGACACCGGCGGCCGGCGTGCCGGAGCGTAACGCCAAGCGCGTGCTGATCAACCTGCATGGCGGCGGCTTCGTCTTCGGGGCCCGGACGATCGCGCTGATGGAATCGATTCCGATCGCCTCGGTCGCCGGCATGAAGATCGTGACTGTCGACTACCGCCAGGGACCCGAGAATCATTTCCCCGCTGCCAGCGAGGATGTCGCGACCGTCTATCGGGCGCTGCTCAAGCAATACAAGCCTGAGAATATCGGCATCTTCGGCTGCTCAGCCGGCGGTATGCTGACCGGCGAATCGCTCATCTGGTTCCAGACGCATGGTCTGCCCCGGCCCGGGGCGGCCGGCATGTTCTGCGCCGGCGCCGGCCATACGCTGGAGGGGGATTCGCGCTATTTCGCCGCCGCCCTCAACGGCCAGGTCCCGCCGCCGCCCTCGACGCCGGACAAGCCGGGCAACCTGCCCATGGCCTATTTCGACGGCGCCGATCCCAAGGACCCGCAGGTGACGCCGCTGGAATCGCCGGCGATGATGGCCAAGTTTCCGCCGATGCTGCTGGTCACGGCCACCCGCGATATCGCGATGAGCCCCGTCATCACCACCCACGAGACCCTCGCGCGCCTCGGCGTCGATGCGGAGCTGCATGTCTGGGACGGGCTGCAGCATTCCTTCTTCACCGACATCGACCTGCCGGAATCGAAGGAGTATTTCGACGTCGTGGCGCGGTTCTTCGACAGGCATCTGGGGCGCTAGGTCCCCTGCTCTCACCTCGGCAGGAGCGACATCATCACGCCCCAGAAATCGACCGGGACGTCGCCCATATTGTGCCAGGCGTGATTGGTGTTGCGCTGAACCACCAGGTCGCCGGCGCGTACCGTGGTGCGGCCCTCGTCCAGGATCAGGTCGACCTCGCCCGAGACCAGCATGATGTAGTCGATGGTGGTGGTGCGGTGGAAACCGTCCGCGTCGAGGCCGTGATACTGCGCCATCTTCGCCTTCATCGTCGCCCAGGGCTCCATCAGGACCCGCGTGACCTTGCTGCCGCCGGCGGGCGGCTCGATCGTCGGCGCGGTCGAGGGCAGGAGCGGCACGCCTTCGCCCAGCTGGGCCGGTGCCTGCATCGACTCCCAGACATACATCTCAGCGATCTGCTCGTCCGAGACGAAATAGGACCGGCCCTGGGCGTTGTTTCCAGTGACGATGCGGCGAACCATTTTCCCCTCCTGCTCAATTGGTTGCGGGGAAACTAGCACAGCGGATCAGCCGCCCGCACCCTCATAACTGATCTTCAGCACCTCGATCGTTTCCCTGCCGGTCGGGGTGCGGATATCGACCGTGTCGCCGACCCGGGCCTTCAGCAGCGCGCGAGCAATGGGGGAGATCCAGCTGACCTGCGCCTTGTCGACATCGGCCTCGTCGATGCCGACGATGGTGATGGTGTGCTCGCTGTCGTCCTCACGGGCGTAGGTGACGGTGGCGCCGAAGAAGACCTGGTCGAAATTGGTCCTTTTCGACGGATCGACCACCTCGGCGATCTCCAGCCGCTTGGACAGGAAGCGGACGCGGCGGTCGATCTCGCGCAGCTTCTTCTTGCCGTAGAGATAGTCACCGTTCTCGGACCGGTCGCCGTTGCCCGCGGCCCAGCTGACGACCTCGACGATCTTCGGCCGTTCGACATGCAGCAGGTCGCGATATTCGCGCCTGAGCGCATCGAAGCCGGCCTGGGTCATGTAGTTCTTGGCTCCGGCCGGCAAGGCCGGCGCGTCGTCGACGAGATCGTCCTCGTCGTCCGTCTCGGTTTCCTTGGTGAATGCCTTGCTCATCGTAGGTCCGGAATATCGGGCGAACATGGCAAAGGGCAAGCGTCGCGAAAAAAATTAAACATTTCTCATTATCGTACTGAGGAATCCATTCGTGCTAGCGTCTATCAGTCAGGGACACGCGTGAATGCCCCGTGGGGAGGGGGAGCTCATGTTCACTACATTATTGATTTTACACGGATTACTGGCGGTGGCGCTGCTCGGCGGCATCACCCATCAGACATATAGTGCTTTCAGGGTACCGGCGCCCGCGAAGAATTTCGTCGCCCGCTACGGCGCGGTGAACGGTGCGGCCTATACCAACGCGATGATCGTTCTCTATATCGCCGCGGTGATCCTGGGCGGCATCGTCTATGCCCCCTATCGGCTGGAGATCCGCACGGCGCTGGAGGATCTGAACCTGCCGAAGGCCAACGGCATCTTCGAGATCAAGGAGCATTTCATCGCCATCGGCCTGTTCATGCTGCCGGCCTATTGGCTGTATTGGAAGACGCCGCTGGCGGCTGAGCACGCCACGGCGCGCAAGATCATCACCGCGATCCTCGCCTTCTTTGTCTGGTACGGCTTTCTGGTCGGCCATATCCTCAATAACATCAAGGGGTTCGGCCAATGACCACATTTTCTGAGGCCGCGCATACGGGGACCACGCATGCTGGGACCGCGCACGCCCGCTACGCCGTCTTCTCTCTGGTCGCGACGGTCGTCTATGTGCTGGCCTATAATTTCGGCTGGCAGGCTTTCCGCTTTTACCCGCTGCTGAACCGGGTCAGCCTGGACCCGTTGCCGGCCAAGGAATCCGGCCCGGCGATGATGTATTACGGCTGGATGGCCACCGCGCTGATCGCCGGGGTGGTCGCCGCCCTGATCGTGCCGCCCAAATACGCCGCCAAGCTGCCCTCGGCCGTCGCCTGGGTGGTGCCGCTGCTGCTGGTCGCCTTCACGCTGGTCTATGAGAAGCACTGGTTCCTGTAAGGAGCCGCGTCACCTTTTCTTGAAAAGCGCCTCCCCCCGCCGCCAAGGGCGGCTATGGCGTGACGCAATAGCGACCTCCGGTCGCGAGGGGGAGGTCGGCAACGCGAAGCGTTGACGGGTGGGGGTATTGCCTCCGCCCTCTCGATCCCACCGCCCTAGCTGCAACATACCCCCACCCGGACCTCCGGTCCGACCTCCCCCTCAAGGAGGGAGGCGCTTTGCTATATTCAAACAATCAACATATCAGTTTACTATCAACCGATACGTTGATAATTATCTCCCATGGCTGAAACGAACGTCATCCCGCTCAACCGCGCCGCCAATCCGGATTCCGACAGTCTGGACCAGGTGTTCTTCGCCCTCTCCGATCCGGTGAGGCGGGAGATTCTGGATCGGCTGGATGGGAATGATCTGCTGGTATCCGAGATCGCGGCGGGGTTCTCGATCACGCTGCAGGCCGTATCGCGCCACATCCAGGTGCTGGTGCGGGCCGGGCTGGTCAAGCAGGCGCGGACGGGGCGGATCAGCCGTTGCAGCCTCGACGCCGGCCCGATCGCCGACGTCGCGGTCTGGATCAACCGGTACAGTAAGTACTGGCAGGCCCAGTTCGACACCTTGGCGCAGCACCTCATCGCGCTGGATGTCGAAGCGTCCCACCGGGACCCATCCAAACCCGACTGACGAGAGGAGAGCACAGATGAATTACGCAGAGACAGCCGAACGGCTGAAGGCCTATCGCGGCAAGATCGAAACGCTGCGCCAGGAAATGCGGGCGCTGCAGGCCGAGGTCGAGCCCGAGCTGGTGGAAGACTACCGCTTCCGTACGCCCGACGGCGAGGTGACGCTTTCGGCCCTGTTCGGCGACAAGCCCGAGCTGTTCGTCATCCACAATATGGGCAAGGGCTGCCCTGGCTGCACGCTGTGGGCCGACGGGTTCAACGGCGTGCTGCAGCATCTGGAGAACCGCGCCGCCTTCGTCGTCTCCTCCCCGGACGCGCCGGAAACCCAGACGGCGTTCGGATCGTCGCGCGGCTGGCGCTTCCGCATGGTCTCGCACCAGGGATCGAGCTTCGCCGAGGACATGGGGTTTCGCCGCGACGGCCGCTGGTGGCCCGGCGTGACCGTCTTCCGCAAGACCGGCATCGGAATCGTCCGCCTGTCCGAGGCGGGGTTCCAGCCGGGCGACGATTTCAGCGGCATCTGGCACCTGTTCGACCTGCTGCCCGAGGGGGCGGCCGGATGGATGCCCAAGCAGGACTATTCCAGGGAGGCGGCATGAAGCCCGACCCGATGATGGCGCTCGTCCTGTTCGCAGGCGCCAGCGCCGTGTGGCTCGCCGCCACGATCGACCCGCTGATGTTCTCAGGAGCAGCCTGCGGTCCCACCCTGGCCGAGCATTGCTGGCGCTGCGGCGCGCTCGCCGCCGATCTCACGATCCTGGCCGCCACCGCCATCCGGCAGATCGTCCAGAAACCTGCCCGCATTTGAAGGAGAAAGACCATGTCCGAAGCCTTGCACCAGATCCGTTTCCCGAACGAGAACCCCGCCTATCGCGACGCACGCAATGTGTTGCTCGCGGCCGAGGTGGATTTGCGCCGCAATATCGAAAGGGTCGCGGCGCTGCGCCGTGAGCTGCCGCCCGGCGGCGAAATCCCCGAGGACTATGTCTTCGACAGCGACGAGGGGCCGGTCAGGCTGTCCGAGCTGTTCGGGGGCAAGGATACTCTGATCGTCTACAGCTATATGTACGGGCCGGACATGGAGGCGCCCTGCCCGGCCTGCACCTCGATCCTCGACGGGATCGACGCGACGGTGCAGCACGTCCTGCCCCGCGCTGCCCTGGTGGTGGTCGCCCGCTCCCCGATGGCCCGCATCCGCGCCTTCGCGGACGCGCGCGGCTGGACTCAGCTTCGCCTGCTGTCATCCGCCGGCAACAGCTACAACGCCGATTATCATGGCGAGAAGGAAAACGGCGCGCAGATCCCGGCGCTGAACGTCTTCACCCGCCGCGACGGCGCGATCCGCCATTTCTGGTGCACCGAGCTGCTCTTCGGTAAGGCCGACCCCGGGCAGAACGACCGCCATGTCGACCTGATCTGGCCGATGTGGAACCTGTTCGACGTGACGCCGGAAGGACGCGGGGAGAAGACGCATCCGAAACTCAGCTACGACTGAGACTGCGAGCGCCGGCCCTTAGCGCAGCTTAAATGAGAAGCGGTAATAGGCCTTGGCGGCGACCGCGCTGCCGTTCACGGCCTGGGGTGTGAACTTCCACAGCGGGAACACTTTGACCGCCGCGTCGGCAAGCCCATAGGCTTCCGGCATCTCCGCCACGACCTTGGGATCGCCGACCGTACCGTCGGATTCGACGACGAACTCGAAATCGACATAGCCCTCGATCTGATTGTCCTCGGCGGCGGTCGGATAACGGGGGCTCACGATCGATGCCGGCCTCCATTTCGCATGCATTCCGATATAATCCGACTTGTTGCCGCCGTTCTTCGGCGCATCCTTCGCCGCGGCGAGGAGCGCCATCATCTTGGGATCGGAGGCCTCGTATCCCGCGGGCGCCTTGAGATAATGCAGCACCCTCTGATCGATCGTCGGATCCGCCTTGCGGGCGGCAACGAAATCCGCCGCCGCCTGCTCGGTCGAATGCAGTTGCAGCTCCATGACCGCCCGGGCGAAATGGACGACTGCGCTGTTCGGCCGGCGGGTGAGAATGTCGTTGTAGGCTTCCATGGCCTTGTTGCTCTGGCCGAAGCTCTGATAGGCAAAGGCGCGGGCCTCACGCACTTCCTCCGACATCGGATCGAGCCTCGCCGCGCGATCGCAATCGGCAAGGGCATCGTCGAGGCTCCCCTTCTTCAGAGCCTTATAGCGACAGCGGTCCATCAGGAGCGGTACGTCGGCCGGTTGACCCGCCGCCGTCTGGTCGAGTTGGCGGATCGCGGCGTCATACTGATGAACGCCCGCGTACGAGGCCGCGAGCATGCGGGCCCCGCTGACATCGCCCGGCATTAGGCGTACGGCATTGCCTAGGGGCGCTATCGCCGAGGAAAAGTCGGCCTGGTCGAAATAGAGCTGCCCCTTCAGGCGGTAAGCGCCCGCCAAATTCGGGTTCATTTTCAGCGCGGTATCGAGATCCGCCATGATCTGGTTGAGATTCCCGGGCAGGCGTGTCCAGGCGCGGCCGTAATAAGCCTGCGCCGTAGGCTGCACCGCAATCACCTTATCGAACTCGCTCACTGCCTCGTCGCGCCTGCCGAGCCCATTGAGCGCGAAGGCGCGGACGGTGTGGGCGGGCATGCTGTCCGGCTGACTGGTCAGGAACTGTTCGATATCGTCGAAGGCGCCCTTCCAGTTGTACATCGACGACAAGACCAGGGCCCGCTCGAAATGCAGCTGCGGGTAGTCGGGCGCAAGCCGCACGGCCTCGCTCAAATCGGCCAGAGCCTGAGGCATATTCTGCTGCACCGCATGGGCACGCGCACGCAATTCGAAGAACTGGGCGGCGCCCGGGTTTTCGCGGATGAGACCGTTCACGATATCCATGGCATCCTGGCTCAGCCCATTGGCCAGATCCAGCGTGGCACGCGCGGTTTTGACGGTCGTATCGGCCGGGTCGATCTTCGCGGCGGCGTTGATATCGCGGGTCGCGCCGGCGATATCGAGCGCCTGGATGCGCACATAAGCGCGCGCCGCCAGCAGGTACGCGTTCTTCGGATCGAGGGCGATCGCCTGGTCCATCGCGGCCAGGGCGGCGGCGAAGTCACCTTTCATATCGGCTTCTTCGGCCCGGCCCAGAATCTCCGCTACCTTCCGGTCCTTGGGCGCCGGCGGTTTAGAAGGCGCATCTTCGTTGAGGACGCCGGGAGGGACCAGGTACATCTGGCTGTCAGGGTCCAGATTTACCGGGTCTGCCCATATTACCCGCGGCGGAGCGTGGTGCACCGGAGCCGCCCCTGCAGCGGCGCCCCCCGAAAGCGCAATCCCTATTCCCAATGCCAATCGCAACATCACGTCCTGCCATACTTCATTATGGCGGGATCGTAATTGTATATCGTACCGACTGCTATGCTTTATTCAGGCGATTCCATGCGGGTACTGGCCGGACCGTTGATCAGTTCGGCAAATTCCTACTGAACAACCCCAATATCCGATCCCAATGACGCTCCGACGCCTCTCGGTCGTAGATCGGGATGCCCGGGACGGTGAAGCCGTGCTGGACACCCGGATAGATCTCGACCATGGCATTAGCGTCGGCCGCCTTCAGCGCGCCCTCCAGCCGTTCGGTCTCGCCCTCGGCGAGATAAGGGTCGATCTCAGATACGCCGACATAGACCTCGCCCTTCATTCTGGGCGCCAGCAGGTGCGGGCTGTCCGGCGCGTCCGTGGCGAGGCGGGCGCCGTGCAGGGAGGCGGCGGCGGTGATGCGGTCGGTATAGGTGCCGACTGCCGTCAGCGACAGGGCGCCGCCCATGCAATAGCCGACACAGGCGACCTTGGCGCCGGCGAGGCCGGGCTGGGTGTCGAGGAAGGACAGGAAATGCTTGGTGTCCCGCATCGTGCCTGCGTTGGTGACCGACATGACCAGTTCCATCATGCGGTCGCGGCCGTTCACCATGTCGATCGGCTGGGACGGGCCGGCCCGGTAATAGAGGTTGGGCAGCAGCACGGCATAGCCGTGCGAGGCCATGCGCGCCGCCATGTCGAACAGCGCCTGCCGGAGCCCCAGCCCGTCCATATAGAACAGGATCGCGGATTTCGGCGTCTGGCCGTCGGGCGTGAAGAAATGTGTGTCGACTGTGCCGTCTTCAGTCCTGATCTCAAGCGTCGTCGCGGTCATGATGCTTCCCCTGTCTCGGATTCCGTTGGCTGATTGACGTCCGGGCGCGGGCGCGCCTTACGCAGCGCCTCCAGGATGGCCTGGGCACCGGGCGTGTTCAACAATTCCGGCACTGGCGCTTTGAGCCGACGCCGCCAGTTCGGCCGTTCGTTGCTGGTGCCCGGCAGGTTGACCGCGACGCGCTCCCCCGCCAGGTCGTCGGTCTGGGCGACGACCAGGGTGGAGCGGGCACTGGCGACATAGGCATGGGCGGCCGGCATGATGTCCTCGGCCTTAGGCTCGGCCAGGAATCCTTCTGCGATCAGCGCCTTCACCAGGGCAACCTTCTCGGCCTCGCGGGTCGTCAGCGCCTCGCCCAGGGTCGCCGCCGGGATGATGCCCAGCCGCGCCCGCTCATGCAGGTCCGCCCCCTCCCACCAGCCGACGAAGGTCGGCAGGTCGTGGGTCGAGATGCAGGAGAGCGCGTTCTGAGCATAGGCCGAGGGTTTGTTGAATCCGATCCCGTCGCGCTCCAGGAACAGCACGCGATAGGCCTGGATGTCCGCCTCGGCCAAGGGTTCGCGGAAGCCCCCCGGCACGGTGCCCAAATCCTCGCCCACCACCAGGCATTCGGCGCGGTTGCTCTCCAGATTCACCTGGCCCAGCATGTCCTTGAATGGATAGGCAACATAGGCGCCATCCTTGCCCTCGGCCCCGTCCGGCACCCAGAACAGCCGGGTCAGCCCCATCGCATGGTCGATCCGCATGCCGCCGGCATGGCGCATATTGGCGGCCAGCAGGGTGGCGTAGGGGGCGAGGCCGGCGCGGATGAGCTTGTGCGGGTTGATCGGCGGCAGGCCCCAGATCTGGCCGGTGGTGGCCAGCAGGTCGGGCGGCGCGCCGACCGAGACGCCTTTGACGTACAGGTCCGGCTGGGTCCAGACCTCTGCCCCATCCGGCGCCGCGCCGATGGCGAGGTCGCGCAGGAAGCCGAGTCCCAAGCCTACCGAGCGCGCCCGCCGGTCGGTTGCGGCCAGCTGAAGGTCGCAGAGATATTGCAGATATTGATGGAAACGCACGCGGGCGCGATGCGCCCAGGCGAAGCTTTCGACCCCGGCGCTGAAGGCGTCGGACAGGCCTTCGCCCCAGCGCATCCACGGCTCCTGCGGCCGGGTCTCGGAGATCGCCTCGAAGATGGCGAAACGCTCCAGCGTAGGGCCGCCAGCGGCGATGAAGCGTTCGAAGCCCTGGGCCGGCTCGCCTTCGGGATTGGCCAGGACCTCGGCCTCGAAATCGGTGAAGCTGCGCTCCAATATCTGCAGCTTCAGTCCCCAGACATTGCGGTAGCTGACCTCCGTCGTCAGCGCCTGGGCGGCGAAGGCGCCGGCATGGGTGGCGAAGAGGTCGTGCGCCCGGCCGGTACCGTCCTCGCCCAGCCTGCCGACATCGAGATAGATCGGGTCGAGGAAGCGACGGTCGGACGGCTGGTAGGGGCTGGCCCTGCCCCGCTCCCCGGCGAAGAGGGCGTGGATCGGGTTGATCACCACCATCGACGCGCCCTGCCTCGCCGCCTCGGCACCGAGGTCGCCGAGCACGGTGAAATCGCCGATGCCCTGGTCGTTCTGACCGCGGGTGGCGTAGAGCTGGGTGGCGATGCCGAAGGCGCGGCCGCCATTGCGCAGCATCGGCGGCAGCCAGGCCTTGCGCGGGGCCACGGTCAACCAGCAGGCAGCGTCAGGCGCGTCCTCGCGCTGAAGCCGGTGGCGGCCGACGGGCAGCGGCGGCAGGGTCACGCGCCAGACCTGATGCCCGCGCCCGTCGGGCGTGATCGCGGCGGAGACCCGCCCCGCATCGAGGCCGAAACGGATGCTGCGCGCCTCCCCGCTTTCCAGGGTCACGGCCAAGGCGATCGGCCGGCGGGCGAGGCCGCGCTCCAACGGCATCGGGATCACCGCCGGCTCGTCCGCCCAGAAGGTCAGTGTGAAGGGCAGCGGACGGCGGTCGCGCCCATCGATGAGCTGGGCGAGCGTCTGGCGCGCATCGGCATTCGAGCCGGCGGGCAGGCCCAGCGCCGCCAGCAGGGCGCGCTTGGTGTCGCCGCTGACGGTGCGGAGCGCATGATCCGCCCCCTCCCATTCGCCGGCAATGCCGGCGGCCTCGGCCAGGCGATCGAGCGTATCGGCTCCGCCCTTGCGCATCGCAGCCGGCGCGGTCAGCTCAGCCTCGCCCAGCACCAGAACGCTGCGGGCGGGGATATCGACCGGGCCATCGATGCCGGTGACGGCCCAGCCGGGGGCGCTGCTGTCGGCGATAAGCTGCCAGACATGCCCCCCGCGCGCCTCGGGCAGGACGATCCGGCCGGGCGCCCTGCCGCGATTGACCGCCAGCGCCACACGGTCGCCCTGGGCCGCGAGCACCAGGACCAGGACCGGGCCATGCGGGTCGTTCCAGTCGCCGACCTCCATCGCCTTGCCATCGGCGGCGAACCATTCAGCGTCCGGCAGAACGCCCCCACCCGTGGGCTGGCCGGTCAGGAAGCGGTCGTCGCGGAAGGCGGCATGGTCGCGCCGGATTTGGGTCAGAAGCGCGGTCCAAGCGGTGAGCGACGTATCGGCCTGGCGCCAGTCGATCCAGGAAATCTCATTGTCCTGGGCATAGGCGTTGTTGTTGCCCTGCTGGCTGTGGCCAAGCTCGGCCCCCATCGCCAGCATCGGCGTGCCCCGCGACAGCAGCAGCAGGGCCAGCAGCGCGCGCTGATCGGCCAAGCGGGTCAAGTGGATGCGGGGATCGTCGCTGGGCCCTTCGGTCCCATTGTTCCAGGAATGGTTGCCGTTGTTGCCGTCGTGATTGTCCTCGCCGTTGGCCCCGTTGACCTTGTGCTCGTAGGAAACGAGGTCGGCCAGCGTGAAGCCGTCATGGGCGGTGATGAAATTGATCCCGCGCGACGGCCGGTTCTTGGAGTGGAACAGGTCGGCGGAGCCCGCCAGCCGGGTCGCGATCTCGCCCAGCCCCATCGCGTCGCCGCGCCAGAAACGGCGCGCATCGTCGCGAAACTTGTCGTTCCATTCGCCCCAGCCGCCCGGAAAAGCGCCGACCCTATAGCCGCCGTCGCCGACATCCCAAGGCTCCGCCACCATCTTGAGGTCACGCAGGAGCGGGTCCTGGGAGATGGCGGTCAGCAGCGGCGCAGCCGGATCGAACCCATCATGGCGGCGGCCCAGGACCGACGCCAGATCGAAGCGGAAGCCATGGACCCCGCCAAGCTCAGCCCAGGCGCGAAGCGCATCCATCGCCAGCCGCACGACATGCGGCCGGTCCAGTGCCAGCACATTGCCGCAGCCGGCCTCGTCGCAATAGGCGGCGCGCTCGTTCGGGCGCAGCCGGTAATAGCTGGCATTGTCGAGCCCGCGCATCGACAGCGTCGGCCCGCGCGCGCTGCCCTCGGCGGTATGGTTGAGCACGATGTCGGAGATCGTCTCGATCCCCGCCTCGGCCAGAGCGGCGACGGTCGTCCGCACCTCTTCCCAGCCGCCGGGGGCGAGCCTGGGGTCCGGGGTCATGAAGGCGGCAGTGTTGTAGCCCCAATAGTTGGTGAGGCCGAGCGCCGCCAGGTGTCGCTCCTCGATCCAGGCGGCGGCGGGCATGATCTCGACCGTGGTGACGCCGAGTTTCGTCAGATGCTCGATCGCCGCCGGGTGGGCCAGGCCGCCGAATGTGCCGCGCAGCGCCTCCGGAATCGCGCCATTGCGCATGGTGAAGCCGCGGACATGCAGCTCGTAGAGTACCATCCGGTCCCACGCCACCAGCAGCTTGGGGACCACGGGCGCGACCGCCGGCAGGACGATGCCCTTGGGCATGAACGGCGCGCTGTCATCCCAGTTCGGCATCTCATTGACCGGGACGCTGTCGGGCACGCTGCCGAACATCGAGGGGTGCAGCTTGAACGGCCGGTCGATGGCGCGGGCGTAGGGATCGATCAGCAGCTTGGACGGGTTGAAGCGATGGCCCTCATGCGGCGCGAACGGCCCATTGGCGCGCAGGCCATAGCGCGACCCGGCCGGCACGTCGCCGATATGCCCGTGGAACACATCGCCGGTCCTCTCCGGCAGTGTGACCCGGCGAACCTCACCCTCCCCCGCCGCGTCGAACAAGCAGAACTCGATCGACGTGGCATGGGCGGAAAACACCGCGACATTGACACCGCCAGGCGTAAGTGTGACGCCGAGCGGCTCGGGCGAACCGCTATCCAAAGCAGACAACACCATCAAGCGGTCGGCAACAGTTCGCGGAACAACGCGGCGTAGCGGCGGGCCGGGTCGGTCCAGGAAACATCCTGAGCCATGCCGTTGGTCTGCAGCTTCTTCCAGAGCTCAGGCTGGCGGTAGAGCGCGGCGGTGCGTTCGATCGCCACCTTCATCATTTCATAGGTCACGGGGGCGAACTGCACGCCATTGGCAACGCCGCGGCTGAGCGCGGCGGGGTTGGCATCGACCACCGTGTCGGACAGGCCGCCGACCCGCGCCACGACCGGCAGGGTGCCATAGCGCAGGCCGTAAAGCTGGGTCAGGCCACAGGGCTCGAAGCGCGACGGCACCAGAATGGCGTCCGACCCCGCCAGCACCTGGTGCGCCAGCCCTTCGTCATAGCCGATCCAGCTCCCGATCCGGCCGGGATGGATGCCCTGGGCGACGCTGAAGCCGTGCTCCATGCCCGGATCGCCCGAGCCCAGCACGGCAAGCTGCGCCCCCTGCCCGACGATGGTCGGGATGTTGGCGAGCAGCAGGTCGATGCCCTTCTGCCAAGTCAGCCGCGAGACGAGGCCGAACAGCGGTGCGTCCGGATCCGGGTCGAGGCCGAGGCGGGCTTGGATCGCCGCCTTGTTGAGCGCCCGGGCGCCGGCGGCCGTCTTCTTGGTGTAGTTGGCGGCCAGATGCGGGTCGGTCTTGGGGTTCCAGGCATCCTCGTCGATGCCGTTCAGGATACCGGTCATCACACCCGAGCGGGCGCGCAGCAGCCCGTCCATGCCCATCCCCTCCTCCGGCGTGCGGATTTCGGCGGCATAGCCGGGGGAAACAGTGGTGATGCGGTCGGCGTAATAGAGGCCGGCCTTCAGATAGCCGATGGCGCCGTAATATTCGATGCCGTCGGCACCGAAGGCCTCGGCCGGCAGGCCCAGCGCCGGAAACAGGGTCGGCGAGAACTGTCCCTGGAAGGCCAGGTTGTGGATCGTCAGCACCGAGCCGGGCCGCGACGGGGCGAAATGCGTGTAAGCGAAGGTCAGCCCCGCCTGCCAGTCATGGGCGTGGACGATATCAGGCCGGTAGCTGTCGAGCGCGCCCAACGCCACGTCGGCGGCGGCGCGCGACAGGGCCGCGAAGCGCCGCCAATTGTCCGGCCAGTCCTTGCCGTCGGGCCCGAGATAGGGGTTGCCGGGGCGGGCGAAGAGGTGCTGGGCGTCGAGCGCGATGATGTCGAGCCCCTTGGCCTTGCCGGCCACCAGCCGGGCCGCACCGCCGAAGGAATCGCCGATCGTCATCACCGTCTCGCCCTCGGAGAGCGCGGCCATGACCGCCGGATAGCCCGGCACGACG
>Ga0070665_100001882_pt1 | contig 23780 bp, 21 predicted proteins | sample KBSS13metaG_FD_65862 | JGI IMG/M metagenome (GOLD analysis project Ga0070665, IMG submission 65862) | Switchgrass rhizosphere microbial communities from Kellogg Biological Station, Michigan, USA - KBS S1-3 metaG | ecosystem: Host-associated > Plants > Roots > Rhizosphere > Soil ... | reverse complement strand
GGCGAGCGCATCCTTCGCCGCGCGCACATCCGCCTGCGCCGCGGAGATTGCGTCGCTTCGTGCAGGCAGGTTGGCCACCGTGACCTGCGCGATCAATTCGGCGACGCGCGCGCGATCGCTGTCGCGGCGGGCCACTGCCTGGTCCATCTGCTGGGGCGAAAAGAACTTGTCGGCAACCAGCTTCTGCGTGCGCGCCAGGTCGGCTTCCGATTGCTTGGCGGCTGCCTGTGCCTGCGCCAGTTGCGCGCGGACGGCCGCGACTTCGGGCGGACGCTTCGCTTTTTCGAGATCGGCCAGAAGCGCCTCTGCCTGCCGCACCCTGGACTCGGCCTCGGAGCGTGCCGCGGTTTCCTGCGCGCTTTCGAGGACGAAGAGCGGCGCGTCCGCGGTCACGCTGTCGCCGCGCTGGACGAAGAGGCGTGTCAGGCTGCCGGCGATCGGAGAGGCGACACGCACATAGTCGGCTTCGGCATAGCCGGGATATCCAGACGGCGTCCGGTCGGCGCAGGCGGCCAACGTGATGGCGGCGGCGAAATGAACACCCAAACGGGTGGCGGCGAGCGCCTTCACCGATGTTTCTTCCCCGGCACTACCGCCGCCTGCGGCTCGGCCAGGCCGGCAAGAGCGCACTCGACCCGCTCCGCGATCGCAGCGTCGGTCGCTACCGCCGCGGCGATACCCCTGCCCAACGCCGCGGGCGCGATTGCGCGATCGGTGAAGACGCCGGCGATCAGAATCGGAAAGGCGACGCTCCCCGCGAGGAAGAACAGCGCCTGCGGCGGGGCGAGCGGTCGAAGCAGTGCCGCCTTCTGCCCGGCCTTGACGAGGCCGAGTATCACGGCGACGTGGCGCGGAACGTTGGCGCGCAGGAACTCGACCGCCAGCGGCTCCCCGCCGAGCGCATCGGTGAAGAGCCGCCGCAGCAGCCGACCGTTGTCGCGGGCGAAACGTCCGAGCACGTTGAGCGCTCCGCGAAGCGCCTCGATCGGCGTGCCCGCGGCGGCCGCAAGCTCGAGCTTGGCGAACATCTCGTCGTAGAGGTCCTGCAGCAGCCGGCGCACGAACGCGTCCTTGGTGCCGAAATGGTAGTGAAACATCCCGAGGTTGACGCCGGCGCGTGCGGCGATCCGCCGTACCGAAAGGCGGGTCGCGCCGGTCTCCGGAAAGAGCTCCCGCCCCGCGCGGAGCAGGAGCACGTCGACGTTGCGTGAGGGGCGTGGCATGCTGGTTGCTAGACGATCGACTAATTATAGTCGAAATGCCTTGCCGCAGGCGCCGGTGCTCCAGCAAGGGAGGACGCGTCACGGGAGAGATCGGTCGCACGCGATAAGTCGTGGCGCAGGGTGCGAGCCTTCCCTCGCGACGAGGGTCAGTCGTCGGCGCCGAGCTTGACGGGCACCGCGAGGGAGGCGCGGGAGGCGCGATTCCGGCGGCGCTCGTGCAGAGCGTCCAGATACGTATAGATGACCGGTACCACGATCAGCGTCAGCAGCGTGGAGGTAATCACGCCACCGATGATCGCGCGGCCCATCGGGGCCTGGTTTTCGCCGCCTTCGCCGATACCGAGCGCAAGCGGCAGCATGCCGCCGATCATGGCCGCCGTCGTCATCAGGATGGGGCGAAGTCGCACCTGCCCCGCATCCTTGAGCGAATCATGCAGCGAGCCGCCGGCGCGACGCGCGCGATTGGCGAAGTCGACGAGCAGGATGGCGTTTTTCGTCACGAGCCCCATCAGCATGATGAAGCCGATGATCGAAAAGATGTTGAGCGTCGTGCGCGTGACGAGCAGCGCAAGAAACACGCCGATGAGCGAGAACGGCAGCGACGCCATGATCGCCAGAGGCTGCGTGAAGCTCGCGAACTGCGACGCGAGGATGAGGTAGATGAAGATGATCGCGAGCCCCAGCGCGGCGAGCGCCGCCTGGAAGGACTCCTGCATGTCCTGCTGCTGCCCCGCGGCCTGCAGCAGATAGCCCGGCGGCAGCGGCATCTCGTCGGCGAGCTTCTGCACGTCGTTGCCGACGTCGCCCGACGGCCGTCCTTCGACGTTGGCGTAGATGCCGATGCGACGCTGCAGATTCTGGCGCTTGATGATCTGCGGGCTCGACGTCTCGACGATCTCGGCGATTTGCCGCAGCGGCACCATACGCATCTGGCCGTCGGGACCGCGCTTGTTCGTGGTCAGATAGAGATTGCCGAGGTCCGATGCCAGGCGGCGGCTGTCTTTCGGCAGCTGGACGTTCACTTCGTAGTTCTGCCCGTCGGGACCGAGCCAATACGTCACCGTATCGCCGGCGAGCAACGGCCGCACCGTGGCGCCGACCTGCTGCACCGTCACGCCCAGATCGGCGGCGGCATCGTTGTTGAGCCGGATCGACAGCGCAGGATTCGCGGCCTTGTCGGAGGTCTCGAGATCGACGATGCCGGGGACGGTGGCGACGCGCGCGGCGAAGTCCTTCGCAAGCACCGCGAGCGTGTCGGAGTCGGGACCCAGCAGGTTGAACCAGATCGGCCGGTCGTAGCCGATCGACACTTCGACTCCGGGCACGGGTTTGAGCGCATCGCGGATCGAGGTTTCGATCTCCTTCTGCGAACGATGGCGCTCGGCCCGATCCGTGAGCTTCAGGTTGACGCGGGCGTAATTGCGGCCGTCCTCGGTGCCGACCGTCGTCATCGGCAGCGCGACTTCCGGAAACTGCGCGAGGATCGCCTCGACTTCGCGCACCTTGCCGTCGGTGTATTCGAGGCTCGAGCCGACCGGCGTGTTGAGCCGAAGCGAAATGAAGCTCTGGTCGACCTGCGGTACGAATTCCGTTCCGACCAGCGGCACGATCGCAAAGCTCCCGGCGAACGTGGCAAGCGCGATGCCGAGCACGGTCTTGCGGTGGCCAAGCGCCCATTCCAGCAGGCGGCCATAGACCACGTGAATGCGGTCGACGCCACGCTCGACGAAGTCCATGAAGCGACCGAGCCACGGCACCCGCGCGAACCGGTTGCCCGGAGGGTCATGCCATATCGACGAGAGCATCGGATCGAGCGTGAAGCTGATGAAGAGGCTCACCAGGACCGCGACGGCAACCGTGAGGCCGAACTGGAAAAAGAAGCGGCCGATGATGCCGCTCATGAACGCAATGGGAACGAACACCGCGACGATCGCAAAGGTGGTCGCCATGACGGCAAGGCCGATCTCGTCCGTGCCTTCGCGGGCGGCCGTCATGTGATCCTTGCCCAGCGCCAGATGGCGCACGATGTTCTCGCGCACGACGATCGCATCGTCGATCAGGAGACCGATGCACAGCGAAAGCGCCATCAGCGTCAGGAAATTGAGCGTGAAGCCGAACGCGTAGAGCGCGATGAACGTCGCGATCACCGCGAGCGGCAGCGTGAGGCCGGTGATGATGGTGCTGCGCCAGCTGTGGAGAAACAGAAACACGATCAGCACCGTCAGGATGGCGCCTTCGACGATGGTGCTCTTGACCCGGTTGACGCTCTTCTCGACGGCGTCGGCCGTCGAGAAGGTGATGCGCACCTCGACGTCGGACGGCAGGCGGGCCTTGAGCGATTCGACCGCCTGCCGCACGTTGCGTCCGGTTTCGACGATGTTCGCGTCCTGCGCTTTCTGGATGTCGAGCGTGATCGACGGACGGCCGTTGACGCGCGCGTAGGAGACCTCCTCCTTCTCGCCGTCGATGATCTCGGCCACCTGCGTCAGGTAGACCGGCCCGCCGCCCTGCTGCGCGACGATGATCCGGCCGAACTGCGCGGGCTCCTTGATCCGTCCTTCGACCCGTACCACCGAATCGCTCGGACCGCGCGTGATCCGCCCGGCCGGCACGTCCTGGTTCGCGTCGCGGATCGCGTTGATGACCTGGTCGACGCCGAGGCCCAGCGCCATCAGGGCGTTCGGCTTGATCTGCACGAGGATCTGCCGCGTCACGCGACCGTTGACGTCGATCCGCGCCACGCCGGGAAGATTCTCCAGCGCCTTGACGATGGTCTGGTCCGTGAGCGAAGTGAGCTCGCGCATGCCGGTCGTCTGCGACAGCACGGCCAGCGACGCCACGGGCTGGTTGTTCTCGTTGTCGGCGCGGATGACGAGCGGATCCTTGACGTCCTTGGGGAAGGCCGGTCGCACGGTGGCGATCTTGTCGCGCACGTCCTGCATCGCCTGCCCCACGTTGGTGGAGAGCCGGAACTCGATGAAGACCTGGCTCGAGCTCTCGAAGGAGTTGGAGCGGATCGTCTTGACGCCGGAGACCTGGTTCACGGCGTTCTCGATCGGCTTGGTGACGTCCGCCTCCACCGCTTCGGGCGCCGCTCCCGGATAGGCGGTCATGATCAGCACGAACGGCAGGCTCACGTCGGGCAGCTGCTCGACGCGAAGCCGGTTGTACGAGAAGACGCCGAGCACCGTGATGCCGATCATCACCATGGTGGCGAAGACCGGATTCCGGATGGAGGTTCGGGTGATCCACATGCTCGTTATCCCGCCGCGCCGGGCTTCGGCTGCGATGTCGCGTTCGTCGACGATGTGGGCGCCTTCACAAGCGCCGGCGCACCATCCTTCAGGTTGTCGAAGCGCGAAGACAGCACCGGAAGCTTCGCCGGCAGCGCCGTCTTGATCTCGACCAGCCCGCTTTCCGCGTCTCGCCGTCCGACGGCAACGATCCGCCGCGACAGCTTGCCGTCGTCGATCACCCAGACGTAGGACTGTCCGGCATCGGTGCGCACCGCTGCCGCCGGAAGTGTCGGCGCGGGCGCGCTCGTCGCGAGGGCGATGCGGCCCGTCGCGAACATCCCGCTCTTCAACGCCGCATCGTTGTTCGGCAACGTGACGTACACGAGTATGGCGCGGGTGCCGGGCTCGGTCGCCGGATTGATGCGCTCGACGCGCCCCTTGAAGCGCCGCTCGCCGAAGCCGTCGACATTGAGCTCGACCGGCATGCCGATGCTGAGCTCCGGCACATCGATCGCCGGCACCAGCGCCTGAACTTCGAGATCCCGCAAATCGACGACGGTGACGAGCGGCCCTTCGATGGCGACTTTCTCGCCGGGCTGCACGTGGCGCTTGGCCACCACGCCGGACAGCGGCGCCGTCGCGACGGCATCCTTGAGCGCGTTTCGCGCGAGCTGGACCTGCGCCTCCATGGACTTCACGTTGCCTTGCGCGACGTTGTAGCTCGACTCGGCACTGTCGAAGGCGTTCTGCGAAATGAACCGTTCGTTCAGCAGGCGGACATTCATCGATCGGGTCTTGTCCGCGAGCGCCAGCTGCGCGCGCGCGCTTTCGAGCGCACCGACCCGGTCGATCAGCTTCGAATCGAGATCCGTCGTGTCGATGCGCACGAGGACCTGGCCCTCCTTCACCGATTCGCCTTCGCGGACCGTGATGTGACGGACGTCGCCTGCGACCTTGGCTTTCACCGTGGCCTGGCGAATCGGCTGCAGCGTTCCGGAGAGGGGGAGCCAGCGCGCCAGCGGCTTCGCTTCGACGTACGCCAGGTCCGACGGGGCGAAATGCAGCGTGACCGGCGCATTCTTGCCCGCGCCGCTCGCCGCTTTCTGCGCCTTGATCGCATAGGCGGCACCGATGCCGCTGACGATCCCCAATAGAACCAGGCCGCCGATCCAGCGCCGACCCTTCGTTCCGATACCCATGTCCGATTTCCCCCTCGCGCCCTATAGGGCACGTCCGGCCTCGCCCAGGCCATTGCCTTCTGTAAAGGCTTCTCGCCCCGGCGAAGCCGGGAATCGCGCGATGCACGCTCTGTTTGCCATCCCGCTTCTGCCGGTGTCGCTCAGCGGACCGGCCGCTCTGCCGCACCCACGACACTTGGATGCGGTCACCGCCACGATCGGATTCGACAACCGCCGAAGGTTAGGGCCGGTGGTCGATCGCCACAAGCGGAGCGCGATGAAGCGCGACCGGCGGCGACCGGGCAGCGTGCCCGGGCCGCGAAGCGCGTCGCCCGGTCGACTCGAGGGCAGCCGCGTTGACACCCTTTCCCCTGGTACCCATAATTATACGTTTACCTTTCCACCCCGTTTGGAGGCTCCCCCATGCAAATCACACGCAAGATCGGCTACGTGCTGGTCAGCGCCGCGCTCGTCGCGACCTACGGTTGCGGCCAGAAGGAAGAACCGAAGAAAACTGCCGAAGCGCCGAAGGCCGCTGCACCCGCCGCGCCCGTCGACGAGTCCGTGACGGTCAAGATCGGTCACGCAGGCCCGCTGACCGGCGGCATTGCGCATCTCGGCAAGGACAACGAAAACGGCGCCCGTCTCGCAGTCGAGCAGGCGACGGCGAAGAACATGAAGATCGGCGGCAAGACGGTCAAGTTCGAGTTGATGGGCGAGGACGACCAGGCCGATCCCAAGCTCGGCCCGACGATCGCCCAGAAGTTCGCGGACGCGAAGGTCGCCGGCGTCGTCGGCCACCTGAATTCGGGTGTGACGATCCCGGCTTCGGCGGTTTACAGCCAGGCCAACCTTCCGATGATTTCCGGCTCGGCGACCAATCCGAAGCTGACCGAACAGGGCTTCAAGAACATCTTCCGCGTCGTGGGACGCGACGACCAGCAGGGTCCCGCGGTTGCGCAGTACCTCGAATCGATGAAGATCAAGAAGGTCGCGATCGTCGACGACGCCACGGCGTACGGCGAAGGCCTGGCGAACGAAGTCGAGAAGACGCTGAAGGCCGCGAAGGTCGACGTCGTCGCGCGCGAGAAGACCAACGACAAGGCCACGGACTTCAAGGCGATCCTCACCAAGATGAAGGGCAAGGCGCCCGATGCCGTCTTCTACGGCGGCATGGACGCCACGGGCGGTCCGATGCTGAAGCAGGCGCGCGAGCTCGGCATCAAGGCCGTGTTCAGCTTCGGCGACGGCGCCTGCACCGACACGATGAAGTCGCTGGCGGGCGATGCGGCGGCCGATGGCCTGATCTGCTCGCAGGCGGGCCTGCCCGTCGCGGCAGCGTCGAAGGACTTCCTGACTGCGTACAAGGCCAAGTACAACGTCGATCCCATCATCTACGCACCGTTCACCTACGACGCCGCCAACCTGTTGATCGCCGCGATGCAGAAGGCGGACTCGACCGATCCGGCCAAGTACCTGCCCGAGCTCCAGAAGATCAGCTACAAGGGCGCCACGGGCAACATCCAGTTCGATGACAAGGGCGACCGCAAGGACGCCGAAATCACGATCTTCACCATGAAGGCCGGCAAGCTCGAGCCGATCGCGGTCGTGAAGGCCGGCAAGAGCATCACGTTCGCCGACTTCATGAAGGGCGACGCGGCAGCACCGGCCCCGGCGGCTGCGGCCCCGGCGCCTGCAATGGCGACCCCCATGGCGCCTGCCAAGGACGACATGAAGAAGGATGCGATGAAGAAGTAATCGGCGCGAAACGCACCGATCGGCAAGGCGCTCCCCCGGGGGCGCCTTTTTTTTGTGCAGATTCTTTCCTGTGGGTCGCGCGCTGCTCGATCGTGAATCCAGGCGCACGCACACATCTCCGCCCTTGCCGTTCCGCATCGCTGCCCGCACAATCCCGCGGTCGCCCTTCGCCCAGACGAACTGCACGCCTTGGACACGTTAATCCAGCAGATGATCAACGGCATCACGCTCGGCAGCGTGTACGCGATCGTCGCACTGGGATACACGATGGTCTACGGCATCATCCAGCTCATCAATTTCGCCCATGGCGAGGTGGTGATGATCGGCGCGATGGTCGCGTACTCGGTCATCGTCGCGCTGGTCGGCGCGCAGGTGGCGCTGCCGCCGCTCGCGATCGTTCTGATCGGCCTTGTCGTGGCGATCCCTGTCTGCGCCGCCGTCGGCTACACCCTCGAGCGCGTCGCCTACCGGCCCCTGCGGCGCGCCCCGCGCCTGGCGCCGCTCATCACGGCGATCGGGCTCTCGATCATCCTGCAGCACCTCGCCATGATCATCTGGAGCCGCAATCCGCTGCCGTATCCGCAGATCGTCCACGCGGTGTCGTATCACCTGACCGACAATCCGAACGGTGCCACGATCACCAACGTGCAGATCGCGATCATTCTCGGTTCGGTCGCGATGATGGCCGGCCTGCTGGCGCTGGTCTACCGGACCAAGCTCGGCATTGCGATGCGCGCGACTTCGCAGAACCAGGCAGTCGCGGGGCTGATGGGGATCGACATCAATCGCGTGATCGCCCTCACGTTCGTGATCGGTGCCACCCTCGGCGCCGTCGCGGGCGTGATGGTCGGTACGTATTACGGCGTCGTGCATTACCAGATGGGATTCCTGCTCGGGCTCAAGGCCTTCTCCGCCGCGGTGCTCGGAGGCATCGGCAATCTCGCCGGCGCGATGCTGGGCGGCCTGCTCCTAGGCCTGATCGAGGCGCTCGGCGCCGGATACGTGGGCGAGCTCACCAACCTGTGCCAGCTCTCGGACTGGTCGACAACGCTCGCGACGCGCTGCGCGACGGACCCCAACGTGACGCTCTTCGGATCCAACTACCAGGACGTGTTCGCCTTCATCGTGCTGATCGCCGTGCTGATCTTCCGGCCGTCCGGGCTCTTGGGCGAGCGTGTCGCGGATCGTGCCTGAGCGGTCGCGATGAATGCGCTCTTCGACACGCGCGCGAACCCCAGGCTGGCCTGGGTCGGCATCCTCGTGGTCGCGATCGCGCTGGCGGCGTTGCCGTTCGCGCTCGCGGGCATCGGCACTGCGTGGGTGCGCATCACCAACACCGCGATCCTCTACGTCTTTCTGGCGCTCGGGCTCAACATCGTCGTCGGATTCGCCGGGCTGCTCGATCTCGGCTACATCGCGTTCTACGCCGTGGGCGCGTACGTGTATGCGCTGCTCGCGAGTCCGCACTTCAACCTGCACCTGCCATTCTGGGTGATCCTGCCGATCGGCGCGGCGACCGCGTGCCTCTTCGGCGTGCTGCTCGGCACGCCGACCTTGAAACTGCGCGGCGATTACCTCGCCATCGTCACGCTGGGCTTCGGCGAGATCATCCGGATATTCCTCAACAACCTGTCGCAGCCGGTGAACATCACGAACGGCCCGCAGGGCATCACGCTGATCGATCCGTTCCAGATCGGGAGCTTCAGCTTCAAGACCAACGAGACCATCGCCGGCCTGTCCTTCAGCGGCCCCATCAAGTACTACTATTTCCTGGTGTTGGTGCTGATCGCCGTCATCGTCGTCAACCTGCGGCTGCAGAACTCGCGGATCGGCCGCGCGTGGGAGGCCATCCGCGAGGACGAAGTCGCGGCGCGCGCCATGGGCATCAATACCCGCAACGTCAAGCTGCTCGCCTTTGCCATGGGCGCGTCGTTCGGCGGCATCGCGGGCGGCATGTTCTCCGCCATCCAGGGTTTCATCAGTCCCGAAAGCTTCATCCTCGTCGAATCGATCAACGTGCTCGCGATGGTCGTGCTTGGCGGCATGGGCAACGTGTGGGGCGTGATCCTGGGCGCGCTCCTGCTTTCGTTCATGCCCGAGGTGCTCCGCTATACGGTGGGGCCGATCCAGGAGCGCGTATTCGGCCGCATGCTGCTCGAGCCCGAGGTCATCCGCATGCTGCTCTTCGGCTTCGCGCTCGTGTTGATGATGCTGTTCCGGCCGGCGGGCATCCTGCCGTCGGCGCTGCGAAAGCGCGAGCTGGAGTCGATCCGCGCGGCTGCGCCATGACCGATACGCTGCTTTCGGCGGAAGGCATCACCAAGCGCTTCGGCGGCGTGCAGGCACTCTCCGACGTCGCGTTCACGATCCGCCGCGGCGAGATCTACGGCCTGATCGGACCGAATGGTGCCGGCAAGACTTCGCTCTTCAACGTGCTGACCGGCATCTACGAGCCCGATGCGGGCGCATTCATTTTTGATGACGCACCCCTCGCCGGCCTGAAGCCGCACCAGGTGGCCGAGCGCGGCATCGCGCGCACTTTTCAGAACATCCGCCTCTTCGCCAACCTGTCCGCGCTCGAGAACGTGATGATCGGCCGCCACGTCCGCACGCACGCAACGGTGGTGGGCGCGATTTTCCGCGGTCCTCGGACCCGCGCGGAGGAATCGGCGATCGAGCGTCGCGCGTACGAGCTCCTGGCCTATGTGGGCGTCGACAAGCGCGCCAACGATCTGGCCAAGCACCTCGCGTACGGCGACCAGCGACGGCTCGAGATCGCGCGCGCGCTCGCGACCGAGCCGAAGCTCCTTGCGCTGGACGAGCCCGCGGCCGGGATGAACGCGACCGAGACCGCAGGCTTGCGCCGGCTGCTCGAGAACATCCGCACCGACGGAACGACGATCCTGCTGATCGAGCACGACATGAAGCTCGTCATGAGCGTCTGCGATCGTGTGTGCGTGCTCGACTACGGCAAGAAGATCGCCGAAGGTCCGGCGGCGCAGGTGCAGAAAGACGAGCGCGTCATCGCGGCCTACCTGGGCGGCGAGGTCACGCTGAATCTCAAGGGAACCTGACGCCTTGGCCACGCCGCTCCTGGAACTCAAGCGGCTCGCCGTGGCCTACGGCGGGATCCAGGCCGTGAAGGGCATCGACCTCGTGGTAAATCCGGGCGAGCTCGTCTGCCTGATCGGCGCGAACGGCGCCGGGAAGACGACGACGCTCAAGGGCGTGTGCGGGATGCTGCCGGTCAAGTCCGGGTCGATCCACTACGACGGCCGCAACATCACCGGCCGGCCGCCGTTCGAGCTCGTGCGAAACGGCCTCGCGATGGTGCCCGAAGGACGCGGCGTGTTTGGCGCGCTGACCATCGAGGAGAATCTCGCGATGGGTGCGTACATTCGCCACGACCGCGACGGCGTCCACGCCGACATCGATCGCGTGTTCGACCTCTTCCCGCGCCTGAAAGAACGCCGGCGCCAGACGGCCGGGACGCTTTCTGGCGGCGAGCAGCAGATGCTGGCGATCGGCCGTGCGCTGATGTCCAAGCCCAAGCTGCTTCTGCTGGACGAGCCGTCGATGGGCCTGGCACCGCTGATGGTGCAGAAGGTGTTCGAGACGGTGGTGTCCGTCTCCCGCGAAGGCGTCACCATCCTGCTGATCGAGCAGAATGCGAAGCTCGCGCTCGAGGTCAGCCATCGCGGCTACGTGATGGAGTCGGGCGAGATCACGCTCGAGGGCGCGTCGAAGTCACTCCTGCACGACAGCAAGGTTCGCGCCGCGTACCTTGGCGAAACCGCATGACGCGTCCGGTGCGGGCGGTCCCGCCGGCGCGGGCGCTCGCTTGGTACGTCGAGGCGATGCGCCTCTGGAAGCGAGGTCCCGTGGCGTTCGTGCTGCTGGCGCTCGTCACGCTCGCGCTCGATCTCGGGCTCAATGTCGTTCCGATCGCCGGTGTCCTGCTCGCGCAGATCGCGGTTCCTATCGCAGGATGCGGACTCCTGTACGCGAGCCTTGCCGCGGATCGCGGCGGCAAGCCACGCCTTCGCGACGCGATCGCGGTGTTCGGCGCGCCGTTTCGCGCCATCGCCACCGTCGTCCTGGCAGGACTGATCGTCTTCGCAGTGGAAGCCGCCACTGCCTATCTCGTCGGCGGCATCGACATGCTCTCGCCCGGGGAGCGCAGTGAATCGATACTTCCCGGCGACGTCCTCGCGATCCATGCGGCGGGAATCTTCGCGTCGCTCCCGTTCACGTTCGTGCCGTTCGCCGCGCTATTCGACGACCTCGGAACCAGGGAGGCGTTCGCCGCGAGCATCGAAGGCTTCCGCCGCAACGTCGCGCCACTCGCGGTCTACGCCGCGCTGTCGCTAGCGTTGCTGCTGCTGGGATTCGCGACCTACGGCCTCGGTCTGCTTCTCGCGGTGCCCTGGTGGGCCGCGTCGTCGTACGCGGCATGGAAGGACATCTACGGCGTCGCGGGCGGCCCCGCGATCACGCCGACCTGACTTGCCCGTCTACGCGTTGCCCCGGATCGCGAAGTCCTCGAGCGACGAATCGATTTGCGCTTCCGTCACGTCGACGGCGCCGACGCGCGCCGCCGGCGGTCCGCGACGACACCACGCGACGACGCGTGAAACGGCCTCCGGATCGCCCTGGATGTGCGCCTCGACGGCGCCGTCGTCGCGATTGCGCACCCAGCCCTTCACGTTCGCTTCGGCTGCGGCATCCGCCATCGCGAAGCGATAGCCCACACCCTGCACGCGTCCGCGCACGACGACGTACTGCGCGATCATCGCGGCGCGGCCCGGCGCTGGTAGAGGAGCAGCGCGGCGAGCGTCTTCGCATCGGTGATCTCGCCGCGATCGACGGCCTCGAGAAGCGCGTCGATCGTGATCGCTTCGACGTCGAGAAACTCGCCTTCGTCCAGCTTCTGGCCAACGTGCGTAAGATCTCCCGCCACGTAGAACTCGATGAACTCGGTCGAGTACGACACGACGGGATGGATGAGGCCGAGCCGCGTCCAGCGCGTGGCGCGATAGCCGGTCTCTTCCCGCAGCTCCCGCTGCGCCGTTTCGAGAGGCAACTCGCCAGGGTCGAGCTTCCCCGCCGGAAACTCGACCAGAACACGGTTCAGCGGATAGCGGAACTGCCGCGTGACGACGAAGCGGCCATCGGCGAGCACCGGAATGATCAGTACGGCGCCCGAATGCACGATGTATTCCCGCGTCGCGGTCCCGCCGTCGGGCAGGCGCACGGTGTCGCTTCGCGCGTGCAGCAGCTTGCCGTCGAACACCCCGCGACCGTCGATCGGCGTTTCCTCGAGATGCACGTCCGCGGGCGCGACGTCACGCGGCGGACGCGGATCGTCATTCATGATGCACTCCGTCCTCGGCGAGCCAATCCCTCGCCACCAGGAAATCCGTGTAGAGGCGCGCTTCCGGCGAGCCGGGCTCGGGCTTCCAGTCGTAGCGCCACTTCACCATCGGCGGCAGCGACAGCAGGATGGCTTCGGTACGGCCGTTCGACTGCAGGCCGAAGAGCGTGCCGCGATCCCAGACGAGATTGAACTCGACATAGCGTCCGCGCCGGTAGGCCTGGAAATCGCGCTCGCGCTCGCCATAGTGCATGTCCTTGCGCCGCGCGAGGATCGGCGCATAGGCGGCCGGAAAGCGATCGCCGACGCTGCGAACGAGCGCGAAACAGCGCTCGAAGCCGCCCTCGACCAGATCGTCGAAGAAAATGCCGCCGATGCCGCGCGGCTCGCGGCGGTGCTTCAGGTAGAAATATTCGTCGCATGCGCGCTTGTAGGCCGGATACAGCTCCGCACCGAACGGCGCGAGCGATTCGCGACAAACCTGGTGGAAATGGACGGCATCCTCGACGGAGCCGTAGTACGGCGTGAGATCCATGCCGCCGCCGAACCACCACACCGGCTCGCTGCCTTCCTTGCGCGCAATGAAATAGCGCACGTTGAGATGAACGGTCGGCGCATGGGGATTGCGTGGATGCAGCACCAGCGACAGGCCGGTCGCCTCCCACGCGCGGCCGCCGAGCTCGGGGCGATGCGCGGTGGCCGAGAGCGGTAGCGCCGTCCCGGTGACATGGGAGAAAAGCACGCCGGCACGCTCGAGCACTGCGCCGTTTTCGAGCAGCCGCGAGATGCCTCCGCCGCCTTCCGGCCGTTTCCATTCGTCGCGCAGGAACGAGCCGCCATCGATCGTCTCGAGCGCGGCGACGATCCGCTCCTGCAACTCGGCGAAATAAACGCGTGGCGCGACGGGATCGATCACGGCGGCGATGAAAAGCGACCCGTCACGCTTTGCGCGCCAGGGCGCGGTGCCCGATGTCGCCGCGGTATTGCATGCCCTCGAAATGGATCGCCGCGATCGCGTCGTAGGCGGCGCGCTGCGCCAGCCGCACCGAGTCGCCGAGCGCAGTCACGCATAGCACGCGCCCACCGCTCACGACGACGTTCCCTTCGCTCAAGGTCGTTCCCGCGTGGAAGACGTGGCAGCGCGGATGCACGTCGGCGTTGACCCGATCGAGACCCGTGATCACCGCCCCCATGCGCGGAGCCTCGGGATAGCCGGCCGCCGCGAGCACGACGCCCAGCCCGGCACGCCGGTCCCATTCGGCGTCGGCGCGATCGAGAGTGCCCGCCACAGCATGCTCGACGAGCGCAACCAGGTCCGATTTCATGCGCACCATGATCGGCTGCGTCTCGGGATCTCCCAGGCGGCAGTTGAACTCGAGCACCTTCGGATTGCCTTCGGCGTCCACCATCACGCCCGCGTAGAGAAATCCGGTGTAGGGGATGCCATCCGCCGCCATGCCCTCCACGGTGGGTCCGATCACGTCACGCATGATCCGGGCGTGCACCGCGGGCGCGACGATCGGCGCCGGCGAATAGGCACCCATGCCGCCCGTGTTGGGTCCGCGGTCCCCGTCCTGCAGGCGCTTGTGATCCTGTGACGAGGCGAGCGCCAGCACGTTGCGGCCGTCGACCATCACGATGAAGCTCGCCTCCTCGCCGGTCAGGAAATCCTCGATCACGATGCGCGTGCCTGCCTCGCCCAGCGACTGGCTCACCAGCATGCGGTCGATCGCCTCGTGGGCCTCTTCGCGCGACGTCGCCACGACCACGCCCTTGCCTGCCGCAAGGCCGTCCGCCTTGACGACAAGCGGCGCCCCACGGCCGTCCACGTAGGCGTGCGCGGAGGAAGGCTCGGTGAACGTCTGGTATTCCGCGGTCGGGATCCGATGGCGCGCCATGAAGGCCTTGGCGTAGTCCTTCGAGCTTTCGAGCTGCGCAGCCGCGCGCGTCGGTCCGAAGATCCGCAGGCCCGCGGCGCGGAACGCATCCACGATGCCTGCGGCAAGCGGCGCTTCCGGACCGACGATCGTGAGCGCGGCGCCCTCCCGTCGCGCGAAATCGATCAGCGCTGCAGTGTCCGTCAAGGGCACGTTGTAAACGCCGGTCTCGCGCGCGGTGCCGGCATTCCCGGGCGCGACGAACACCTTCGCGATGCGCGGCGATTGCGCGAGCTTCCAGGCAAGCGCGTGCTCGCGGCCGCCGCCGCCGATGACGAGAACGTTCATCCGGCACTCACTTGAGCGAAAAACGACCGAACACGTAGAGCGTGCTGCCGTGGTTGATGCCGCCGCCCAGCGCCGGAATGTACGTCGTGACCATCGTCGCCTGCTGGTAACGCACCGAGGCAAGCGGGAGCACCGCGGGAAACGGCCAGCCATCGGCAATGTCGGGACGCTGAACGATCATCGCCGTATATCCAAGTCCGAGCTGCAGGCTCTCGCGCGAGCCCCAGTACGTGGACCATGCGTAGCCCAGGTTCGACTCCCAGTTCTTGTGAGAATCGAGAAAGCCGAGATAGAAAACGGTATGCGTATCGCCGTCCGGGTCTTCGACCGTGCGGCCGAGACCCAATCCCCAGGCATTGGAGTTGAGCTCGGCACGCCTCTCCGGCGTCCACGTCGCAGGTATGTGCCAAGCATAGCCCGATACCAGGAGCTCGTTGTCCCCCTGCTCATAGGTGTCCCGGCCAGCCGGCGGCAACTCGAGTGCAGCCATTCCCAGAAGTCCGTGCATTCGAGCGCATGCGCCGAGGGCGGAAAGACGCAAAAAAAACCGTGGCGGCTGCGGCAAGCACGCGTTTCATGAGGCGCGAAAGTGGAGTCAATGGAGGAAATGGCGAATACCGGTGAAGACCATCGCGATGCCGCGCTCGTCCGCAGCGACAATGACCTCGGGATCGCGGACGCTTCCCCCAGGCTGGATCACGGCGAGCGCGCCGTTGTCGGCAACGACGTCCAGGCCGTCACGAAACGGAAAGAATGCATCCGAGGCGACCGCCGACCCGGCGAGCGAAAGTCCCGCGTTGGCGGCCTTGATGGCGGCGATACGCGTCGAATCCACACGGCTCATCTGGCCGGCACCGATGCCGAGCGTGCGGCCATCCTTGCAAAACACGATCGCGTTCGACTTGACGAACTTGGCGACACGCCATGCGAACATGAGATCGGCCAATTCGGCCGCCGATGGCGTCCGCTGCGTGACTACACGAAGGTCCTCGGCGCGAAGCTCGTGAACGTCGCTCGTCTGCACCAGCATGCCGCCCCCGATGCGCTTCACGTCCCAGGCGTTGTGAGCGGCGCTTCCCGCCGGACGCGCCACTTCGAGAACGCGGACGTTGACCTTGCGCGCGATCGCGGCCAGCGCGTCTTCCGTGTACGCGGGCGCGATCAGCACCTCGAGAAATTGCGCGGCGACTGCATCGACAGTGGCGGCGTCAACCGCGCAGTTGAACGCGATGATGCCGCCGAACGCAGACGTCGGATCGGTCGCGAAGGCCGCGCGATACGCATCGAGCGCATGCGCGGCCACCGCGACGCCGCATGGATTCGCATGCTTGACGATCACGCAGGCGGGCGCCGCGAACGTCTTGACGCATTCCCATGCCGCATCGCCGTCGGCGATGTTGTTGAACGACAGCTCCTTTCCCTGGAGCTGCCGGAACGTGGCGATCGAGCCGGGCGCAGGCTTTTCGTCGCGATAGAACGCCGCCTGCTGATGCGGATTCTCGCCGTAGCGCAGGTCCTGCACCTTTTCGCCGCCGATGCGCAACGAATCGGGAAAGGCGCGAGGCGCGTTGTCCGGACCGCGCGCCGTGAGCCAATTGGCGATCGCGGCGTCGTAGGCGGCGGTATGCGCGAACGCCTTCTGCATGAGGCGGAACCGGGTGGCGTCGGTGAGCACATTGGCGCTCCTGGCGAGCTCCGCCACGATCGCGGAATAGTCCGCCGGATCGACGATCACGCCGACGTGAGGCCAGTTCTTCGCGGCGGAGCGCACCATCGCGGGTCCGCCGATGTCGATGTTCTCGATCGCATCGTCGAGCGTCGCGGTACCCGACGCGACGGTCTCGCGGAAAGGATAGAGATTGACGACGACGAGATCGATTGTCGGAATGCGATGCTGGTCCAGCGCGGCGCGATGCGCCGGCACGTCGCGCCGCGCGAGAATGCCCGCGTGTACCTTGGGATGCAGCGTCTTGACGCGGCCGTCGAGCATTTCCGGAAATCCGGTGTAGGCGCCCACCTCCGTGACCTGCAACCCTGCGTCGGCGAGCGCTTTGGCAGTGCCGCCCGTCGAAAGCAGCTCGATCCCGCGCGCGGCAAGCTCGCGCGCGAAAGGGACGAGACCCGTCTTGTCGGATACCGACAACAGGGCCTTCGTGATCGGGGCTTGCACGCTCGAGGTCGCTGGTTCGGCTATGCAGCGCGGAGCACGAGCCGGACACCATCGAATCGCGGGCAGACTCGCACCAAGGACACCCAGAATCTAGATGAGCCGGTGCTTGGCGAGCTTCGCCCGAAGGGTGTTCCGATTCATGCCCAGCATGTCGGCGGCGTGCGTTTGATTGCCTTCGGCGCGCTCGAGAATCGACGTCAGCATCGCGCGCTCGACATGGGTGATCACCATGTCGTAGACGCCGTGCGGCGGCTCGCCGTCGAGCTTGCGGAAATAGTCGTCCAGCGAACGCTCGACGCTGCGGCCGAGTTCGTTGCTGCCATTCACGCGTACGGTTTTCTTCACGCGGCGAGGGCCTCCCCGACCCACGGCGTTGCCTCGTTGGATGTTGTTTGAAGCCGGCCGTGCAATGGGTGCACGCCGGATTGCCTCGGCTCCGGAGTTCGATACTGCAGACGCTCGCTCATTCCGGCGAGCCGGTCGAAATAACGCCCGACAGCGTCCCGCTGGGCTTGCGCCGTCACGACGACATTGATCTCGCTGCGAAACGCCGCTCCACCCTCCAGTGCCTCGGTGTACCAGGCAAGATGCTTGCGTGCTGTGCGAACGCCGGATTCCTCGCCGTGAAACGCGTAGTGATCGTCGAGGTGCTCGAGAATCGCCGCGCGTGCTTCGTCGACGGAAGGCGGCGGGAGATGCAGGCCGGTGGCGAGGAAATGCGCGATCTCGCGGAATATCCAGGGTCGCCCCTGCGCGGCCCGGCCGATCATCAGCCCATCGGCACCCGTCATGCGCAGCACGTCGCGCGCCCGATCCGGCGTGTCGATGTCCCCGTTCGCGATGACCGGAATCGACACGGCCCGCTTCACCGCGGCGATCGTCTCGTACTCGACGGCGCCGACGAACGCGCAAGCGCGCGTGCGTCCGTGAATCGACAGGGCGGCGATGCCTTCCGCTTCCGCGATGCGGGCGATCGCGATTGCGTTGCGCGTCGACGGGTCGGGACCGGTACGTATCTTGAGCGTGACCGGGACATCGACGGCGGCGACGACGGCGGCGAGAATCGAGCGCACCAGCGGCTCGTTCGACAGCAGCGCCGATCCGGCGGCGGCATTGCACACTTTCTTGGCCGGACATCCCATGTTGATGTCGATGATCTGCGCACCGCGCGCGACGCTGTAGCGCGCGGCGTCCGCAAGCATGGCCGGGACAGCGCCTGCGATCTGCACCGCTACGGGGGCGGCCTCGCCGATGTGATCGATGCGGCGAAGCGATTTCTCGGTGTGGCGCATGCGTGGATCGGATCCGACCATTTCGGAGACCGCGTAACCAGCGCCCAGGCGCTTGCACAGCATGCGAAATGGCCGATCGGTCACCCCCGCCATCGGAGCGACGGCGAGAGGATTCGGCAGTGAATACGGGCCGATGCGCACGGGATGGGACAGGAAGAAGAAGCGAAGATGCGGAAGTGAAACTGGTTGCAATTATACCGCGTCGATCTTGCGACTCCGCAATATTTTCGATGAACATCGCGTGCTGATCGCGTTGCAGGTTCGCGCGGGATGCGATCTCATTGCGACAATCGTGTCGCCAGTAAAAGGGCGGCACAAGGCCGCCCTGCCGCAGCAAATTTCGCGCCTACCCGATTCGGCGAGCGAACCGGCGAAGCGCGGACATGCGCGTCATGCGTGGTGCACGCGGATCCTACTGACCCTTCGCATTGCCCGGACCCATGTTGCCGGGTTGCGTGCCGGTGCCCGAACGCGTCGGACCTGCTGACGTGTCCACGTTGCCCGAAATGCGGCTCGCCTCGGCGGGCGTCAGGCCCTGATTGTTGAGATCCATTGCGTCCCACCGGCTGCGTAGACCACTCAGGTAGGAATCCCGCGTGCCCTGATGATTCGGATCGGCATCCCATTGCCGTCCCATCTCGTCCAGGTAGGACTGCCGCGAAATGCGGCCGTTGTTGCGCGTCGCGGCATCGTTCATCCACGTCTGTGAATTGTTATAGGCACCCGACATCGACGGGTTGGCTGCACGTCCGACGCCCGTCGCGCCATTCGTCGTCTGTGCATCGGCAGGCGCGACCGCCAACGCGCCCACGACGGCCGCCATCGAGATCGCCTGCGTCAATCTGTTGATTCTCATGATCCTGTTCCTCTCGCTGAATGGGAGAAGGTGCGTGCGCGAAAGGAATCCTCCTTCCGGCACCACCGTTAAAACGGCTTTTGCTTTCACCGCGCAAGCGCGGCGTGCACCGTGAAACGAGTGTGAATGGGATCGTGCTGAAAGACTGTCGGCAGGCAAAGCCGATGACGTCGGTCGATGTCCGATTCTGCAGACTACAACGATGCGATCTAATGAGCGGTCGTCGAACGAACGATCTAACCGACGCCGAACAGCATCGCGCGCGTGAACGCGCGTTTCGCGGGAGGGAACGCGTCGAGCAACGTAAGCGCCATGCCGCGCGGCCAGCGTATGAGCGGCAGACCGGTTCCAAAAAGATGGACGAGGCCATGCGTGAAGGCAATGCCGGCGAAGCGATCGGCCGTCCTGCCGCGCGCATAGCGGTCGAGCATCGCGCGCGTGCCGAGAGCGTCGCGCGGCGTGTCGATGACGACAGACGCGAACTCGTAAGCATCGCGCAGGCCGAGATTGAAGCCTTGGCCGGCGACGGGATGCAGGGACTGCGCGGCGTTGCCCACAACCGCGACACGCGCCGCGATGGTCGGCCGCGCGAACTGCAGCGCAAGCGGAAACGACCGGCGGTCGCCGACCCTGCGGAAGCCGCGAAGGCGCGTTCCGAACTGCTGCGCGAGCTCGCGCAGGAATTCGTCGTCCGTCAGCGCCTGGATTCGGGCCGCCGACTGCGGCGGTCGCGTCCATACCGCACCGTAATGATCGCCTTCGGGCAGCAGCGCCATCGGACCGTCGACGGTGAACCGCTCGAACGCGACGCCGCCGTGGGGCGCATCCATCCAGACTTTCGCCGTGAGTGCGACCTGTCCGTAATCGCGATGCTCGCGGCGAATGCCGTTCACGCTGGTGCCGCTGCCGTCGGCAACGGCGACGAGGCGCGCACGCATCGGCTCGGCATCGCCCTCCACGGTCACCGAGGCATGCTCGGGGAGTCCGCGCACATCGCGTGCCACGGCGCCGCGGCGCACGGCGATGCCCGCACGCGCCAGCGCCGCGTCCAGCACTGCCTGCAGCGCGCGATACGAGACCACGTACCCGAGCGCGGGAAGATCGTGGAGCGTGGCGGATAGGCGCGCCATGCCGAAGCCTTCGGCCTGCGAAATGTCGATGTTCGTGATGGGCGTGACGGCGTCGGGCGTTGCGGCGAGGCCGGACCAGAGTCCGAGCCGTTCATAGATGAGGCGCGCGCCATGCGACAGCGCGAGAGAGCGATCGCCGCGCGCGGGCTCGCCGGCGGGACGCGCATCCAGCACCTCGATGCCGAGGTCGGCGTCGGCGAGCGCGAGGGCCAACGTGGCGCCGACGGGTCCGGCGCCGACAACGATCAGGTCGTGCACGCCCTCCTGTGCGGCATCGGACCGGGCGACCTGCATGCGGGTCAGCGCTGGCAGGCCGCTTCCACGTCGGCCACGAGCTTGGGCGCGGCCGCGGTGAGGTTTTCGATGCCGGCATCGGTGACGAGAACGTCGTCCTCGATGCGCACGCCGATGTTCCAGAAAGGTTCGGGAACGTTGTCGGCGGGACGGATGTACGCGCCCGGCTCGACCGTCAGCACCATGCCCGGGGCGAGCGTCTGCGAGGTACCTCTCAATTGATACAGGCCGGCGTCGTGAACGTCCATGCCGAGCCAGTGTCCCGCCCGGTGCATGTAGAACTGCTTGTACGCACCCGTTTCCAGCACTTCGTCGAGCGAGCCGCGGCAAAGCCCGAGATCGATGAAGCCCTGGGCGAGCACGCGCTCGGCCACCTTGTGATAGTCGTGGAATTCCGCTCCCGGCCGCACCGCCTCGATGCAGGCGAGCTGTGCGGCGAGCACGAGCTCGTAGATCTGCTTCTGCGGCCCCGTGAAGCGGCCGTTGACCGGAAACGTGCGCGTGATGTCCGACGCATAGCCCTGGTATTCGCAGCCCGCGTCGATCAGGATCAGGTCGCCGTCCATCATCTGCCGGTTGTTGTCGCGGTAATGCAGCACGCATGCGTTCGGACCCGAGCCGACGATGGAGGAATACGCGACGGACTGCGCGCCCTCGCGCATGAATTCGTGCAGGAGCTCGGCCTCGACCTGATACTCGTACCATCCGGGCCGGGCCGCGGCCATCGCGCGACGATGCGCGGCGGCCGAGATGCTTGCGGCGCGCCGCATCAGCGCGAGCTCGTGCGTGTCCTTGCGCAGGCGCATCGTGTCGATCGTACCGCGCACGTCCACGACCTCGTCGGGCGCGGCAACGCCGGTACGGACGCGATCCCTAACCTCGTTCAGGAGATCCGTGATCTTGCGGTCCCAATCGCCGAAGAGCCCGAGCGGCGTGAAAAGCGCAGGACGATCGGCGGCGATATCGGGCAGCAGGCTCCTCATCTCGGCGATCGAATGCGCCTCGTCGAAGCCGAAGATCTCCTTCGCAGCGTCCGGACCGTAGCGGAAGCCGTCCCACACCTCGCGCTCCTCGTTCTTGTCGCGACAGAAGAGGACATGGCGGTCGCCTTCCGGACCGGCGATCAGCGCAACCACGGCCTCGGGTTCCGGGAATCCCGACAGGTAGTAGAAATAGCTGTCGTGCCGAAACGGGAACAGCGAGTCGCGATTGCGCGGCACTTCCGGCGCCGTGGGCACGAGTGCGACGCCGCCACCGGCATGATCGCGCATCGATTTCAGCACGGCGTCCCGGCGGGCGCGGTAGATCTGGCGGGCGTGGTTCATGGGCTCATCCTGCGTTGACGGATCATTATAGAGGGCGCGACGAACGTTACGCCCCGCCATCCGTCGCTCGTTCCGCAACGCCGGCGCGAACGCCTGGCGATGGGCAAGCGACGTTCGCGCCATTCTTGCTAACATCGATCCATGGCGTCCGCGCGTTCCACCGGATCAGTGCCCTCGCCGATTGGCGCGGCGCTTCGCGAAGCCAAGCGCCAGGCACGTGATCGGGCGCAGGCCCAGCGCGACGCCTTGCCCGAGCCGGTGCGCGCGTCCGCATCGGCGCGAATCGCCGACAACATCGTGGCGTTGCCCTCGTTCGGCGCCGCCCGCGCAATCCTGCTGACCTTTCCGTTTCGCTCCGAATGGAATTCGGGGCTCGTCGCCACTCGCGCCCAGCTCGCCGGCAAGACCCTCGTTTCGCCTCGCGTCGACGCCGTCACCCGCATGCTGACGCTGCACCGCGTCACCGATCTCGCCTTCGACATCGCACCGGGCTACCGCGGAATTCCCGAGCCGCGGCCGCGCTGTGCGCCGATCGACTTCACGGCGATCGACTGGGTGCTGGTGCCCGGGCTCGCATTCGACACCGAGGGCCGACGGCTGGGGTACGGCGGCGGTTACTACGACCGCCTGCTGCCCCTGCTCCCGCCGAGCGCGCCTAGGGTTGCCGGCGCGTTCGAAGCGCAGGTCGTCGCGACAGTCCCCACGGGGCCGCACGATCTCGTGGTCGACTGCATCGTCACGGAGGAGCGCGTGCTCGCATTCGAGCGCACGCAATGACCGAGGGCGCCCAGCGCGCGGGCGAGCGTGCGCGCGCCTTGCGCGCGCTCATCGCCACCCTCGCGATCCAGATCTTCACCTCGCTCGCCGCAACCGCGACCTCCGTGCTGGCGCCGGAGATTGCTCCGGCCTTCGGCATCGCGTCCAAATGGATTGGCGTCTTCATCGGGCTGGTCTATCTGGGCGCGATGATGGCGAGCCTCGCGTGCGGCGGCTTCATCGATCGCTATGGCGCGATACGCGTTTCACAGGTGAGCGTCCTGCTTTGCGCCGCCGGCGCGGCGATCATTGCGGTGGCTCCGGATCGCGTCGTACCGGTGCTCGTGGTGGCTGCCGTTTGCGTTGGGCTCGGCTACGGAGCGATCACGCCGGCCTCGTCGCATGTGCTGATCCGCACCGCACCGCCCGAGAAGCTGGCCCTCACGTTTTCGATCAAGCAAACGGGCGTTCCGGTGGGGGCGGCGCTGGCGGGCGCCCTGCTGCCGGCGCTTGCGATCATCGCGGGATGGCGCAACGCATTCCTGCTGATTGCCGGCGTCGGTGTGGTCGTCGCCATCGCGTCGCAGCCGACCAGGCGTGCGCTCGACACCGATCGGCGTCCCGATCGCCGGTTCTCGCCCGCGGCCATCGTCAAGCCGCTGCGGCTCATCCGGCAATCGCGTGCCCTGACGGAGCTCGCCCTGGTGTCGTTCGTCTATGCGGCGACCCAGATGTGCCTGACGGGCTTCATCGTCGTCTACCTGAACGAGTCGCTGGGGTGGTCGCTCGTGAGCGCCGGCTTCGCGCTGACAGCCACGACGCTGGGTGGCGTTGCCGGGCGGATCGTGTGGGGATGGATCGCGGACCGCGCGTGGCCGCCGCGGCGCGTGCTCGGAATCATCGGCATCGTCGCCGGACTCTGCGGAGGCATCACGGCAATGGCCGGCGCAGCGTGGCCGACCG
>Ga0070665_100001879_pt1 | contig 23848 bp, 22 predicted proteins | sample KBSS13metaG_FD_65862 | JGI IMG/M metagenome (GOLD analysis project Ga0070665, IMG submission 65862) | Switchgrass rhizosphere microbial communities from Kellogg Biological Station, Michigan, USA - KBS S1-3 metaG | ecosystem: Host-associated > Plants > Roots > Rhizosphere > Soil ... | reverse complement strand
CCGATCGCGTACGGATACCCGGCCGGCACCGGCTTGTGATTGGCCGTGACGATGAAGTGATCGGGCGGATCGAACGCATGCGGCAGTGCCTCGAACGGAATCCACCCGGTCCATTCGGAGGCACCCGTCCAGCCTTCTGCGTGGGTGGTGCCGTTCCCGCCCGCGCGAATGGGGTAGCGGCCGGGCGCGTAGTAGCCGATGTGCCCGTCCACGTCCGCGTACACGAAGTTCTGCGCCGGAACGACGAAGTCGCGCAGGGCGCCGGTGAACTCCGTCCAGTTGTGCGCCTGGTTCAGGCCGAGGAACGCGACAATCGTCGTGTCCTCGCGGTCGAGCGCCGTCCACCTGAACGCGAGCGGATCAATCGGTCCGGGGCGCGGGATACGCGGAGACGCGGCGTTGTTCGCGTTGAGGGCATCCGAGATCAGGGGACCGTGACGCGAGATCCGCACGTCGATGACGACCGGCTCGGCGTCCTTGACGGCGATCGTCTCCCGGACGATGCGCAGCGGCTCCTGGACGCCGCGAAACTCGGCGCGCGTGCCCGACGGGTCGAGGCGTTCGAGAAACAGATCCTGCACGTCGGCCATCACGTTCGTTTCGCCCCAGGCGACGAACCGGTTGCGCCCGATCGCGACGGCCGGCGCGCCGGGCAGCGTGGCGCCGATCACGTCGAACTCGCCGGCGGACAGGTGCGCCAGATACCAGATCGACGGAACCTGCGCGCTGAGATGCGGGTCGTTGGCCAGCAGCGGTTTTCCCGATGCCGTCATCGATCCGTCCACGACCCAGTTGTTGGACCCGAGCGCCTCGCCCGTGCCGGGCAGCGGTGTCGCGGCGAATGCCTCGATCCAGGAACCGAGGAGCGCGGCCTTTTCAGCGCCGCCGTCGGTGGCAGGCCTGAAGGCCTGCACCACTTCCGCCGCCCGCTTCGTGTTCAACCACGGCATGTCGCGGGCGCTGAGAATCGTCAGGCCGTCGGCCGGGTAGGGGCGCAGCAACTGGGCTGTGCGGTCCGGGCCGAGGCTCCGCACGAGGTCGTGCCGCAGCATTTCGATCCCGTAATTCTTGCTGAGGTCCCACGCCATCATCTTCACCCAGACCAGCACGTCAGGACCGCTCCAGGGTTCGGGCTCGAATCGAAGTGCCGTGAACTCCAGCGGCAGCTGCCGGCCGTGATGGGTGGAGATGAAGGCGTTGACGCCGCCCACGTAGCGGTTGACGGCGTCCTTCGCGTCAGCCGGGAGCGCATCCCATGCCGAGCGCGCGGCGCGGCCCGTGCCCAGGGTGCGGAGAAACCGGTCCGTCCCGACGGTGCGGGCGCCGAATATCTCGGAGAGCCGCGCGTGGCCGACGCGACGCTGGAATTCCATCTGCCAGAGACGATCCTGCGCGTGCGCGTAGCCGAGCCCGTAGAGGGTGTCGAGCCTCGTCGCCGCGAACACATGGGTGATGGCGTCGCGATCGCGGATGATGTCCACGGGTCCCGAGATACCGGACACCTGCACGGTTCCCTCGAGTTGCGGCAGGGAACTCCTGACGTACGCGCGCGCCGCCAGGACCGCCGCGACGGCGAGGAGCAGGAGGATGGCGAGGCCCTTGAGCAGCGCGCGTCGCATCGCTCAAATGATATACGTTGATGTACGTTGAAGACGTTGCCGGGCGGCTCTCCGCTCAAACCCACGCTCGATCGTCTGTACGCCGACTATAACCACGCGGACTCGGCCACCGATCCCATTCAGATCGTGCGGCGGTACACGCGCCCGGACGATCGGGAAGTGGTGGCGTTCTGCGCGGCGTCGCTCGCCTTCGGCCGCGTGGCCAGCGTCCTCCAGTCGATCGAACGGCTGATGACCGTTTTCGCTCACAGGGGCGACCGGCCGGCCGACTTCGTCAGGCGGTTCGATCCGCGGCGCGATGCTCCGGCCTTCAAGGGGCTCGTGCACCGGTGGATCAGGGAACGCGACCTCGTGGCGCTGGTCTGGGTCCTCAAACAGATGCTCGACCGGTCGGCCACGATCGAAGACTTTTTTCTCGAAGGGTACGACCCGGCCGCCGGCGACGTGGCGACGGCGCTCGACAGCTTTTCCGAGCGCGCGATGGCGCTCGACCTGACGGCGGCGTACGGCCGCCCTTCGACACGCTCAGGGCAGGCGAGGGGCGTCGCGTACTTTTTTCCGCGGCCGTCGAAGGGCAGCGCCTGCAAGCGGCTGAACCTGTTTCTGCGCTGGATGGTGAGACGCGACGCGCTCGATCTCGGGGTCTGGACCCGTGTGTCGCCGTCGAAGCTGGTCGTGCCGCTCGACACCCACGTCATTCGCGTCGGCCGCTGCCTGCAGCTGACGCGTTATACGAGCCCGGGCTGGGCCATGGCGCGCGACATCACCGCGTCGCTCCAGCGGATCGACCCGGCCGATCCGATCCGCTACGACTTCTCGATCTGCCACCTGGGCATGATGAACGCCTGCGGCTTCAGCCGCGCGCAGGGTGATGCGCAGTGTCCTCTGCGTGGTGTCTGCCGGCCAGGCGCCCGTAAACGGCGGCGGTCTCGGCAACCATCCGTTCGACGGTAAAGCGCGCCTGCACGCGCGCCAGTCCGGCCTCTCCCATCCGGCGCCGCTGTTCGTCGTCCGCGAGCATGTTCAGAATCGCCTGCGCCATGGCCGCGTGGTCGCGCGGCGGCACGAGCCGCCCGGTTTCGCCGTCCTCGACGACTTCGGGAATACCACCGGTCCGCGTGCCGACGATGGCCTTGCCGCAGGCCATCGCATCGAGCAGCGCCGTGCCGAGGCCTTCGGTGACCGAGCTCATGACGAACAGGTCGAAGCCCTTCATGCAGCCGAGCACGTCGGTGCGAAACCCGGGCAGGAACACGTGCTTTTCGAGATGGTGCTCGCGTACGAGACGCTCCAGCGAGTCGCGGAGCTCTCCTTCGCCGAGGATGAGAAAGCGCACGTCCGGCATCTGCTGGATGACCAGGTGAGCGGCCTCGATCAGATGGCGCTGGCCCTTGTGCGGGACGAGGGCGGCGACGTTGCCGACGACCGGGGCCCGGTGGGGCAGCCAGAACGCCTCGTGCACGTTGACCGCCGGCGCCGAACGCACGTGGTCGAGGTCGATCCCTTCGTGAACGGTCACCGTGCGATCCGGCGGTACACCGTCGGCCACCAGCATCTGCCGGATCGCCTCCGATGCGCAGATGAAGCAGTCCACCTGCCGATGTTTCCAGCGCGAAAAGGAGTTCTGGCGCAGGTGAAAGTCGACGCGGCGCGACGCGACGAGCGCCGGCCCCTGGGTGCCGGTCCCGCCGAGCGACAGCGCGAGCGACGCCATCGCCACGCCGTGCGCGTCGTGCGCGTGAACCACGGCCGGCTGCAGCCGCTTCACGACGCGGGCCAGCCGCCACGCCGCCGAGAGATCCATCTCGGTGCGCGGCGCGAGCGGGATGAGCTCGAGCCCTTCGGCTGCGCGGCGGCGCAGCTCACCGTCCGGGTGCGCGACCAGCGCCGCGCGATGGCCGATTTCCCTGAGGCCATTGACGGTCAGCAGGACCTGGTTCTGGCCGCCTCTCCAGGTGCGCGCGGTGTCGATGTGGAGGGAGAACATTTCAGGTTCAAGGTTCAAGGTTCAAGGTTCAAGGTTCACGGTTCACGGTTCTTGGTTCGACGAATTCGAACCTTGAACCGTGAACTGTGAACCGTGAACCTCGTTCATCTCCCACAACTTTGCGAACTTCAGCCCGACGTAGTAGGCGTTCAACGCGGAGATGATCAGCCCGGGGACGCCGTCCGCGATGCCGCCTTTCAGCAGGTAATTGCGCAGGAAGGCGAGCGGCGGGTGACCGGCGATCTGCAGCCACCCTGCGCGGCGGCCCTGCTCGTGCATCTGCCGCGCGGCGAACGTCGTGTAGCGATCGATCGTCTCGAGGTGTTCGGCGATGTCGCGATAGGCGTAGTGCTGCAACTCTTCGCGCAGGCGGCCGATCGATCCGGTGACGGTCAGCGACTCGTGGACGTAGCGCCCCGTCCACTGCGCGGCCCGCCGATCGTACAGCCGCAGCTGGTAGTCCGGATACCAGTCCGTCGTGCGAATCCAGCGCCCGAGGTGCCACGTCGCGCGAGGGATGTGAAATCCCTTGTGCGGCGGTTCCTGCTGCATCGTGCGCCCGATTTCCGCCGCCAGCGCCGGCGTGACGCGTTCGTCGGCGTCGAGCGACAGAATCCAGTCGTGGCTGGCGAGCGAGGCGGCGAAATTCTTCTGCGCGTGGTAGCCGGGCCACTCGCGGACCACCACGCGATCCGTGTACCGCCGGGCGATCGCCGCGGTGTCGTCGGTGCTCTGCGAATCCACGACGATGAGTTCGTCCGCCCAGGATGCCGAGGCGAGCGCGTCGCCGACGTCCGCGGCCTCGTTTCGCGTGATCACCGTGACCGACACCTTCGGCACGGTGCGAGTCTAACAGAGGGCTTTACGTTTTCCGTTTTTCGTTCTACGTTGAAGGCGTGACCCGCGACGAACTCCTCGATCTGTACCGGCGGTCTGGCGCGCTGCTCGAAGGACACTTCCGCCTGACTTCCGGACTGCACAGCCCCGGCTACCTGCAGTGCGCGCTCGTGCTCCAGTATCCGCAGCACGCCGAGACGCTGGCCCGGGCCATTGCCGAACGCGCCCGTGAGTGGCGGCCGACCGTCGTCCTGTCACCGGCCCTCGGCGGCGTCGTGATCGGGCAGGAAGTCGGCCGCGCCCTCGGCGTGCGCGCGATTTTCGCCGAACGCCAGGACGGCGTGCTGACGCTGCGCCGCGGCTTCATGCTGTCTCCGGGCGACCGCGTGCTCGTCGTCGAGGACGTGTTGACGACCGGCGGATCGACGCGCGAGACGATGCAGGTGGCGAGAGCGGCAGGCGGCCAGGTCGTCGGCGCGGCGTCGATCGTCAACCGCAGCGGAACGGCACCGGAGTTCGACGTGCCGTTTGTCGCGCTGCTCGAGGTGTCGCTGCCGACCTACGAGCCCGAGACCTGCCCGCTCTGCGCGCAATCGGTGCCGGTCGTGAAACCCGGTTCACGCCAGCTGGCCGTTTAGCGGAATGTCTTTCCCAAACCACCGGCGGCCGCGCCGTTGGCGCAGCCACCGGGTCCTCGGACGCAGACTCGGGGTGACTGGTACTCGCCCGGTTGATACGGTCCGCTAGGTTGCCGACGTTCAAGATCACGGTCGCGTACGACGGTGGACCATTTGTCGGCTGGCAGCGCCAGACCAACGGGACCTCCGTCCAGGGACTGATCGAGGACGCGCTTCGCACGCTCGACGATCGCGACGTGACGGTGCACGGGGCGGGGCGCACCGATGCCGGCGTGCACGCGCTCGGCCAGGTGGCGAGCTTTACACTGCGCCGCGACATCACGGCCGCCGTGGTCCAGCGCGCGCTCAACAACCACCTGCCCGACGCTGTGCGGATCGTGTCGGCGGAAGACGCGCCGGCTTCGTTTCACGCGAGGTTCGGGGCGAAGTCGAAGACGTACCGGTACCGGATCTGGAACGCCGACGTCGCGAGCCCCTTCCAGCAGTCGCACGCGTGGTTCGTCCGGGGGGCCCTGGCGTTGGACGCGATGCAGGCGGCCGCGCGTCCGCTCGAAGGGCGCCACGATTTCGCCGCGTTCCAGGCCGCCGACGGCACGCAGCGCACCACGGAGCGCGAAGTGTTCGCCTCGCGCCTGGTGGCCGAAGCGGACGATTCTGGCGTCCCCGGCCGATCGTCCGGGCGGCTGATTACGTACGAAATCTCCGGCAACGGGTTTCTCCGGCACATGGTCCGCACGATTGCCGGCAGCCTGGTCGAGGTGGGGAGCGGGCGCCGCGGCTCCGAGTGGATGAGTGAGGTCATCGCGTCACGCGATCGAACGGGCGCCGGCCCCACGGCTCCCGCCCACGGCCTGTTCCTCGTCCGCGTCGACTATTAGCCTCGTGGCTCGCGACTGCTGACTGCCGACTGGCGACTGCCGACTGCCGACTGCTGACTGCCGACTGCCGACTGCCGACTGCCGACTGAATCAGGTTACAATTTGCCCTTGCGACGAAGGACTCCGAATGTCGCTTGACCAGCTCCTGGCGTGGATTCCGCCCGGATCGTCCGACACCGCGCTGGCGCGCCAGGTCAACTTCGAACAGTTGCCCGCGCACGTCGCGATCATCATGGACGGCAACGGCCGCTGGGCCGCCCAGCGCCACCTGCCGCGCGTCGAAGGGCACCGCGCCGGCATCGAATCGGTCCGCGACGTGGTGGAAACCTCGGCGCGGCTCGGCATCGAGGTGCTCACGCTGTACGCCTTCTCGATCGAGAACTGGAAGCGTCCGCGTACCGAAGTCAACACGCTGATGACGCTCCTGAAGCGGTATCTCCGCCTCGAGCTCGAGACGCTGCTGCGCAATAACATCAGGTTCCAGGTCATCGGCCGCCAGGAAGAGCTGCCGCCCGACGTGCAGGACGAGCTCGCGGCGGGCGTGCGGCGCACCGCGTCCAACACCGGCATGCGGTTCAACATCGCGTTGAACTACGGCGGCCGCGCGGAAATCGTGGACGCCGCGCGCCGCGCGATGGCGGCGGGCCTCAAGCCGGACGACCTCGACGAGCGGCGGTTCGGCGAGTTTCTCTACACCGCCGGCCAGCCCGATCCGGACCTGCTGATTCGCACGAGCGGCGAAATGCGCGTGAGCAACTTCCTGCTCTGGCAGATCGCTTACGCGGAGATCTGGGTCACGGATACGCTCTGGCCCGATTTCCGCTGCCGCCACCTGCTCGAATCCATCCTCGCCTACCAGAAGCGCGACAGACGGTACGGCGGGATCAAGCCATCGCCGGCTGCGCCCGTCGCACTCGGCGCGAAGTGACCCGCGTACTGAGCGGCGCGGCGCTCATCGCTCTTGCCGTCTCCGTCGTCTGGCTGGCGCCGCCGGCGGTCTTCTTCGTGTTCGCCGAAGCGCTGCTGCTGCTGGCGTTCATCGAGTACCGGCGGCTGGCCGAAGCCGTGGGGCTGCCCGTGCCCGCGGCCGCCGGGGCCATTGCCACCCTCGCTGCGTCCATCGGGGTGTCGTCGCGTCGCTGGATCGGCGACGCGGTCGTCGGCACGGCCGTCACGCTCGATACGGTGCTGATGTCGGCCATGGTTGTCCTCGCCACGCTTGCGCTGGGGTCGTGGCGGGGCGATCGCGACGCCATCGGCCGGGCATCGGCCGCCACCTTTCCGATGCTTTACCTGGGCCTGCCGATCGGCGCGCTGATCGCCATTCGCCAGATGAGTGGGCCCCAGGGCCTGTTCCTGCTGATGCTGACGGTGATTGTGAGCGACACGGCGCAGTACTACACGGGACGCCTGTTCGGCCGCCGCCCGCTCGCGCCGGCGGTCAGCCCGAAGAAAACTGTCGAAGGGGCGGTGGGCGGTTTCGTGTTCGGGACGCTCCTGATGGTCATCGTCGGCTACTGGTGGCTGCCGGCCGTGCCGCTGCCGATCCGCGCCGCGCTCGGCGCCACGGTCGTCGCGCTGGGCATCGTCGGCGACCTGTTCGAATCCATGCTGAAGCGGAGCGCCGGCGTGAAGGACAGCTCCGCGCTCATTCCCGGCCACGGCGGCATCCTCGACCGCATCGACGCGCTGCTCTTCGCGGCGCCGGTGTATTACATCGTGCTCAAACATGTGTAGGAGACGTAGTGCAGGCCTTCAGGCCTGCGTCACGGCGGGCCTAAAGGCCCGCACTACTTCCGATCGATGAAACGCATCGCCATCCTCGGCTCGACCGGATCGATCGGACGCAGCGCGCTGTCGGTCGTCGACGCGCACGGCGATCGCCTGTCGGTCGTCGGCCTCGCTGCCGGCGAGAATGCCGAACTGCTCGGCGAGCAGATCGCGCGGTACCGGCCGAACACGGTCGCGATGGCGTCGGGAGAGGCGCTCGACCGGCTTCGCGCCGCCGGCGTGAAGGACGCCGCGCTCACGGGGACGGGCCGTGACGGACTGGTGGCGGTCGCCACCGCGCCCGACGTGGACCTCGTCCTCTGCGCATCGTCCGGCACGGAAGCCCTGGAAGCGGTCCTGGCCGCGATCGAGCACCGAAAGACCATCGCGCTCGCGAACAAGGAAGTGCTGGTGATGGCGGGCGGGATCGTGACGGAAGCCGCGCGCCGGCACGGCGTCACGATCCTTCCGGTGGACAGCGAGCACAACGCGATTCACCAGTGCCTGCACGGACGCGATGCCTCGGAGATCCGCCGGCTCGTTCTGACTGCCTCCGGGGGGCCGTTTCGCGGCCGGCGCGCAACGGAGCTGCTCGCGGTGACCGCTGAAGAGGCGCTGCGCCATCCGACCTGGCGCATGGGACGCAAGATCACGATCGATTCCGCGACGCTGATGAACAAGGGCCTCGAAGTGATCGAGGCGCACTGGCTGTTCGGCGTCCGCGCCGATCAGATCGACGTCGTCATCCACCCGCAGTCGGTCGTCCACTCGATGGTGGAACTGACCGACGGTTCCACGATTGCACAGCTTGGCGTAACGGACATGCGGCTGCCGATACAGTATGCATTTTCGTACCCGGCGCGCTGGGCCGCGTCGTTACCGTCGCTGGATCTCGTACGGGCGGGCCGCCTTGACTTCGCTGTCCCCGATACCGTCGCGTTTCCGTGCCTCCGTCTGGCCTACAGGGCGCTCGAGGCCGATCGGAGCCTGCCCGTCGTGCTCAACGCCGCCAACGAGGTGGCCGTGGCGCGGTTTCTCGAGGGGCGTCTGAGCTTTCCGTCGATTGCCGAGATCATCGAACGGACCATGAATGCACACACGCCGGCCCAGGTCGCCTCGATCGACGCCGTCCGCGCGGTGGACCAGTGGGCCCGCGAGTTTTCTCAGGAGGCAGCCCGCGGGGTACAATTGAAGGCCTGAGGTTACGCCCGTGACGACCGTTCTGTCATTCCTGTTCGTGCTCGGCGTGCTGGTGTTCGTGCACGAGCTCGGTCATTTTCTGGCCGCGAAGCGCGTCGGCATCCGCGTCCTCAAGTTCCAGCTCGGATTCAACCCGACCATCGTCAGCTTCCGGCGCGGCGACACCGAGTACGGCATCGGCGCGCTGCCGCTTGGCGGCTACGTGAAGATGGCGGGCGAGACCACCGAAGACGAGCCCGCAGGGCAACCCGACGAGTTCCTGTCGAAAACGCGCTGGGAGCGGTTCCAGGTGCTCATCATGGGGCCCGTGATGAACCTCCTGCTCGCGTTCGTGCTCACGGCGGTCGTTCTCTACCAGGGCGCGGAAGTCGGGAGCTACGAAGACCAGCCGGTCGTCGTGGGTTCCGTGGCCGTCGGTTCGCCGGCCGCTGCCGCTGACATCGTGCCCGGCGACCGGATTGTCTCTGTCGCCGATCACCGCGTCGACAACTGGGAGCAGTTCTTCGTCACGATCGGCGCGCGGCCGAACCGTGAAATCAACATCGGCCTGCTGCGGAACGGCCTCGACATCACGCGCAAGCTGACGCCCGTCGTCGCGGCGGGACAGAACCGGTTCGAGATCGGCGACATCGGCGTGCTGCCGAACGTGCACCCGCACCTGCTGTCCGTCAACGCCGGCGAGCCGGGCGCCCGCGGCGGCTTGATGGCCGGCGACGTGATCGTGGCCGTCGACGGCAAGACGATGACGTTCCACACGGAGTTCCGCGAGGCGATCGCGAAGCATCCGGGCAAGACGATGTCCGTCTCGATCTTGCGCGGCGGCAGCCCGATGACGCTGACGATCACGCCGGACACGCACGGGACGGTCGGGTGGCTCGGCGTCCTGCCCGTGGACGACACGCGCAGCATCAAGCCGACGGCGATCGAGGCGCTCGGATTGAGCGCGCGCCGCAACGTGCAGATGGCCGGCATGATCGGCCAGACGATCTGGGGCCTGGTCACTCGCCAGCTGTCGCCCAAGCAACTGATGGGGCCGATTGCGATTGCCCAGGTGTCGGGCGAGACGGCTCAACTCGGCTGGATCGCGCTCATCAGCCTGATGGCGACGATCAGCCTGAACCTCGGCCTGCTCAACCTCATGCCGATTCCGCTGCTCGACGGCGGGCACATCTTCATCATGGGCCTCGAGGGCCTGGCGCGCCGCGACTTCAGCATCCGCGTGAAGGAGAAGATGCTGCTGGCCGGCTTCGTCGTGCTGATGACCCTGATGGTGACGGTGATCTACAACGACCTCACGCGAATCAGCTGGATCGAGCGGCTGATGCCCTGGCGGTAGCGCCCCGCGCTACAGCGCCCGCATGGCGGCCCTGGCCGCCGCGATCGTCGTATCCACGTCCTTGACCGTGTGCGCTGCCGAGAGGAACCACGCCTCGAATTGAGAGGGCGGCGGGTAGATCTTTCGCGCGAGCATCTCCCTGAAGAATCGAGCGTACAGTTCGGTGTTCGCGCTCGTGGCCGACGCGTAGTCGCGCACCGGCCGGTCCGTGAAGAACGGCGTCAGGACCGATCCGACCGCGTTGACCTGCAGGCCGATGCCCGCCTCGCGTGCGGCGTCCGCCAGGCCCCCGGCGAGCCGTGTGCCGAGCGCGGAGAGGTGGCGGTAGAGCTTCGACGACAGGTGATCGAGACACCAGATGCCGGCGGTCATCGCCAGCGGGTTGCCTGACAACGTGCCCGCCTGATACACCGGGCCCGACGGCGAGACGAGCGCCATCAGGCTCGCCCGGCCGCCGTAGGCGCCGACCGGCAGTCCGCCCCCGATGATCTTGCCGAGACACGTGAGGTCCGGCCGCACCCCGGCGATGGCCTGCGCGCCACCCGTCCCCGCCCGGAACCCCGAAATCACCTCGTCGAAGATCAGGAGCGCCCCGTGCGTGTCGCACAGGTCGCGCAGCCCGCGCAGGAAGCCGTCAGCGGGCGGCACGACGCCCATGTTTCCGGCGATCGGCTCGACGATGACGGCCGCGATCCGGTCCGGGTGCGCGGCGAAGAGGCGATGGACGGAGTCGAGATCGTTGTACGACCCGATGAGCGTGTCGGCCGACGCGCCGGCCGTGACGCCGGGGCTGTCCGGCGTGCCGAACGTCAGCGCGCCCGATCCCGCCTGCACCAGGAAGGCGTCCGCATGACCGTGATAGCACCCCTGGAATTTGACGATGCCGTCGCGCCGTGTGGCCGCGCGCGCCACGCGGACGGCGCTCATCGCCGCCTCGGTGCCCGAGTTGACGAAACGTACACGCTCGATCGACGGCATCAGCCGGCAGACGCGCTCGGCGAGCGCCACCTCGAGAGGGCTCGGCGCGCCGAAGCTCGTCCCGCCTCGCGCCGCGCGTGCGATTGCGCCGGCCAGGCCCTTCGGTGCGTGGCCGTGGATGAGCGGTCCCCAGGACATCACGTAGTCGATGAACGTGTTCCCGTCCACGTCCGTCAGCCGCGCGCCGGACGCCCGGGCGATGAACAGCGGGGAGGCGCCGACCGACTTGAAGGCCCGGACCGGGCTGTCCACGCCTCCGGGGATCAGCTGCTGGGCTCGCGCGAACAGGCGTTTGGATTTGGTGAAGGTCAAGCGAAATACCTTATCAGAACGGACTTCAGTCCGGCGTGGGACGCTCCAGGCGATCGATGACTGTGATCGGAAGGAACGCCTTGTCCGATTGCAGGGCGAGCCCGAGCTGCTCCTTGAGCGCGGTGAACAGGCTGGGCCCCCCGTCGGCATTGCCGTCCGGCGCATCGGAGAACGCAGGCGAGTAGTTGACCTCGAAATCGTACCGGCCGGTCAGGCCGGTTCGATCCAGGACGACACGACCGATGATGGGGTAGCCGCCCAGATTCGCCGCGATCTGAGACGCGTCCATGGCGTGACCGATTATCGTGCCGCCCACGGCGCGAATGCCGCACCAGCGATCCGGGTCGACTCGCGGCGGCGGCGCCCCTGTCACGAAGCGAGGGCATGCGATCGACGAGTCGTGCAGGTTCGGTCCGGGCGTCCCGTCACGGCGCGAGAGGCGCATGAGGAAGACGGGCATCTCGCGGGTCTCGTTGTGCACTCGCAGCTGAAATCGGTCTTCGAGGAGTGTTCTCAGCATCGCGATCAGCCGGTCCGAACGACGCCCCTGCGGGTCGGCTGAGATATCACCACCGGCCTTCGCGACGATGTCGTAGCGATCTGTCGCGATCCACGAAGGGCCGCCGATGAATTGATCGAATCGCTGGGTCGCCGTGCCGTAGGCAATCGTGATCAGCGTGCGCAACCGGAACCCGGTGAAGCGCACGCCGCCGTTCGGCTGCAGCGCGATCCCCTCGGGCACATCGTTCGGGTTGGGCTTGACGGACGCAACTTCAAAGGCGAGCCGCTCCGTGCTGCCAGCCTGTGGTGCCGCCGCTGACACGCTGATCACGTACGACGCCACACCGGCACAGAGGACACAGAGGGTCTGTTTCAAAACAGATCTCCGTGGTCGCTGCGCCTCCGTGCCTACGTCGATTGATTCACGCAATGGCCCTGGCAGCCTCACGGGCGTAGTAGGTGATGATGATGTCCGCGCCGGCGCGGCGGATGGACGTCAGCGTTTCCATCATCGCGCGGCGCTCGTCGATCCAGCCGTTGCGCGCGGCGGCCTTGATCATCGCGTACTCGCCGCTCACCTGGTAGGCGGCGGTCGGGTATCTGAACTCGCGCTTCACGCGCGAGAGCACGTCCAGGTAGGGCAGCGCCGGCTTTACCATGACGATGTCGGCGCCTTCCTCGATGTCCTGTGCGACCTCCCGCAACGCTTCGTCCGCGTTCGCCGGGTCCATCTGGTACGACTGCCGGTCGCCGAACTTCGGAGCCGAATCCGCGGCTTCCCGGAACGGCCCGTAGAACACGGACCAGTACTTCGCCGCGTACGCCATGATCGCCGTGTTCTCGAAGCCGCGCTCGTCGAGCGCCTGGCGAATGGCGCCCACGCGCCCGTCCATCATGTCCGACGGCGCGATGATGTCGGCGCCGGCGACCGCATGTGACATCGCGGCGCGCACCAGCTGATCCACCGTCGGATCGTTCACCACCTCGTTGTCCACGATGATCCCGCAGTGCCCGTGATCCGTGTATTCGCACAGGCACACGTCGGTGGCCACGAGCACGCCGGGCACCTCGCGCTTGATCGCGCGCACCGCCGACTGCACAGGCGCCTCCGGATCGTACGACGCCGAGCCCACGGCGTCCTTGTGATCGGGCAGCCCGAACAGCAGCACGCTGCGGACACCGTCGCCGGCCGCGGCGCGGACTTCCTTGACGGCTTCGTCGACCGACAGGTTGTACACGCCCGGCATGGAAGAGACCTCCCGCCGGACGCCCTCTCCCTCGCAGACAAACAGCGGGAGCATGAACACGTCGGGTGTGAGCCGCGTTTCGCGCACGAGCGCGCGCAGCGTTTCGCCGTGGCGCAGCCGCCGCAGCCGTTTCGTCAGCTTCATCGTGGCGTGTGTGTCGATGCTCATGACGACTCTCCAGCCGCTTTCTGTTTCCTGAAGTAATCCCCGATGGCGTCCACCAGCGCGGGCACGGTGTAGTTGTCCGGCACGATCTTCGCCTGTATGCCGTGCTGCGCCGCAGCCTTCGCCGTCACCGGTCCGATCGCGGCGACGACCGTCGTCTGCAGCAGGTCCGCGGCAGGCTCGCGGCCGAGCGCGCCGACGAAGCTTCGCACGGCGGACGGGCTCGTGAAGGTCACGACATCCAGGCGCCGCTCGAGGAGCATGTGGTACACGTCGGGCTCGCGTTCCGGTTCGGTGGCGATCGTGCGGTAGGCCACGACCTCGGTGACCTCGGCGCCCTGCTTGCGCAGTTCGTCGGCGATCACCTCGCGGCCGATGTCGGCGTGGGGCAGCAGAATCCTGAGGCCGCGGACGTCGGCGGTCTTCGAGATCGCCTGGATGACCGCCTCCGCGCGGTATTCCGCCGGCGTCAGGTCCACCTTCAGACCGTGGCGCGCCAGGCGCTCGGCCGTCGCCGGGCCGACGCTGCAGAGCTTCACGCCGCCGAGCGCGCGCAGATCGAGCGGCGACTTCAACAGCCGGTCGACAAAGGCGTCGACGGCGACCGCGCTCGAGAAGATGATCCAGTTGAACGTCCCGGCACGGGCGCACGCTTCGTCCAGCGGGCCGTAGTCGTCGGGGGGTTCCATCCGGATCATCGGCGCTTCCACGGCGTCGGCGCCCATGGCTTCGAGGCGGTCGACCAGCTCCGCTGCCTGTTCGCGCGGCCGCGTCACGAGCACCCGCTTCCCGAACAGCGGACGTTCGTCGAACCATCGCAGGTGCTCGCGCAATCCCACGACGCGCCCGACGATCAGCACCGCGGGACGTCGATCGGGCGAGCGCCTGACGGCCTTCGCCAGGTCCGCGAGCGTCCCGGCGATCGTTTCCTGGGTCGGCAGCGTGCCTTCGTAGACGATGGCCGCCGCGTCGTCGGGCGAGCGTCCGTGCGCGACGAGCTCGTTCAGAAACTCCGGCAGCTGTTCGGGTCCGATGTAGCAGAGCAGCGTACCGTCCTGGCGGGCCAGGTTGTTGAAATCGAGCACCGGCGGGGTCGTCTTGCCGCCATCCTCGTGCCCGCGTACGAGCGTGACCGTATCGCCGCCGCCGGCGTAGGTGATGGTCACGCCCGCGTAGCACGGGATGCCGATGAGGGCCGGCACACCGGGGACGACCTCGAAGCGGACACCCTGTTCGTGCAGGAACAACGCCTCGGAGCCGCCGCGATCGAACAGGTACGGGTCGCCCCACTTGAGGCGGGCGACGATCTTGCCCTCTCGCGCTTTTTCGGCGAGCAGGTAGCAGATCGCGTCCTGTTCGAGAGACTGCTGGGCCGTCACGCCGACATCGATGCGCTCGGCGTCTGGTCGCGCATGGCGGAGCAGCCGCGGGTGGACGAGATGGTCGTAGACCACGACGTCCGCCGCCGCGAGGCACTGTTGGCCGCGCACCGTGATGAGGCCCGGGTCGCCGGGACCGGCGCCGATCAGGTAGACGATGCTACGCACGAGTTTGAGCCTCCGCCAGTATGACGCCGGCGCCCTGTGCAATCAGATCCTGCCCGGCGCGCCATCCGAGCGCCGCCGCGTCGCGCCGCGGGCCTGTTGCCGTCGCTCGCACGATCCGGCTGCCGTCGAGTGCCGCCACGACCGCGACGAGCTCGAGCGTGTCGGCGTCCACCGGGCGCGCCAGCGCCCCGATCGGCGTCTGGCATCCGCCTCCCAGTGCTTCGACCACGGCCCGCTCCGCCTCGAGCGCCACGCTGGCATCCGCATCGTCGATCCGGCTGATGATCTGCCGGACGGCGTCGTCGTTCGCGCGGATTTCGACAGCGACGATGCCCTGCCCGGGCGACGGCACGCAGGCGCTTGCCGGCAGCGTCATCGTAATGCGTGACGCCATCCCCAGGCGGCGAAGTCCCGCGGCCGCCAGCACCAGCGCGTCGTGTTCGCCGGCGTCGAGCTTTCTGAGGCGCGTGTCGAGGTTGCCGCGGATTGGCGCGAAGCGCGCGCCTTTCAGCACGCCCGAGAGCTGCGCGATGCGGCGCACGCTCCCGGTCCCGATGTTCGGCGATGACCCGATTGCCGCGACGAGAGCGTCAAGGGCCGTCCGGCTGAAGCCGGACGCTACGCCTCCTCCGCCGCCATCCGTCGCGTCCGGCTTCAGCCGGACGTTCAGCGGCAGTACCACCGCGTCCAGCGGATCCTCTCTCGGAAGCACCGCCGCGATCGCCAGGCCGTCCGGGAGCAGCGCCGGCATGTCCTTGCTGCTGTGGACGGCGAGGTCGACATCGTTCCTGAGCAGCGCGTCCTCGATTTCCTTGACGAAGAGGCGCTTCCCGCCGGCTTCCGAGAGCGGCCGGTCCGCGATCACGTCGCCCGATGTCCTGATGACGACGATGCGGCAGGGCGGCCCGCCTCGTTCGGCGACGGCTGCTGCGACCGCGTGGGCCTGCCACAGCGCGAGCGGGCTGCCGCGTGTGCCGAGCCGGAGTTCCCGGGGCGCGGACGCCACGTCAGCGCTGATCCCGCGTTCGTGCGCGCGGAAACGGCTGCACGCGGCCGGCCGTGCGCTCTGTGGTTCCGCCGCCCGATGCGCTGTCCTCGACGCCGCGCTCCGGCGGCGAATCGGCCAGCCCGAACACGCGCGCGATCGCGTCCGCGTACTGCGCGGCCGTCTCCTGGTCGCCGAGCGCCTTGAGCTGCTCGGTCGGCGTCAGCAGCAGCTTCTCGATGATGAGGTGCGTAATCTCGTCGACACGGGCGCGCGCTTCATCGCGGGCCTCGGGCGGCAGGCCCGATAGCTTGAAGTCGAGCCGGTCGAGCTCGGCGCGGCGGATCGACTCGAACGACTGCCGCAGCGCCACGACGGTGGGAATGACGCCGCGGGCGCGCATCCACGAGCCGAACTTGTCGAGCTCCTCGTCCACGATCGCTTCGGCGCGCGTCACTTCGCTCGTGCGCCGCGCCATGTTTTCGCGCACCGACGCCTGCAGATCGTCGATGTTGTAGAGGAAGACGTCTTCGATTTCCGCCGCCGCCGCCTCGACGTCCCGCGGGACGGCGATATCGATGATGAACAGCGGGCGGTTGCGCCGCGGGCGCATGGCGGCCTCGATGCGCGCCTTGGTCAGGATGGGCGCGGCCGCGCCGGTCGCCGTGATGACGATGTCGCTGGCGGTGAGGGCGGCGTCCATGTCGTCCCAGGGTGTTGCCGTGGCGCCGCCAATCGCATCGGCCGTCCGCGCCGCGTGGCCCATCGTCCGGCTGACGATGGTGACGTGGCGGACACCTTGCGACTTCATATGCTGCGCGGTGAGCTTGCCCATCTCGCCGGCGCCGATGACCATGACCGATCGGCCGTCGAGGTTGCCGAAGATCTTCTTGGCGAGCGCGACCGCGGCGTAGCTGACCGACACGGCGCCGGAGCCGAGCGCGGTCTCCGACCGCACACGCTTGCCGACGGCGAACGACGAGTGAAACAGGCGGTTGAGGAGGGGGCCCGCAGTGGCCGCCTGCCGGGCGGCGCCGTGCGCCTCTTTGACCTGCCCGAGAATCTGCGGTTCTCCGACGACCAGCGAATCGAGGCCGGCTGCGACCCGGAACAGGTGCCGGGCGGCTTCGAGGTCGGCCGCCTGGTAGACGTGCGGCTCGAGCGCCGGGGTGTCCACGCCGTGAAACGCGCCCACGAACGCGATCAGCTCGGCCCGCGCCGCCTCGACGTCGTCGCAGGCGACGTAGAGCTCCGCGCGATTGCACGTCGAGAGCACCGCCATCTCGCCGGCCGCGGCGCGCTGCGCCGAGCGGGCCGCGAGCGTGCGCAACGCGTTCTCCAGCCCGCGCGCCTGGAAATCGACCCGCTCGCGCAGCTCGATCGGCGCGGTCCGGTGGCTGATTCCGAGGAGTAAGAGGTGCATCGCTAGGGTTCACGGTTCACGGTTCACGGTTCACGGTTCACGGTTCGCCGAATCTGGAACCTTGAACCGTGAACCGTGAACCGTGAACCTAGAAATTATGACTCTTCGTAAAGAAATAGCTAATCGGCACGAAGTTCAGCAAGACGATGACGAAACCGAGCGCCGACAGGTACGCGGCCCGGCGGCCTCCCCAGCCGATTCGCCTCGCGGCGAAGAGCTCGAAGGAGTACACCGCCCAGCAGACGAGCGCGACGATGATTTTCGGATCCCCGACCGACATCGCCTGCACCTGGGGCACGCCCGCCGATACCGGGTGCGCCAGCGCCTCGAACGCGAACGCGACGCCCGACAGGATGCCGGCCGTCAGGAAAATCCACCCGAAGATGATGGCGCGCCGGTTCATCTTGTCGAGCACCTGCAGCGACGGGATGCGCGCGTAGAAGAATCCCAGGTGCCTGGCCTTGATTTCCTTGAACAGCAGCACGTACGTGATCCCGATCACGCACGCAAGCGCGAAGCTGGCGTAGGCGAGCAGGAGCGACGAAACGTGGATGCCGAACAGGGGTCCGCGCAGCACGGGCGAGTGCGCTTCGACGTCGGCCGGCTTGAGCGCGGGAATCAGCTGCAGGGCGATCAGCAGCGGCAGGATGAAGACGCCCATGGCGCGCTCGTCGGTCGTGACCTCGGTGTAGAGGTACGACACGGCGAGCAGCCAGACGAACATCGAGATGTAGGCCGTCGCGTCGCCGACCGGCACCTGCCCCGACTCCATCGTCTCCATGCCGATCACGAAGGTGTGGGCCAGCACGCCGGCGACGAGAATGGCGGTGGCGGACCGCCCCACCGCCGGCGCCCGGCGGGCGAAATGCCAGCCATACGCCACGAAGGCGGCCGCGTAGAGCGCGAGGGGGACGAAGTTCATGGAACGTTGCCGCTCAGCGTGAGGTCGGCCCGAAATAACCCTGCTTGGTCCGGGCAATCGTGCTGGGACGATTCACGCGGACCACGACGCGCCGCCACGCACCGTCGCGCCGGTTGTTTTTCGACGTGTAGCCGACCGTGTATTGGCTCGACAGCTCGTCGGAGATCTGGCCGTAGACGCCGGACAGGTCGGCCAGGTGGTTCGGGAAGAACGCCCGGCCGCCCGTTTCCTGCGACAGCTGGCGCAGGACGAACTCGGCCTCCCGGAACAGACGCGATCCGCTGCTCGTCGAGTCGTTCTCCCGCAGGCCGATCGTGTAGATGGCGGTCTCCGAACGTTTGGCCAGGTCGAGAACCTCTTCGAAGGGCAGCAGGCTCGACGTGTCCTCGCCGTCAGAGAGCACGACGATGGCCTGGCGCCGGATTTCCTCGACGTTCTTAGCCATCACCTTCTTCAGGTCCTTCAACGCGATGTAGACGGCGTTGTACATCGAGGTCGAGCCGCCGGCTGACGTACGCCGGATCGCCGCCTCGAGGTCGGCGGCCGAGTTCGTGAAGTTCTGCAGCACGACGACACGGCTGTCGAAGTCGATCACCTCCGCCAGATCCTGCTGGCGGAGCCGCTTGGCGAAGCCGATGGCGGCTTCCTGCGCCGTCGGCAGCTTGGTGTCCATGCTCGCGCTCGTATCGAGCAGCAGCGCGAGCGCAATCGGCAGGTGTGTGGCGTTGAAGAAGGTCACATCCTGCTTGACGCCGTCCTCGAAGACGCTGAAATCATCCTGCGTGAGGTCGGTGAGGTACCGGGCGCCCTCGGTGACCGTCACGTTCAGCGACACAAGCTCGACGCCCGCACGGAACGACGGGCCCTGCGGCGCCGGCGCCGGGCGCTGTGTCTGATCGCTCGGCGGCGGTGGCGGCGGCAGCGCTTGCTGCGGACGGGCAGCGAGCCAGGTCCCGGACCCGGCGACCGCGGCGAACGCGATCAGCAGCAGCCGGGCCCGCCTCACTTGCTCTTCACCGGAGTCCCGCGCACGACGAGCTCCGTGCGCTTGGCCGTGACGACGATTTTCTCGGGCGGAATCAACATCTGCGGCCGGGCGTAGGTCACCAGATACTGGTGGGTCAGCTCGTTGGCGACCTGCTTCAGGCGGTCGGGCATCGCGCTGGCGGCCAGGACGTTGTCGTAGCGTCCGCCGGTCGATTCGGTGGCCATCGAGAACGTCATCGCGCGCTCGCGGCCCTCCTGGGTGGTCAGGTCGTTGGGCGGCGGCCCAATCATGATGATGTGGAAGGACGCGCCGGCGTCGTTCAGGGCCGACAGGACCTGGTCGTGGTACCGGTTGCTGAACTCCGGTCCCCGGGTGGCGATCGAGACGATGACCGGGCGCTGCGCCTCGCGCTTCTTGAAGCCCTTCGAGGCCTCGATGACGCCGTCGAGCAGGTACGCGCCGCTCTGCTCGTTGGTGAAGACGAGGCCGATCCCCTTGAGCAGCCTGGCCTGGTCGCTCGTGTAGTCCACCAGGACCGTCGGCCGTTCGCCGATCCCGATGAGCGCCACCTGGTGTTTCACCTCAGTCCCCGTGACGCCCTTGATGAATTCGATGGCGGCCTCGCGGATGTCGCGGATGTTGGCGCGGGAAGCGGCGCTCGTGTCCACCATCAGGGCGACGCTGAGCGGCGTTTCGACCGGCCCGACCCGGAGCACTTCACGGGACAGGTTGTCTTCGCGGACGAGGAAATCGGACGGCCCGAGATCGGGTACCGGAGCGCCCGCGGCGTTGAGGACGCTCACGTAGATCGAGCGCTGAACGGCCTGCGCCTGAGGCGCCGGCGTCTGCAGCAGCACGACGGTCAGGAGAACGACGGTCGCTCCGAGAATTCGCCGGGGAGTCATCAAGTGAGTATAGGTCTGCGTTTTCGGCAGCGTCAAGGCGCTGCGGGCCAAAAACTGGTTTGAAATGTGTGAGTTGCGGGAAATCGTGGGGCCTGTCGCCCGCGGGTGCGTTTCTTGACACCCCTGAGGTCGCATGTTATAAACCAACGGCTTTCCGCGTCAGCCTCCCAATGCCTTCTTCTTACATTCCCATCGCCATTTTCGTCGTCGTTGCCACCGGCTTCGCGCTCTTCACGCTTGTCGTTTCCGGGCTCATCAGCTCGGAAAAGTACAACAAAGTGAAGTTCGAGCCCTACGAGTGCGGTATCGAGCCGATCACCGGCGCCCGCGAGCGGTACAGCATCCGGTACTACCTCGTGGCGATGCTGTTCGTGATCTTCGACGTCGAGACCGTCTTCATGTTTCCGTGGGCCGTCATCTTCGACAAGCTGCTGCTGTTCGGCCTGATCGAGATGCTGGTGTTCATCTTCATCCTCGTCGTGGGCTACTACTATGCCTGGCAGAAGGGCGCCCTTGAGTGGGCATAGACCGGGCGTAGGCTGGGCTGGCGCGGGCATAGCAGGCGTCGCAGGCTTCCATGGCTGAGGAACACGTTCCGAAAGCAGCGGTCCCGACGGGTCCGCCCGATCCGCCGCCCGCGGCCGATGCGGCCATTCCGGCCTTCATCACCTCGCTCCAGGCGGAGGTGCCAGGCGCGGTGGCCCGCATTAGTTTTTATCTGGGCGACTGGACCGTCATCGTGCCGGTGTCTCACGTGCTGCAGGCCGTGACGCGGCTGCGCGACGCGCCGGACGCGGCGTTCGATCTGTGCTCCGACGTGACGGCGACCGACTGGCCGCCGCGGGCGGAAGGCCGATTCGACGTGATCTACTGCCTGTACTCGACGCGCCACCGCCACCGGGTGCGCGTCAAAGTGATCGTCGCCGAGGATCAGCCGATTCCGTCGGTCACCGGCGTCTGGCCGGCCGCCAACTGGCTGGAACGCGAAGTCTTCGACATGTTCGGCGTGAACTTCACCGGCCACCCCGATCGCCGGCGCATCCTGATGCCGGACGACTGGCAGGGCTACCCGCAGCGCAAGGACTATCCGCTCGAAGGACCGGGCGAGCTCCTCATGGAGAACCCGATCGACTGGCTCAAGCTGCGCCAGTCGCGTGAGCAGGCGGACATCGAGTAATGGAAGCAGTCGAGGCCAAGACGGTTCGCGGCGCGATGTTCGACACCAGCGAGCTGGTGCTGAACATGGGCCCGCAGCATCCGAGCACGCACGGCGTGCTGCGCGTCGTCCTGCGCCTGGACGGCGAGACGGTCGTGGATGCCGAAGTCGTGATGGGCTACCTCCACCGCGGCATCGAGAAGCTCAGCGAGAACCGCAACTGGACGCAGATCATCCTGCTGACCGACCGCATGGACTACGTGGCCGCGGCGACGAGCAACGTCGGGTACTGCGAGACGGTGGAGAAACTGCTCCAGATCGAGGTGCCCCGGCGCGCGCGGTACATCCGGACGATCCTGTGCGAGCTCCAGCGGATCGCGAGCCACTGCCTGTGGCTCGGGACGCACGCGATGGACATCGGCGCGATGACGGTGTTCCTCTACGCGTTCCGCGAGCGCGAGCTGATTCTCGACCTGTTCGAGGAGTTCTGCGGCGCCCGCCTGACGTACAACTCGATGCGCATCGGCGGCCTGCCGCAGGACGTTCCCGCCGGCTGGGACAAGAAGGTCCTCGAGTTCTGCAACATCATGGCGGAGAAGATCGACGAGTACGAGACGCTCCTGACGCACAACCGCATCTGGCTGGAGCGGACGAAAGGCATCGGCATCATCTCGGGCGCCGAGGCCGCGGCCATCGGGCTGTGCGGTCCGGCGCTGCGCGGCTCGGGCGTCGCGCGCGACGTGCGCAAGGACGAGCCCTACGCGGCCTACGACGAGATGGAGTTCGACGTCCCGCTGGGAACCGCGGGTGACACCTACGATCGGTACCTGGTGCGGATGGAAGAGTTCCGCCAGTCATTGCGCATGATCCGCCAGGCCACCGAAGGCCTCCCCGAAGGGCCCATCGTCGGCAAGGTGCCGCGCCTGATCAAGCCGGCCGCAGGGGAGACGTACCACGCGATCGAGTCGCCCAAGGGCGAGCTCGGCTACTTCATCGTCAGCGACGGCAAATCCACCAACCCGTACCGGTTCCGCGTGCGTCCCCCGTCGTTCTGCAACCTGCAGGCGCTGCCGCGCCTGGTGCGCGGCCACCTGGTCGCCGACGTCGTCGCGCTGATCGGGTCGATCGACATCGTTCTCGGCGAGGTCGATCGATGATGTCGGTGCCTGGTTCCTGGGCCTCGGTTCTTGGTCCGTCCTTCGCCCGTGGTCCTTGGTGCGCCGCCACGCGCAGCAGGGACCGGGGTCCATCGGCGGGCAGAGGACCATCGACGGAAAAAGGACCATCGACGGACAAAGGACCAAGGACGGACCGGAGACCAGGGACGGACCAGGGCCCAGGAACCAAGGCCCAAGGACGATGATCGACACGTTCCTGATCCCGTTGCTGAAAATCGTCGTCGTGCTGAACGCGACGCTCGTCGGCGTCACCTACATGGTGCTGCTCGAGCGGAAAGTGATTGCGTGGGCGCAGTCGCGGCTCGGCCCGATGCGCGTCGGCCCCTACGGCGTGCTGCAGCCGGTGGCCGACGCCATCAAGCTGATGCTCAAGGAAGACATCACGCCGGTCAAGGCCGACAAGTGGGTGTTCACCGCGGCGCCGATCATCTCGATGGTGCCGGCGCTCATCGTCTACGCGGTCATCCCGTTCGGCCCGGTCGTGACGATCTTCGGGCACCCGGTGTCGCTGTTCATCACCGACATCAACGTCGGCCTGCTGTACATCGTGTCGGTGGCATCGGTCGGCGTGTACGGCATCATCCTGGCGGGCTACGCGTCGAACAGCAAATACCCGCTCCTCGCGAGCCTGCGCGCGTCCGCGCAGCTCATCAGCTACGAAGTCGCGGTCACGCTGACGCTCGTGAGCGTCATCCTGATGGCCGGCTCGCTCAGCATGGTGAGCATCGTCAACGCCCAGTACAACGCGAATGTCTGGTTCGTGTTCGTCCAGCCGCTCGCGTTCGGGATCTTCTTCATCGGCAGCCTGGCGGAGACCAACCGCGCGCCCTTCGACATGCCGGAAGCGGAGCAGGAACTGACCGGCGGGTTTCACACGGAATACAGCGGGATGCGGTTCGCGCTGTTCTTCCTCGCCGAGTACGCGAACATGATCGTCGTGTCGTCGGTGGCGACGACGTTGTTCCTGGGCGGATGGCTGCGGCCGTTTCCCAACGTCGCCGCGCTGCACTTTCTCGACATCATCCCGAGCTGGACGTGGTTTCTCATCAAGTCGTTCGTGTTCTTGTACATCTTCATCTGGGTGCGCGCCACGCTGCCGCGCTACCGCTATGACCAGCTCATGCGGCTCGGGTGGAAGGTGCTCATCCCGCTGGCGATCGTGAACCTGGTCGTGACCGGGATCATTCGGGTGCTGCTGACGTAATGATTGAGGCCATCGCGTTCTATTTCATCGCCGCGTGCATCCTCGGGTTCGCCGTGCTCGTCGTGAGCACGA
>Ga0070665_100001876_pt1 | contig 23876 bp, 23 predicted proteins | sample KBSS13metaG_FD_65862 | JGI IMG/M metagenome (GOLD analysis project Ga0070665, IMG submission 65862) | Switchgrass rhizosphere microbial communities from Kellogg Biological Station, Michigan, USA - KBS S1-3 metaG | ecosystem: Host-associated > Plants > Roots > Rhizosphere > Soil ... | reverse complement strand
GGGTGACGCCGCTCACCCGATGCTGCCGACCTTCGGCCAGGGCGCGGCGCAGGCCTTCGAGGACGCCGCGGCACTGGGCAAGTGCTTCGAGCTCCACGGCACGGACGTCTACCGCGCGCTGTTGCACTACGAGCGCGTCCGCTACTACCGCGCGACGCGCTTCCAGTTCGCGTCGAAGTTCCTGTTCAAGCACCTCGAGCCGGAGGACACCCCCCAGCGCCGGCAGATCCTCAAGGCGCTCAACGAGCGCGACTACCCCGTCTTCGACCACACGGAGCGTGCGGGCAGCGACGACTCGTGGATCTACGCGTTCGACGCCCGCAACATCGGCGACAAGCTGCCGATCAAGAAGCTCGGACCGTGGGACTTCCGTTCGCGGGAGGACGCGCTCACCGCCCGCAAGGAGGTCGCCCGCAGCCTCTGGAGGCCGGCGACGCCACTGACCGGCGACCGGCCCGTCACGCGCGAGGAGCTCGCACAGCACGCGACGTTCGACGACTGCTGGGTGGTCATCCGAGGCAGGGTCTACGACTTCACCGACTGGAAGCACCACCACCCGGGCGGCCCCTTCGTCGCCCGCATGTACGGCGGCAAGGACGCCACGGCGGAGTTCGGCGACTACCACACCCCGCTCGCCGAGCGGCACATGGAGCACTTCTGCGTAGGCCCGTTGGTCGGCGCCCCCGCCGAGCGCGCCGGCGACGTCGTCGAGGTCAAGCCGGGCAGGACCTGAGCGGCTGCACCGCCCGAACCGCGTCAGTCCCCGCGCGGCGCGAACGTGTCGGGAGACGCGTGCCGCCAGTCCGTGGCCCACGACGCCGGTGGGTCGTCGAGCAGCTGTGCCGGCGCGAGCCACTCGTAGAGCTCGGCGTAGCTGCGTGAGGTGACGTGGTCGACGCGGCGCATGAGGTTGTGCGGCGTGACCGCGCCGGGATCGCTGAGACCCATGGACGCGAGCATGCGCTGGGCTTCGGCCACGGTGGCGTGCTGGTACCGCGTCACGCGGCGGGACTTGTCCTCGACGTCGAGTGCCCGGGCGCGCTTGGGATCCTGGGTGGCGACGCCGACCGGGCAGTGGTTGGTGTGGCAGCGCTGGGACATGATGCAGCCCGTGGCCATCATCATCGCCCGGGCGGCGTTGGTGTAGTCGGCGCCCTGGGCCAGCCGCTTGACGATGTCCGACCCCGTCGCGATCTTGCCGCTGGCGCCGATCCGGACGCGATCACGCAGCCCCGTGCCGACCAATGCGTTGTGCACCATGATCACGCCGTCCGTCAGCGGCGTGCCCATGTGGTCCTCGTACTCGGCCGGTGCGGCGCCGGTGCCGCCCTCGGAGCCGTCGACGATGATGAAGTCGGGCGCGGTGCCCTCCTGCACCATGGCCTTGCAGATCGCAAGCAGCTCGTGCCGCGCTCCGACGCACAGCTTGAAGCCCGTGGGCTTGCCGCCGGCCAGGTCGCGCAGATGGGCGACGAACCGCACGAGCTCGCGCGGCGTGGAGAACACTCGATGTGCGGGCGGGCTGACGCAGGTCTGGCCTTCCGGGACGGCGCGCGCCTCCGCGATCTCCGCCGTGACCTTCGGGCCCGGCAGCACGCCTCCGATACCCGGCTTGGCGCCCTGGCTCAACTTGAGCGACACGAGCCTGACCTGATCGTGTGCCGCCTTGTCCCGGAACACGGCCTCGTCGAACCCGCCGTCCTTGGTCCTCGCCCCGAAGTAGCCGGTCCCGAGCTCCCAGACGAGATCGCCGCCGTGGAGGTGATGCTCGGTCAGGCCGCCCTCTCCGGTGTCGTGCGCGAACCCTCCCGCGGCGGCACCTCGGTTCAGCGCGGTGATCGCGTTACCCGACAGCGCCCCGAAGCTCATCCCCGACACGTTCAGCAACGCCATGTCGTAGGGCTTGCTGCAGTCCGGGCCCCCGATCCGCACGCGGGGCGGGTCGTCGGGCGGCTCGATCGGCGCACTGGAGTGCAGCAGCCACTCATAGCCGGGCGCGGCGACGTCGCGCTCGGTGCCGTACGCCTGCTCGTCCTTGACGCCCTTGGCGCGCTCGTAGATCGCCGTCCGCGTGTCGCGGTCGTAGGGACGGCCGTCGTCGTTGCGCTCGATGAAGTACTGCTGGAACTCCGGCCGGACCGACTCGAGGGCGAAACGCAGGTGACCGATGACCGGGTAGTTGCGCAGCACGCTGTGCCGGCGCTGGACGAGGTCGTACACGCCGAGCAGGGCCGGCACGGCGAGGACGACGGCGACGACGATCCACCCGGGCCCGCCCGCGAGCAGCGCCATCACCACAGCCACCGCGCACAGGACGATCGACATGATCCAGACGGCGAAACGCATCGCCGCCGTCTACCCGCGGATCGGCTGGGGTAGGCCGCGAACATGGCCGTGACGACCGCGCAGTTCCTGCTCCAGCGACTCTCGGACGACTGGGGCGTACGACGCGTCTACGGCTATCCGGGCGACGGCATCGGCGGCCTGACGGGCGCCTTCCACCACGTCCCCGAGCTGGAGTTCATCCAGGTCCGCCACGAGGAGATCGCGGCGTTCGCCGCCACCGCGCACGCCAAGCTCACCGGCGAGGTCGGCGTCTGCCTGGCCACGTCGGGGCCCGGCGCGATCCATCTGCTGAACGGGCTCTACGACGCCAAGCTCGACCACCAGCCCGTGGTGGCCATCGTCGGCCAGCAGGCGCGCATGTCCCTGGGCTCCGACTACCAGCAGGAAGTCGACCTCGTCTCGCTCTTCAAGGACGTGGCCGGCGCGTTCGTCCAGGTCTGCATGGTCCCCGAGCAGGCCGCCCACCTCCTCGACCGGGCGATGCGGATCGCCATGGCGACGCGCTCGCCGACCTGCATCATCGTGCCCAACGACGTGCAGGAGCTGGACTACAGCGCGCCGCCCCGCGCCCACGGCGCCGTCCCGTCGTCGAGTGCCGCGATCCGCAAGCCCGTGGTCGTGCCCGACGCCACGGCCCTGGCCCAGGCTGCCGAGATCCTCAACAGCGGCGAACGCGTCGCGATCCTCGTCGGCGCCGGCGCGCGCGGGGCGTTCGTCGAGGTCGCCGAGGCCGCCGAACGGCTCGGCGCCGGCGCGGCCCGGGCGCTCAACGGTCGTGCCGTCCTCCCCGACGACCTGCCCTGGGTCACGGGCTCGATCGGCCTGCTCGGCACGCGGCCCTCGTACGACCTCATGGAGGGCTGCGACACGCTGCTGATGGTCGGGTCGAGCTTCCCCTACAGCGAGTGGCTGCCCGAGCCCGGCAGCGCGCGGGGCGTGCAGATCGACCTCGACGCCCGCCTCATCGGCATGCGCTACCCGATGGAGGTCAACCTCGTCGGCGACGCCGCCCAGACGCTGCGGGCATTGCTCCCGCTGCTGGTGCACAAGGCCGACCGCGCGTGGCGCGAGGAGATCGAGGGACGCGTCGAGCGATGGTGGCGCGACCTGGAGGAGCAGGCGCAGATCTCCGCGGACCCGATCAACCCGCAGCTCGTCTTCCACGAGCTGAGCCCGCGTCTGCCCGACCGCGCGATCCTCACCGCCGACACCGGCTCGGCCACGGACTGGTGGGCGCGCCACCTGCGGGTCCGCGCCGGCATGGATGCGATCGTCTCCGGCACGCTGGCCACCATGGGGCCCGGAGTCCCGTACGCGCTGGCCGCCAAGCTCGCGTTCCCCGATCGTCCGGTGATCGGCGTCGTCGGCGACGGCGCGATGCAGATGCTCGGCATGAACGCGCTCATCGACCTCGCGTACCACGCCGCGCGCTGGACCGACCAGCGCCTCGTCATCTGCATCCTGAACAACCACGACCTCAACCAGGTGACCTGGGAGCAGCGCGTGCTCTCCGGCGACCCCAAGCTCGACGCGTCGCAGGTCCTCCCCGACGTCGACTACGCCGGCTACGCGCGGCTGCTCGGCCTCCACGGCGAGCGCGTCGACGCGCCCGAGGAGATCGGCCCGGCGTGGGACCGGGCCTTGGCCGCCGGGCGTCCCGCGGTCCTCGACGTGGTCACCGACCCGGAGGTCCCGCCGCTTCCACCGCACATCACGTTCGAGCAGGCGAGGGACATCACCCACGCCATCGCCGCCGGAGACCCGGCCGCACCCCGGTTCATGAAGCAGTCGCTGCGTGCGAGGCTCGCCGAGCTGCTGACGCGCTGAGGAGCTTCACGCGGCCCGATCGAGCTAGGCCGTCGCCCCGACCATCCAGCAGCCGATGTCGACGTGGACGACGCCGCCCTCGGTGAATCGGTCGAACGCGGGGAGGACCGCCTCGAGGGTCCGGGCGCGAGCGGCGTCGTCGAGACCGCGAAGCGCGAGACTCAGCGGCCCGAGGCGCGACACGTACTCCGGCAGATCCGCCGCCGGCATGACGCACGGGAGGTCGACCGCCTCCAGGTCGTGGTCGCGCCAGCCGCCGCCGTCGAGGATCCGGCGGACCCGGCCGGGGTCGGCGAACGCGAACTGACCGGGCGCGCCCGGCGGTCGCTGCGGCAGGGCGCCCTCGGGCAGGACGCCCGCCGCGGCGGTGGCCGCCGTGGTCATGAACGGGTTGTCCTCCTGCCCGCGCCAGACGACCGCCCGCAGCGCCCCGCCGGGCGCCGTGGCGCGGTGCAGGTTCGCGAACGCTGCCACCGGGTCGCCGAAGAACATGATGCCGAACCGCGACGTGAGGAGGTCGAACGCGCCGGGCTCGAACGCGTGTGTCCCTGCGTCGGCGGACACGAACCGCGGCCGCGGCGTCTCGCCGGCGGCCCGCTCGCGCGCGAGGTCGATCATCGGCGCCGAGACGTCGACGCCCGTGCACGCCGCGGACGGGCCGAGCCGGCGCGCCAGGGCGATCGTCGTCGCGCCGGTGCCGCAGCCGACGTCGAGCACGTTCCTCGCGCCCAACGACGCCGCGGTGTCGGCGAGCAGCGTCTCGACCGGCCGGAAGAGGTCGTCGAGCACGGCCTGCGCCGCGATCCACGCATGGCCCGAACTGCCGTTCCACAACGCGGCCTGCTCCTCGCTCACCCGCAGCGTGTCGTCCACCCAACAGCCTCCTTCGTTCGGATACGCGAGAGCCTGCCCGGCCCCGCAACCCGGCGCCGGACGACCGTTCAGGAGATGGTCAGACGCGGCGCCCGACGATGCCGCGCAATGATCGAGGTCCACAGTCTCACGAAGCGCTACGGCGCGAAGCTCGCCGTCGACGATCTGTCGTTCGTCGTGCAGCCAGGCACGATCACCGGCTTCCTCGGCCCGAACGGCGCAGGCAAGTCGACGACGATGCGCCTCATCCTCGGGCTGGACGCCCCGACGTCGGGCACCGCCCTCGTCCACGGCAAGGCCTACCGGGATCTGCGCGCCCCGCTGCACGACGTCGGGGCGATGCTCGAGGCCCGGGCGATCCACGCGGGCCGCTCGGCCTACGACCACCTGGCCGCCATGGCGGCCACGCACGGCATCGGGCGGCGGCGGGTCGAGGAGGTCATCGATCTCGTCGGCCTGCGGGACGTCGCGCGCAAGCGCGTCGGCACCTTCTCGTTGGGCATGGGCCAGCGGCTGGGGATCGCCGCCGCGCTCCTGGGCGATCCACAGACGCTCGTGCTCGACGAGCCCAGCAACGGACTCGATCCCGAGGGGATCCTCTGGATCAGGACCCTCCTGAAGAACTTCGCCGCCGACGGAAGGACCGTCTTCCTGTCCTCGCATCTGATGAGCGAGATCGCGTTGACGGCCGAGCAGCTCGTCGTCGTCGGCCGCGGCCGCCTGATCGCGGATGCGAGCGTCGCCGAGGTCGTCGCGCGCGCGTCCGAGAACGCGGCGGTCCGCGTCGTGACGCCGGACGCCGACGTCCTGGCGGTCATCCTCACGCGCGAAGGCGCGACGGTCATCCGCGACGGCGACGGCGCCGTCGAGGTGCACGGGCTCCCGAGCCCGCGCATCGGCGAGCTCGCAGCTCGCGAGCAGATCGTCCTCCACGAGCTCACGCCGGGCCAGGCCACGCTGGAGGACGCGTTCATGGCCCTGACCGGGACGGCCGTCGAGTACCACGCGGCCGAGAGCGCGGTGGTCGCATGAGCGCCGCCGCCGCTGTGCGCGTCACGCCCGCCGCCGTGCTGCGATCCGAGTGGATCAAGCTCCGGTCGCTGCGCTCGACGCGCTGGTCGCTGCTCGCCGCGACGGTGTCGATGGCGGGGCTCGGTGCCCTCGTCGCCGCGGTCCAGATGAACCGCTGGACGCACCTGGAGGCGCACGATCGCCTGACCTACAACTCGCTCGACCCGGCGGTCGGCGGCTGGCACCTCGCCATGCTCGCGGTCGGCGTGCTCGGGGTGATGATCATCTCCGGCGAGTACACGACGGGGATGATCCGCTCGAGCTTCATGGCCGTCCCGCGGCGAACGCCGGTGCTCTTCGCCAAGCTCGGCGTCTACGCGGCTGTGACGTTCGGGCTCATGCTCGTCGCGAGCGTCGTCTCGTTCCTCGCGGTCCAGGCGATCGTGTCGCAGCGAGGCCTGCAGCACGGGCTCGGGGACCCCGGAGCGTTGCGCGTCGTCGTGGGCACGGCGCTGTTCCTCACCGTGCTCGGCGCGTTCAGCCTCGCGCTCGGGGCCATCGTGCGCAACACCGCCGGCGGCATCGCGCTCTTCGTCGGCCTGCTCTTCGTCCTCCCCGGCATCACCGCGATCCTGCCCGCGACGACGGGCGATGCGATCGACCCCTACCTGCCCCTGAGCGCGGGGAGCGCCGTCGCGACCGTCGTGTTCGAGAGCCCGCACCACCTGTCGCCGTGGGGCGGGTTCGCGGTCTTCTGCGGCTACACCGTGCTCGCGATCATCGTGGCGGCGGTGCTGCTCGTGCGACGCGACGCGTAGTCCGTGTCGCCGTCGCCCGCGGCGCGGGTGATGCTCAGCGCGTTCGCCACCGACGACCTGATGCGCGCGACCCTCACCGCATGATCCCGGTGTGCCCGATGGAGTAGCGGCCCGGCTGCGGCCACACCGCGGCGCCGTGCGGGCCGCGGCCGACCGGGATGCGTCGCAGCAGGTGCCCGGTGCGTGTCGAGATCGCGTAGAGCTCGGCGTCGTAGCGCCCGGTGAGCCACAGCACCCGGCCGTCGGCCGACACGCCGCCCATGTCCGGAGATCCTCCGCCGGGCAGACGCCATCGCCGGATCGGCCGGCGCGTCAGGAACGACAGGACCGAGATCGATCCCTCGCCGCGGTTCGAGACGTAGAGGTCGCGTCCGTCCCGGCTCGGGTACAGGCCGTGCGCCCCGCGGCCCGTGTGCTGGAGCCTGATCACACGCCACGACGCTGCGTCGATGAGCCAGACGCCGTTCGATGCCATGTCGGCGACGTAGAACGTCCTGCCGTCCGGCGACAGCTTGACGTCCTGCGGCATCGCGCTCCGGCGGAGCGGGATCGTCCGCACGACGCGCTCGTGCTCGAGATCGACGACCACCATCCGGCCGCCGAACTCGCAGGACACGAGCGCGTCGCGGCCGTCGGCGGTGTAGTCCATGTGATCGACGCCGGGGCACTGCGGGACCTTCAGCGAGTGCTGGAGCGCCATCGTGTGCGGCGAACGGAAGTCGAGCGCCCGCCGCGCCTCCGCCACGACGATCGCCCGTCTGCCGTCCGTCGTGAAGTAGAGGTTGTACGGGTCGGTGACCGGGACCGGGCGCCCTGCGCGGCCCGTCCGGGGATCGATCGGCGTCAGGCTGTTTCCGAGGTCGTTCGTGACCCAGAGCGTGCGCAGGTCCCACGAGGGGCTGACGTGCTGCGGCTGACGCCCGACGGCGATGCGCGCGGTGATCCGCCCCGTCCGCTGGTCGACGACGTCGACGGTGTCGGATTCCGAGTCCGGGACGTACACCCGTTGCGGATCACGACGCGCGACCGGTGCGACGTTGCCGGCGCGGTCGGCCGCGTAGACGTCGCGCGCGGCCCGGAGCCGCAGGATGTCCGCGTGGACGCGGCCGAGCCGGTCGCGGCCACCGACCACCAGCACCGACCCGTGGAGCGTCGCGGCGCCGGCGTCCGAGAGCGCTGTCGGCAGCCGTCCCGCCGTCACCGGGTGCGGATGGGCTGGATCGATCGCCCAGATCGCCGCCCGCTGCGCGTCGTGCGCGTCCCCGCGCCCACCGATCACGAGGAACCGACCGTCGAGCACCGCGCCGGCGGCGTGGCTGAGGGGCGCCGGGAGGTGGGCGATGACCCGAACGCGGTGCGTGCCCGGGTCGATGCTGAGCACCTCCGATCGCCCGTGCACGCCGTCGGTGCCGCCCGCGACGAGCACGTGGCCGCCGATGGCGGCGACCGCTGCGTAGCGCAGCGGATGCGGGAGCGTGGCGACGTCACGCACCGGGTGACCGGGGCGGAACGCGAGCACCGAGCTCAGCGGCGTCGTCGCCTCGCCGCCGACGACGTAGATGGTGCCGGCCAGCGTCGTCGCCGACGCGTCCGACAGCGGGACCGGCAGCGAGCCGGCGACCGTCGTCCGTCCCGATGGCGCAACGCGTGTGATCGTCCGGATCGGCCCCGAGGCGGTGCCTCCGCCGAAGGCGTAGACGGATCCCGCGACTGCCGCGCTGCCGATGTCGTGCGCCGCGAGCGGGAGCTTCCCGGTGACGGCGGCCCGGTGCGCCGTCACGCCGACGACCGCGGCCACGGACGTGTCGGCGGCGTCCAGCCCACCGACGGCCAGCGTCCGCCCGCCGACCGTCGCCACGCCCGGTAGCTGCACCGGCGCGGGCATCCGTCCGGCCTGCGTCGCGACGAGCCGTGGCGTCGCCGCGGCGCGCCGCGGCGACGCGGCGGGAGGGGGCGCCGCGGTCGTGGCGGTCGTGGCGACGCGGTGCGCGTGGGAGCCGCAACCGGCGACGGCGACGGTCAGCACGACGAGTGCGAGGCGCGAGCGGGGGCACATCCTCGGGCAGGTTGCGGGACCCCCCCTGATGGCGACCTGAACGGCGGCCGCCCAGCGGTCATGTGTCGTTCAGGTGCCGACGGCGATCCTCCGGCCGATGCACCCAGCGCACGTCCAGCGGTACAAGCCGCGCAGAGGTTCCGCGGCGCGCCTCGGCGAGCGGGCTCGCCTCGTCCTGCTGGCCGGAGGGTTCCTCGCCGTGTTCGGCCTGCTCCTGGTGCTCGTGGAGACCGGGTGGCCTCCCCTCTGGGAGCTCGACCGCAGCACGAGCGAGGGCCTGCACGACGTCGCGGTGCAGCACGCGTGGCTCGTCACCGTGATGAAGACCATCAGCCTGATCGGCTCGTCCGGCGTGTACGTCCCGCTGTTCACGGTCATCGTGGCCACGCTGGCGTGGCGGCGGGAGTTCCGGCTTGCGGTGTTCGCCGCCGTCACCGTCGCCGGCAGCTCGCTCCTGAACTCGACGGTCAAGGCGCTCGTCGGCCGCGAGCGCCCCGTCTTCGCCGATCCGGTCGCACACGCCGGCGCGTCGAGCTTCCCCAGCGGGCACGCGCAGTCCTCGGTCGTCCTGACCTCGGTCCTGCTCGTCCTGTTCCTGCCGATGCTCCACGGACGGCGTCGGGTCGTCGCCGTGACGACTGCGGTCGTCTGGGCGCTGGCTGTCGGCTTCTCCCGGGTCGGCCTCGGCGTGCACTACGTGTCCGACGTCCTCGCCGGGTACGCCCTGGGAGCGGCGTGGGTCCTGCTCCTGGTTGCCGCTGCGGACCTCGCCGCACGACTGCGCCCGCCGAACGCCCGAGCCCCGCTGGACCGTCGCGGGCGTCCTCGCGGGTCGTGAACGCGAGCAGGCGCGCCCTCCCGGGCGGCGGGACGCACCGGGCGCTGGACGGATGATCGGCCTTGCAGGACGCCGGGCGCGGCGTAGAGTCGCTGTCCTCCAGAGCACCGGGAGGTGATCGACGTCCGAATCCATCCCCGCACGGTCGTCGCGGTCGGGATGCTGGCCGTGACCTGCGCGGCCCTGTCGCCCGTCGTGGCCGGCGCGAAGCCGAAGCCTCCCGGCGAGGGCGCCGCCCACGGTCAGACGGCGTGCAGCATCCTCACCCCCGGCATCGCACCCGGCGTGATCAGGACCACCGGGCGCTACACGATCACGCCGAGCGGCAACGGCACGCTCGTCTGCCATGGGCAGGTGCCGCAGGGACCGCCGCACGCGGTGGTCCTGAGGGGCCTGCGCTGTCCGACGCCCGCGGGCGTCACGAACGCATCGCACACGGTCGTCACCCCGTCGGGCCGGGTGACGCTGACCTGTCACTTCAAGGCCCGCGGCAGCTGACCGCGGGCCTGTCGTCCGCTCAGCGGCGACCGCCGCCGAGCAGCCCGCCGAGGATGTCGCCGATGCCTCCTCCGCCGCCGCCCTTCGCGCCCCCACCGCCACCGAGCACGCCGCCCAGCAGTCCGCCGAGGATGTCCTCCATGCCGCCGCCGGTCGCGGCCGCGGAGGTCTTGCCGCCGCCCCCGCCCATGCGGCTCGCCAGGTAGGACAGGACGATCGGCGCCAGCATCGGCAGCAGCTTGCCGATGAGGTTCTGACCGCCGCCGCCGTCGACCGCGCCCAGGCGGTTGACGACCTCGCCCTGCTGCTCGCCGAACACGTGGCCGACGATCTTCTCGCCGTCGTTCGTGTCGACCTCGTCGAGGTTCACGCCACCTTGCACGAGGGCGGGCGAGTGCTGGCCGAGCGCGTCGGCCAGCGACTGCGCGCCCTTCGGGTCCTGCGCGTTGGCCTGCATCCCTCCGAGGAGCGCCGGGAGCGCCTGCCGTGTCGCCTGCTCCGCTGTCCCTTCGTCGACTCCGAGCTGGCTCGCCAGCTGGCTGATGGGGATCTGGGACAGGATGTCGTCGACAGCGCTCACTGCCACCTCCGTGATCGGGCTGGGGCGCACGAGCCTACATCGGCTCTCCACCCACGGAGGCGACCACCTCCGGCGCGGCGAGCCGGCCCCACGCCGCCACCTGCTCGTCCGGTGCCCGGAACCCCGCGGTCATCTCCGCGAAGCGCTCGGCCATGCCCGGCTCGGCCAGCCGGTAGCGCTCGCCGAGCATCGGCCCGAAGCGCAGCGCCTCGACGAGCGCGGGGAACGCGTCCTCGTCGGGGAGCGCGCCGACCGCGCCGGCGAACGCCTCGGCCAGCATGTGGTGCGGGTAGTGCGGCAGCTCCGGGAGCCGCGGCGCGCCGACGGTGGTCCGCTCGCCCGACCACACCGCCGCGACGAGCCGCGCCTGCAGCTCGAGGACCGGGAGCGCAGGGCCGTGCACGACGAACTGCCCGACGAGCGCGAGCCCGGGCCGCGCGGCGTCGAACGTCATCGCGTCGAGCGCCTCGGGCTGCGTGGCGAGGTAGGGCAGCTCGGACGCGAAGCCGGTCGCGAGCACGACGGCGTCGACGGTGGTCTCGGTGCCGTCGGTGAAGCGCACGACGTCGCCCTGCACGTCCGCGATGCCCGGTCGCGCATCGATGCGGCCCTCGGCGACATGCGGCAGGTAGTGCTGGCTCTGGCTCAGGCCCGCCGCGAGGAGGTCCTGCGCGGGGGTGAGGCCGCCGACCGCCGCCGGGTCGCCGGCCCAAGCCTCGAGCTGCGCGCGCAGCGCGTCCGCGAGCGCCTCGGGCGGGAGCGTCCGGCCCAGAAGCGCCGCGAATGCGGTGAAGCCGACGTGGTCGGCGGGCACGCCCGCGGTGAGCTTGGGGACGATCCACCGGGGCCGGCGCGACGAGCTCACCACGGTGATGGTCGGGTCGTGCGCGAGGTCGGAGGCGATCTCCAGACCGGAGATCGAGTTGCCGACCACGAGGACGCGCCGCCCCGCGAACCGCGCCGGCCCGCGGTAGGCGCTGGAGTGGATGATCTCGACCCCGTCGCCGAACCCGAGGTCCGCCGGGATCTGCGGCACGGTGAAGCGCCCGGACGCGGCGACGACGCCGTCGACGCGCAGCGTGTCGATGCGCCCCGTCGCGACGTCCTCGACGTCGAGGGACCAGCGCGCCCCGTCCTGGCGCGCCGACAGGACCCGCGCCCCGAAGCGGGTGCGCGCGGCGACGCCGGTGCGCGCGGCGTGGTCGCGCAGCTCGTCGCGGACCTGCTCGGCGGTCGGGAAGACGGGCCAGCCGGCAGGGGTCGGGCGGTCGGAGAAGCGCGTCAGCGCGCCGCTGGTGTTCGCCCGCATGCCGGGCCAGATGCCCGACTGCGCGGCGCCGGTGTGCCACTGGCCGCCGAGGTCGTCGGACGCCTCGAGGACTCCGACCTCGAAGCCGCGCTCGGCGAGCTCCTTGGCGGTCGCGATGCCGGCGGGACCGCCGCCGATGACGGCGATCCGTGCGTCGTTGGGGAGAGCGGTGGTGTGCATGCCGAGCACCGTCCCAGCGCCGGCCGCCCGCGTCTCCTTCGAGGTCCCTAGCGCTCCTTAGGACTTCCCTATGCGTCCCGCCAGGGCCCGGCGGTGGGCACGTCGACGAGTCGCAGCGGCCGCTGCACGCTGAGCTCCAGGCGCCCGCGGCCGACGCGCGTGAGGGCGATCGGCATGCCGCGCTCGGCGAGCCGCCGGCGCAGCACGAGCAGCCGGGCCTCGAGGTTGTCGTTGCCGGCGGGGAGCCCGAGGGACTCGTCGAGGCGGAGCTCGCGGTTGGAGAACAGCGTCCGGCCCGACGCCTCGTGCTCGCGCAGCAGCGACCGGAGGATCCGGCCGGGCACGCCCTTCACGACGTATTCGCCGTCGACGAGCACCGTGTCGTCGGACTCGTAGTAGGTGACCTCCAGCTCCGCGCCGGCGGGGGCGGGCGGCGGCGGCGCCGCGGGCGCCGGGTCCTCCGCGGGCATGCCGCGCGCCGCGAGCGCCGCGGCGAGGTGCGCCCCGACCAGGCGCAGGGCGGGCTCCCAGGGCCCGACGAACGCCGCGATGCGCTCGGACTCGGCGTAGAGCACGCCGACGAGGTCGTCGCCGACGACGAGCGGGACCGCCGCGGCACTGGCCGCCGCGGCCAGCCGCGGGAGCTGCACCTCCCGCGGATCCGGCGCCAGCTGCGTCACGGCGGAGGCCATCGTCGCCGAGCGCCGCATGTTCGAGTCGATCACGATGCGGCGCCGCACGCCGGCGGTGCCGATGAGGCCGTCGCCGAGCGCGACCTCCGCGCCCACCGCCGATGCCGGGTAGCCGGAGCTCGCGACCGCGAAGAGACCCTCGGAGGCCGCGTCGTGCGCCAGCAGGAGCGTGTGGGACAGGCCGAGCTGGTCGTCGAGTGCCTCGAGCGCGACGCGCGCGACCTCCTCGTACGAGACGCACGCCACGAGGCGGCGCACGACCCGCTCGACCGGCTCCAGGAGGTCGCGCTGGGCCGGCGCGGGCGCCGCCGCGACGCCGATGCGGATGCAGCGCTCGACGCGGTACACGTCGACGCCGCGGAGGCGGAAGATGTCGCCCATGCCGGTCTGCGACGCGACGGCGTCGAGGTTCGCCCGCAGCGACTCGAAGGTCTCGCCCTCGACCTCCGTGTGCAGGTAGCGCAGGTCGAGCTCGTGCTGCTCGCCGGACCCCGGGTCCATCACGACGACCTGCGCGCGCGGGTTCTCGTCGAGGTTGGCCCGCGTCTTGCCGAGGAACTGACGCGACGTCGCGACCCGCTCGGCGTCGACGTACGCGACGAGCGACAGGTACGTGACGTTCGGCATCCCGTCGGCCGAGCACGTCGCGATGGGCGACGGGATGACGCCGTGCAGGCTCGACCGGATCGCGCGCAGGTCGACGTCGGTCACAGCGCATGCCCCGCCATGGGGCCGGGTGTCTGGTCGTACCGCTCGGTGACGTCGAGCGCGACGAGGACGAGCTCGGTGCCGACCAACGGGCGGATGATGCTCTCGGGGACGCCGATCGCGGAGGTCTCCCGGACGAACGCCTCGATGTGCACCTCCGCGATGCGCAGCGCCTCCTCGTCGGGCGCCGCCACCGTGCGCAGCGGGCCCTTGAGCTGCACCGAGACGTACGACGTCGGGCGGCTCATCGTCACCGCGACGAGGCTGCCCGCCCCGAGGTTGGCGAGGGTCGCAGACCCCCGCGGCGCGTCGACGCAGAGCGCCAGCGACGCGCCGTCGTCCCCCAGCACCGGCCCCCAGCCCCGTGTGACCGCCGGTCGCCGCTCGGCGTCGCACGTCCCGACGATCACGGCGACGCCCTGGCCGGCGAGCTCCGCGATGTCGGGCGCCGGCGTCATCGCCGGGTGACAGCAGCCATCGCGGCGACCGACCGGTCGACGTCGTCGAACGTCGTGAGGTGACTGCAGACGGAGACGCGGATGCAGCGCCGCCCGCGCCAGGTCGTGCCGCTCGGCCAGCACGTGCCCTCCGCCTGGATCGCCGCGAGCGCGCTGTCCGTCGCCGCGTCGGACCCGAGCGCCACGAGCACCTGGTTCAGCCCGTGCGACATCACCTCGTAGCCCGCGCCCGGCAGCCGGTCGGCGAAGCGGTCGGCGCACGCGCACAGGCGGTCCACGAGCTCGGCGACGCCGTCGCGGCCGAGCGAGCGCAGGATCGCGTAGACCGCCAGCCCGCGCGCCCGGCGCGAGAACTCGGGAGTCCAGTCCATCGGCTCGCGCGGGCCGGTCGCGTCCTGGACGAGATACGCGGCGGTGAACGCCATCGCGGCGCGGTGCGCCTCGCGGTCGCGCACGAACGCGATGCCGCAGTCGTAGGGCACCTGCAGCCACTTGTGCCCGTCCGTCGCCCACGAGTCGGCGTTCTCGGTCCCCGCGATCGTGCCGCGCCGGCTGCGGCTCGCGGCCGCCCACAGGCCGAACGCCCCGTCGACGTGCACCCAGGCGCCCGCCGCCTTCCCGGCCGCGCAGACCTCGCGCATCGGGTCGCTCGCGCCGGTGTTCACGTTGCCGACCTGGGCGATGACGATCGTCGGGGTCCCTGGCTCGCCGATCGCCAGGGCCGCCTCGAGCGCGTCGGCACGCATCGCGCCGTGCGCGTCGACCTCCACGAGCTCGACCCCGTCGGTCCCGAAGCCGAGCAGTCGCAACGCGCGGTCGACGGTGACGTGGCGCTCCTCACCTGCGAGCACCCGGATCCGCGGCGCGCCGATGAGCCCCATGCGCTCGACGTCGTGGCCCGCGTCGGCGAGGACGCGGTTGCGCGCCGCGGCGAGACACGTCACGTGCGCCATCTGGCAGCCGGTGACGAGCGCGAACGACGCGGTCGGCGGGATCCCGAGCAGGTCCGCGAGCCAGTGGCCGGCGATCTCCTCGACCCGCGCGACGCTCGGCGTCGGGCCGGCGAGCCCGGCGTTCTGGTCCCACGTCGTGGCGAGCCAGTCCGCGGCGACGCCCGCCGGATGGGCGGCGCCGATGACGAAGCCGAAGAAGCGCGGCGAGCCCATCGCGGTGAGGCCGGGGGCGGCCTGGCCGGCGAGCTCCGCGAGGACCTGGGCCTCGGGCATCGGCCCGTTCTCGAGCCGGTCGGCGATCTCGAGGTCCGCCGAGGTGCGCTGCGGCCCGACAGGGCGGTGCGGCAACTCGTCGAACCAGTCCGCCGCCATGTCGGCGACGTCGTGCAGCAGCGTCCTGTGATCCACCTAGCGATCCTAGACGGCAGCGCGACGACGGCTCGCCAGGACGCGATTGGCGCGCCACGCCCACAACGGGCCGCCGTAGACGAGGCCGGTGTAGGCCTGCACGAGCGTCGCGCCGGCCTGGAGGCGCTCCCAGGCGTCCTCTCCGTCCCCGATGCCGCCGACGGACACGAGGACGAGCTGGTCGCCGACGCGCGCGCGCAGCCGGCGCAGGATCTCCAGCGACCGGGCGGCGACCGGCGCGCCCGAGATGCCGCCGGGCTCGCCGGGCGCGCGCAGCGTCGAGACGAGCGGCCCGCGATCGGTCGTCGTGTTGATCGCGATGAGGCCGTCGAGTCCGCGGCGCACCGCGAGGTCGGCGACGGCGTCGATCTCGGCGTCGGCGAGGTCCGGCGCGATCTTCACGAGCAGCGGCACGCGCAGCCCGAGCGCGCCGAGCTCCTCCTGCACGCCCTCCACGAGCGCGTCGAGCGCGTCGGCCGCCTGCAGCGACCGCAGCCCCGGGGTGTTCGGCGAGCTCACGTTGAGCGCGAGGTAGTCCGCGTGGGCCGCGAGACGGCGGACGCTCGCGCGATAGTCGGCCGCCGCGTCCTCGACCGGCGCCGCCTTCGACTTGCCCACGTTGACGCCGACGATCGTGCTCCGCGGGCCGGTCAGCCGCACGGCGACCGCATCAGCGCCGCCGTTGGGGAAGCCCATCCAGTTCAGGAGCGCACGGGCCTGCGCGAAGCGCTCGATGCGCGGCCGCGGGTTGCCCGGCTGGGCCTGCGCGGTGATCGTCCCGATCTCCACGAACCCGAAGCCGATCGCCCCGAGCCCCTCGAACCACGTCGCGTCCTTGTCGACGCCCGCGGCGACGCCCAGCGGGCTGGGGAACACCCTCCCGAGCGCCTCGACGCGCAATGCCGGGTCGCGCGGGCCGAGCAGCCGGCGCAGGGGCCGGGCGGGCAGTGCCCCGAGCAGCCCGGCGGCCATGCCGTGGGCGCGCTCGGGATCGAGCCTGGTGAGGACGAGCCGGAAGAGCAGGCGGTAGATCACACGCGGGCGAGGCCCGCGCCCTCCACGACGCGCGGCACGGCCTCGACCTCCCAGCCGGGGGCCATGAGGTGCACGCCGGCGATGCCCGGCAGCTCGCGCACGCCGTTGATGACGTCGATCGCCACCTCCACGCCCGCGGCCTTCGCCTCGTCGCCCTGCAGGCCCTCGAGGCGCGCGAACGTCGCGTCGTCGACCTCGACCCCTGGGATCTTCTCGTGCATGAACTGCAGCATCCGCGTGGAGCGCGGAGGGGTCACGCCGACGAGCAACGGCGCGCGCTCGTGGATGCCGGCCGCGACCATCGGCTCCCACCACGCGGCGAAGCGCGCGACGTCGTAGACGATGTTCGACTGGAAGAGGCCGACGCCCGCCTGCAGCTTGGACTCGAGCTTCTCGACCTTGTCGACGAGCGGGTTCGCGGCTCCTGCGACGAGGAAGGCCGTCGGCTGCGAGAGCGCCTCGCCCGCCGCCAGCGTCCCGGCGTTCATGTTCGCGATCAGCTTCGCGAGCCCGTTGGAGTCGAGGTCGCCGACCTGGGTCGCGAGCTCCTCGTACTTGCCGACCTTCATCGGGTCGCCGGTGAGGCCGAGCACGGTCCGCACGCCGAACGCCCACGCCGCGAGCAGGTCGGACTGCAGGCTCATGAGGTTCCGGTCGCGGCCTGTGATCTGCATGATCGGCTCGAGACCCTCCTCGAGCATCCAGGCCGAGCAGGCCAGGGGCGACAGCTTGACCGTCGCCGCCTGGTTGTCCGTCACATTGGCGGCATCGACGACGGGTGCGAGCGCCCGCGCGGCGCTGCGTACGAGCTCTGCATCCGGGTCAACCGGTGGGCCGAGCTCGGCGGTGACTGTGAAGCGGCCGGAGGCCAGGACGTCGGCGAGCATGGAGTCGCAGCCTACGCATCAGGCTCGGGGTGCGCCCCGGCGAGGCTGCACGAGAGGGATCGGCCAGGCGACGCTCGGCGTCGTGCAGCCTCGTCTCGAGGATCTCGTGCGTGAGGATGGTCTGCATGAGATCATCCTGCGGCTGAGACCCCGTATGGGCATCGGGCATTCGCACCCGGTTGCCGACCGGGACCCCTTACGCGCGCGGCAGCCCGTCCACCCGGTCGATCCACGCGCGCAGGCGCGGGTGATCGTCGCCGAGGGGCTGGTGCTCGGCGAGGACCCGGTGGAACGTCTCGGTGTCGCCGGGGTCGCGGAGGACCGCGTACTTCAGGAACGGGAAGGCGCAGACGTCGGCGGCGCTGTACCCGTGGCCGGACAGGAAGTCGCCGTCGGTGAGCAGGTGCTCGAAGACGTCCATGCGCGCGCGCATCAGGTCCGCGTGCTCCGCGATGCGCTCCGCGTCGGGCTCGGGCCGGTCGAGCTCATCGGCGATCGCGTTGGGGGAGACCTTCCAGACCTCGTTGAACCACGTGATGAAGACGTCGACGCGCGCCCGCGAGATGCGCTCCGACGGGTACAGCGGCGGCTCGGGAAAGATCTGCTCGAGTCGCTCGACGATGGCCATCGAGTCGGCGACGACCTCGCCGTCGAACTCGGCGACCGGGACGAGGTCCTGCCCGCTGAGCTCGCGGATCGCCGAGCGGTCGCCGGCGTCGTGGTCGATCCACGTGACGGGCACGGCCTTGTGCCCCGCGGCGAGCGCGACGCGCTCGACGTTCGTGGAGAAGGGGATGCGGTGGACGCGCAGCACGGGCGTCACAGGCTCGCAGAGCGCGCCCATCGCAGGAAGGGCTCCTGCACGAGAGCGGCCAGCTGCTCGTACCCGCCGGCGGCCGGGTGGGCTCCGTCGCCCGCACGCGCCTCCGCGAGCCACGGCCCCTCGCGGCGGAGGTCGTCGACGACCGGCACGTACGGCACGCGGCGCGAGGCGCACGCCTCGGCGAAGCGCTCCGAGAGGCCGGCGATCCGCGCGGTGTGGCCCGGGTCGTCGACCGGCGGCGGGCCGACCACGAGCGCGGACAGCCCCAGTCCCGCCGCGTGGCCGAGGGCCGCGTCGAGTGCGCGCACGCCGTCATCGGGCGGGACCCGCTCCCGGCCGACCTCCACGGTGGCGTCGTTGGCGCCGAAGGAGAAGACGACGCGGCAGTCCGCGCCGGGCGCGATCCGCGGCCGCGCCTCGACAGCCCACCTGGCGACGACGGCCACCGACGGCTCGCGCCGCACGCCGAGGTTGTAGGCCGTCAGCGGTATGCCTGCGGCCCACGACGCCACGGCCACGCGTCCGACCCAGCCGAGCCCGTCCGGATCACCCACGCCGGCGACGAAGGAGTCGCCGAAGAACAGGACGCGGAGATCGGGCAGGGGTCAGCGGTCGGGGCGGTCGGGGTAGACGTCGTCGATCGTCGCGAGCGGCTCGTAGGGCGCGCCGGCCGCCGCAGCGATGCGCTCGCCGCCGCCGGCCAGCCGGTCGAGCACGCTCACCACGCCCACGATCTGCAGGCCCTCCTCGCGCAGGGCCTCGATCGCCTGCAGGGTCGAGCCGCCCGTCGTGACGACGTCCTCCACGACGAGGCAGCGGTCGCCGGGCTCCAGCAGCGGGCCCTCGACGCGGCGCTGCAGACCGTGCGCCTTCGCGTCCTTGCGGACGAAGAACGCCTTCACGTCCGCGCCCGCCGCGAGCGCGGAGCAGGCGACGGGATCGGCGCCCATCGTGAGGCCGCCGACTGCGGTCGCGCCCCACGCCGCTGCGCGCTCGGCCACGAGCTCGCCCATCGACGCGAAGCCCACCGGGAGCAGGATCGCCCGCTTGGCGTCGACGTAGTACTGCGCCGTCTGCCCGCTCGTGAGGACCACCTCGCCGATCACGAGCGCATGCGCCCGCAGCTCCGCGACGAGTCGGTCCTTGGCGGTCACCTGTAGGTGTCGACGATCGTCCCCATCCGGATCCAGTTGAAGATGGGGTAGGCGTCGGGGATCGGCACCCGCATGCAGCCGTGGCTCGCGTTGTACGTCGGAACGCTCGCGTAGCCGTGGATCGCGTAGCCGCGGATGAAGTAGGAGGAGGCGACCATGCCCTTGGCGTTCGTGCCCGGGTCCTTGCGGTAGACGCGGTAGGTCCCGAGGATCGTCGGCGTCCCGCCCGTGCCGGAGGACATCGGGTAGAGGCGCTCGACCTTGCCGCCGGAGCCGATCAGCGCGAGCACCTGGTGGCCGATGTCGCCCTCGACGTGGCGGCCGTGCCGCGGGTACCTGACCTTGAACCGCCCCTTGCCCGAGATGAGCGCGCGGAAGAAGGCCGGATCGGCGGAGGACGTGCGCGCCATGCCGGCGAGCTTGCGGAACGCGAGGACCGCGCGCTGCGTGCGCCCGTCGTTGACGCCGTACTGGCCGATCACGTAGCCGAGCGCCTTGAGTCGATCCTGCATGGAGCGCACGGAACGGCCGCGGGTGCCGGATGCGACGTTGCTCGGCACCACCTTGATCGTCGCCGCGGGCGCTACGACCGCGCCGGACGCGGCGCGGACCTCGATCTGACCCGGGCCCTTCGGCGCGTAGCCGGTGAGCACCTGGCCCGCGGTCTTGCCCTGCCGGACGGTCAGCGTCTTGGAGACGATCGTGCGCCCGCGCCGGTGCATCGTCACGAGGACCTGCTGGCCCGGCGCGAACGGCTTGACGATCACGCGCACGCGGAAGCGGGTGCCGGAGAGGATGGTCGCCCGCTTGCCGCCGACCTTCTCGGTGACGATGTGCAGGCTGGGCGCGACGGGCGCAGGGTCCTGCGCCTGCGCCGCGGCCGGGGCTCCCACGAGGCCTGCGACGGCGACGAGGGCGAGTGGGAGGACACGGCGTCTGGGCATGGAGGCGGCGCATCGTATGACACGACGCGCGCAGGCACGCCGCTGGGCGTCAAGTTGCGAGGACGCGCCCGGCGCTGCGGTTTCCCAGCGCCTGGCCGATTGCCCCGACGATGAGCAGCGACACGCACGTCCCGCCGATGGCGAGCAGCGGGATCTGCCACGTCCAGTCCTGCGTCACGCCGAACGCGATCGCGTTGTTCACGGCATGCAGCGCGACGCATGGATAGAGCGATCTCGTCCAGGCGTAGATGAGGCACAGGCCGAAGCCGAGCACCGCGAGCGGGACGAGCAGCCCGGCGGGCGACGACCCGGCGTGGATCGATCCGAACACCGCGCCGGTGATGATCGCGGCCGGCAGCATGCCGATCGACACGCGCAGCGAGGTGAACAGCAGCCCACGGAAGAGGAACTCCTCGCAGACGGGCGCCATCACGCAGACGAGGACGAGCACGGCGACGAGCGCGGCGGTGGAGTGGTTGGCGCCCAGCTCGTCGGGGAGGTCGCTCTCCTCCTTGATGTTCAGGACCTGCGACCAGATCCCGGCGAAGACGTAGAAGGCGACGTAGACGCCCGCGACGATGCCCGCCGCCCGCCACAGCGGCGTGGGGACCAGGCCGAAGTCCCGCGCCGTCGGGGGGCGGGCCATGCGGGCCACGAAGATCGCCGCGATGACGAAGCCGACGTCCTGCAGGAAGGTGAGCGCGATGAGGACGCCGGACGGCAGGTCGCCCGCGTCGCCGCCCGCGATCGCGACGATGATCCCCGCGACGACGCCGAGCACGAGCGGGATCGCCAGGCCGACGATCACGCCGACGACGCCCATCCACCAGCGCCACGGCGGGAGCCCGGTGCGGCGCGCCCGCTCGGGGGCACCCTCCGGGCGCTCCGGGTGTTCGGGCGGCGGACCCGGATGGACGTAGGAGGGTGGCGGCAGGCTCATCTTTCAGGCCCAAGGGTACGGGGCTGCCGACCGTACGCCGGTCAGATCGCTCACGACGGGCACGCCCTCCGGGACGGCGTCGGCCGCGCCGTCGCGGTCGACGAGCACCGGGCGCATCCCGATCGCGAGGGCCCCCGCGACGTCGTGCTCGATCGAGTCGCCCACGTGCACGGCCTCGGCCGGCCGGGCGCCGGCGAGCTCCAGCGCGGCGCGGAACATCGCGCCGCCCGGCTTCGCCTCGCCGATCTCGGCCGACGTCAGCACCGCGTCGACGAGCTCGCGCAGCCCGGTGCGCTCCATGACCTCGTGCAGCGAGACGTCCCAGTTGCTCACGACGACGAGAACAGCCCCCGCGGCGCGAAGGTCGCGCAGGACGCCGGGGACCTCTCCGAACGGGCGGAAGCGCAGCGCGGCCAGGAGCGCGTCGAGCAGCGCGTCGGCCTCGAGCGCGGAGGCCGGCTCCGGGAGCGCGGCGCGCAGGACTTCGGTGCAGTCCGCGCGCAGCCGCGCGAGGCCGTCGAGGTCCGACGCGATGTCGTGGTGCTCGCGGTAGTGGGCCATCTCCGCGCGCAGCGCCGTGCGCGCGGCCGCGACCGCAACGGGTGCGCCGCGGACGGCCAGCTCGTCCGCAAGCCGCCGGTACGGGTCCTCGAGCTCCACGAGGGTGCCGAGCGCGTCGAGGGTCACGAGCGCCGTCATGCCACCCAGTGCCACGTCGCGAAGATCGCCGAGTACACCGCGAGCCCGATCGTGCCGAGCGTCAGGAGCACCGGTCCGCGCCACCGCCGCTCCGACGCCCAGGCGGCGACGGCGATGGCGAGCGGGAACAGCACGAGCAGGAAGCGTGGCAGCGACATGAGCGGCTGGGGCACGACCGGATAGGAGAGCGGCAGTGCCAGGGCGGCGACGACGTAGGCGATGTACGCGAGCGGCAGCCGTCGCAGGCCGATGGCGAGCGCCCAGAGGCCGGCCACGAGCCAGGCGAACAGCTCGATGTTGTGGCGCGCGACGACGAACGGGTCCCCGCCCGCCTGCGCGAAGAACACCGGCTCGCGCGAGCCCGACAGGAGCTGGCGCGCGCCCTCCCACGCGGCCACGAAGCCGTCCCACGCGCCCAGGAACGGCCCCGCGAACTCCCGGAACCAGACGTCCTGCGCCGCGAACGGCGCCTGCGGGTCGCCGCCCGTCGCCCACAGGTACAGGCAGTACACGCCGACGCCCGCGGGGACGAGCGCCAGCCACAGGAGGTCGCGCGCGCGCCGCGGTCCCGGCGCGTCCCACCAGAGGAGCACGAGCGGCACGAGCAGCACGACGCCCGCGCTGCGCGTCGCCGCCGACAGGCCGCCGAGCACGCCCGCCCACGCCCAGCGGTCCGTCCGCGCGGCGTACACCGTACCCACCGAGAGCATGAGGAACAGCGACTCGCTGTAGACCGCCGAGAGGAAGAAGGACATCGGCATGAAGGCCGTCGCGAGCACGGCGCCGCGCGCGACCCCCGGGCCGTAGTCCAGGGCCACGAGCCGGTGCAGCAGCGTGAGCGCCACCGCGGCGCACGCCGTCGAGATCGCGATGCCGGCGAGCACCGTCTCCCCGCCGGTGACGGTCCCGCCGACGGCCAGGAGCAGCGGATAGAGGGGGAAGAACGCCTCGCGCGCGCCGCCGCCGTACCCGTCCTGCGCGATCGCGACGAACCACGTCGTGTCCCAGCGCGCGAACGGTCCGAGGAGCGCGTCACCCAGGCCGCCGTAGGGGGTCGTGATGCCCGCGGGGTCGAAGCCCGTGTGGCGCGGGTCGAGGCCGAGCAGCCCGGCGGCCAGGGCACCGGCGACGAGCACGACGACGCGCGACGCCAGCAGCGCCCGCCACGCGACCGCCCAGGAGTCACCCCAGGCCGTGTTGCCGTCCGGGCGCACGCCGACCATGGTGGCCGATCCGCCCGATGACCCTGCTCGCCGAGTCCTTCTTCCAGGCCCACGAGGACGCCGTCACGGCGCTGCTGGCGCTCGTCATCTCGGCGGTGCTGATCTTCCTCGTCGACCGCGTCATCAAGCGCCAGGGGCGCCAGATGCGCTCCCGGCTCGGGATCGAGCTCGACCCGGTCACCGACACGCGGCTGCGCTTCATCCGGCGCGTCGTCGAGGCGTCGATCGCCGTCGTCGGCGTCGCGGTCGCCATCTCCCAGTTCGCCGCGCTGGACCGCCTCGCCACGAGCATCCTCGCGTCCAGCGCGCTCGCCGCCGCGGTCATCGGGTTCGCGGCGCGGCAGACGCTCGCCAACGCCGTCGCCGGGGTCCTGCTCTTCATCACGCAGCCGGTCCGGATCGGGGACCTCGTGACCGTCGAGGACGTCACGGGCACCGTCGAGGACGTGCGGCTCACGTACACGTGGCTGCGCGCGGCCGACGACACCCGTCTCATCGTGCCGAACGAGCGCCTCGCGGCGGTCATCATCCGCAACGACTCGATCATCTCGCCGCGCGTCGTCGCCGAGGTGTCGCTCTGGCTGCCGGCGTACGTCGACGCCGACCGGGCGTGCGA
>Ga0070665_100001875_pt1 | contig 23884 bp, 27 predicted proteins | sample KBSS13metaG_FD_65862 | JGI IMG/M metagenome (GOLD analysis project Ga0070665, IMG submission 65862) | Switchgrass rhizosphere microbial communities from Kellogg Biological Station, Michigan, USA - KBS S1-3 metaG | ecosystem: Host-associated > Plants > Roots > Rhizosphere > Soil ... | reverse complement strand
TCCGCGCCGATCGAGCCACCCGCGCCGGTGACGAGCACGATCTCGTTCGTCAGGTAGGAGCCGACGCGGTCGAGCTCCATGCGGACCGGCTCGCGGCCGAGAACGTCCTCGACCTGCACGTCGCGGACCTCGGACGTAGCGACCCTCGTTCTGCAGCAGCTCGAAGACGGTCGGCAACGTGCGGACGGGGATCCCGCGGTCGCGGCAGGCGCGGACGACGCGGGCGCGGACGGTGCCCGACGCCGACGGGATGGCCATGGTGACCTCGTCGGGCTCGGCCTCGTCGAGGATCCGCGGCAGCGCGTCGGTCGCGCCGAGCACCTGCACGCCGTCGATCCGCAGCCGGTCCTTGAGCGGGTCGTCGTCCACGAAGCCGACCGGGCGCAGCCCGAGGCCCGGGTTGCGCTGGATCTCGCGCAGGACGAGGCGCCCGCCGTTGCCGGCACCGACGATGAGGATGCCGCGGGCGTCCTTGCGCGCACGGAAGCCGCGCAGCGTGCGCTCGTGCATCGCGCGGAAGATGAAGCGCACCCCGCCGAGCAGGACGAGCGTGATGAGGAAGAACCCGACGATGACGCCCGCCGGAGCCGTCACGCCGACATCGCCGACGCCCGACGTCTGCGACACGGGCTTGACGAGCGCGATGTAGCCGCCGAGCAGCAGCGTGGCGACGAGGACGCCCTCGCCGATCTTCACGAAGTCGCGCTGGCCCACGTAGCGCCACTGACGCTGGTAGAAGCCGAAGAGGGTGAAGACGACCAGGCTCATCGCGACGAGCGGCCCGACCGTCGCCTCCAAGAGCTCCTGGTAGCGCTCGGGGACCCCGCCTGCGAGATCGCCGAAGCGCAGCCGGTAGGCGAGGAAGTAGGCAAGGGCGACCAGCACCCCGTCGACCACGAGCTGCGGGAGCGAGTGGCGGTGCAACGGGAAGGCCGCGGACTTCAGCCGCCGGCGCATCCGCGGGATTGTAGGAGCAAGCGCGGATCCGCCGGTTTCTCAGCCCCCGGCTGCCGACACGGCGGCGACCACCTCGCCCACCTGCGCCTCGGTGAGCGCCGGCCCCATCGGCAGCGCGAGATGGGTCCGCGCGGCCTCCTCGGTCCCGGGCAGGACCGCGTCGCGCCCGAGGTCGGCGAGCGCCGGCTGGCGGTGCGCGGGCACGGAGTAGTACGACCGCGCACCGATGTCCGCCGCGCGCAGCGCGGAGGCCAGCTCCTCGGGACGCTCGTGGCGCACGACGTAGAGGTTCCAGGCCGGGTCGGCACCGTCGGCCGGGACCGGCAGGCGCACGTGGTCGCCGAGCCCGGCGGCGGCGTACGCGCGCCCTGCGGCGCGGCGACCCTCGCACCACGCGTGCACGTGCGGCAGCTGCACGCGCAGGGCGGCGGCCTGCAGCTCGTCGAGGCGGCTGTTGTAGCCGACGTCCGTGAAGGTCTCCTTGTCCGGCGAGCCGTGGAAGCGCAGCGTGCGCACCCGCTCGGCCAGCGCGGCGTCGGCGGTCGCGATCGCCCCGCCGTCGCCCAGCCCGCCGAGGTTCTTCGACGGGTAGAAGGAGAACGTCGCGATCGTGCCCAGCCCGCCCGTCAGCTCGCCGCGCAGCCGCGATCCGGTCGCCTGCGCGGCGTCCTCCAGCACGGGGACGCCGAGCGCCTCGACCTCCGCGACGGGCGCGACGTTGCCGAACAGGTGCACGAGGATCACGGCCTTCGTGCGGGGCGTGAGGACGGCCCTGACGGCGTCGGGCGTCGCGACGAACGTCGCGGGGTCGACGTCGCAGAAGACGGGGGTCGCGCCGGTCGGCGGGATCGCCTCCGCGCTCGCGTAGAACGTGAACGACGGCACGACGACCTCGTCACCCGGTCCGACGCCCATCGCCCGCAGCGCGATGGTGATCGCCTCCGTGCCGTTCGCGACGCCGACGACGTGCTCGGTGCCGAGCCACGCGGCGAACTCGCGCTCGAACGCCTCGACCTCCGGCCCGAGGATGTAGCGGCCGTCGTCGAGCACCCGTTCGAGGGCGGCGGCGAGCTCGTCGCGCAGGGGCGCGCGGGGGGTCTGGGGGTCGAACAAGCGGACGGCCACGGCGCCCCGGCACGGTACCCTGCGCCGTCCCTGTGACCGTCCTCGCCTCACTGACGGATCCGCTCGTCAACTTCGCCGTGAACGTCATCGACGCGCTCGGTCTGCCGGGCGTGTTCGTCCTCATGCTGCTGGAGAGCGCCTGCATCCCGATCCCCAGCGAGGCGACGATGCTGTTCGCCGGGTTCAACGTCAGCCGCGGCGAGTACTCGCTCATCGCGCTCACCGTCGTCGGCACGCTCGGGAACCTCTGCGGATCCTGGATCGCCTACGCGGTCGGGTACTACGGCCGCATCGACATCCTCGAGAAGCACGGTCGCAAGCTGCACATCAAGCCGAGCCACCTGGCGACGGCCGACCGCTGGTTCGAGCGCCACGGCGAGGCGACGGTCTTCTTCGCGCGGATGCTCCCGATCGTGCGGACCTTCGTGTCGCTGCCGGCGGGCGTCGCCCGGATGCCGTTCTGGCGCTTCACGCTCTTCACCGTCCTGGGCTGCCTGCCGTGGGTGTTCGCGCTCGGGTTCATCGGCAAGCAGGTCGGCGACAACTGGCAGGACTGGAAGGACCACCTGCACTACGTCGACTACGCCGTGGCCCTCGCGATCGTGGCGTTCGTCGTCTACCTCGTCGTGAAGCGCCGCAGGGCGCGCGCCGTCGAGCCCGTGGCCTGACGCCGTGCGGACGGCCCGCGCCGTGCTGTTGGGCGCCCTGCACGGACCGGCGGAGCTCGTGCCGGTGTCGTCGTCGGCGCACGTCGCGCTCGTCCCGTGGCTGCTCGGGTGGCAGCGCGACCTGGATCCCGCGCGCCGCAAGGAGCTCGAGGTGCTGCTGCACGCCGGCACCGGGATCGCATTGGGCTGGGTGCTGCGGCGCGAGGCGCTCGGCGCGCTGCGGCGGCTCGACGGCCGCCGGGTCGTGCTGCACCTCCTGGCACTCGGCATACCGTCGGCCGTCGGGCTCGCGCTCGAGGAGCAGATCGAGGAGCGGCTGGGGACGCCCGAGGCGGCCGCCGCCGGGCTCGCCGCGGGGGCACTGCTGCTGCTCGCGGCGGACGCCCTGCCCGAGGGGTCGCGGACCGCCGTCGGCGCCGGGCCGGTCGACGGGCTCCTGCTCGGCATCGCGCAGGCGGCGGCGCTGGCGCCGGGGGTGTCGCGACGGGGCGCGACGCTCGCGGTCGCGCGGATGCGGGGATACTCGCGCGGCGAGGCCGGGTCGCTGTCGTGGGAGGTCGCGCTGCCCGTGCTCGCGGCGGCCACCGCGCTGAAGGGGCGACGGGTGCTTGCGCACCCGCCCGCCCGCGAGGCCCGCGGGGCGCTTGCGGCCGGCGCCGTCGCCTCGGGCGCGTCGACGCTGCTCGCCGCGCCGCTGCTGCGCGCGGTGGAGCGGGGGCCGTGGTGGCCGTTCGCGGCGGAGCGGCTCGGGTTGGCGGCGGTCACGGTGGCCCGCTCGCGCCGCATCGCGTGCGAGGATCGGTCGCGATGAGCGACGCCTACGCCGCCGCCGGGGTCGACCTCGGTCAGTCCGACGCCGCCGTCGCGGCGATCGTCGCGCGGCTCGGGCGGATCGAGCTCGGCCGGCCGTCGCGGTCGGTGCTGCGCGGCGGGCACTACGCGAGCGTCCTGCGGATCACCGACGAGCTCGGCGTGGCGCTCACGACCGACGGCGTCGGCTCCAAGCTCGTCGTCGCCGAGCAGGCCGATCGCCTCGAGACGGTCGGCATCGACTGCGTGGCGATGAACGTCAACGACCTCATCTGCGTCGGCGCCGAGCCGATCGCGATGCTCGACTACCTGGCCGTCGAGGAGTCCGATCCCGAGCGGCTCGGGCGCATCGCCGAGGGGCTGCGCGTCGGCGCGCAGGCGGCGGGCATCGAGATCCCCGGCGGCGAGCTCGCGGTGCTGCCCGAGCTCATCCGCGGCCATCCCTCCCCGCGCGGATTCGACCTGTGCGGCGCCGCGTTCGGCACCGTGGCGCTCGACGCGATGGTGACCGGCGAGGAGATCGCGGTGGGCGACGCGCTCGTCGGCGTGCCCTCGACGGGCCTGCACTCCAACGGCTACACGCTCGCGCGCCGGGCGTTGCTGTCCGACGGCGGCCTGGGCCTCGACGACCGGCCCCCCGAGCTGGGCGGCGCGTCCGTGGCCGACGCCCTGCTGGAGCCGACGGCCATCTACGTGCGCGCGGTGCTCGACCTGCTCGCCTCCGACGTCCCGGTGCACGGCCTCGCGCACATCACCGGCGGCGGCCTCGACAACCTCAGGCGCCTGCACGACGGCGTCGCCTACCGGCTCGAGGAGGCGCTCCCGATCCTGCCGATCTTCGGACTCGTCCAGCGGCTGGGGAACGTGCCCGACGAGGAGATGTGGCGGGTGTTCAACATGGGCTGCGGGTTCATCGCGGTCGTGCCCGCGGGCTCGGCCGACGAGGCCGCAGCCGTGCTGGGCGCGCACCACGCGGGGGCGCGGCGGATCGGGTCGGTCGTCGCGGCGGGCTAGCTCATCCGCACGAACCCCGTCGCCCCATCGCCGTCGGCGCTGTGGACGCGGCGGGTGACCATGTTCGAGGAGTTGCCCTCGATGGTCTGGATGCGGCCGTCGGGCAGCACGGACTCGACCATGCCGATGTGGCGGCCGTCCCAGACGACGAGGTCGCCCGGGTTCGGCTTCGCCGTCGGCTGCATCGCGCGGCCGGTGCGCTGCGCCCAGTCCCACGTCGCAGCGACCGCGCCGAAGCCCTGGCCCTGCTCGCCGAGCGGCGCGCCGGCCTGCTTCGCCGCCCAGGACACGAAGTAGTTGCACCACGGGCCGACGCCGCTGCCCGCCGTGGCGGAGCGGTACTCGGCGATGCGGGGCGAGTCGTTGGAGCCCGGCGGCTGCTCGGTCTGGCCGACCTCCGCCTGGGCGATCGCGACCATCTGCGCGCCGACGCCCGTGCCGCCCGCTGCGACCGGGGCGGCCGTCGGCGTCGCGCCCGCGGCGGTCGCCTGGCCGAGCACGCCGGCGAAGCTGGCGGCGGATGCCGTCGGCGACGTGGCGGCCGCCGCCGTCGAGGAGGTGGTGGTCGCGGCGGGAGCGGCGACCCTCGGCTGGATCATTGCCTGGATCTCCGCCATGCGGGCCAGGGCGACGTCGAGACTCACATCCCGTGTAGTCGGACGCGCGCGCCAGATCTGGAACAGCAGAAGGGCGGCCCCGAAGGGCCGCCCCGTTCACTGCTGATGCTGCGTCGGCCTGCTGACTACCGGATGAGCGAGAGGATGCTCTGCGGCGCCTGGTTGGCCTGAGCCAGCATGGAGGTGCCGGCCTGCTGCAGGATCTGGTTCTTCGTGAGCGTCACCATCTCGGCCGCCATGTCCACGTCGCGGACGCGGGACTCGGCTGCCGTGAGGTTCTCCTGGTAGACCTGCGTGCTCGCCATCGAGTGCTCGAGGCGGTTCTGGACCGCACCGAACGTCGCGCGAGCCGAGGACACCGAAGAGATCGCCGCGTCGATCGCGCTGATCGCCGTGGAGTTCGACAGGCTCGTGAAGTCACCCAGGGTGCTGCCCAGCGAGATCGTGCTGACCGCGATGGTCTCGCCGTCGTTCACGCCGACCTGGAAGGTCACCGCGCCCGACGTCGCAAGCAGCGTGATGCCGTTGAACTTCGCGGAGCCGCCGATGCGCTCGATCTCAGACGCGAGCTGGTTGACCTCGGTCTGGATCGCGGCCTGATCGTCAGTGCTGAGCGTGCCGTTCTTGTACTGCACGGCCAGCTCACGGACACGCTGCAGCATGCTGTGGACCTCATCGAGGTTCCCTTCAGCCGTCTGCACCATCGAGACGCCGTCCTGGATGTTGCGGTTCGCCTGGGCGAGACCATTGATCTGCGAGCGCATGCGCTCGGAGATGGCCAGACCAGCCGCGTCGTCGGCCGCACGGTTGATGCGGTAGCCCGACGACAGACGCTCCATCGACTTGGCGATCTTGTCCGACGTGGCGTTCAGGTTGCGATGCGCGCCGAGAGCCTCGACGTTGTTCTGGATACGAAGGGACATTCGTCTTCTCCTTGAATGACGTGTGGGTTGGTCCCCGGCTCCATCCTTGGAGCCGTACTGCGCTTACAAGCGTGGTATTCGGATCGCCCCCGGGCGGGTTGAGCCGGCTGGACGTCCGTACGAGAACGACGACGGGCGGCCCACTTGGGACCGCCCGACGCCTAGGGGGTTGCTGCTGTTGCGCTGCGGGGCTGCTAGCGGATCAGCGAGAGGATGCTCTGCGGGGCCTGGTTGGCCTGAGCGAGCATCGACGTGCCGGCCTGCTGCAGGATCTGGTTCTTGGTGAGCGTGACCATCTCGGCAGCCATGTCCACGTCGCGGACGCGGCTCTCGGCGGCGGTCAGGTTCTCCTGGTAGACCTGCGTGCTCGCCATCGAGTGCTCGAGGCGGTTCTGGACCGCACCGAACGTCGCGCGGGCCGAGGAGACGGACGAGATCGCCGTGTCGATCGCGCTCAGCGCGGCCGAGTCCGACAGATCGGTGAACGCGCCGACGGTGCTGCCCAGGGAGATCGTGCTGACGGTGATCGAGTCGCCGTCGTTCGTGCCGACCTGGAAGGTCACCGAGCCGCTGCTGGACAGGAGGCTGATGCCGTTGAACTTGGCGGAGCCGCCGATGCGCTCGATCTCGGACGCGAGCTGGTTGACCTCGGTCTGGATCGCGGCCTGGTCGTCGCTGCTGAGCGTGCCGTTCTTGTACTGCACGGCGAGCTCACGGACGCGCTGGAGCATGGAGTGGACCTCGTCGAGGTTCCCTTCCGCCGTCTGCACCATCGAGACGCCGTCCTGGATGTTGCGGTTCGCCTGGGCGAGACCGTTGATCTGCGAACGCATGCGCTCGGAGATCGAGAGGCCGGCGGCGTCGTCGGCCGCGCGATTGATGCGGTAGCCGCTGGAGAGACGCTCCATCGACTTGGCGATCTTGTCGGAGGTCGCGTTCAGGCTGCGGTGAGCCGTGAGAGCCTCGACGTTGTTCTGGATGCGAAGGGACATTCGTCTTCTCCTTGAATGACGATGGTGTGTAGGAGTCCCCGGCCCCATCCTTGGGACCGTCACTGCTGCGCTGCATCCTGTGATTCGGCTCCGGCCCCGTGAGGGTTGAGCGGAGTGGACGCGTGATCTAGGGGTGCCGGCTCACCGGGCGGCCCCGGCGACGTCCCCGCCGTGCTTGCGCTCGAAGGCGACGCGGTCGCGGGCGACCTGCTCCGCGATCCACGCGCGCAGCGTCCCGTCGTCGCTGGCGACCGTCTCCGACAGCCCGTGGCGGATGCGCGACGCCGGCACGTGCTCCGGCGGCCGGCCTGCATGGCGCAGGCGCTCGAGCAGGTCGGTGTCCTGGTACCAGACGACGAGCTCGGGATCGAAGAACTCGCCGGGGGCGACCGCGAAGCGCTCGAGCGTGTCGCGGGAGATCGCGAAGCACCACGCGGCGAAGTCCAGCCGCACGGCGCCGTCGATCGTCTGCGGGAAGACCGCGGCCGCGGGCGCCGTCGGACGCGTGAGCGCGTCGCGCAGCGGCGGCCACCAGCCGTCGAGCGTCTCGACGTCGTCGTTCAGGACCACGCAGAAGGCTCCGCGCGCGGCGCGCAGCCCGCTGTTGACCGGCGCCGTGAAGCCCTGCGGCGGCGCGCCGTTGTCGACGACGACGATCTCGTGCGCGACGTCCGTCGTGTTGTGCAGCGCCGCGACGCACCGGCGCAGGCGCTCGGAGGTCGCGTCGAGCGTGGGGATGACGATCGACAGCTCGACCTCCTCACCCGGCGCGCGGCGCAGGCCGCCCGCGCGCCTCCCGGGCGGTCGCGCGACGCTCGCCGGGACCGCCTCGACCCGGCCACGGCGCGCGAGGCCCGCGACGGCCGCCGCGACCTCCAGACCGGCGGGTGCGCGCGGGCCGCCGGCGTCGGCGGCGAGGTCCGCCGTGCGGGCCGCCAGGACGTGCGCCGCGACCGGCGGCTCGGGCGCGGCGGGATCGGCCACCGCGGTGGCGCCCGCGACGCCCGGGTCGTCCAGCGCGCGCACGAGCGGGCCGAGCGCGCCGGGCGCCAGCTCGGGAGCGCCGCGCAGGAGGACCGCGACCGGCGAGGCGATCCGCGCGAGCGCCGCGGTCACCGCGGCCGCGAAGCCCGAGCGGTGAGGCAGGCGCACGATCTCGACGTCGCCCTCCACGCGTGCGAGCAGCGATTCCAGCCCGACGGAGGCGTCGTCGACGATGACGACCTCGTGATCGGGCTCCGGTGCGAGCTCGGCGAGCGAGGACAGGCACCGCAGGGCCTGCTCCGGCGCGCCGTCGAGGACCACGACGAGCGTCGCGTCAGCCACTGCGATCACCTTCCAGGTCGAGCTGCATGGGGACGTGCGGGCCGAGGAGCGGGTCGACGTAGCGCTCGCCCGCCGCGACGAAGCCCGCGCGGCCGTAGAAGACGAGCGCGCCGACGCGCGCGTTGCACCACACGAGGCTCGCGCCGCGCTCGCGCGCGTGACGCATCGCCGCGGCGAGGACGAGGGCGCCCACGCCCCTCCCCCGCAGCTCGTCGGCGGTCGCCATCCCCCGCAGGCGCCAGGCGCCGGGACGGTCCGGCGCCCAGGGGCAGTCCTGCGGAGAGATCGTCGCGATCCCGACGATCGTGCCGTCCGCGTCGCGCGCGCCGAGGTGCGCGGCGCGCGGGTCGTCGTCCCCGCCGAGGACCACGGCGTCGCCCTCCTGGTGCGGGCGCAGGACTCGCTTGCGCAGCGGCCAGGTGTCGGGCGCGGCGATCGGCCCCACGTCGATCGTGGACGGGGCGGAGCTCACGCGGGCCCGGCGTCGTCGGCCTGCCGTGCCGCCTCGCGCTCGGCCTGGCGGCGCTCCTCCGCGCGCCTGCGCATGACCTCGAGCTCTGCCTTGGCCAGGTGCGACCACACCGCCACGGCCGCCATCCACGCCACGACGTAGCAGAGGACGCCCGCGCCGAGGCCGCGCAGGAGCGAGTCGAACCACGGGACGCCCGCGCCGCGCGAGAGGAGCGTCACGGCCACGAACCCGATGAGGCCCGCCCACGACTTGGCGAGCCCGATCTGCGACTTCGCGCGCGGATGGTTGGCGAGCCGGGGGACGGTGTCGACCTCCTCGGCCGTCCCCTCCTTCTCCTTCTTCTCCTTCTTCTCCTTGGCCACCGCGGTCAGCCCGTGAGGGCGCGGGCCAGCGCGGCGGCGTCCGCCGGGTGGACCGCGAGATCGGGGCGCCCGGCCGCCGCCGTGCTGGCCACGAAGGTGATCGGGCACCCGGCGTCGATCGACGCCTGGAGGACCGCCCCGAGGTGCAGCGGGTCGCTGGGATCGCCGAGCGCGAGGCGGTGGGGGCGCAGGATCTGCATGAGAGCGGACGCCGACGGGCCGCCGCCCGGACCGAGGGCGAGGTGCAGCTCGTGCGGGCCCAGCGCCCCCAGGTCGCTCGCGAGGCGGCCGGCGTCGTCGGGCGTCACGGGGGCCGTGTCGACGAGCACGAGGGCGTCGTGGCCGAGCAGGCGCACGTGCGTCGCGGCGTCGGCGCCGTCCATCGCGGTGTGCACGGGCACGCCGAGCGGCGCCAGCGCCGCGGCCAGGGCCCGTCCGCCGTCGGGCGTCCGCAGCGAGACGCAGGCGACGTCCAGCGTCGTGCGCGTCGCGTACGCGCCCGCGATGCCGGCGACGAGGCGCGGCGCGCCCGACCCGGCCGCGCCCGCGAGCACGACCGTGCGGGGGCCGGGGCCCGAGAGCGTCGCGACCGGGATGCGCGCCGCGAGCTGGGACGCCACGGCGCCCGGCAGCGTCGCGACCGGCTCGAGCGGGAGGCGGTGCAGCAGCGCGTCGTCGACCACGGTCGCGGCAAGCGACGGCTCGAGCCCGCGGCTCGTGAGGGTCGTGACGAGGTGGCGCGCGGCCTGCGGGCGGGCGACCGATGCGACGATCACCGCCGGGGCAGGCGTGGGGGGCTCCCACGCAGGTGCGGCCGCCACGGGCTCCGGCTCGGGCTCGGGCTCCGGCTCGGGCTCGGGCTCGACCGCGACGGGCTCCGGCTCGGGGACCGGGATGGCGTCGACCTGCGGGCTGGTGACGATCGGCTCGGCCGGCGGCGGCGGCGGCGGCGGCGGGGGACGGTGCGCCGCCAGGGCGTCGCGCATGAGCTCCTCGGCGTTGGGGAACGCGTCCCCGGCCAGCGCGGCCGGCACGCCCTCGGGCACGCCGTTCTCGGCGGGCGACGGCGCCGGGCCGGGCACGCCCGCGGCGCTGAGGTAGGCGGCGAACGGCGAGTTGGGCGCCGGCTCGGCGGGCGCGGGTGGCGCGGCGGGCGCCTCGGGCGCCGGAGCGGACACCGTCAACGGCTCCTCCGCCGGCAGGCTCGTGAACCGGGGCGACGGGGTCACGATCGCGTCCTCCTCCGGATCACCCGCGAACCACTCCACCCCGAGCGAGGACTGGCCGCGACGCGCCTCGATCTCGACCGTGCGCCTCTGGAAGAACCCCGCGACGCCGCCCGTCAGCCCCTCGCGCTGCCGCACGACGACGGCATCGTCGCCGAGCTCGGCGCGGATGCGGGGCAGCAGCTCCTCCAGGGAGCCGCCACGGTACGTACGGGTCTCGCTCATGCGGGTGGGCCTCAGTGCGCTCGAAGGCTTGCGACGAAGGCTACGACCAAACCGCCCCGTTTCCTGCCGGTTCCCTTGCGGTCGACGCCTCCATCGCGCCGCACTGCGATGCCGGCGCAGCCGGCACGATCACCCGGCCTGCCGTAGCCGTCCCCTCAGACGGCGACCCGGTCGCGGAGCCCCCTCAGGCACCACGACGAGCGCACGGCAAGCCGGGTCATCGCGCGGGCGACGACCGGCACCTCAGACCGATCGGCTACGCGGCGACCGGCACTCCGGCGCCCTCGACGACGCCCGTGGTCTCCACGCCGACGCCCGGCGGGATCTCGTTGTACGCGCAGACCGCGACCTGCGGCAGCGCCTGCTCGCAGAGGCGGCGCAGGTGACGCCGCACGCGCGAGGAGCACAGCAGTACCGGCCGGCGCCCGCGGGCGAGCACCTGCTCGGACTGCTCGGACAGGCCGGAGACGAGGTTCTGGGCGCGCTGCGGGTCCATCGCGAGGTACTCGCCGTCGGCCGTCGCGGCGATCGCGTCGGAGACCTCCTGCTCGAGCGCAGGGTCCAGGACGATGACCCGCAGGCGCGACTCCTCGTCGAGGTGCGGCGCGACGATCGCCCGGGCGAGCGCCTGGCGGGCGTACTCGGCGAGCAGCGCCGGGTCGCGGGTGACGCGGGCGCGGTCGCCGACGGCCTCCACGATCGCGCCGAGGTCGCGGATCGACACGCCCTCGCGCAGGAGCGCCTGCAGGACGCGCTGGACCTCGCCGACGGAGAGCAGGTCGGGCACGACCTCCTCGACCACCGCGGCGTTGATCTCCTTGAGGCCGTCGAGCAGTGCGCGCACGTCCTGGCGGGTGAGCAGGTCGGCGACGTGGTGGCGGATGGTCTCGGTGAGGTGCGTGACGATGACCGACTCCGCGTCGACCACGGTGTAGCCGAGCGCCTCGGCCTCGGCGCGCCCCGCGTCGGCGATCCACACCGCGGGCAGTCCGAAGGCCGGCTCGGTCGTGGGGATGCCGGAGAGCTGGCCGACGGCGTCGCCCGGGTCCAGCGCGAGCTGGTGCCCGGCCAGGACCTTGCCGCGGGCGACGACCGTGCCGCGGACCTTCAGGACGTACTCGTGCGACGCCAGGCCGACCTCGTCGTGGATGCGCACCGACGGGATCACGGTGCCGAGCTCCCCGGCGATCTGGCGGCGGACGGCGCTGACGCGGCTGAGCAGCGAGCCGCCGGCCGACGCGTCGACCAGGTTGACCAGGCCGAAGCCGATCGCGAGCTCGAGCGGGTCGATCTGCAGGGCCTCGCGGGCCTGGTCGCCGGATGACATTGGCCCACCCACCGCGGGCAGCGCGGCCTGCTGCTCGTCGGCGATCGCCTGGTCGGCGGCCTCCTGCTCGTCGGTCTTCAGCATCCGCCCGACCAGGATGAACAGGGCGCCGACGACGAGGAAGGGCAGCTTCGGGAGGCCGGGGACGAGCGCGAACGCGCAGATGACGACGCCGGCGACCATCGGGGCCTTGCGCTGCTTCATGAGCTGGCCGGCGACGTCGGTGCCGAGGTCGGACTCCGAGGCGCTGCGCGTGACGATGATGCCCGCGGCGACCGAGATGAGCAGCGCGGGGATCTGCGCCGTCAGGCCGTCGCCGATGGTCAGCAGCGAGAAGTGCTGGGCGGCCTCGCCGATCGGCATCCCCTGCTGCATGACGCCGATGAGGATCCCGCCGATGAGGTTGATCGCCGTGATGATCATGGCGGCCATGACGTCGCCCTTGACGAACTTCGAGGCGCCGTCCATCGCGCCGTAGAAGTCGGCCTCGCGAGCGATGTCGTCGCGGCGCCGGCGCGCCTCGTCCTCGGTGATCTGGCCGGCGTTGAGGTCGGCGTCGATCGCCATCTGCTTGCCCGGCATGGCGTCGAGCGTGAAGCGGGCCCCGACCTCGGCGACGCGGCCTGCGCCGTTCGTGACGACGACGAAGTTGATGACGATGAGGATGAGGAAGACGACGAGGCCGACGACCACGTTGCCGCCGACGACGAACTCGCCGAACGCCTTCACGACGTGGCCGGCGTCGCCGTGGAGCAGGATGAGCCGCGTGACGCTGACGTTGATCGCCAGGCGGAACATGGTCGTGAGCAGCAGGAGCGCCGGGAAGGCCGAGAAGTCCAGCGCGCGCGGCAGGTAGAGCGTCGTGATGACGATGGCCAGCGCGACCGAGATGTTCAGCGTGATGAACAGGTCGAGCAGGAACGGCGGCAGCGGCACCACCAGCATCACGACGACCAGGACGACGAGGCCGGCCGCGATGAGATCGGTGTACTTCATGACCTTCTTCAGGGCGCCGGTCATGCGGCCACCTTCCTGTTCGCGGTGCGGTAGACGAACGCCAGGACCTGCGCCACGGCGTGGAAGAACTCCTCGGGGATGGCCTGGTCGACCTCCACGGAGGCGTACAGGCCGCGGGCGAGCGGCGGGTTGGGCAGGATCGGCACGCCGTGCTCGCGGGCGATCTCGCGGATCTTGAGCGCCGTGAGGTCCTGGCCCTTGGCCACGACGGTCGGCGCGAGCATCCCGTCGCCGTACTTCAGCGCGACGGAGAAGTGCGTCGGGTTGGTGACGATGACGTCCGCCCCGGGGACCGCGTCCATCATGCGCGCCCGCGACATCTGCATCGCGCGGCGCCGCTGGGCGGAGCGGACCTCGGCCGGCAGCGCCTGCCCCTTGCTCTCTTCGCGGATCTCCTGCTTGTCCATGCGTAGTGACTTGTTCAGCTTGTACTTCTGCCAGAAGAGGTCGGCCACGCCGATCAGGAGATAAGCGAACGCGGCGCGTTTGGCGATGCCGAGGACGGTGCTGGCCAGCTGGGCGCCGAGCTCCTGCGGGCCGATGCCCACGAGCGCGCCCATCTCGGGGATCGCCGGGATCAGACCGGCGGCCACGATGACGGCGACGATGAGGACCTTCGTCACGGACTTCGCGCCCTCCACGAGGGCGTTGGGGCCGAAGATCTGCTTGAAGCCGGAGACCGGGTTGAGCTTCTTGAACTCGGGCTTCACCGCGTCCGGCGTGATGCGGAAGCGGACCTGCGCGACGTTGGCGACGACGCCGGCGACGCAGCAGGCGAAGGCGATCGGCGCGACCGACAGCCCGATCTCCTTGGCCACGCTCAGGATGACGGCGCCGATCGTGGCCCGCTGCACGACGTCGGGCGCGTCGGCGCCGAGCAGGAGCATGTCGTGCATGGCGTCCTGGCAGTGGGCGACGATGCTCGGCCCCGTGGCCGCGAGCGTGAAGAGCCCGGCCAGCAGCACGACCGCGCCGTTGAGGTCGGCGGACTTCGCGACCTGGCCCTTCTTGCGGGCCTCCTCGACCTTCTTGGGTGTTGCCTTCTCGGTCTTGTCGGAGCCGGACACGGAGCTACGCGACCTTGAGCGTCTGGAGGGCCTGCAGGACCGACTGCTGCAGCTCGCCCGCGAGCCACGCGCCGACGAACGGCATCGTCACGCCGATGAGCAGCAGCCCGACGGTCACCTTGGCCGGGAAGCCGACGGCGAAGACGTTGAGCTGCGGCACGACGCGGGAGACGACGCCGAACGCGGCGTCGGTGAGGATCAGCGCGAGGATGATCGGCCCGGCGACCTGGATGGCGCTGAGGAAGATCGAGGCGAACGCGTGCGAGGCGCCGGCGACCAGCGTGCCGATGGCGGGCGTCTGGTCGATGCCGATGACCTGATAGGTGCGCGCGAGCCCCTGGATGACCCAGGTGTCGCCCCCGATCGCAATGAAGATCATCAGGCCGATCAAGCTGTACATGCGGGCGAGGACGGCGTTCTGGTTGCCGGTGATCGGGTCGATGAGCCCGCCGAACGAGAAGCCGATGAGCGTGTCGAGGAAGGAGCCGGCGACCTCGAGCGCCGCGAAGAGCGCGGCGAGCGTGTATGCGTAGGCGGCGCCGACGAGGATCTCCTTGCCCATGAGGCCGGCGAGGCCCCAGGCGTCGGTCGGGAGCTCGGCGCCCTGCACGACCACCGGGGTCAGGCCGAAGGCCAGGGCGACGGCGACGATGCCGCGGACGCGCGCCGGGATCGACTTGCTCGAGAACAGCGGCGCGAACACGAACAGCGGCGAGATGCGGGCCAGGACGGCGAAGAAGCCCACGACCTGCTGCTCGCCGAACTGGGCGATGAGCTGCTGGAGCGTCACCGGGTCAGCCGATGAGGGTCGGGATCGACATCCACAGATCCCGGGTGTAGCTCAGGAGCTGGTCGAGCATCCACGGCCCGCCGACGACCATGACGACGACCGTCGCGAGGATCTTCGGGATGAAGGAGAGCGTCTGCTCCTGGATCTGCGTGACGGCCTGGAAGACGCTGACGATCAGGCCGACGGAGAGGCCGACGAGCAGCAGCGGGAGCGCGACCTTGAGGGCGAGCTCCATCGCCGACACGGCGAGGCTGATGACGACATCGGTGTCCATCTCAGTGGAAGCTCCGGACGAGCGAGGACAGGACGAGGTTCCAGCCGTCCACCAGGACGAACAGGAGGATCTTGAACGGGAGCGAGATGAAGACCGGTGGCAGCATCATCATCCCGAGCGACATGAGCGTGGAGCTCACGACGAGGTCGATCACGAGGAACGGCAGGAAGATCAGGAACCCGATCTGGAAGGCCGTCTTGAGCTCGGAGATGATGAAGGCCGGGATCAGGACGTAGGTCGGCACGTCCGCGCGGGTCTTCGGCCGCTCGATCTTCGCGAGCTTCACGAACAGCGCGAGGTCGCGGTCGTTCGTCTGCTTGAACATGAACTCGCGGACCGGCTTCTCCGCGCGCTTGATGGCCTGCTCCTGGCTGATCTGCTTCGCCTTGAGCGGCTGGATGGCGTCGTGGTTGACCGCCTTGATCGTCGGCATCATCACGAAGATCGTCAGGAACAGCGCGATGCCCACGAGCACCTGGTTCGGCGGCGCGGTCGGCGTGCCGAGGCCCGTGCGGATGAAGCCCAGGACGATGAGGATCCGGGTGAAGCCCGTGATCGTGAAGAGCGCTGCCGGCACCAGCGTGATGCCGCCGAGCAGGAGGAGGATCTGGACGGCGTTCTGGCCGTCGACCTGCGTGGCCTGCGCGATCACGGCCGCACCGTGGCCTGGCGGATGCGCTCCAGCGCCTCGCCGATGGTCATCTTGCGCAGGCCGGTCTTCGCCGAGCCGGCGGGCTCGTTCGGGTCGCTCGGGTCGACGTCGTCGTCGTCCTCGGCGCCCTCCTCGGGGATGAGGCCGGCGGCGCGCGCCTCCTCCTCGGTGTAGGTCCGGATCGGCGTGACGGCGTGGTCGGCGACGCCGACGAGCACGAGCTCGTTGCCGGCGCGCACCAGGTGCAGGGACCGGTTCGGGCCGAGCGGCACGGTGGCCGTCGTCTCCAGGCCGGCGCCGACGACGCGGTCCTCCCGGGAGGACTTGACCTGCTTGAGGATCCAGTAGAGGCCGTAGATCACGGCCACGACGACCGCGAGGCCGACGAAGGTGCGCACCATGTTGCCGCCACCGCCGCCCGTCGCGGCGGTCGCGCCGTCGGCGTTCGTGGAGGGCAGGTTCAGCTTCGTGTCCTCGCCGTAGTCCGACGAAGTGGTGGAGGTCGCTGCGAGTGCCGCCGCGGGAGCGGCGAGCAGGCAGGCGGTGACGGCCGTGAGGACGGCCGCGTGGATGCGGGAGAAGCTCATGTGAGGGGAGGTGACTCGGCGAGGGAGGCGAGTCCACCCGATAGTCGGACGCCTCCCGGCGGACTTGAGGCCACCCCGTGCGACGGTCGCTCATGGCGCATCCGCCTCCGGTCGATCAGGATGGGGTGACGGTGGCGGAGGGGTCTCTCACGCTGGTGGCGCGCCAGCCCATCCTCGAGGTGTCCGGACGGGTGCACGCGCACGAGCTGCTGTTCCGCGGCGAGGGCGACGCCCTCACCGGCGGCGGCGAGCGCGCGACGGCGTCCGTCCTCGTCTCGACGTTCCTGGACGCGCGCCTCGACGAGGTGACCGCCGGCAAGCCGGTCTGGATCAACGTCAGCCGCGAGTTCCTGCTCAGGGTGGATCCGCTGCCCTTCCCGCCGGCGCGCGTGGTGCTCGAGCTGCTCGAGGACCAGTTCGTCGACGCGCTGCTGCTCGACCGCCTCGCGACGCTGCGCCTCGAGGGCTACGAGATCGCGCTGGACGACTTCGCGTGGACCCCGAGCGCCGCGCCGCTGCTCGACCTCGTCACGCACGTGAAGCTCGACGTGCGGGCCCTCGGCATCGATGGGTTCGCCGAGCACGTGCGCATGCTGTCCGGCCGCGACCTCGTGATCCTGGCCGAGAAGGTCGAGACCGCGACCGAGGCGGCGGCGGTCGTCTCCCTCGGCGCGCAGCTGCTGCAGGGCTTCCACTTCGCCCGCCCCGAGGCGGTGCCCGGCCGGGCACTCTCGGGCCCGCGCGCCGCCGCCGTGCGCAGCGCGGTGACCCTGTGCGCGAGCGCGGACTTCGACGAGGTCGAGCGGGCGCTGCGCAGCGACCCCGCCCTCAGCATGCGCGTGCTGCGCTTCCTGAACTCCGCGGCCGGCCCGACCTCCCACGAGATCAGCTCGATCCGCCAGGCGCTCGTGCTCGTCGGCCCACGCACCGTGGCGCAGTGGGCGGCGACGCTGCTGCTGTCCGATCTCGCCGAGCACCGCCGCGCCGCGCTCGCCGCGGCGCTGCTGAAGGCGTCGCTGTGCGAGCAGCTCGCTGCGCCGGCGCGCGAGGAGGGCTTCGTCGTGGGATTGCTCTCCGCACTCGAGGGGCTGCTCGGCGTCCCCGCCGAGGAGGTCCTCGGGGACCTGCCGATCGCTGAGGGCGTCCGCCACGCCGTCCTGCGGGGCACCGGCCCCCTGGGCGCGGTGCTGTCGACGGCGACGCGGATCGCCGAGGGCGCGGGCGCGCAGACGCCGGCCGAGGCCGCCGCCCTGCGCAACGCCCTCGTCTGGGCGGACGGCGCGCTGCCGCCGCGCGAGCCGGTCGGGATCAGGCCGGCCGCGCGGGGCGGATGATCTCGGTCACCCGCAGACCGAACTCCTCGTCGACCACGATGACCTCGCCGCGGGCGATGGGGCGCCCGTTGACGAGCAGGTCGACGGGCTGATCGGCGGCACGGTCGAGCGTGACGATCGACCCGGGGGCGAGCGCGAGCGCGCCGCCCAGGGTCATGTTCGTCCGGCCGATCTCCACGGCGACCTCGACCGAGACCGACTCGAGGCGCTCGAGGTCGCCCGCGCCGGGCCCTGGCCCCTCGGGGTTCTCCTGCAGGCTCGGGAGCTCGATCTCGTCGCTCATGGGTTGCACGGTATCCGTCGCCTACTGGACCGCGACGTCCGTGAAGAGCACCTCGTGCACCTTCACGTCGGTCGACTTCTTGATCCGCTTGGTGATCTTCTCCTCGATCTCGTTGCGGTGCTTGGCACCGGTGAGGTCGGCAGCGGTCGCGTCCGTGAGGACGTCGGTGACGATCGCGCGGACGAGCGGCTCCTGCACGAGGACGCCGTAGCCCTCGGGCGTGTCGGTGGCCCCGTGCTCGGCGCCCGCGGCCGGCGCGGCCGTGAACCCGTCGTCGAACACGAGTGCGACGCTCAGCTTGCCGAAGCGGCCGTCCGAGAGGTTGACGAGGAAGTCCTTGGGCAGGACGTAGACCTCGCCGTGGACCTTCGGCACGGGCTCCTTCGTCTTGGGCTTGGCGAGCACGAACTTGTACGCGCCGCCTCCCACCAGGAGAAGGACTGGCAGGAGGATCTTCAACTTGGACATCATGGTGTCGTGGACTCCGTTCCGGTGACCTCCTGCCTCCTTGGCAGGAGCAGTTCGACGCGCCGGTTCTCGGCACGCCCCTCGGGCGTCGCGTTCGTCGCGACGGGATCGAGACTCGATCGCCCGGATGCCTCCATCCGGGCGGCGGCGACGTGGTTGCGCTGGAGCGCACGCACGACCGCCGAAGCGCGTGAGGCGGACAGCTCCCAGTTCGTGGGGAACGGGCTGCCGCCGGTGGGGACCGTGTCCGTGTGGCCGACCACGCGGACGTAGTGGTTGTCGGAGCGCAGCAGGCCGGCGACCTTGGCCATGATCGGTCGTGACGCCGGCTTCAGCACGGCTGCGCCCGAGTCGAAGAAGGGGCCGTCCGTGTTCAGCCGGATGCTCAGCCCGTCGGGCGTGATGCTCGTGCTGATCGTCTTGTCGAGCCCGTTGGCGCTCGCGTACGCGTCGACCTGCTGCTTGAGCCGCTGGAGCTCCTGCTGCTCCTCCTTGGCGGCCTTCGCGCGCTCGGCGGGGGTGCTGCCCTGGGCCTCCTTCATCGCCTCCGCGAGCGAGGTGTTCGCCGGCTTGGACTGCAGCGTCTCGGTGTTCGTCTCGCCGCCGGTCTCCTTGATGGCCTGACCGCCGGTGATCACCGGGCTCGACAGCGCCTTGCTGACCGACTCGGCGACCACGAGGGTCTTCGAGACGTTCGCCGAGGACATCGCCCAGAGGACGATGAAGACCGCCACGAGCAGGACCATCATGTCCGCGAACGTCACAAGCCAACGCTCGTCGGGATGCTCCTCGTGATGCTCCTTCTTGTGGCGTGCCATCGTCGTCCGGCTAGGCGGCCTGTGCCTCGGGCACGGCCTGGAGGGTCGGGGCGCCCTGCTCGGCGGCGGCCTCGCGGTCCGCGGGCGGCAGGAAGCCGAGCAGGCGCTCGCTCACCACGCGGGGGTTCTCGCCGGCCTGGATGGCCAGGATGCCCTCGATGACCAGCGTCCGGTTGAGGACCTCGGTCTGGGTGAGGGCGGCCAGGCGCCCGGCGGTGGGGAGGAAGACGACGTTCGCGGAGCCGACGCCGTAGAGCGTCGCCATGAAGGCGCCGGCGATGGCGGGGCCGAGCAGCTCCGGCGTCTGCAGGAGCTGCATCACGTGCAGGAGGCCCATGACGGTGCCGAGCACGCCGATCGTCGGGGCGTAGCCGCCCGCGTCCTTGAAGAGCTTCTGGCCGACGCGGTGGCGCGCCTCCATCGACTCGATCTCGACCTCGAGCACCTCGCGGACGAGGTCGGGGTCGGTTCCGTCGACGGTGAGCTGCAGACCCTTCTTCGTGAAGGCGTCGTCGACCTCCGCGATGGCGGGCTCGAGCGCGAGCAGGCCCTCCTTGCGGGCCTTCTCGGCGAAGCCGACGAGCTCGCGCACGGTCTGCGCGTGATCCGGGAACTCCGGCGTCATCGCCTTCTTGTAGAGCGTCGGCATGAGCTTCATGACCTCCATGCCGGAGGTGGCGATGCTCACGCCCGCGATGCCGCCGAAGATGACGAGGATCGCGGGGATGTTCAGGAGGCCACCCAGGGGCGTGCCCTCGATGGTGGCGCCGGCGAGGATGCCGACGATGCAGACGACGATGCCGATGGGAGTGGAGGCCTTCATACAGCCTCTGTAGTCGGCCGCCGTCGGAGGCGCTGAAGGCTAGGTCAGCGCTTTGTCCACCGCGCCGAGCACACGCTCCGCCTTGAACGGCTTCACGATGAAGTCCTTCGCCCCGATCTTGATCGATTCGAGCACCTTGGACTCCTGCCCGAGGGCCGAGCACATGATGACGCGGGCGCTCGGATCCAGCCCGATGATCTCCTGCAGCGCGGCGAGTCCGTCCTTCTCCGGCATGGTGATGTCGAGCGTGGTCACCTCCGGCCGCAGCTCGCGGAAGCGCTCGACGGCCTCGATGCCGTTGCACGCCTCGCCGATGACCTCGTGGCCGCCCTTCGTGAGCGCGTCCGTGACCATCTTGCGCATGAACGCGGCGTCGTCGACGACGAGCACCCGTGCCATCAGGCTGCCTCCTCCGAGTCGGTGATGTCCACGCCGTGGCCGACGGACTCCAGGCGCACGGCGAGCTCGCCCTCGTCGGTGACGACGAGCCGGCCGGTCGCGAAGTGCAGCCCGTCCACGTACAGGTCGATGGCGTCGTCCGCCTCGCGGTCGAGCTCGACGACCGCGCCACGGGGCAGCGCGACCGCGCGCTGCGAGGACATGCGCGCCCGGCCGAGCTCGGCCCAGACGCGGACGTCCACGTCGAGCATCGCCTCGCGGAGCGGCTCCTGGAGGTCGTCCGTCGGCTCGACCTCCAGCGCGTCCTGCAGGAGGGCGAGGAAGGCGGCCGGCACGAGGTGCACGAAGCGGCAGTCCAGGCCGAAGAGCGAGAAGTCGGCCGACGTGGCCTGGCCCTCCTCCGGGACCGCGTCGTCGAGCGCCTGCTGGGTGGCGACCACGGTCGTCTCCGGCGCGGCGATCTCGACGCTCTGGCGCAGCACGGACCCGGTGGCCGTCGAGGCCGAGGACATGACCTGGTTCATCGCCTCGCCGATGGCCGACAGCTCCATCTCGGTGAGGTCGGCGTCGCTGTCCTCCGGCGCGGTCTGGCCGGCCATCGCCGCCGCGAGACGGCGGGCCGCCGCGACGGGCATGAGCAGCAGGTTGCCGCCCTCGATGCCGTCGACGTAGCTGATCGAGGCCACCACGGCGGGGACGGCGATCTCGTCGGTCGCGCGGGCGGCTGCGCTGTTCACGCGCGTGCCGCGCTGCAGCACCTCGCCCGGCGCGAGCGCGCCGAGCGCGTCGCGGACGGCGTCCGAGGTCGTGCTGGCGAGCGTGAGGAGCGCCTGCTCGGTGTTCACGACGCGCCCCCGGAGTCGACGATCTGGACCGCCCGCGCGCGGCCGTGGCGGCCGGGACGGACGTGGTGCAGCAGGACGTCGTCGGCGTGCAGGCCCATCGGCGCGTCGGCCGGGATGCCGAGCCCGACCACGTCGCCCGGCTTCAGCGCGAGGACCTCGCGAACCGGCATGCGGACCTCGCCCACCTCCGCGCGCACGGTGATGTCGACCTCGCCGAGGCCGTCGCGAACGGCCGCGGAGTCGTCGGGATCGGTCGCGCGGTCCTCGTCGGCACGCTTGGAGTAGGCGGCCGAGACGGGCTGGACCGACGCGTGCGGGAGCAGCAGGAACATCTCCGCGGTCGTGTCGCGCATCCGCGCCTCCATCTGGAGGACGAGCGTCGGCTCGCTGGCGCCGACCGTCTGCGCCGTCTCGGAGTGCACGTCGAGCGACGTGCGCGCGATCGTCACCTCGGCGAGCTGCTCCCACATCGCCGACAGCGACTCGACGAAGACGTCGAACACGCGGCGGACGAGCTTGAGGTCGATGTCGGTGAGCTCCCGGCGCGCGGGCTCGGCCTCCGAGGGCGAGCCGAGGAGGCGCTCGATGCTGCAGAGCAGCAGCGGCACGTCGATCGTCATGAGCAGCTTCGTGCCGATCGGGGCGGTCTCGAGCGTGGCCGACATCGCCGTGCGCGCCGCGAGCGCGTGCGCGTCGCTCCAGGTGAGCTGGACGACGTCGACGATGTCGATGTCGATCTCGATGCGGTGCTCGGCGGCCAGCTTCGTGGTGGCCGTGCGGGAGAACGTCTCGTGCGCGCGGCGCAGCCGGTTCTCCTGGTCGGGCGTGAACTTCGACGGGCGCGTGAAGTCGATCGTGCGCAGCCAGCGGGCGCGACCGCCGCCGGTGAGGCTGTCGCCCATCGGGCGGTTGCCCTCCGCCGCGCGCTCGAAGAGCGTCGCGATGCGGTCCTGGCTCATCAGCTTGTTGGCACTCATGCGGCACCTTGCATGATGACCTCATCGGCACGTTGGGCCATGCGCACGAGCACCTGCCCGGATCCGACCTCCGCCCGGACCGTCCTGCCCTTGGCGCCGCCGGTGGCGGCCGCGCGGACGCGCAGCCGTGCGGCGGTGAGGGCGTCGCGGACGGCGGCCTCGTTGCGGGCGCCGACGTCGAGGCTCCCGGAGCCGGCGCCGAACATCTTGGCGCCGCCCACGAGCGCGACCTGCAGGCCGAGGCGGCGGGCGCCGGCGGCGAGCATCGCGTCGATGAGCGCCGGCACCGCCAGGTCGGCGTACTTGCCGCGCGCGGCGGCGGGCAGGCCGTCGGCCTGGGCTGCACGCGCCTGCGGCAGCATCACGTGCGCCAGCCCGGCGACGCGGCGGATGCGGTCGACGAGCACGACGCCGATGCAGGACCCCAGGCCGATGGTGACGAGGCAGGCGCGCGGATCCGCGGACACGGCGAGCTCGCCCATGCGGACCACGATGTCGGTCGGGGCGTTCACAGGCCCAGTCGCTCCAGGAGGTCGCCGATGCCCTGCCCGAGCGGGAGCAGCATGAACTCGAGGCCGATGCTCTCGCCCTCGACGAGCAGCTCGGAGTCCATGAGCAGCACGTCGTCGGCCTCGCCCTGGCCGAGCAGGACCGTGGCGACGATCGCGCCGAGCATGTCCCAGGCCGTCTCGGGCGGGCACGGCTCGATCTCCATGGAGAGCATCTCGCCGAGCGCGACGAGGTAGGAGCTGCAGAGGATGTTGCCGATCTCGGCCAGGGCGGAGGCGCCGTCCTCGCCCTCGGGGTCGGTCCCGAGCATGCGGCACAGCGCGGCTGCGTCCTGCGGCGGGAAGACGATGAGCGCGCTGCCCTGCAGATCGCGCGTGATCGGGACGAGCGTCGCGCGGACCTCGCGGTCGGCGTCGCCGGCGGCGGCCACCGCCTCCTCGACCGGCAGCGCGCGCACGTGCGGGACGGAGATGTCGACGGGCCTGCCGATGAGCGTCGACAGGGCGGTGCCCGCGGTGCCGGACCCGATGTTCGCCAGCTCGCCCAGGGCGTCGAGCTGCAGCTCGGTGTAGCGGGTCATCGCGCGCCCACCGCGTCGGCGTCGACGACGAGCGCGATGTCGCCGTCGGAGAGCACGGCGGCGCCGGAGACCGGCGCGTCCGTGTCGAGTCCCTCGGGCAGCGGGCGCACGACGAGCTCGTGCTGGCCGACGAGCGCGTCGACGCGCAGGGCGACCGTCTCGCCCGTGCCGGCCTGCAGGAGCACTGCGAAGTCACCGTCGGACCCGCCGGCGCCGGCGAGCGACGCGGCGCCGCAGATCAGGGGGAGCGCCCGGCCGTCGAGCAGGAGCACGGGGCGCGCGCGGACGGACCGCACGACGTGGTCGTCGAGGCGCACCGTGCGCTCGACCCGGTCGAGCGGGATCGCGAACGTGCCGCCGGCGCTGCGGACGAGCAGCGCGCGCAGGATCGCCAGCGTGAGGGGCAGGCGGATCTC
>Ga0070665_100001874_pt1 | contig 23885 bp, 17 predicted proteins | sample KBSS13metaG_FD_65862 | JGI IMG/M metagenome (GOLD analysis project Ga0070665, IMG submission 65862) | Switchgrass rhizosphere microbial communities from Kellogg Biological Station, Michigan, USA - KBS S1-3 metaG | ecosystem: Host-associated > Plants > Roots > Rhizosphere > Soil ... | reverse complement strand
TTTTCGCGGAGCGAGTCCAGACACAGGCATTCATGTCAGCCCAGGTGCCCAACATCCATGACTCGTTCTTCAAGCAGGTCTTGAGCGATCCTGAGCTCGCCGGGACATTTCTACGTGAGCACTTGCCGCCAGAAGTGATGAGCTTATTGGGCCCCGAGGCGCCCCAACCTGTGCCGCGCTCCTTCGTGGACGAGGAGTTGCAACAACATCATTCGGACTTGATTTTCAGCGTTCGCCTGAGCGAGGGTGGGGCAGCCTTTGCCTATGTGCTCATGGAACACAAGAGTGCGCCAGATCCGGGCGCGAGGCTGCAGTTGTTACGTTACGTCATCCGCCTGCTGACCCAATGGTATGAGGAGAACGACAAACAACTTCCCTTGCCTCCTGTGCTACCGCTCCTCTTGCATCACGGAGTGCGTGGATGGAAGCCGTCCTGCGAGTTCGCGGAACTGTTCGGCAAAGTACCGGAGCCGCTGCGTCCCTATTTACCCTCATTCCGACACGCTCTCGTCGATTTGGCACCGATGGACGACGCAACGCTGTCCAGAAGGTTGCAGTTGCGAGCTTTTTTGAAGGCCTTAAAATACGGTCAACGTTCGGATCTCCAGAGCCGGCTTTACACGGTTCTGGCTGAAGCCCCTGCGTTAGGCGACCGAGATGTCTGCAGGATCCTGAGATATTTCGATAAGGGGCCCGTAACGATCGATTTCAACGTGATGCGCGAGATCTTGCAGCGACTCGTGCCGGAGAGAACGGAGCGAATCATGGGTTGGATGACACAGCCTTTTTATGAAAAGGGTCTCGCTGAAGGTGAGGCAAGAGGAGAAGTAACAGGGACGGCCAAGGCGCTTGCCTTGCTCCTTGAGAAGCGATTTGGCGCTATACCTCAGACAGTTCACGAGCGCCTCTTTGCGGCAGACATGGCCTCCATTGAGACGTGGCTCGGGCGTGTGCTCAATGCCCCTGACCTGCAATCCGTTTTCTCGCAGCATTGAGGCTCGTCGCCGGAGAGGACAACTAGGTTGAGGCGGCAGACGATTCCGTGATATGGCGACACGGTTCGCACTACGCGTACGAACCGCGGGGGTCGCGCGTGGAGAAGCCCGCAGGAGTTCCCGCTTCGCAGCGCCGCCTCGATTTGCCCCCGACCTGTGAGGAGGCTGCCCCAAAACAGCAGGCGGCAGAACAGCGCCAACACGGGAACCTGGATCAGGGAGCCGGCGCGGCGAATGTTTCTTTGCGGCGAAACTGACCGGTAGCGATGCAGCGCTTGACAGCCCAACGCCATTGAATCAGGATGCTATTTAACGACATTAAATTGAGCTGGTGAAGGTCATGTCGATGGCACTGGAGTGAGCGTGCAGCCTTACTCCATACAGAAGTTCATCGACGATCAGCCGGTCCGAGGGGTCCACAGGCTCGCGTTGCTACTGTGCGCCCTGGTGATGTCTGTTGATGCTTTCGACACGTTTGTTGTCGGGAAGATCGCTCCGGCTATCGCGGCCGGCTTCGGTACTTCGCCCGCCGCCCTGACGATTGTGTTCCTTCTGCAGCAGCTCGGGCTCGCCGCAGGCGCGTTTGTCGCCACGCCCCTCGCCGACCGGTACGGCCGGCAACGCATGATGGCCGTCTGTCTCGTGTCGTTCGGCATCATTTCCATTCTCTCCGTGTTGGCGAAGACGCTCGTTGAGCTGGGGATTCTGCGCGGCGTGGCCGGATTGTTTCTCTCCGGCGTGCTTCCCATGGCAGTTGCGCTGATTGCGGAGACTGTCCCGCGCCGCCGCCGCGGCCTTTACATCTCAATGGCCTTCGTCGCGTACAGCGCCGGCTCTGCGGCTGGCGGCCTCGTCGCGATCTGGCTCCTGGATGCGTACGGTTGGCAGAGCGCATTTGTCGTCGGCGGGGTGATACCGCTGCTGCTACTTCCATTCGTCGTGTTCTTTCTTCCGGAATCGCTTCCCTACCTGGCGAGCAACGGCGCCTCAGCGGAGCGCATTCGCGCGGGCATGAGGCGACTCAATCCCGACGTCAGGGTTCCGGAGAATGTCGTTTTCCAGCCCGGCGATCAGTCTCAATCGACGGGTCCGAACGGCTTTGCGATTCTTTTCGATCGGGAGCACCGGTTCACGACGCTGCTGCTTTGGCTGGCGACGTTCTTGAGTATGGGTTGCATCGCTCTGCTGGGGGCCTGGCTGCCCACGTTCTTCCAGGAAATGGCAGGCGTCGCCGTGCAGAAATTTGCGGTCTATGCGCTGATCGGCTTTGCCGGTGGCCTCGCCGGTGCGTTGAGCTCGGGTTGGCTGTTGGATCGGTTTTCCTCCACCATCGTGGCGCCCCTGTATTATTCCGGCCTGGCCGCCTCACTCATGCTCATGGGACTGATCCCTTTTGAGGCGAGTGCGTTTGTCTTCATTCTGGTGCTGCTCAATTTCTTCCAGAGCGGCGGACAAGCGATTCTGAATACCCTCCTCGCGCGAGTCTATCCGGCCAGCATCCGTAGCACTGGCATCGGTTGGGCTGGCGGCCTGGGGCGCCTTGGCGGGGTAGTCCTCCCGCTATTCGGCGGCTTTGCGCTCGAAGCGCACTACTCTATCGGGACTACCATGGCGTTGGTGGCGTCAATACCGACAGGCGTGGGCCTTGCGTTGCTGACCCTGAATGCGCAACGCAAATATTCGCAGGATGTTTTAACCTCGCCCCGCGCAGGCTCGGGCGCGATTTGAATCTGATCATTGTTACGATCCGGTGCTCGATTGGCAGCACCTGAATGCGACGGCGTACGATGGATGGGCAGATTGGCGTTGTCTTCGGACAGGACTCAGCCGACCCCAGTGCGACTCGCCGCCTGCCGTTTGGGCAGTTTCCAGTCAGGCCGCGGGAAGTGACAGGTGTAGCCGTTCGGATAGCGCTCCAGGTAATCCTGGTGCTCGGGCTCGGCCTCCCAGAACGGGCCCGCCGGAGACAGCTCTGTGACCACCTCACCGGGCCATAAACCCGAAGCGTTCACGTCGGCGATGGTGTCCTCCGCCACCCTCTTCTGTTCATCGCTGGTGTAGAAGATGGCCGAGCGGTAGCTGGTGCCGACATCATTGCCCTGTCGGTTGCGGGTGGTGGGATCGTGGATCTGGAAGAAGAACTCCAGCAGGTCGCGGTAACTGGTCTTCTGCGGATCGAAAATGATCTCAATGGCCTCGGCATGAGTGCCGTGGTTACGGTAGGTCGCATTGGGAACATCCCCTCCGGAGTAGCCCACGCGGGTGGACAATATTCCGGGTAGACGGCGTATGAGGTCCTGCATACCCCAGAAACAGCCTCCGGCCAGCACAGCACGCTCAGTAGATCCTGCCATTTCACCTCTCCTGCACGACGGTCCAGACACCGAGAGATATTGGCCCTTCCTGCAGTTTCAAGGGAAGCCCAGCCTGCAGTTGTTACGGCTGCCGACCGGCGGCATGCTTACCTGCAGGACCCATCGGTGGCTCGCGAAGGAGACCCTGCTTGTCATTTCTGAACGTCTATAGCGACGCACGGCGCGCCGATGCGTACGCGACGCTCGAGTTCCCGGGAACCTACTGGCTCGCTTTCCGCGATCTACCGGACATTTTCGCTCGGCACGTGACCGGGCCGGTCGCGCTCGACTTCGGCTGCGGAGCGGGACGCTCCACACGTTTTCTCAAGCGGCTCGGGTTTGATGTCACCGGCGTCGATATCTCGGCGAGCATGATCGAGCATGCCCGCAACGCGGACCCCGCCGGATCCTATCGTCTGATCGAGGATGGTGATTTCAGCGGCTTCGAGGCTGGGAGCCTGGACCTGGTCTTCTCAGCCTTCGCGTTCGACAACATCGCGGACGCGGAGCGGCGGGCGGAGCTCCTGGGTGGCCTGCGGAGGCTGCTGAAGCCTGATGGGCGAGTCATCCTGCTCGGCTCGGCCGCGGAGATCTATGCACACGAGTGGGTATCATTCTCCACCAGCGCCTTCCCGGAGAACTGCGCGGCTGGCAGTGGCGACACGGTCCGCATCGTGATGACGGATGTCGTCGACCAGCGTCCCGTAGTGGATTACATCTGGTTTCACGAGGACTACTTGCGCCAGTTCGATGCGGCCGGATTGCGCCTGATGGCGCAGCACCGCCCGCTCGGAATGGAGGGTGAGCCCTGGTCCTGGAAGTCGGAGCTCTCGGTTGCCCCTTGGGTCATTTATGTTCTGGCTTCGGTTGGGACGCGGGCTTGCACCAAAGATATGCTGATCCACACCGCCGCGGTGAAATAAAGCGACATCCACACGACCTCGGTTTTCCAGTCCTCCCAACGATAGGAAACGTGCCGGCGAGTCAGATCTTCCAGGCCTTGGGCGACTGTCAGGTAGTGTTTACCGGCCGCCCGGTCGGCCGCCCAGCGCGCGGCATACGTGGGGACGTCGAAACTGAACATGAATGCGACATACAGCGCCCCTGCAATACACCAGGCCAGCATTGCCAGCCGGCGCTCGGCGGCACAGCGGGGAATGAGCGTAGCAATGGCGGCCACACCCAACGCGCCGGACACCGCCCACAGTGAGTTTTCGAGAATGTGGCCGAGGTTTGAGGTGGTGATGACCGCCGTCCAGGAGCAGATCTCAGCGGTCACAATGAGGGGCATGATGATGCGCGACACCACGCGAGCGGTACTACTCCCTGTTGATTGAGCCGCAGCATTCAGCATGACGGCCCATTGCGCTGCGAAAGAGAGCTCGGCGATGGTCGCGACCGAGCGACCGACCAGGACACTCGAGAGCCAGGTGTCGAACAGGCACAGGCGTGGAATGTCGTAGACCGGGAGTACCGACCGGAACGCACAACCCAACACGTAGACGGCCGATAGCGCCAATTGGATTTTGCACCGGGCGAAGGCATCGATGGGCATCGCGGGCCGTCGTCGCGCCACAGTCTTTGCCGTGAGCGACCACGCCGCTATGTTGAGCGTTGCCGCTCCACACAGGAAAACCCACCACGCAACGACACCGGATGAGACCACGTTTTTGCCCGCCGCCGCGACTGGTCGACGGCCGGAAGATTAGCACGGGTTCGGTTGCGGCCCCCGGCGCGGGGCGCATGCAGAACCCTGGTGGCCTTCAGACTACTGACAGGAACTGACAGTGGCAGCCGCCGAAGCGGCGACGCAACGTTTTGGCGCGAGATGACGCTTGCGGCCGGTCGCGAGCGCAGTGCACAGGCGGGGAGTGACCGTGAGGCTGCAATGGAGGCACCATGAGGTGCCTGATGCGCTCCTCGCGCGGACCAGGCACCTCGGGGTTGCTCCGCCTTGCGGATTGAATCGAAGGCCGTTACTTGAGTTGCCGCAACGGACCGGCGTCATCGGGGAAATTCGCCGTGTTGAGTACCTGAATGCCCGCATCGTGCTCGCCGTTGAACGGGGTCACCGTGGCCGGGCAACCCGCTTTCTGAGCATCCGCGGGCGAGTTGAACCAGAGGCCCAGGTGATACATCTGGAGCGGATTCGTGGGAGGGTTCAGGCTCGCATCCGGAAACGGGCCGCTGAAGACGAGGGGTGCGGGTGCGCTGCCCGGGGCGACGGTAAACGTCTCGATGCTGAAGATTCCCCGGACGTGCTGAAACGCGTTGCCGTATTCGTCCGTCTCCACGTCAGCCTGGTACCACGACATCCCAAACGGGGCCTTGGGCACCTGGAGGATAAAGAAGTCGAAGCCGGTCTTCGGCGGCAGGCCCCGCGCCACGATGAACAGGTCCTGTGCGGTCCCGTCGTCGACCACTCTGACATCCGCCCGGGCGTGCGGGAGGCAGGTAGCCGCGCCAGCCGATACGACCATGTCGAAATCAATGTGTTTGTGCGCGCCTTTGGCGAACGCGGCTCCGGTTGTCAGCAGGAGCGCCGCGACGGCCGTGCCGGCGCAGCGAAGGGTTGTAGGAATTCGCGTGTTCATCAGAATTTTCTCCGTCCGTCTGTTGAAAGGGGTGAGACTTCAGGAGCAATGATGCGGCAGGGGCGTAGCGCCGTTCTGTCAAGCGCTTGACACAAGTAACAGCGGCCGGACGCCTATCGCTCGCGAGCGAGCTCTTCCAGTGACTGCGCGTTGCAGATCGTCACGTGGCCGCGACCCGAGCGGATCCAGCCCTTGGCCTTCAACACCTGCAGGTGTTGATTGACAACCTGACGTGACACACTGAGGAATTGTGCGAGCTCTTCCTGGGAAAGGGTCAGCTTGATTCCATCACCGGTCGAATCAGGACCCCTGAGGCGTGCGAGACTCAGCAGCCGCTTCGCGAGCCTCGCCGGAACACTCAGCAGAGCTGCGTCCTCCATGAGCTGCGCGGTCCAGCGAACCCGGCGGCACAGAAGGCGTATCAAGTGCGCTGCCAGCTGCGGTTCGGTGCTCAGCAACGCGAGGAACTGATCACGCTGGAAAACAATGAGTTCCGTACGGACCATGGCGGTCGCGGTCGCGGTCCGGGGCTGCCCGTCGAGCAGCGCGATTTCCCCGAAACAATCCCCGGGGTCGATGATGTTGAGAAAGATTTCCTTGCCGCCGGGAACGCTGGCGCTGATGCGTACGCGTCCAGATACGACTCCGCACAGCGAGTCGCCCGGGTCGCCCCGCATGAAGATCAACGCTCCCTTTTCGTACACGCGCCGCAGTCCGAGCGCGGCGATTCGGGCGAGAGTCGCCTTTGGCAGGCCGCGGAACAGACTGTCGCGCTCGACAACGGTTTTCGCGGTGATGGGCAACACCCGACCTGTCAGAGGAACGTGATCAGCCCGGAGTATAGTCGCCGACACCACCCTTGGGCAGCCGCCAATGACTCGCGCGCTCGCATGGATCTTCTCTGGCGTCCTTCTCAGCTGCGGCGCGCTGTCGTCCTCCGCACGAGCGCAATACGCGGTCGAGGGTCAGAGTAACCTCTGGTTGCGCGCCCTGCTGGATGTGCGCCTGGTCAGCGGCGGCCCCGACCCGAGCTGGACTGACGGTGGTCCCGGGAAAATGCGCTACGGAGGCAGCTTTACCGACAGAGGCTTGCAACGCGCGACTCGAGTAGTGATGTCCCAGGCCGCAGTGCAGGTTGGCGCGTTCCTTCCCTGGGGAGTGCGGGCGCAGGCGCAGGTGAATATCGAGCCTGACATCGCCGGTAACTATCAACCGTGGCTGATCGAGGCAACCCTGCGCAAAGAGTGGGGTGATGAGAGGCTAGGCTGGGGCCTCCAGGGCGGAGTCATGCACGTGCCGTTTTCCCTGGAAAACACTGGTCCGGCCTGGTCCCCTGAATACACCATTTCCGACTCTGCCCTGGACAACTGGTTGTGGGAGGACATCAGCCTGGCCGGCGCCGAGGCGGAAGGCTGGTACGTGAGCGGGGCGGGAGTACGGCTTGGAGCGTTGGTCGGCGCAGGATACGGAGGTGACCAGATCGGGCGACTGCTGGCACTTCGTGGCTGGGTCGTCGGAGACACCCTGGGGGGCATCAACGGCGATCTCGCCTTGCCGACGCCAGGGCAACGCACCAATATCTTCAGCGAGAAAGACCATCAACCCGCGCTCTACACGTGGCTCTCCCTTGGCGATAGTGGGAAAATCGCCTCGGTCAACCTCGGTGTCATCGACAATCGCGGTGACGAAAGCACGCCCACGGTCTGGCACACTCATTTCACCACGGTGGGGGTTACATTGAGCCCGTATCGGCGGGTTGACCTGCTGACGCAGTACCTGTCGGGAACAGCGAGAGTGCGGGCGCCGGCCAATGACAGTTCTCTATCAGCGTTCTACGTGATGCTCTCGTACCGTTTCGTGCGACAGCGACTGAGTCTCCGCTACGACACCTTTCGCATCCACGACCTCGACGGCGGCCCCTCCACCAGCGAACGCGGTCATGCACAAACACTCGCGTACCTCTTCGAGATCGGGCTGCGTCAGCGTATTGCCCTGGAGTACGTCTGGATGCACAGTCACCGGGACGCGACCGGGTCATTGAACCCGACATCCGACGGGTTGCAGCTCAGTTACCGCATTCGCTACTGATACTCGAGCGTGTGGCGTGTATCTGCATCTATTCAAAGCTCGCTTGTTAGTCCTCCTGGCGCTGCCCCTGGCAGCGGTGCATGCGGCCAATCCGTCCGTTTCGGGCAGCGTGACGGGACCCGACGGCAGCGCCGTCGCCGGGGCCGTCGTATTCGTACAGACCCCGCCTGCTGCAGCTACCGTAACGCCCCGCACGATGGCGGTCGTCGATCAGGTCAACAAGACGTTCGTTCCCGGCGTGCTGCCGATCGCAGTGGGCACGTCCGTCCGCTTTCCGAACCACGACCAGATCCATCACCACGTGTATTCGTTTTCGCCGATCAAAACATTCGAGCTGCCGTTGTACAAAGGGGATGACGCCCCGCCCGTGGTCTTCGACAAGGTTGGCGTCGTCAGGATCGGCTGCAACATCCATGATTGGATGTCAGGGATCATTCTCGTCCTGCCGTCGCCATATTTCGCGGTCACCGGCGCGGATGGACGCTTCGTCCTGGAGGACCTGCCTAACGGCACTCATGTGTTGGTCGCGTGGCATGCCCTCAGTAAGCTCAAGCCGGAAGAAACGGCGCAGACGGTCCGGGTGCCCGAAGCCGTCAGCAACGTGAATTTCAGACTGCCGCTCGCCCCTCCCCGGCCACGGCCTGCGATGCACGGGCTCAGGCCTTAAGCCGTGAGATGGCCGACCGCACGCAGCCTGCGGACCACGATTTTTGTGGCCTTCTCGGCACTCATTCTCATTGTTCTGCTGGGCACGCTCGGGATTACGCAGTTTGTCATCGGGCGAGAGGCGGTGCTGGCCCTCAGTGGCGATCTGCGCACGACAGGCCAGGTGTTTGTGAGCCTGCTCGCCGAGCGCTCGACCCGCCTGCAGACCAACTCGACCCTGTTGGCCAGTGACTTCGCTTTGAAGCGCGTCTACGCGACCCACTTCAACCCTGCGAGCTACGATGCCGAGACACTCGCATCGGCCGGTCTCAGCTACCGCCAGCGTCTGGGCGTGCAACTCGTCTGGATGACGGACGAAGCCGGTAACCTTCTCGCAGCGTCCCCGGCAAGAGACCCTGCCGGTCAATCCCTGGCCGATTTCTCACCTCTCAAGGAAGCACTGGCGAGTCAGTCTGCCGCCAGCGGCCTCGTGGAGGTCGACGGCAAACTCATGCAAATGGTTGCGGTCCCCGTGTTGGGTCCCGAGGTGATCGGATTTCTGCTCCTCGGGCAGATCGTGGACGACACAGTAGCCGGTCGCCTGAAGCGGGATACCCGTTCGGACATCACCTTTCTGAGTGCATCGCGCGTGTATGCGTCGTCGTGGACCTTTCCCTGGAGGGAGCGCGAGCGAGTCGGCGCCGCGCAGCTGGCAACACTGCTGCATGGACACAACGATCCGAATCCGGCGGTGTCAGAAATCGGCAACCGCAGATTCCTTGCACTCGTCGTGCCGATCGAGGCTCATCTGCCCCAACCGCTCTATGCGCTCATTCAGGGCTCCTATGACGATGCCCTGGCCCCGTTGCACACCTTGCAGTGGCGCATCAGCAGCATCGGCATTCTGGCCCTGACGGGCGCACTCCTCACGGCCATGTTGCTCGCCGGCCGCATCACCGGCCCTGTTCGGCTCCTCGTTGACGCAATGCACGAGGTCTTGCGGGGAAATCTGCAGCGTCGCGCACACCTCGAGCGCGCCGACGAGTTAGGGTTCCTGGCCCGCTCCTTCAACGAAATGGTGAGCGGCCTGGAGGACCGGGAGCGGATCAAGGACACCTTCGGTCGTTTCGTCTCCCGCGACGTGGCTGCCGCCGTTCTCGATGGCCGCGTGCCGCTGGCCGGAGATCGGCTCGAAGTCAGCATTCTGTTTCAGGACATCCGCGGCTTCTCGGCTCTGGCCGAAACACTCGACCCCGCAGCCCTGTTGCGCGTGCTGAACCGGTTCTTTACAGAGGTCGTAGCGGCGGTCGAAGCGGAGGGCGGCGTCGTGAAGCAATTCACGGGTGATGGCGTCATGGCGCTTTTCGGGGCACCGCAAGTTCGGGCGGACCATGTCGAGCACTCCGTGCACGCCGCTCTGGGAATCGTCGATCGCCTCGCACGACTGAACATCCTGCTGCAGGCCGATGGAATACCCCCGCTGCAGATCGGCATCGGAATTCACACCGGAGAGGTCATAGCCGGGTTGATCGGGCCGGATGAGCGCGTGGAGTATGGCGTCGTAGGAGAACCGGTCAATCTCGCCAGTCGCATTGAGGCGCTGACCAAGGGCATGGCGGCTACGATTCTCGTTTCCAAAGACGTCGCGATGCGCTTGGGGCCCGGGTTCGTGCTCGGCCGTGCAGCGGTGTTGCCCGTCAAGGGAAAAACGCAACCGATCGAGGTGGTTGAGCTCTTGTCGCAGCCATCATCCTCGTAAGTGGCCACATTTGAGCTTCTTGTTCGCTGCAGGTCGACCGTTTACCATGCATCCATGTCGCGGCTTCGGCTGATACCGGTTTTGGCTATTTTGCTCACCCTGCCCATTTTGGGCCTGGCGGGTGTGGTGCAGCGTAGCTGCCAGCAGGAAATGAGCTCGTCAACCCACGCCACGGTCACGGGCGACTGCTGCCCTGGAAAGAGCGATCCAGGGCCCTCCTGCAAGCGGCTCGGCGACAGTCCCCTGAGCAAGAAGGACTCTTGTGCGGCCTGCAAAGCCGGGTACAACTGCAAGAGCCCCCAATCGTACGAGCCGGGCCCGGCTCTCGTGTGGCTCGTTCTGCCAGCTCACTCAACAGTATCGCTGGATCCTCCCTCCCTGTTGTCCGCCTACAGTCCTGACGGACTGTGGCGGCCACCCCGCTTCATCTGACCTTCCGGCAGGCGTTCGCCTGCGTTCCCGCTTGCACGAGGCTCCTGTGGGCTTAAGGGCAAGCTGCTGCGCGTCTGCGCGATGTGAAGTCGTGCGGCGCGCGAGTTCCGATCGTGTGGAATGGTCATCATGTTCAGATGCATCCTGTTGGTTTCATTCATGGGAGCCGCCGGGCTCGCCGACGCTGAGCCGCTGAGTTTCACGGCCGCCCTCGAGATCGCAACCCGATCCTCGCCCGACATTGCCGTACAGACGACGAGCGTGGCGGCCGCCCGCTCCGCGGCAGTGGCGGCCGGACGGTTGCCGGACCCCAAGCTTGCCGTCGGCATCGAGAACCTGCCCGTCACCGGCGCCGAGCAATGGAGCCTCACTCGCGACTTCATGACCATGCGCAAAATCGGGGTCATGCAGGAGTTGCCCAACCGGGCCAAGCGCCAGGCCCAAACAGATGTCGCGCAGGCCAACATTGCGCGGGCCGAAGCGGAACGGCAAGTCAGTATCCTGGTCGCGCGTCGGGACACGGCTATCGCGTGGCTCAGCCGCTACTACCTCGAGCGCCGCGGCGCATTGCTCGATGAGCTGGATCGCGAGAACCAACTTTTCAGACAGGCCGTGCAGGCTCAGCTCGCCGGCGGCCGGGGCATGCCGGCCGATACCGTCGTCCCCGGGCAGGAGGCGGCCGAGATCGCCGATCGCCGCGATGAGCTCGCCGCCGAGACCACCAGGTCTAAAGCGGTTCTGAAGCGCTGGGTTGGCGCCGCCGCGGATGAGCCTCTGCAGGGTGATCCGCCGGCACTCACGCTCGACTCTCAACACTTGCGCGAGCACATTCATGAGCATCCCGATCTGGCCGTGTACGTGCCAATGACCCAGATGGCCCAGGCCGAAGTGCACGAGGCCGAGGCGACCAAGCGCCCGGATTGGGGCGTCGAGCTCGCCTACGGTCGCCGTGGAAGCGCGTTCAGTGACATGGTCACATTGCAATTCACCCTCGATCTGCCGCTCTTTGCGAAGACCCGCCAGGACCCGATGATCCAGGCGAAGCGCCAGGAGCTCGCCCGCGTGGAGAGCGAGCGCGATGTCATGCTGCGCGATCACACCCAGGAGTTGGAAGGGGATCTGGCTGAGTACGATGTTGTGACACGCCAGCTCTCCCGAGTGCGCGACATACATCTGCAGCTCGCGCGAGAGAAGGTGGATTACCAGTTCGCGAGCTACCGTGCCGGGAAGGCGGACCTCACCTCGGTACTGGTCACTCGCCGCGAGTTGATCGAGCAACGACTCAAGGAGATCGAGCTCGAGGCAAAGCGGGCCGCGGCCGCTGCAAAGCTGTATTACTTCTACGGACCCGGCGCCCTCGATTCAACCTCTCAAGCGGCGGGCTCCCGATGAACGCTCCCCGGCAGCAACTCGTTGCGATGGCACTCGGCGCCCTCCTCCTGGCCGCCATCAGCGCGGCGAGCGGATACTGGTTTGCGCGGCTGCACGATCACTCCCGGAGCTCGCCGGCGCCCACCGCGGACGGACGGCAGCCGCTGTACTGGTACGATCCGATGAAGCCGGATCAACATTTCGACCAGCCCGGTAAGTCGCCCTTCATGGACATGCAGTTGGTGCCCAGGTATGCCGATGAAGGTGGGGCGGATGAGACCGGAGGCCTCAGGATCGATCCGGTCATCGTGCAAAACCTCGGCATCCGGTTCGCTCGTGTAGAGCGGGGTGGACTCCCGCAGAGCATCGATGCCGTCGGGACTGTCGGGTTCAATCAGCGTGACATCGCTATCATCCAGGCGCGTAGCAACGGTTTTGTTACACGGGTGTATGCCCGGGCACCGGGTGATGTGGTCGCCAAGGGCGCGCCGATCGTGGACCTGCTCATTCCGGAGTGGGTGGCCGCGCAGGCCGAGTTTCTGGCGCTCCTGAAAAGCGGCGACCCTGACCTTATCGAGGCCGCACGCCAGCGGCTCGTGTTGCAGGGCATGCCCGCTGAGCTGATCGCGCAAGTTGAATCGGCGCGCGAACCGCGCACAACCGTCACCGTTCGCAGCCCACTCGCCGGCATGATCGACACGCTCGAGGCGCGCGAGGGTATGACCGTCGCCACCGGCGCGACGCTCGCGAAAGTCAACGGACTCGCCACCGCCTGGATTGAAGCGGCCCTACCACAGGCACAAGGGGCCCTTGGAGAACTCGGGAAGCGTGTGGAGGCTCGCCTGACTGCCTACCCCGGTCAGCGCTTTACAGGTCGTGTCATCGGCGTTCTTCCGCAAGCCAACGCAGAGACGCGCACCGTGCGTGTGCGCATTGAGCTCGACAACCCGGGCGGACGGCTGAGGCCCGGAATGTTTGCCCAGGTGAGGCTCGACAATGGCGAGCAGACACCCGTCCTTTACGTCGCCTCGGAAGCCGTCATCCGCACGGGCACCCGTGCCGTCGTCATTGTGGCTGGAGAGCAAAACCGGTTCATCCCGACGCAAGTGCAGGCCGGAGTTGAGGTGAACGGCAAAACCGTCATCGTGAAGGGGCTGACAGAAGGGCAGACCGTCGTGGCCTCGGGTCAATTCCTCATCGACTCCGAGGCGAGTCTCAAAGGCGTGCTCGCGCGACTCGCCGGCTCGGAACATGACATGGAGACCACCGAGCCCGGGAGTCACCCGTGATTGCCGACATCATCCGGGGGTCGGTCAGGAACCGCGGGCTCGTGCTGTTGGCCGCAGCGTTTCTGGCGGCTTGGGGCTTGTGGGCACTGCAAAACACACCGGTCGACGCGCTTCCGGATCTATCGGACGTGCAAGTCATCATACGCACCACCTACCCGGGCCAGGCGCCGCAGATCGTGGAGAACCAGATCACCTATCCCCTCGCCACAACGATGCTGTCCGTCCCGGGGGCCAAGACGGTACGGGGCATCTCTTTTTTCGGCGATTCATTCGTCTACGTGCTCTTCGAAGATGGAACCGACCTCTATTGGGCGCGCTCGCGGGTACTGGAGTATCTCAACCAGGCACAGAGCAGATTGCCCGCCAGCGCGAAGGCCTCCCTCGGACCTGATGCAACCGGTGTGGGCTGGGTCTTTGAATATGCCCTGGTGGACCGCACGGGCCACCATGACTTGAGTCAGCTCCGCGCCCTGCAGGACTGGTTCCTGAAATACGAGCTCAAAACCCTCCCCAACATTGCCGAAGTGGCCAGCCTCGGCGGGATGGTCAAGCAATACCAGGTCGTGCTCGATCCGGCCAAGCTCATCGCCTACAACATCCCGCAAGAGAAAGTGATCGAGGCCATCCGGCGCGCCAACAACGAAGCCGGCGGCTCCGTGCTCGAGCTCGCGGAGACCGAGTACATGGTCCGAGCCTCGGGCTATCTGCAAAGCCTCGAAGACTTCCGAGCGGTTCCACTGGGCGTGGACGCCTCCGGTGTTGCTGTCCGGGTGGGCGATGTGGCGACTGTGCAGTTGGGACCGGAAATGCGTCGCGGCGTGACCGAGCTGAATGGTGAAGGAGAGGTCGCCGGCGGGGTCATCGTGATGCGGTCCGGCAAGAACGCGCGGGCAACGATCCGGGCCGTACGGGCCAAACTCGCCGAGCTCGAGCGCAGTCTGCCCGCCGGTGTGAAGATTGTACCGACTTATGATCGTTCGCAGTTGATCGGTCGCGCCGTTGACAACCTGACTGAAAAGTTGGTCGAGGAATTCATCGTTGTCGCAGTGGTGTGCGCCCTCTTCCTCTGGCATCTGCGTTCCGCCCTGGTGGCCATCGTCTCTCTACCGCTCGGGGTGCTAGCCGCTCTCATCGTCATGCACTATCAGGGTGTGAGTGCCAACATCATGTCCCTGGGAGGAGTCGCCATCGCAATCGGCGCGATGGTCGACGCCGCCGTGGTTATGATCGAGAATGCTCACAAGCGCCTGGAGACCTGGACACACGCGCACCCGGACGTGCCGTTGACGGGGCCAACGCGTTGGGAAGTCATGACCGAAGCGGCTGTCGAAGTAGGCCCCGCGCTCTTCTTCAGCCTCATTATCATTACGCTGTCGTTCATCCCCGTGTTCACCCTCGAGGCCCAGGAGGGCCGGCTATTCCGTCCCCTGGCCCTGACCAAGACCTATGCCATGGCGGGCGCTGCGGGATTGGCAATCACGTTGGTCCCGGTCCTCATGGGTTACGGGATCCGTGGCCGCATCCCGCTCGAGCTCAGTAATCCGCTGAATCGGGGTCTGATCCTGTTGTATCGCCCCGTGCTGGATCGGGTGTTGGATCATCCTAAGTTGACCCTCGTTCTGGCTGCGGCGCTGTTTGCCTCCGTGGCCTGGCCTCTGAGCCGGTTGGGTGGGGAATTCATGCCGCCACTCAACGAGGGTGACGTGTTGTACATGCCGTCGGCGCTGCCAGGCTTGCCCGCGTCCAAGGCCGCGGAACTGCTGCAGATTACCGACCGCATGATCAAAACCGTGCCGGAAGTGGCGACCGTGTTCGGTAAAGCCGGCCGAGCGGAGACGGCGACCGATCCGGCCCCCCTGGAGATGTTCGAGACGACCGTGCAGTTCAAACCCCGAGAGCAGTGGCGAGCAGGCATGACACCGCAGAAGCTGCTCGATGAGCTCGATCGTACCGTGAGAGTGCCGGGGCTCACCAACATCTGGGTCCCGCCGATCCGCAACCGCATCGACATGCTGGCCACTGGAATCAAAAGTCCCATCGGGGTCAAGGTCACAGGTCCCGACCTGGTCGACATCGATGCCATTGCCCGACAGGTCGAGCAAGTGGCGAAGGCTGTGCCGGGAGTGAGCTCGGCCGTTGCGGAGCGACTGACCGGCGGGCACTACGTGGATGTGGAGATAGACCGCGCGGCCGCGGCACGTTACGGACTCAACATCGCGGACGTCCAATCGGTGGTGGCCTCTGCAATAGGCGGCGAGACGATCGGCGAGACGGTGGAAGGTCTGGCACGCTTCCCCATCAGTGTGCGCTATCCCCGTGAGCTGCGTGACTCGGTACAAAATCTGCGCAATCTTCCGATTCTGACGAACTCGGGAGCGCAGATCACTCTGAGCACCGTGGCCCGGCTCGTTTTGCGCGATGGTCCCCCGATGCTCAAAACGGAGAATGCGCGGCCTTCGGGTTGGGTCTACATCGATGCACGCGGCCGGGATCTCGCCTCGGTCGTTGCCGACCTGCAAGCCGCCGTTGCACAGCGGATCGCTCTCAAACCCGGAATGAGTCTCACCTACTCCGGGCAGTTCGAGTACCTGGAGCGCGCCAACGCGCGCCTCGAGCTTGTCGTGCCGGCAACGCTGGTGATCATCCTGGTGCTGCTCTATCTCACCTTCCGTCGGATCGACGAAGCGGCGCTCATCATGGGAACGCTGCCCTTCGCGCTCACGGGCGGAATCTGGTTTCTCTACCTGAAGGGCTACAACCTGTCAGTGGCCACGGCCGTCGGCTTCATTGCGCTCGCCGGCGTCGCCGCGGAGTTTGGCGTCGTGATGCTGCTGTATCTCAAACAGGCCATTGCCGCGCGACTCGATGCAGGTCTGCAGTTGACCGCGGCTGTGTTGACTGCAGGCATTCGAGAAGGGGCCGTGTTACGCGTACGGCCCAAGGCCATGACCGTTGCGGTGATTGTGGCGGGCTTACTGCCCATTTTCTGGGGCAGCGGCGCCGGCTCGGAAGTCATGAGCCGCATCGCCGCTCCCATGGTTGGCGGAATGCTCACCGCGCCGTTGCTATCGATGCTGGTGATCCCGGCGGCTTATCGGCTGATGCGTTCGGTGCGGCCGGCATGAATCAGTTGGTGCGGGCGGAGTCCTCGGCGCGGTTACCCACTTCGAACAGGCCCACGATGCTCTGGTACTTTTCGATGTACCAGCGGTTCTCGTTGTTGTATTTCGGGATGGCCAGCGGACGGGCATCGGTGCCTTCCGTTTTCCAGATACAGGGACAATTCACCGCAGCTCCAGCGGACTGCACTCCCGGACGATTCAGCTCATCGAGCTTGACCTTCAATCGAGTCAGGACACGATAGAGCTTCGCGACGTTGCGCGATCCGCCGTTGTACGCGGAGACCGGAAAGATGCCCAACACTTGCGGATTGGCACGGTAGGAAGCACGAATATCCTCCCTCATCCCCGCCAGATCGAGATCCAAAAGGCACGCCGCCGCTTTCATGGCGTTCAGCAGATTCGTCGCGCCGCTCTCGAAGATCGGGTCGAGCTTTGCTCGGGGGCAGCTTCTGACTACGAGCGCGTAGGTCCCATTGCCCTTGCGGTTGGTGAATTGCATCGGCCCTAGCGCTTTTGCGCGAGAGACGCTGTACCGATAGGCCTCCTCCCGCTTCAGCCCGTATTGACTCAGTACCTCGTCGAAGGCGAGCGCATGCTTCTCTACGTAGTCCCCGTCATCTGTCTGCTCGATGACCGCAAGTGTCGTAATGAGCTGGAGAGGAATGACATCGGCGAGCAGCTCGCCGCGAAAGGCCGCACTCGGTACCTGCGCGAGACGCAGGTCCTCGATCGCCTTACGCGCCGTGGCGAGCAGGAATTCCTTCCCGCCGGCAACGAAAGCCGGGTCGAAGGTGTCTTCAGTGAAGGGCAGATAGACGATCGGCTTCGCGGTCTGGACGGCGGCGCTCCACTGCTTGTGCTTGATGAGGTTGTTGTCGAACACCGGGAACTTGCGTCCGTAGACTTTCAAGGGTTCCCCGTCTCGGGAAAAGGCAAACATCAGTCGCTCGGCACCGGTGCCGTTCACGTGGCGCGCCTCAATGCCCGGCGTGAGAGTGCGAAAGGCCAGGGGCCTGCCACCGGGTTTCCACTTGATCGGCGGACGCGGCAGCTCGATATGGGCGATGACCCACTCTTCCTTCTTTTCGCTCCACAGCGCAAAGGCGACCGGGCGTCCGCGGAGGACCTGATTCTTCCCTTTTCCGGTGAAGACGTATTGGAGCTCGACATCACGCAGACGTGCCTGCCCTTCGGCGACGAGATCGTGGATCGCCTCATCGCGGTTACGGCTGCCGTGGACGACGACCTCCCTGGGAGCCTGATCCTTGGGAGGCTGATCGGGGTGCTCCGATTCGGCGACGGCCAGTGGCACCTCGCCTTCTTCCTGCTTCGAAGCTCCGGCCGCAGGTGTTTCCTCCATGGGTGCGGCCGCCGCGGCGGGAGGGGCATGCGCCTCGTCGACGACTGGCGGCTCAATTTCGTAAGTGGCACGGCCCGTGGTCGTACATCCAGCAAAAAACAGGGAGGTCAGTAAGAGCAGAGGCAATGCAGCCGAGTGTCTGGCAGGTGTGTTCATGCGACATATAGTACTCACGAGCGTGGCGGTGCACGCGTACCCGTTTCAAGAAATCCAATACTTTTGCGGCGTGTCCGCGCGCCCTATGGGTCGATCTCGTCGACCATTCCGTGTCGAGCGGTCGAAGAAGGCGTCGTATACGGGTTGGCGCACGCGTGAGTTGGGGGCGCAGCAAGTATCCTCGGTGCGCACCGGCAGCCCTTGGGCGAGGTCGTCCGGCTGACGGCATTGGCTGGTCGGCGTTCAGCCAAGGTTAAGCTAAAAGTACCCGTGTTTTGGGCAACTCGGCCTGCCACTGACGCACTCTCGGCATAGAGTACGTGGACTGGGTGAAAACCCAGGCGCAGCGTACGTGGCGGGCACGCCCCTTCACGAATTCCGATCAATGTTCCCCGGAAGCGGCCGCTGGCAGTCACGGTGCGCCCGAGTGTGCGATGCGACCTCGGCAAGAGGGCTATCGCACTGGCAGGTTTGGGGCGAGCCGGGCAGCGTGGCTTGCCCACACGACATCCTGGTGTCCGGCGACTGGCTGCATCTCGATGCGCACGCGATTTCCTACGGCAACCTCGCGTGTAAATCAACACGCAAGAGCGACGACATCAGTGTGAAGGTGAAAGCGCGAATCGACACGCTTCGGCAAGATCAACCCGAGTCGGTCGAATAGGATTTGGTCGCACGTGCAGAGCTCCACAGTCCCCACCCGGGACGGCCGTGTAGCCAAATCCAAGGTCGATTCAGTAGTATGTTGCGCTCGTGACCCGCTCACTCCCTTAATCTATGCGCGTTCATTCTGAATGCACCGGCCATCTGGCGCGCCAGCCGTAGCATCACCAATGCCTGTTTCACATGCGGGTTCACGACCCGTCCCGCCGATCGTCAATATCGCGGGCTACCGCTTCCTGCCGTTGTCGGACCTGAAGCCACTGCGCACGCGCTTGCAGCGCCAGTGCAAGGACTGGGAGCTCAAAGGCACCATCCTTCTGAGTCCCGAAGGTATCAACCTGTTCGTCGCCGGCGCACCGGAAAAGATCGAGCAGCTTCTGGCGCAGCTGCGCAGCTTGCCTGGCCTCGAGACCCTGGAAGTCAAGGTGAGCGAGACGGCTCACCAACCCTTTCGCCGGATGCTGGTGCGCATCAAAAAAGAGATCATCGCGTTCGGCGTAGAGGGTATCGACCCCGCGCGGCGCACGTCACCGAAGCTCACACCCCGAGAGCTCAAGCGCTGGCTGGATGAAGGCCGCCCCATCACGCTGCTCGACACTCGTAACGACTACGAAGTGAAGCTCGGCACCTTTCGGAATGCTCTGCCCATCGGCATCGATCAGTTCCGCGATTTTCCGCGGGCCGTCGCCAAGCTCGCACCGGAACTGAAACAACAGCCGATCGTGATGTTTTGCACAGGCGGCATCCGCTGCGAGAAGGCCGGGCCTTTCATGGAGGCCGAAGGCTTCCAGAACGTATTTCAGCTCGACGGCGGCATTCTCAAGTATTTCGAAGAGTGCGGTGGAGAGCACTACGATGGCGAGTGTTTCGTGTTCGACGGGCGCGTGGGCGTGGACGCGAGCCTGCAGGAAACCGACTCCTGCCAGTGCTTCAACTGCCAGAGTCCGCTGACCCAAGCCGAGCAGCAGCATGAGCACTACGTGGAGGGGCAGTCCTGTCCGTACTGCTTCAAGACCGAGGCGCAGCAGATGGCGGCGCGCATCGCAGGCCGGCATGAACAGATCCGGCAACTCGCGGCTGTACTTCCAGGCAGCCAGCCTCAGGACCAGTTCAAACCCGTCAACGTGCCCGCGCAGTGTGACGGAAAGACCCTGCTGGAGGCATTGTGCCAGGTGGCTGCTCTCTTTCCGGCGGATGTTTGGCAGCAGCGTTGTGACGACGGCCGGGTGCTGGATGCAGCGGGCCAGCCTGCGCGGGCGAGTCAGATCGTGCACGCGGGCGAGCGCTTTCGGCACAAGCTCCCTGCGGTGATCGAGCCGGACGTCAACATGCATGTCGAAGTGTTGCATGAGGACGAGGCGCTGATCGTGTTGAACAAGTCGGCTCCCCTGCCCATGCACGCGGGCGGTCGCTTCTACCAGAATACCCTGCAGTACGTACTCGATTCGGTCTATTACCCGCAGAAGCCGCGCCCCTCGCATCGCCTCGATGCGAACACTACCGGTGTCCTGGTTGTTGCCCGGACCCGGCACTTCGCCGGCCTGGTCCAACCGCAATTTGCGCGCGGCGAGGTGGACAAGGTGTACCTGGTTCGCGTGCAGGGACAGCCCGCTGCGGATGAGTTCACCTGCGATGCGCCCATCAGCGACATCGCGGGCGCGCTCGGATCGAGGATTGTCGATCCGATAGCGGGCCTCGCGGCGCGCACCGACTTCCGGGTGCTGGGGCGGTTTGCAGATAACACGGCGTTGCTGGAAGCACGACCGCTCACAGGGCGCACCAACCAGATTCGCGTTCATCTCTGGCACCTGGGATTACCGGTTTGCGGCGATCCGACTTATTGGCCGGGTGGAACGCTCGGAGACAGCCAGACGCTCGCGATCAACGCGCCACCGCTATGCCTGCATGCCTCGCGGATCACGCTTAAGCACCCGCTGACGCGGGAAAGGGTTCAATTCACGGCTCCGATGCCGGAATGGGCAGCGTCGGGTTAGCGTCAGGCCGGCGCGGATGTGCTTTTGCGCGGCTCGAATCCCCTCACCTTTTCCCGCTCGAGCCGGAATCGGTTGCGTTTCTCGATGAGCCGGAAATGCGCTTCCATCGCGGCGGTCACGAAACTGATGGCGACGCCGCTTGCACCTGCTCGGCCCGTGCGGCCGATACGGTGCACGTAATCGGCAGTGGAGCGCGGCAGGTCGAAGTTCACCACGGCAGACAGAGCAACAACATCGATGCCGCGGGCGGCGACATCGGTTGCTATCAGCACCTGTACACGACCCGCCTTGAAGTCCGCCAGAGCCTGGGTGCGTGCGCCCTGGCTGAGATCGCCGTGTAGCGCACGAGCGTCAAAGCCCAGGCGCTGCAGCTTCCGCGCAATGTGTTCAGTCGCGTACTTCGTGGCGACGAAGACCAGCGTTCGCTCCCAGCCATGATGCCGGATCAGGTAACGCAGCAACTGCGTGCGACGCTCGGGATCGACGACGATGGAACGCTGTTGAATGTCAGGCGGAGGCCCTGCCGCTGCGGTTGTGGCAACATCGATGCGTACCGGGTCACGCAGCAGCAGATCCGCAAGAGACCGCACGGCCGGTGGGAAAGTTGCGGAGAACAGCAGGTTTTGGCGACGCTCGGGCAGCAGCGCCAGCACCCGGCTGAGCTCGTCGGCAAACCCTTCATCCAGGAGCCGATCCGCCTCGTCGAGCACCAGCGTGTTGACGTCACCGAGGCGTACGGCGTTGCGGTCAGCCAGATCCAGAAGGCGGCCGGGCGTGGCCACGACGATATCCGCGCCGCCGCGCAGGGCCATCATCTGCGGATTGATCGATACGCCGCCGAACACGGTGAGCACCTTGATCGGCTGCGGCAAGTACCGGCCCAGGGTCCTGAACGCTTCACCCACCTGGGTGGCGAGTTCGCGCGTAGGCACCAGGACGAGGCCGCTCACGCGCCGGTCGGTCGCCGTCGCTCGACTCACCAGTCGTTGCAGCATCGGCAAGGCGAACGCTGCCGTCTTGCCTGAGCCGGTTTGCGCGCACGCTTGCACATCCCCGGCGCTCAGGATCGGGGGAATGACGGCCGCCTGGACGGGAGTCGGGGCGGCGTAGTTCGCTGCGGCGACCGCCTTGAGGAGCTCGGGGCGCAAGCCCAGTTCGGAAAAGGTCATTCCGTATGATACCCGCCGCCTGAGCGTTCATGAGTGCGCCTCTCAAAGCGGCCCGCTTCGGCAGTTCCTGTGGCAGTCGCTTCCGGCTCAATCGTCGAGGCCCAGCCCCTTCAAGATCCGTGGTGCGTGTTTCTCCACGCGGGCGGCGCGGGTCGCCGATTGTTTTGCCGCGGCGAAATGCAGCAGGTAGCCTTTCTGCCTTCCAGGAGTGAGCGCATGGAAGGCTTCGGCTAACGCAGGATCATCATCCAAGCGCCGGGTAAACTCTTCGGGCACGTCGAATTCTGCCACGCCTTTCATCTGCACCTTGGCGCCGGATTTCTCGACCGCGATGGCCTCCTTGATACAGGCCTTCACCGCGGCCTGCTGCTTCTTGATCTGCGCAAGAGAAGCAAACCTGATCTGCCGCGCGGACTGCACATTCCTGGTTTGCTGAACGAGGATGCCCTTGGGGTCCTTCAGTAGCGCGCCCTTCATAAAGAGCAAAGCGCAGTAGTCCTTGAAGCCGTGGATCAGAACCACGTTGCTTCCATTCAAGTCGTAGCAAGCCTGGCCCCATTTCAGTTGTTCATTGAGGCCCGATGCGAGGCAGAGTTGGCGCAGCTCGGCAAATTCGGCGCGCCAGCGTTTTTCCTTGTCATGGACCTTGCTGACGAGCGGATTCATGGTTGCCTCGACTCGATGCGAGCGCCCGGCGACCGGTTGCGCATCCAGTCCGCCACTTGAGAAAGCTTCTGGAGAATCCATTCGCGTGCGACCTGGTCGGTGACAACCTCCTCCATCGCACCCCGCATGCAGAACATCCAGGCGTCGCGTTCTTCATCGCCGATGCTGAAGGGTAAGTGGCGGGCACGCAGGCGTGGGTGGCCGCGCTCGTCCGTGTACGCCGTGGGACCGCCCAGCCATTCCGCAAGGTACTTTTTCAGGGTGACCCGGATGGCGCCGAGGTCTTCCGAGTGCAGCGCGCGGATGACTTTCGCTTCGGGTAGCGTGCTCATCCGGTCATAGAATGAATCAACGATGCGGTCGACCGCCGGTTGGCCGCCGATGCGCTGGAAAGGTTTGATATCCTTCCCCGCCTGAGGGCGGGGAATTCCTACGGCGCTATACATGAGCTGCCTCACCTACAGTCGCTTCGGCGGGTTCCTGCTTCTTCGAGGCTGCGCTGCTGACGCAGCGTCTGACGGCCTCTCCACAGGCTGCAACGCGGTATCCCCGCGCCAAAATGTTTTTCGCCCCAACCACATCGGCGTTGTCCTCATGCCGGCATTCTACGCAACGGAACTTCGCCTGTGTGAATCGATTCGCAGCGCTCACACAGCCACAAAGCGGACATCGTTGACTGGTGTGTTGGGGTGGTACCGTGATCAGAGCTCCACCCGTCCATTGGAGCTTGTATTCCAATTGGCGACGGAACTCGAACCAGCCCTGGTCGAGAATGGACTTGTTCAGACCGGCCTTGGCCCGAACGTTTCGGCCCGGATTCCCCATAGTTCCCGCAGCGGACTTGCATAGGTTCTTCACCTGCAGGTCCTCGATACACACCATCGCGTGGTTCTTGCTGATGGTCCTCGTGGCCTTGTGCAGATAGTCGGCTCTGGCGTTGCCGATGCGGGCATGGATCTTGTGGAGGCGGGCCTTGGCCTTCCTCCAGTTTTGGCTGAACCGCACCTTGCGACACAACGCCCGCTGCGCGTGACGCAGTCGGGCTTCGTGTCGCCTGAAGCTATTAAGGGGCGCAAGCGAAGTGCCATCGCTGAAGGTGGCGAATCGGGCAATGCCCACATCGATGCCGATGGCCCCGGTGGCCTGCGGCACAGGCGGCTCCACCTCGCGCTCGGTCTGGATGCTCACAGACCACTTGCCCGCCTTCAGGGACACCGTGGCATTACAC
>Ga0070665_100001872_pt1 | contig 23888 bp, 19 predicted proteins | sample KBSS13metaG_FD_65862 | JGI IMG/M metagenome (GOLD analysis project Ga0070665, IMG submission 65862) | Switchgrass rhizosphere microbial communities from Kellogg Biological Station, Michigan, USA - KBS S1-3 metaG | ecosystem: Host-associated > Plants > Roots > Rhizosphere > Soil ... | reverse complement strand
CGTCGCGCGCCACATTAATCGTGCCGCTGGGACTCACATCCCAGTAGAGACGGGGATCGCGCACGGCGGCCAGTACGGCGGTCAAATCCCAGCTTTGGCGGCCGCCCCTCAAGCTTCCTCGCAACTCATAGGCCCGCCGAACTGGATTGGACGCGGGAGTCGCCGCGAGCACCTTGCCGGTCACGATTTTGTTGCCAATGTCGCCTCCGCTAAAGAGAATCGGCGTGGGCCAATGGGCAACAACGTATTGGGTGGCCACCGAATCGCCGACCAAATTGCATCCGTCGGTTCCCTTAGGAAATTCTCCTCCCATGACAACCAAACGCTTCACTTTGGCACGAACTAAATCAGGCCCCGACAACGGGCAGAGCGCGTCCGGCTCAGACTTCAACAGATCGCTCAAGTTGGGCAAAAATCCCACGGAAATAATGGCAACGCTCGAATCGGGTGCTGCGGCCAACGCAGTGCGATAGACGGTGAGCGATGTAGGCTGCTCGTCATCGGGAAGGGCACGGTGCGGGAATTCATCCCGAATTTTGGCGACGTACGCGGAACGTTTACCCAAGCCTTTGATCTTAGCTTGATAAGTTCCGATCGGGATATTCGGACGCCCGTAATAGGTGTTGATGGCGCTGACCGTGGCGGCCATCGCTTTTTCGGCGCCGCGACTGTCGACCACGCAGGCCAGAATTTCAGCCTCGCCGAGATCGGCCAGCGCATTCAGTGTGGCCAATGCCCCAGCGTCGTCGCAGTCATTCTGCATGTCGGTATCAAAAATAACTTTTACCGGCGACGGCTTGGTGGCGGCCGACGAGACGTCGGCCTTGGAAAGGGCGATCGCGGTCAGCGTGAAACATGCAGCGACGCCAAATCTCAGAAGGCGACTGGAGATTGTACGCATCTTATTTCCCCCCGCGCACAGGCCACACGTGATCGGTCATGCTCGGCTCAAAGTGGATCGTGCCGGTGCCCAGGTTTATCGCCCAGATGCGGTCGGAACTCAGGACGGTGGTGGTGGATGTCCAGTACCAGCCGGATTGCACGCCGGCAATCGAGCAGGTCGTGCCAACTGCATCCGGCGTCCACTTGGCGTCGCCTTTGTCGTTGGTGATCATTGGATTGAGATAGCCGTAATTGGCCAGGCTTTGCAGCTCATTCACGTTGGGCAGCCGCCAGTCGCCGGGTTTTGAGCCGTCGGATAAACCGTGCGATCCACTGGCGAGCTTATTGCATTCCGTGAGCGCCTGATCGGCGGGCACTTCGCCAAACGCGTCCGCGTTGGCCAGCCAGACCAGCCCGGTTTTGTTGTCCGTCACCGTGCCATCTTTGTTGTTTGAGAACTGCGGACTCGGCAAAGGTGCGCCGACACCTTGCGTCGCCCAGTAGAAATCATCGTGATCGGTGATCACAGTCGCCGTGGCCACGGCGCCGGAGCCGCCGCCGCCGGAAATCGCGACCGTCGGCGGGGCAGATGGAAGGTAACCAGAGCCGCCGTACGTGACGACAATGGAGCCGACCGTGTCGGCCGAAAGCGTTGCCGTGGCGGTGGCGGCAACACCGGCGGCGGAGGTCGTAATCGTTACATCTGGCGCGACCGTATAGGCGCCGCCATTTGCAACCGTGATGCCTGTCACCACTCCGCCTGAAATGGTTGCGTAAGCTTCGGCCTTCGAGCCCTTGCCGCCTGAGAAGGTGACGGTTGGAACGGATGTATAACCAGATCCGCCATTCGTAATCTTGATGCTCGACACGCCGCCAAATGTGGACTGGGCGATCGCGGCAGTACCGGCCGCGGGGGCCGAGACCGTAACAATGGGCGCCGACGTGTAACCTGAACCCGGATTCGTCACCATGATGCTGAGGGCGGTGAAGGACACATTTGCGCCCGTTGCCGATACGGAACTTGTCCCTTTCCCGCGAACGGGCCAAACATTCATCAGATAAGGCTGCATGTGATCATTGCGGTGACTCACAATGTCGTTTGCCATGCCGAAGCCCATGTTCACGGCCCACGCGCGACCCGGCTTGCTCAGAAAAGCGGTCGACGTCCAATACCCGTTGGCGGTTTGGAAGCTAAGTATGGAACTGGCGCCTTTGCCCCAGGGTGCGTCGCCTTTGTCATTGGGTAGCGACGGTCGGAAACCGTAATTACAAAGGCTCCGCAGCTCATTCACGTTGGGGAGACGCCATTCGCCCGCTTTTGAGCCATCGGTTAGTCCGTACGATCCACTGGCGAGGCTGCTGCAGTCCGCCATCGCCTGTGTCCAGGTGACTTCGCCAAACCCATTCGCGTTGGCCAGCCAGATGAGTCCCGTCTTATTGTCCGTAACGGTGCCGTCCTTGTTGTCCGTGAATCGAGGACTCGGTGATGGCGCGCCCACGCCTTTGGCAGTCCAATAGTAATCATCCTGCTTGTCGACGACTGTCGCCGTTGCCGCGGCGCCAGAGCCGCCGCCGCCGGAGAAAGTGACTGTTGGTGGAGACGCAGGTGAATATCCAGACCCTCCCGAGGCAATGAAGACCGATGCGACTTTGCCGTCCGCGACGATTGCCATCGCCCGAACATTCATGTGCATACCGGCCGATGGCGTGATGGTGACGGTGGGAGCCGACGTATAACCGGAGCCCGGATTCGTCACCGTGATGCTCAGCATCGTAAATGACTTGCTCGCTCCCGTTTGCGACACCGGCACCGCTGCACTCGGCGCTGAAGGTTCGGCCGCGGTTCCGCCCGCGAAGAGCAGACCGATCACAGCCGTCAATAAAACCGCAGCCCGGTGAATCGTCATGGTCGGCCTCGTCCTGATTCAAAATGAGATGCTGGACTGCGAGAAACGTACGTCACTGCGAGTGTGAAGCCCTGGCCTCACAGGACGACGCTATTTTCAATGATTGCAGTACTCGTGCAGTTTATACCCGTTCCGCGTCAACCCGTTGAACAGGTCGTCATGCGAGGTCTCTTCGCAACGCCGATCGCGCCGCCCAGTATCCGCACATGCCATGCACTCCGCCGCCGGGGGGTGTTGATGCGGAGCAGAGGTACAGGCCCTTCAAGGGCGTCGAATAGGGATCATGTCGCAGGACCGGGCGGGCAAACACCTGCGAAAACATGTTAGCGCCGCCGGTAATGTCGCCGCCGATCAGGTTTGCGTTGTAAGTTTGGAAGTCGGCCGGCGACATCACGTGCTTGGCAAGAATTCGCTGGCGAAATCCCTTCGCGAATCGCTCCACTTGTGATTCGATCCGCTCGGTCATGTCCACGGTTGACCCGTTGGGAACGTGGCAATACGCCCAGGCCGTGTGCTTGCCCGCCGGTGCTCGCGACGAATCGAAGAGCGTGGGCTGGCCGAGCAAAACGAAGGGCCGCTCGGCATGCTGGCCGCTCCAAGGCGCTTGTTCGGCGATCGCGATTTCGTCGAATGTTCCGCCGAGATGGACCGTTCCGGCATCAGCGCACGAAGGGGCGCTCCACGGAATCGGCCCGTCTAAAGCCCAGTCGACCTTCCAGATTCCCGGGCCGTATCGATAGCGTCCCAATCGGCGAGCGTACCTGTCGGGCAATTTGTGACCGGCCAATGCAATCAGTTGTCGCGGGGAAACGTCGCACAGAATCGTTCGCGCGTTGGAGAGCTCGTCGATCGTCGTCACTGGCGCATTGGTCTCGATGATGCCGCCAAGCGAAGTGAAGTACCGCGCCAGCGCATTGGAAAGTTCCTGCGCACCGCCGCGCACCATCGGCCAACCGCCGACGTGGGCGGCGACCGTCAGCACTAATCCTGCGGCGGCGCTGGCCGTCCAGTCGAAGGGGAGAATGGCGTGTGCAGCCACGCCGGCGAACAAGGCGCGTGCGGGCTCACCTGAAAACCAATTGCCCGCCAAACCTTTTGCCGATCGCATCGCGCTCAGCCCGAACTTGGCCATCAACAACGGATGGGCGGTCAAGCCCATCGGCGCAAGCAGTTCCGGTATGAGTTGCTGCCAGTGGTTGACGAACCCTTCGAGGTGTCGCGCCCACGTTGCACAGTCGATGCCTAAAGTCTCGCCGGTCTTTTCAAACGATCGATACAGAACAGCGGCGGTTCCGTCGTCCAACGGATGCGCAAACGCCGCGGCGGGTTCAACGAATGACAAGCCCAGATCGGCTAGCGGTAACGAGTTAAAAAACGGTGACAGCGGCACGAGGGCTTGCACCGCTGAACAGACGTCGTGTGTAAAGCCCGGCAGCGTCAGTTCCGCCGAACGCGATGCGCCGCCCACCGTCGCGGCGGCCTCGCGAATGAGGACCTTCTTGCCGGCCCGTGCCAGCGTGATCGCCGCACTCAATCCGTTTGGGCCGGATCCGACTATGATCGCGTCGTACATTCAAGCGACAGAAGTAAGTGTGCCATTCGACACGGCCGCCGAAAGGCTCGAAGTTCCGTCAAATCGGGGTGACAAGATTTGAACTTGCGACCTCTAGATCCCCGTCTAGTGCTCTAAACCAAACTGAGCTACACACCCACGGTCATATTACCTGCAGCCGCGCGTTACTCAATGTCAGATCGCCGCCCATCTTTACAACCGCAGCGCCGCGGCCAATCACGGTTCGGCGCAGACGGTGCAATTTGGCAAGATTCTCGACGAGCAGCAGCGCAAGTGCATGGTGTAGGACATCGAGCGTTGCCAGCGTCAGCACATCGAGCTGCTGCCGTGGCAGACCGACACCTGCATCGGCAGTTGGCACTATGAAAAGCCTCTCTTAGAAAAGCACCGCTACGAGAGCGCGGCGACGGTCATCCGTGCGATGGCGGATGTGGTGAGCAAGAGCGGCAATCTGTCCAACTTGGCGCCGGCCCCGTCGAATTCAGGCCGGCTGACGACGCGCTGTCATATATGCGAATCTTTTGCTGACGATCGGCGTTGTGAGGTAGTGTCGAACAAGCGGAGGAACCGTGCGTCTCAAAATCACGTTACCGGCAATGGCCGTCGGTGCGGGATTGCTCGTCGGATGTGGAAAGTCGGATCAATCCGCCGGCAGCGGCCCGAGCACTGCTCCCAGCACATCGCCCAAGCAACTCGCGGTCATTGCCAAGAGCACGGTGAACGCTTATTGGAAAGCCGTCGAAGCCGGCGCGCGTAAGGCCGAGGCGGAGGCCCATTTGCTTGAACTGCCACAAAAACTGCCACAAACTGGGAGTTGGCACTAACAATAAAAAAGAGCGAAATTTTTAACTTCGCTCTGCGGCGGCCTTTATAGAAATCGGGGTGACAAGATTTGAACTTGCGACCTCTAGACCCCCAGTCTAGCGCTCTAAACCAAACTGAGCTACACCCCGGTGTATAGCGAGGGGCGAGCATAATCGAGCGGAGGCCATTGTCAAATCTATGGGCAATTTTGCCCGGTTTTTGTGGGGCCGTTGCATCCTCTGCCGTGGCGACTATCCTGCCGTCGCATGAAAGTTCTTCTCATCGGTAACGGCGGTCGTGAGCACGCATTGGCTTGGAAACTGGCGGCGTCGGCTCGCGTGACCGCGCTCTTTGCGATGCCGGGCAATCCCGGGACGGCCCAGGTGGCGGATAACGTCGCGATCGATCCGATGAACTTCGCGGCTGTGACCAAGTTCGTGCGCGAGAACGCGATCGAACTGGTCGTCATCGGGCCGGAAGACCCGCTGGCGGCGGGACTGGCCGATGTGATTACGGCGATGGGCGTGAAAGTCTTCGGGCCTTCCAAAGACGCGGCGCAGATCGAAGCCGACAAGTGGTTCGCAAAAGAAGTTATGCGGCACCAATCCATCCCCACTGCTGAAGCCCGCGTGTTTACCGATGTGAAGGCGGCCGAGGAATACGTACGCATCAAAAACGGGCCGATGGTCATTAAGGCAAGCGGCCTGGCGAAAGGGAAGGGCGTCACCGTCTGCTATCGGATGGAAGACGCGCTGGCCGCGGTCGACACGATCATGCGGAAGAAGAGCTTTGGCGACGCCGGCGCGAAGGTCGTCATTGAAGAACTCATGACAGGGCCGGAGTGTTCGATTCTGGCCTTTGTCGATCGGCGGAACATCTACGTGATGGAAACCGCGCAGGACCACAAGCCGGTCGACGATGGAGATACCGGCCCGATGACCGGCGGCATGGGCGCGTACTCGCCGACGCCGGTGATCACGCCGGCGATGCTGACGTCGATCGAGCGCGAAGTGTTCGTGCCGATCATCGACGGACTGGTGCGCGAAGGAATCGAATACCGCGGCGTGCTGTACGCCGGCCTGATGCTCACCAGCAACGGCCCGCGCGTGCTGGAGTTCAACTGCCGCTTTGGCGATCCGGAAACCCAGCCGCTGATGATGCGGCTGAAGACCGACATCGTTGAAGTGATGCTCGCGGTGGCCGAGGGCCGCCTCGATCAAATCGAACTGAAGTGGGACGACCGCCCGGCGATCTGCGTCGTCGCCACCAGCAAGGGCTACCCCGGCAACTATCCCAAGGGCCTGCCGATCACCGGCGTGGATAAGGCCGACGCGCTGCCCGACGTGAAAGTCTTCCATAGCGGCACGGCGATGAAAGACGGCCAACTGGTCACAGACGGCGGTCGGGTGTTGGGCGTCACGGCAGTGGGGCGAGACATCGCCGAAGCCCGCCGCCGCGCGTACGACGCGATGAAGCTGATCCACTTCGACGGCATGCACTACCGCACGGATATCGCGCATCAAGCGGTGCGGTAAATTTCTTTTGTAAGATGGATTTCCGCCCACCACCTCCGCACGCTGTCACCAGTGACTGCGGAGATAGAGCACGCCAAGTGTGATCGCGCCGAGCATTCCAATCACATACATGGCCGCGCACAATCCCTTGTTAGCGCGTTCGGTTCCTTGCAGCATGGAGATGGGGATGAGCATCAGCACGGCGCCGCCGCCTTGTACGAGCAGGCCGGCGAGAAGGCCGACGATTCGCAGCACGGTGGAGAGCCACGGAATCTCAAACCAGTGGCCGGCCCAATCGCCGATGAGTTTGCCGATGACGAGACACGCCATCGAGAACAGGCCGAGCACGAAACCGAGACCGAGGAAGATGAAGGGCATCATTTAAATGTAGTCCTCGGTGTGACGTCTCACACCGCTGAATAACGGCGCTCATGCATTGACGAACTTCATCATTGCCTCGGGATAGCGTTGCCCCGCGACGGCTCCTTGCGGCGCGATCGCTTCGATGCGCTGCATCTCCTCTGGGGTGATATTCACTTTCAGTGCGTCGAGGTTTTGGCTCAGGTAGTTGCGGCGTTTAGTGCCGAAGAGGGGGACGATCCAGTCGCCCTTGGCCATCACCCAGGCGAGCGCGAGCTGGGCGGCGGTCACGTGTTTTTCCACCGCAATCTTTTCGATCTGGGCTACGAGCTGCAGGTTCTTCGCGAAGTTCTCTCCCTGGAATCGCGGCGACTGGCGGCGGTAGTCGTCGGCGGCGAGGTCTTCGAATCGCTTGATCTGGCCGGTGAGAAATCCGCGGCCGAGCGGGCTGTACGCGACGAAGGTGATGCCGAGTTCCTTGCAGATCGCGACGACGCCGGCGTCTTCGACGTCGCGGCTCCACAGGCTGTACTCGCTCTGCAGCGCGGCGATCGGGTGCACCTTGTTCGCGCGGCGGATCGTGTCGGCGGACGCTTCGGACAGGCCGAGGTATTTCACCTTGCCGGACTTCACGAGTTCGGCCATCGCGCCGACGGTTTCTTCGATCGGGACCGTCGGGTCGACGCGGTGCTGATAGTACAGATCGATCGTGCTCACGCCGAGGCGCTTGAGGGAGGCTTCGCAGGAACTGCGGACGTACTCAGGCTTGCCGCTGATGCCGCGGGCGGAGGGATTTGCGGGGTCGCGCACGATCGCGAACTTGGAGGCGAGGACCACACTGTCGCGCCGGCCGGCGATGGCTTGGCCGACGAGCATCTCGTTGGTGTGCGGGCCGTACGCGTCGGCGGTGTCGAGGAAGTTCACGCCTGAGTCGAGGGCGGCGTGAATGGTGGCGATGGACTCGACGTCGTCGCGGCCACTGTAGAATTCGCTCATGCCCATGCAGCCAAGGGCAACAGCGGAAATCTTCGTGCCGGTCTGGCCGAGGGTTCTGTAGATCATTTCTAACTCCTTGTGCGGCCGGTCATTGCAAAAGAATTGGGTTCGTTTGTTCTTTTGCGAATCACGTCGAATTGTAGGCGGGCGAGCGCGACTTAAATCCGCTTAATCACGTCCTCGTGCTTGAAGCGAACCTTGGGGGTGGCGGCGTACTTGTCGTCGGGGGCGCGATAGCCGGCGGGGCAGGCGAGGACAGTGGCGTAGCCGGTGCCGGTCAGGCCGAGCACTTCGTCGTACTTTGGGGGCTGAATGCCTTCCATCGGGCACGTGTCGATGCCGATCACGGCCGCCGCGGTCATGAAACTGCCTAACGCGATGTAGACTTGGCGGGTTGCCCATTCGTCGATCGTGGCGTGGGCGCTCGGGTGAAGCAGGACATTCACCATCGATTTCTTGTACTTTTCAAGCGCGGCGTGCTCCAGGCCGCGGACTTCTGCGGTGCGTTCGACGTGGCGGGTGATTTCTCCCTCACCGAGCTTCTGCTTGATCGCGAAGACCAGCGTGTGCGATGCATCGGCCACCTGTCGCTGGCCCCACGAGAGGGGAACGAGTTGCTCTTTGACGGCCTGATCCGTCACGACGACGAACTTCCACGGCTGCAGCCCGAAACTGCTGGGGGTGAGAATCAGCGTGTGCTCCAAGGCATGCCAGTCGGCGTCGGCGATTTTCTTGGCGGGGTCGAACTTCTTTGTGGCGTATCGCCACTGCAGTTGCTTGAGAAGCTCTTCGCTCGACAACGCTTTCATTTCGGCTCCATGAGTTTGGATGAGACTGCCGGATGGTAGGCGGACGGCTGTGCGATCGCCAGTACCTCACGGATTAACCACGACGACAAGAAGACGCGAAGAAGAAACGAAAAGCCGTTTGGCTCCTCGTTCATCTTCTTCACGTCTTCGTGTCTTCGGTTTGGATGCGGCGTGCTAGTTGTAGCTGCGCAGCACGCCGATCACGACGCCTTGCACTTTAAGCTGGTTGGCGTCGACGATTCTCGGCTCCATGGTGCGGTTGGCCGGCTGAAGGCGGACTTTGCTGCCTTCCTTGTAGAAGCGCTTGAGGGTGGCTTCGCCGGAGTCGAGAAGGGCGACAACCTGCTCGCCGTTCTTGGCGTTTTCTCGGCGTTCAATGACGACGTAGTCGCCGTCGCACAGGTGGTCGTCGATCATGCTCTCGCCGCGCACGCGGAGGACGTATACGCCCTGGCGCGAGGAGAAGAGTTTTTCCAGGTCCAGTTCTTCCCGGTTTTCCACGGCTTCGATCGGAGAGCCGGCGGCGATGTTGCCCAGCAGCGGCAGCTTGGTGGAGCGGTTTTCATCGGGCAGCAGCTCGTCGGATACGATCTCAAGCGAGCGGGCCTTGTGCTTGTCGCGGCGGATGACGCGTTTCTTTTCGAGGGCACCAATGTGTTCGAATATCGTAACCTTGCTGGTGCCGAGTTGGTCGGCCAGCTCCTGCATGGTCGGCGCGTAGCCGTTAATGTGGCGGTAGTTTCTGATCGCGACAACGACGTCGAGCTGACGTGGCGTGAGGTTCATATTGATTCCTTTCAATCGCTCCGGACGGGTCATCCAAATGAGCTGACCGACGTGAAAGTCGGATAAATGGCCGGGTTTCCACCCCTGAACGAAAACCCGGCGATTAGATACAGCTTAAGTGAACGCTAACCGTTCGGACGTTGTTTTAAGGAACATTACCCTAACGGTGCTAGGGAGTCAAGCGGTAATCCGATAAAATGTTCGCCCGATGTTTTGGCGGCAATTATTAAGCGGCGGGCCGGTTATGCCGATTATACGGGCATGGACCTTACCGCTGCCATTTCGAATCTTCAGCAGTCCAAGATCATTGGGCAGGTTCAGATTGCCGTTGCCAAAAAAGTGATGGACGCCCAGAAGCAGAATGGGGCGGCCGCACTGGAACTTTTGGATGCAGCGCAGAACGGCGTGAGCAAAGCCGGCGATTCGCTGGTCGCAGCGGCAACTGGCTTGGGTGGCGCGATCGATACGTACGGCTGATCAGGTGTGTCCCGCTCATGCAGTGCGGGCCGACGAAGACTTCCAAACGACAAGTGAATAAAAAGATTCGGCGACGGCCCCTTTGTTGGAACCGTCGCCGATCGTGTTTTCGCGGCGGCGTGTAAGCCGAGTTCTGTTCCGTCCTTTCGAACGGGGCGACCATTTCTCTGGGATGGTGATTACTCACCACCTCAAGCAACCTACCCGCGGATGCGTGACGGTTTCCCGTCACTCGTCGTGGGCCACGACTCTCCGCATATTTGGTCTTGCTGCGAGTGGGGTTTACCTTGCCGCCGGTGTCGCCACCGTGCGCGGTGCGCTCTTACCGCACCATTTCACCCTTACCCGCGGTAGCCTTTCGAACCGAAGTTCGAGCGCAACTTCCGCAGGCGGTATCTTTTCTGTGGCACTTTCCGTCGGATTCGCTCGGCTTGCGCCTCGCTTCTCCGCCTGGCCGTTAGCCAGCACTCTGCCCTGCCGGAGGGCAAGCCCTCCGTTTGCAGTTCGGACTTTCCTCACCGAGCTTGCGCCCGGCGCGATCGCCACTGCTGCCGCGAAGCCGGGATTATAGCATCTCTCGCTGGAAAATGCGGGTGAGCCTGATACGCTTGGAACGCCTCATTTGTCGTTCGGAGGTTCATGCCGCGGAGCCCGGAAAAGTCAGGTCGATCGCAGCCGTCATCACCGGCCCCCGGTGAGCCCGCTGCCGATGCGCAACTCCCGGCCGCCGCGAAAGATGCCGCTGCTCCACCCGATCCGCACGAGCAGGCAGATTTCACGCCGGTAGCCCTCGGCCGTAGCAGCGACGAAGACCTCATGCGCCGAACTCAGCAGGGCGATAAGCAGGCTTACGCGTTGCTCTACGAACGATACAGCGGCTCGGTACTTTCTTATCTGTATCGCATGCTCGGCAACGTGGAAGACGTCGAATCGATCGGCCAAGAGGTGTTCCTCCGCGCCTTCCGCTTCGCGGCCACCTACCGCTACCCGCAAAAGTTCAGCACCTGGCTGTTTACGATCGGGCGGAATCTGGCCATCAACAACGCGCGGCGAAAAAAGCGTTCGCCGGTGCGGAATGTCACAGAACTGAATCTCGAAGGTATAGACATGAGCGGCGACGCCCACACGGTGGCCGCCCGCGCGACCGACGATCTGGAGAAGCGCGAAGAAATCGCCCGCATGCTCAAGGCGCTCGACGACCTGCCGAGCGACCAGAAGGAAGTGATCGTACTCGGCGTGTTCCAGGACATGAGCTACGCGGAAATGGAATCGATCACGGGTACCAAGGCCGTCACGCTCAGGTCGCGAATGTTTCATGGACTGAAGCGGCTGGGAAAAATGCTCGGCAGTAACGAAAAGGAATGAACGCGGAGACGCGGAGACGCAGAGAAGAAAAATCAATTGAATTGGTCTTCTCTGCGTCTCTGTGTCTCTGCGTTCATCAGAATTTGAATGGCTGAAACCGCAATCGAATCCGACCCGCTCTTCACACTGCTGACCGACGCGCTGCGCGCCGGCCCGGGTAGTCCGCAGTGGAGCCAGGCGGTGTCGGCGATCAAAGGGCGCGGCGACTCGGCTTCGGAGTATCAGGCGCTGATCACGGCGCGCGATAACCTTGAGAGCGGCAAGGAATACCGCAGCGTTCGCGCGGGGGCGGGGTTTACGCGCAAAGTGATGAAGCAGCTCGACGAATCCGCCGCGCCGGATTCGCCATCGGGCCTGCCGACCACGACGTGGGTGGCCGCGCTATCGGCCGTTGCGATTGTGCTGGTGCTCGGTTTCATCGCATACCTGTTGATCCCCTCTGAAATCCCAACGCCGGGCCTGGACGAACTGAAGGGCACGTACTTCGCCACGTCGATGCAAACACTGAAATTCGACGGCCCGCTGCCCGCGGACTGGAAAACCATCGGCACGGCCCCGCTTGATCCGACCAACACCCTCCGCGTCCGCAACACCGGCGCCAAGAACGAAACCGTCGCCGGCGGGATCTACTGGACCACGCCGCTCGCCGCCGATCAGCCGGCCGCCGTTGAGGCGAGCATTAAGTCCAACCGACCGGCCGAGGATTTAACGGTCCAGCTCTTCATCACCGATCGCCCCGATTTTTCGCCCGACCGCGCCACCACCTCGCACGAGCTGGTCTGGCAGTTAAAAGGGCAGACCGCGCAGGTCTTCCTACCGACGGGAATTTCAGAAGGGGCCGTCGAGCGCAGCAAGGATTTGAAGGACCGCACGGTGCGCGTCGTGTTCAACAAGGACCTGGTGATGGTTGACATGAACGGCAAGCGCCTCTGGGCCGGTCCGCACCAGCTCGCGCCCGATCAGCCACGGTACGTGGGCGTGCGGTTCATCCGCTCCGGACCGGAGAAGAGCGACTCGATCGTGGTGACGAGTTTGAAGGTGATGAAGCCGTGAGGCGTAACGAAATTCAAGGACCGTGTTTCCATGTCGATGACGACTGATCCCACCGCCGCCTCGCACGCCGATGTCGCCGCCGCCCGGTATCTGGCTGAGACGTACCACCAGCTACAGAATGAACTCGGCAAGGTGATCGTCGGCCAGCAGAACGTCATCCAGGAGCTGCTGATCGCCATCTTCGCCCGCGGCCATTGCCTGATGCAGGGCGTGCCGGGCCTGGCTAAGACATTGCTCGTCAGTACGCTGGCCGGGGCGATGGATCTGACGTTTCACCGCATTCAGTTCACGCCCGATTTGATGCCCAGCGACATCACCGGCACGGACATTCTGCAGGAAGATCCCGACAGCGGCCGGCGCAAGTTCGAGTTCCAGCGCGGGCCGATCTTCGCGAACATGCTGCTGGCAGACGAGATCAACCGTACGCCGCCCAAAACGCAGTCGGCATTGCTGCAGGCGATGCAGGAGCGGCAGGCGACCGTCGGCAATCGCACGTTCGACCTGCCGACGCCGTTTTTCGTGCTGGCCACGCAAAACCCGATCGAGCAGGAGGGCACGTACCCGCTGCCCGAGGCCCAGCTCGATCGCTTCATGTTCATGACGATGGTGCATTATCCCGCCCGGGATGAAGAGCTGGAAGTGCTCAAGCGCACGACCGGATCAGCGATGCCAAAGGTCGCGAAGATTATCGACGCGCGAAAGATCGTGGAACTGCAGGACATCGTGCGGCGAGTGCCGGTCGGCGATCACGTGTACCACTACGCGTTGGATATCGTCCGCGCCACGCGCCCGAACGAACCCGGCGCCAGCGACTTCGTAAGACACTGGCTGAGCTGGGGCGCCGGCCCGCGAGCGGGGCAGTATCTCGTGCTGGCCGGTAAGGCACTCGCGCTGATGCGCGGACGGATGTTCGTGACGGTCGAAGACATCGAATCCGTCGCAGCCCCCGTGCTGCGGCACCGCATCATCGCCAACTTCAACGCCGAGGCCGAGGGGATCACGGTCGAGCAGATCATTCAGAAGATTTTGACCCTCGTGCCGCGCGGTAAGGGCGAGAAGCTGCTCTGAACAGCGACTTAGGCTCGCATCGATGCTGTCTACCCCGCAAACCTCGCTCCCACCCGAGACGATCGGCGACTACCGCATTCTCGCCGCGCTGTCGCCGACGACGTTTCGCGCACTCGGGCCGGGCGATAAATCTGTCGTTCTCAAAGTTTGCGATGCCGACTGCCTTCAGCGCGGAAAGCTACATCCCGGCATTCACGCCCGCATGTCGCGCGTGCGCGAACTGGCCCATCCTGGGGTGGCCAACCTGCACTCGATGGAGCGTGACGCCGGGCATCTGTTTGCTGTGTGGGACGACGTGCCCGGCGAGTCGATTGAGCAGTACGTGCAGTCGCACTCGATGTCATCGCCGGCCCTGGCACGGCTGGCGCGGGAGGTGATTTTGATCGTCGAATCGCTGCACGCGCTGGGCATCGTTCACGGGCGGATCAACGCCGGCAACGTGATCGTCGACTCACGCGGAAGCGTTCGCCTCACGCACGTCAGCCCGCTTCTGTACGACGATCCGTCACTCGATGAATCGGCGACGCTCGATTTGCTGGCTCGCCTGATGCAGTCCCTGTCGGGTGACGAGCCTCTGCTCAATGCCGTGCAAACCGCGATCGAGAGAAAGCAGTCGCTCCGCACGCTCGCGGCGGCGCTGGCAGTGTCTGGCGATTCGCAAAACACCAAAACGGACGAGCCGCCGACGGATTCGGACGTCGGCGTGCGGTGGAGCACGGTGGCGCTGGCGATCAGCTTTGCCCTCCTGGGCGTGGCGGCGGCGTGGGTTATTTATCGAACGATGGGCTCGTAACCGATGGCGTACGTCTCGCGATATCTCGACCCGAACCTGGTTGAAAAGCTCAACCACCTGCAGCTCAGCGCGCGGCGAGTCGTCGAAGGCTCAACGATCGGCCAGCACCGCTCGCCGGTGAAAGGCGCGAGCGTCGAGTTCCGCCAGCACCGCATCTATACGCCGGGCGATGATCCGCGCCGGCTCGACTGGCGCGTGCTAGGCCGGACTAATCGGCCGTACATTAAAGAATACGACGAGGAAACGAACCTTCGTTGCGTGCTGCTTCTCGACCGTAGCGGCAGCATGGCGTACGCCGGCAGCGGGGCGAGCAAGTTCGACTACGCGGCTAGGCTCGCCGCGGCGCTCGCGTATCTCATGCTCGGGCAGACCGAAAGCGTCGGCGTCGGGCTGTTCAGCAAGCAGCTCGACGAATTCCTCCCGCCGCATGCGACGACGACGCAGCTTTCGCGCGTGGTGGAGCTGCTGGAACGCGCCACCCCGCGCGGCACCAGTTCGCTGGCGTCGGCCGTTCATCAGATCGCCAACCATCTCGATCGCCGTTCTCTGGTGATCGTGATCTCCGACCTGCTCGCACCCAGTAAGCAGCTCCGCGACGGCCTGGCCCACCTGCGGCACGACCGCCATGAAACGATCGTCCTTCGCGTGCTCGACCGCGACGAGGAAACGTTCCCCTTCAAAAACTGGAGCCGCTTCCGTGGCTTGGAGGGCGAACGCCCGCAGCTCTTCGAGCCCGCGATGGCGAGAAAGATGTACCTCGCGAATTTTACCGCCCATCGCGACCAGTTGCAGAAAGACTGCACGGCCACCGGGGCGGAGTTTTATACATTTCACACGGACGTGCCGTTGATCGATTCGGTGACTAGTTTTTTGCATCGGCGAATGCAGAAGAATTAACCGTTTATGAAAAAGAAGAAGATGAACGCAGAGACGCAGAGACGCCGAGAAGAGAAATCAAATGAATTCGTCTTCTCTGCGTCTCTGCGTCTCTGCGTTCATTTCTAAAAGGTATGTTCCTCAACCCTCTCATGCTCGCAGGCCTCGGCGGAGCGATGCTCCCGTTGGTGCTGCACCTGCTCGCGCGGTCGCGATTTCGTACCGTGGACTGGGCGGCCATGATGTTTCTGTACGGGGCCGAGCCGCAGCAGCGGCAGAGCACTCGGCTGAAGCAATTTCTGCTGCTGTTGTTGCGGATGGCGCTCGTGTCGCTGCTGGCGGTTGCGCTCGCGCGGCCATTAGTGAGCGATACGTTTGCCGCGGTCGCCAGCGGCGGGCATTTGTCGGCGGTGCTGATCGTCGACGGTTCGCTCTCCACCTCGGCGATCGAAAACGGCAAGCCGCGATCGGAACTAATCCGCCAGGCGGCGATCGGCGTGCTGTCCTCTCTGCAGAAGGGCGATGAGGCGGCCGTGTTGATCGCCGGCGCGCCGGGGCCGTCGGCGGCGCTCACGACAGATCTCTCGCGGCTGGCCGACGACATCAGCTCGATCAAACCGAGCGGCCGAGCGAATCTCGCGGAGTCTCTCGCTCGCGCGGCTGATCTGCTCAATCAGCCCGGCCAAACCAATCGCCGGTTGTTCGTGATCTGCGACCGGCAGGCGGTGAGCTGGCGAGAAGTCGACTCCGTATTCCGCGCCGCATGGCGGGCCCGCGCGGGCAAGGACTCAGTCGCCACGCCACTGCTGATTGTCCCCGTCGGCGGAACGGGAAGCGACAATCTCGCGCTGCAGAGCCTCGCTGTTATCAACGCCCCGATCGTGCGCGATCAGTCGGTCGAACTCGAAGCGAAAGTTCGCAACTATGGCGCCGTGCGACGCCCAGCCGTGCCGGTTTTGTTGACGGTCAACGGCCGCGACGTCGGTCGCGCGAGCGTCGATTGCCCGCCGGATAGCACGGTGCCCGTGCGACTCACCGCGAAATTCCCCGAACTCGGCCCGCAGGTGGTGACGGCGGCGATTCAATTGACCGGCGCGTCTGGCCCATCGCCGGGCATGGCGGCGGACGATTCGTTCGACTTGGCCGTTGACGTAACCGATGCCACGCGCGTCCTCATCCTCAGCGGCGACGAGCGCTCGCCAAAATCCGCCGGCGAGAGTTTTTTCGCGACGATCGCGCTGCAGCCGTTCGCCGCGTCGGGCAAGCCGGGCGGCGATCCGTGCAAGGTGACGGTGATCCCGATCAACGCCGCCACGCCGGCCGACGTGCAGGCGGCGCAGGTCATCGTGCTCGCCAACCCGCCGCCGCTCACCGCGCCGCTGGCCACGGCGATCGAGCAGTTCGCCTACGACGGCGGCGGCGTGCTGATCGCGCCGGGAAGTCTTTCCCGCGCCGCGGAAATGAATGAGCGCCTCTACCGCGCCGGTACCGGCTGCCTGCCCGCGAAACTCAATCCGCCGGCAGACCCGTCCGATCCCGCCGGCCTCGGCCAGATCGATCTCGCCCACCCGGTCACGCAATTCCTCCGCGGCCGACCCGACACGCCCCCGGCCACCATCAGCCGCTGGTTCAAGCTCGCGCCACTTCGGCCCGACGCGCGAGTGATCGCGTCGCTGACCAATGGCGATCCGTTCGCAGTCGAGTGCACCGTCGGCAAAGGCCGCGTGATGGTGCTCGCCACGCCGGTCGATGCGGATTGGTCGACGTTGCCGCTCACGAGTTTTTATCTGCCGTTCATGCAAAGCAGCGTTCGCTGGCTGGCCGGCGGCGGGGTGGATCGCAATCTCTCGCCCGGCGAGCCGATCACGTTCAACTGGACCACCACCGGCGAAGCCCGCAGCACCACCGTTACCACGCCTGACGGCCGCGTGATTCCCGTCGAACCGCTCCGGCAAGGCGAGCGCGGCGAAATTCGCTACACCGGCACCGATCAACCCGGCATCTACCGCGTCCATCTGTTCATCCAGCATGGCAAAGACTGGACCGTGCCGTTCGTCGTCAGCAGCCCAAGCGACGAATCGGATTTATCAGCGATGCGCCGCGCCGACTGGCAAAAGCTCGAGAGCGAACTCAACGCCACGGTGATCGAACCGGACGGCCGCCCGATCGCCGACCTGCTCGCAGGCAGCCGAACGGGGAAGGAAATCTGGGGCCTACTACTGCTCGGCGTGATCGCATTCGCGCTGATCGAGACGTGGCTGTCGGGGCGGTGGTCCTCTGAAGGATGAAGGAAGGATGGATTTCTTCTTTTTCATCCTTCATCCTTCCGCCTTCATCCTTTTCCGGTAAAATCCCGGCATGATAGAAAAAATCTTCAAAGCGTACGACGTCCGCGCCGTGTACCCCACTCCCCTGAACGAAGACGCCGCATGGAAGGTCGGCCACGGCACGGCCCAGTTCCTGCGCCGGTCGCAGGCGTCCAGCGGCGTGAAACGCCCTGACACGATCGTCGTCGGCCAAGACATGCGGCCGTCGTCTCCGTCGCTTGCCAAGGCGCTCATCGACGGCATCCGCTCGGTCGGCATGAACGTCATCGACGTCGGCATGATCGACACCAGCTTCATCTACTTCGCCATCAATCACCTCGATACCGTCGGCGGCATTATGTGCACCGCCAGCCACAATCCGATCCAGTACAACGGCTTCAAAATTAGCGGCCCCAAGGCCAAGCCGATCGGCAGCGCTTCGGGTCTCGATGACATCAAGCGCATCGCCAGCACGCTCAAGAGCGGCGGGGCGAGCACCGGTGTGCAGGGCAAGTACGAGCAGATGGATCTGTGGAAGGAATACAAGGCCGAGGTGCTCAAGCATCTTGATTTGAAGCGTCCGCTGAAGGTGGCCATCGACGCCAGCAACGGCATGGCCGGCAAAATGGTGCCGGCCGTCTTCGGCGATGTGAAGAACCTCACGATCATCCCCATCCTGTTCGAAATCACCGGCAGCTTCACGCACGATCCGAATCCGCTGGTGGAATCGAACCTTGAAATGCTCAAGGCCAAGATGACCGAAGTGAAGTGCGACTTGGGCGCCTGTTTCGACGGCGACGCCGACCGTTGCATGTTCCTGGACGAAAACAAGAAGCTCATCGGATCTGACATGGTCACGGCCGTCATCGCCAGCGATTACCTGAAGCGCCCGGAGAACAAGGGTGCCGCAGTCGTCTACGACCTGCGATCCAGCCACGTCGTTGCTGACGTGGTGACCGCCGCCGGTGGCGTGCCGGTGCGCGACCGCGTCGGCCACGCGTTCATCAAGAAGACGATGGCTGAGAAGAAAGCCGTCTTCGGCGGCGAACTCTCCGGCCATATCTACTTCCGCGACTACTACTTCGCCGACTCGGCCGCCGTCGCGTTCGCGCGCATGCTGTCGATCCTGTCCGCGCAAGACAAGCCCCTCAGCGGCGTGATCAGCCCGTACCACAAGTACAGCCAGTCCGGCGAGCTGAATTTCCAGGTCGAAGACAAAGACGGCAAAATCCGCGAACTGGCCGACGCGTACAAGACCGGCAAGATCGACTACCTCGACGGCATCACGATCGATCTCGGCGAGTGGTGGTTCAACGTCCGCAAGAGCAACACCGAGCCTTTCCTGCGGCTGAATCTTGAATGCTCGTCGCCGAAACAGTTGGACGAGAAGCTGAAGGAACTGAAAAAGATCCTCGGCGAGCCGGCGCACGGGCATTAATATCGCCATGGCGCGATCGAATGGATTGGAGTGGGGGACGCATGAGAATTCGACTCATCCTGATCTGCGGCTTGCTGGCTTGCTCGTGCGTGGAGGCGGTGGAGCCGCCAGTGATCGAGTTGCCCAAGTCGCCGCAAGCTCTGAGCGCCATGGCGGCTCACGACGCAGCCATGGGCAAGGCCGAGACGGACTATTCGGCTGCGAAAGCAGCTGCGGATAGAGCCTACCTGGATGCTTTGAACGCAGCGTTGGTCAAAGCGTCTGCGGCCAAGGACACGAACGAGGTCAATGCAATCACTCAACTGATTAAAACGGTTGAGCCTCAAGTTGCCGATGCGTCGAAAGGGTCGCCCACGACCCGTCCGGCTCAACTGGTGAAGCGAGTTGTTTTTTTGTGTGATGCATCGGGCACCATGCAAAGCGTCTTTCCGACGCTCCGCATGACCGTCAACCGCTCCATCAGTTCGTTGGAATCAAACCAATCATTCAACGTTGTATTTTTCTCCGGCGATACCATCACTCCGTTTGCCAAGACCGGTGTCGTTGCAGCGACGCCCGAGAGCAAGGAGGACGTGGCGACCTGGATGGCGAAAATTTCGCCGAAGGAAGGCACGAATCCGTTTGGCGCGATCCAGAAAGCCTTCGGCTGCAGCCCTGACGTGATCAATGTTCTTACAGACGGTTTTGACCAAGTCGAAAGCGCGAACGCCATTACCGCAGAATTTGCGAAGCTGAATTCGCGCAAGCGCGTCAAGGTCAATTGCTTCCTGCTGAGCAGCGATCCAACGAGGAACAAGAACATGGTGCAGTCTCTCGAGAAAATCGCAAAGGACAATGGCGGCGTCTTCGAAATCGTAAAACCGATCGAATCAAACTAAGTGCACCAGTCGACAAGGGGGTAACCATGCGGCGTGCGATCTTCGCAATCGGGCTCCTGGTATTCGCAACGGCCGTCTTGGCGCAATCGGCGGACCCTACCGGCGAGCCCAAGTCGCAGGCGGTGAGAGAAGCCGCCGCCCGGCGCGACGCGGCCGTCACTCGCGCGAACGACATTTGTGCCCAGTCCATCCTCCAAGCCAAGCAACAATACGTTCTCGACCTGAAGAAGTTGCTCGACCGCGCAGTCGAGCTCGGCGCCGCGCCTGAGGCCGAGAAACTTCGCCGCGAAGTGGAGGCCGAGCAGGAAAAGCTCGACGAATTGCTCAAGCAGCAGCCGATCGTGGCGTTCGGGCCGACCGACGCGAAGCGGATCGTCTACCTCTGCGACGCCAGCGGGACGATGCAGAGCGTTTTCAGCTCCGTGCGCGACGAACTCCGCCGGGCCGTGAAGGGGTTACTTCCCGATCAGTCGTTCAACGTGATCTTTTTCAGCGACGACAACGTCATTCCATTCAATCAAGAGGGGCTGGTTCCGCCGAGCGAGGAGAACAAGAAAAAGCTGGGCGATTTTGTCGACGACACGTCGCCCAAGGAGGGGACCAATCCCTTCCCCGCACTCGACGCGGCCTTCCAGAGCAAGCCCGAAGTAATCTACCTGCTCACCGACGGCCTCGACCAGGTGGATTCGCTTGAAGAGGTGTACAAGCACGTCGCAAAACTGAACGCTGACAAGCACGTGCGGATCAACACGGTGATGCTGTCGGCCGAGCCGAAGAAGGATCCGAAGATGATCGAGTTGCTCGACCGCATCGCCCGGGACAACGGCGGGGTGGCGAAGGTGATCGATAAGAATGCGTTTTAGTTTGAGGCGCTACAGCACTTTGTACTTCGCCCAGATCACGCCGCCTGAAAGAATCGTGTGACTCTTCAGCTTGAGCTTTGCCCCAGCCATCTTGGGCGCTTTGCCGGGGATGTCGAACATGGTTTGAATTCCGACTCCGCCGTCGGCCATGGGCATGGTGAGGTGGCTTATTTCGTCGATCAGGCCGGCCTTGAGGAATGATCCGTTCATCGCGCCGCCGCCGTGGAGCATGGCTTTTTTGAGCTTGAACGCTTTGCCGAGTTTGTCGAGGGCGAGTGCGAGATCGACGTCTTTCTTCCCGCAGAACAGGTAGCTCACGCCGGCCGCCTGCAGGTGGGCGATGTAGGCGTCGTTGACTTGCTGGGTGAGCAGAAGCACGACGTGATCTCCCTGCACTTCGTTCGACTTCCAATGCGTTTTGCCGGTGCGATCGACGCCGATGGCGAGCGTTTTGGCGTTAGGTTTGACGACGTGGTCTTTGCGGTCGATTTTTCGCGGCGCCTTGGGAAGTTTGAACGGCTTGGCGCAGAACTCCTGCATCGTCGTCGTGCCGACGATCCACGCGCCGATGTTGAATGTGAGGTAGGTCGTTTCAAACAGATTGACGCCGGGTTTCTGCCCGGGGACGTGGCCCCAGCGATTGCCCATGATTCGGCCGTCGATCGTCGTGCACATGTGACAGATGAGATAAGGCTTCATGCCGGGCATTTTAGGAATTAAACGTACCGCTGCCACCGCGGGGTACAGACCACGCGCCGGGATTACGGCCTAACTCACGGCCCGGTCATTACCTAACAAAAATAGAACTTTTTTCTTTACATCCGGCCGGGCGGCGGTAGGATTGGGTGTGCGGAATTGTTGGCCGCACGTTGTTGTCGGTCGCTCTTTGACAAGTGAATAGCAGTCGAATTCGTCAGAAAGGCAGCGGGATTCTGACGGCCGGGGGGTCGAAAGAGGCACCTTTTTGCCACCTTTCAGACACCTAGCCGGAGGCCACTCCGCGAGGCCAACCCGTGGCCCGGCCATGAGTTGCGGGGCGGATGGGGGTCACGCTCGTTGCAGTAGCGAATTGTGTTCGCCGATGTCTTGTAGGGTGGGTTTCAACCCACCGCGTCGGCAAACGGTGGGTTGAAACCCACCCTACAAGATTGGCAATCATTACGCGTCCCAGCTTCGAGTCGCGTCGCCCGCGGCGAGCGCCTCGATCTGCCGCTTGTCGTCTGCATCCTTACTCGTAGCCGGTTGTTTGAAGTAGAAGAGCACGGCGTTTTCGCCGAGCAGCACCTTCTGTAGCTGCTTCACGTCAACCTGTCGCGGCGTTTGGTTGTTCTTCACGGCAAGACCCGCGGCGGCGCCGGCGGCTTGGCCGAGCGCGATCCAGCACGGCTCCATCCGCAGCGTACTCAGGCCGATGTGCGTGGCAGAGCACGTGACGGGAGTCAGCAAGCCTTCCACTTTCTTCGGCAGCATGATGCGGTACGGCACGGTGTAGACGGCCGACGGGTAGCTCAAAAAACCTTCGCAATGGCAGCGGCCCGGCTCGCGCTTGTGGCAGGCGTGACTGTCGAGCGGGTAGTGACTGGCCGTCACGCTGTCGGCGTGCACAGGCGGGCGGGCACCTTCTTTCACGGGCACCGCATCGTGCGCGGTGAAGAGGTAATCGCCGACGATGCGCCGGCCCTCGCGCACGTAAACCTGTCGCGGGAAGTGGCCGTTGTCGGCGTATTCCTGCTTCGAAAGGCCCCACTCGCGCGTCTTGGCTTTGAACGCTTCGGGCAGTTTCGGATCGTTCTGCACCGTCCAGAAAAGCCCGAGGATGTACTCGCGCAGACGGACGGCGAACTTGTCGCGCCAATCCCAGCTGCTGGTCGGCCACGGCCAGTTCTCTTCGGGCAGATCGGTCGACAGGAACGCCAGGTGCTGATTGTTGGCGTCGGTCTTGCGATTGGGAAGCGGCACGACGTTGGTTGTCCAGCCAATGCCGTCGGCAAACCACTCGCCGCCGCGCTTGCCGGCGACGCGGTCGTTGAGAATGTCGTCGACGTGGCTCGCGTACTCGGCGGCGTTGTAGTTTTTCGGTTTCTCGATCGGCAGGCGGTGCGACGGATCGTCAGTCAGGCAGACGCGGTAGTTGTACGACTGGATCGCGTTGTCGCCCAAACCGGTGGAGCCCTCGCCCTTCACGCCGCCGCTCTTCCATTCCTTGTAGATGACGCCAGCCATCGGTTCGTTGTAGTCGGCGACGCCTTCGCGGCCGAGCATGTACGGCGCACCGGCAGCAGCGGCGAGGTCGCCTTCGTATGTCGCGTCGACGAACACCTTGCCCGCGTACTGCTCGGTCTTGCCGGTATTGCGATCGGTGATCGTCACCTGGCTCAGTCGGCCGTTGGTGAGCTTGACGTTGGCCGGATCGGCGTCGAACTGGCACATCAACTTCACGGTGACCTTCGGTCCCGCGTCTCTGATCATCGCGAGCAGCGTTTGCTCGCCCACGCTCGGCTCGAAGTGGTAACCGTCGGCCGACACTTTGGCCTGCTCGGAATCTTTGCCGTACTTGTCGACGTAATACTTATGGTTGCGTTGAACGAATTCGAGAAAGAGTCCCTTGGTCGCGCCGCGGGTGGCAATGTCCGTCGCGCCCAAACCGTTGGCGGGCAACCCGCCCACGTGGCCGGTGCGTTCGAGCACGATCGCGGTGCATCCCGCGCGGGCCGCGCTGATCGCCGCCGCCACGCCGGCCGGGGTTCCGCCCACAATCACTACGTCGTACGACTCAATTTTGTCACTCATCCTCGTGTCCTTTTTAGAGCTTGGTCCAATCAAACAACGTCACCAGCGAAGGAACCCGATTATGCAGCAGATCCTGATACGCCTTCTGTGCCTCCGCCGGCGAAACCTTCTGGTACAGGCCATCGACTTTCACCCGGCCGCTCGCTAGCCACGCCAACGCGGTGGCGAAGTTTTCCATGATACTGCCCGGCCGGAATTCTGTCGCGAGGTCCGGCAACTCGTACTCCCAGCCGCTGCGCAGGACGGCAAATTTGAAGAAGACGGCGTTGGTGATTTCCCACGCGGAAATGTCAGTCAGCTTTCTCCAGGGCGTGCCGACGAGCACGACCTCGCCGCCTTTCCTGATGACG
>Ga0070665_100001870_pt1 | contig 23891 bp, 22 predicted proteins | sample KBSS13metaG_FD_65862 | JGI IMG/M metagenome (GOLD analysis project Ga0070665, IMG submission 65862) | Switchgrass rhizosphere microbial communities from Kellogg Biological Station, Michigan, USA - KBS S1-3 metaG | ecosystem: Host-associated > Plants > Roots > Rhizosphere > Soil ... | reverse complement strand
TACTTTGTCGGTGGCGCGCTCGGCACCTTCCTGGCCGGATTCGCGTGGAGCCTGTGGCAATGGAACGGCGTCTGCGCGTTAGGTGCCTCATTTTTCGGCGCCGCGCTAATCGCATGGCTGTTCGGACGCTGGGAGTGTGCGGCGGATGGCGCAGATTTCCGAGCGCCTTCGTGAACACCTGTTTTTAATACTCCCGAAGCGGAGAGCAATTGGTGAAATGGCGATGTTTTGCTAACAACGGGGAGGCAGCAGTTTCCGAGTTGCCGACAATCCGCCAAGAGAGGGGTTCAATGTTGTACAGGGACAGGCAAACCTTCTCTACCTCGCCGATGGGGCAGCTTTCTGGAAAGAGGCAGCGGTGGCGCGAATTCCTTCGGCATAAGGCGTGCCGGAGAAACTAAAGGCTCTCTCGACTTGGAAGAATCAAACAGATAGGGCGAGTCGTTTTGGTAGAGCATTTCATAGACTTCACCGACTAACGGATTGAACCACCCAATGAGGCGAACCATCGGCCTGGTCAGGACACGGTATCTCAGAGCCACGCCGAGTTCTTTTGCTGCCACGGCGACGAATTCCTCGCCGGTTGGCGGATTCGGCGTGGTCGCGACGTGCCACGTCTGATTCCACGCGGACTCATTTTCGGCAAGTGTGACGAGACTTCGCGCCGCGTCCGCCGTGTAAGTGTAGGAGTGCGGCACGGAATCATTTGCGAGCCATGAAGCTTTCTGATTCTTGGCGAGTGGCTCGAACACCAGGACATTCGGCAGACCATTGGCTGTTCCGGTCCGTAGAAGTCTGCTGCGCGCGCGATCATCGCGGTGAGGGCGCCGGCCTTCCACTCATTTATGAGCGCAGTAGCGATCCTCGTGCGGACTTCCCCCTTCTTGCTGCAAGGATTGAACGGCGTCTCTTCCGTCATCGCGCCACTGACTTTCCCGTACATGTACACGTTGCCGAAGAAGCTTAGCTTTGCGCCTGAGCGCTTACAGCCCAGAGTCTGTGATCGTATTTCAGACCAACGAGGGATGCACGATGCTCGAGCCAGCCACAGCGCGGATGGTCTGGTCCTTATCAGAGAGGTCTGCGGAGATCATCTCCGTAGCGCCGGGTACCGGACGTGCGTTGCGAGCTACGAGTCTGAACGGCTGCTTCCGGGCAGAGAGAAGTTTGACCACTTCATTGGCTATAACGCCGCCGGCTCCGAGGATCGTGATCATGAGCGACCCTCTCTCTCGTAGGAAGAGCGCCGTGGCTTCTACTTTCAGCTTTAGACTGTGACATTAAGAAGCCTCCGACAGAAGTAAATTTTAGCTGAGCGTGGCTAGTTGTTGTTAACAGGCGATTACGCCAACATTCGGAGTGGCACAACAGGAGAGGAGTCAATACTGTTGGGTCTGCCGGCCAGCGCTGACAAAATCCTTGAGCTCTGCGCGTGCCTCGACTCGCCCCTCGTGGCTCGCTTGTTCGAAGAGAGCCCAATCTAATGCGTCTCTGTCGCGACTGTCAAGGGGTTCACTGTCCTGTAGCGCGAGCCATCCAAAGATTGGCTGGTGGCTTCACACTCAGGAAAATATTAGAACGCCTGCTTAACGTCGCGTATGTTCGATGCCACGGTCTCCAGAAATTCTGTAGTGTTTCCCTCAAATACAAGTTTGCCCATCGCGAGAGCATAACCGCGCACCTGTTCGAAGGTGACCTTCGGCGGCATTGAGAGTGCGCGAGGATCGGTGACGAAATCGACTAATGCTGGTCCTTTATGTTCAAGCGCTCGTTGAATAGCGGGTTCAATATCGCCAGGCGTTTCAACGCGTTCGCCATGAATCCCCACAGCCTGGGCTACCGCGCCGAAGTTAGGGTTCTTCACATCTGTGCCCCAGGGAACGTAGCCGGCAACCTCCATTTCGGCCCTTACCATCCCACGCGTCGAGTTGTTGAAAATCATTAGCTTTACTGGAAGATCAAGCTCGGCCGCGGTTAGCAATTCACCCATCAACATCGTGAACCCGCCGTCCCCGCAGAACGCTATACTCTGCCGTCCAGTTCCCAGTGACGCCCCAATGGCCTGAGGCATGGCGTTAGCCATGGACCCATGGCCAAAGGATCCGAGCATCCGCTGATCTTTTCGCATGCTGATGTAACGAGCTCCCCAGACATTACACATGCCGGTATCCACCGAGAAGATTGCATCATCAGCCGCGAGCTGACTGATCGTGCTCGCCACCATTTCAGGACGCAGTCCTTCTCCGCTACCCGCATGAGTCACATAAGTCTGGAGATTCTCGACAGCCTTCTTGTGAATGGTCAGAATCTTGTCCAGGAAGTCACGCCCTGGCCGTTGCTGCAACCGAGGCAACAGGGCTTTCAGCGTCTCGCCGACATCGCCTACCAGGCCAATATCCACTTTTGCACGGCGTCCGAGATGGCCGGCTTGATCGTCGATCTGCACGATTGTCGATTTCTCGGGCATGAACGGGTGATAGGGAAAGTCGGTTCCCAGCATGAGTAACAGATCGCATTTGGCGATAGCGGCATGTGCACCGCCCCAGCCCAGCAGCCCAGTCATCCCCATGGCATTGGGATTGGCGGCCTCAAGAATGTCCTTGCCTCGAAATGTGAAGCCGATCGGGGCGTTCAGCAATTGCGAAAGTTGCAGGACCCCCTCCCGTGCTCCCATGCAACCGGCACCGCCGAAAATGGCGATGCGCTCGCTCTTCGCGATCAGATCCGCAACGCGGTCCAGATCCTGATCAGGAGGCCGCACGCGTGATCTCTCTGTTGCGACGGGGTGCTCCGGCATCGGATGCTCGATGAGCGCGGCAGAGACATCGCCTGGCAAGATAATCATGCCCACGCCACGTTCCAAGATTGCAGTCTGCATAGCGAGTTCGGCAATACGCGTCACCTGCGCAGCAGACGTTACATAGCCTATGTATTTGGTGCAATCGAGGAAGATTTGGTCCGGACGGGTTTCCTGAAAGTAGTTCGTCCCAATCTCTGTAGTCGGGATATGCGTGGCGATCGCGAAAACAGAGGCCCCATTTCGCGCGCAATCATAGAGGCCGTTGAGCAGATGCAGCGAACCAGGTCCAGATGAGCCAATGACCGCGGTCGGGCACCCGGAAACTTGAGAGTCGGCTCCCGCAGCGAAAGCGCCGGCCTCTTCATTGCGCACATTGATAAACTTCAGCTTTCCTTCGGTCTTGCGAATTGCATCGATGATCGGATTTGCGGAGTCCCCAACGATGCCATAGATGTTCCGAACACCAGATCTAAGCATCAATTTAATCAAGTAAGAACCAACTGTTTGTGTCACGTTTTCCTCCGGAGTGGGTGGGCTATTTTCTTAGGTAGATACGACTCTACAGCCATCACCAACACTCTTACCCAAACGTGAAGGAAAACGCCTGTACGCCGGAATCGAAGGACTCGATCTCAGACGTTCGATCTCCGATACGACCCTTTTGCCGGATGAGCAGATAGAGACAAGGCTCTCGAACCCCACCGCCGCCGTCCGGGGCGGAATCGACTCCAGAATTGTCGCCGGGCACTACTCCGTCCAATTTCACCTTGAAGCGAAGGGGTTCGCGGTTCTTCGTAGGACCTAAGACCATGTGCACATCGCGGGGGTGGAAGCGGAACACAATCTTGCCAGGCGCTACTTGCAGCACTCCGCGTTCGGCGTCGACATTCCACGACCCGCCTAATGCCCATTCATTCAAAGATAGAGTCATGGGTGGGTCGCAAGTTTTTCGTAAGTCTTGAGCCACTCGTTCGGGCGATGCGAAATGGTGGGCTTGACGGTAGCCGACATAGGTCTCGGGAGATCGCTAGGTGGTGCTTCGACTCCGTCAGCGGATATTCGAACGGTGGTCTCATCCAGGCCGGTGGCTCCATTTGCCTTGAGAGGTTCTTGAATGACACTCGGACTCGTCATAGTCGCCCTCCCCGAAGTGGTGATACTGAATCCGTCCATTCCCATCGATGAAATAATCTGCCGGCCACTACTCGTTGCTGAACGCACCCCATTTCGGTCCAAAATCGCTTCCTCCAGGAAAGTTTCCTCATGGCGCCAGCACTTTGCCAAATCAGCACGTCCACTCTCAAAATTTGTAGATCACATCCATGCCGAAAAAGAGCTGGTTTCTGGCATTTCCGTTGTTGTATCCCGCGCGATCCCACGAGTGATCGAAGCGAAGTTCAGGGCGGAACATAACCGTGGTACCGATGTATCTAGTGAGATAAAACGTATTCTCCGTGTATTTCCCAGCGATCCCGGTACGCTGCCCTTTCTTATCGTTGAGCAGGTCGGATCGGAATCCGAACATAAACTTGGAGGTGACCTCGCGATTTATGTAGTTAACGATCGCGTACTCGGGAGCAGTGCAGCGTAGCTGTGCGGCGGCGCAGAACGCGCCGTTTGCGCCAAGCTCAGGTTTGATCGGATTGGCAACATTGCCGGCGACGTTCGGCACATCGCGTTCATACATGTACCAAGCCTCAGTCGCCATGTGCCATTTGTTGTTGAATTTGTGGTACCAGGTGAAATCATAATGCTGCAGGTTGTTGTAGGCGTACTTGCCGTCATTGATGCCGTTCGCACAACCGTAAAAATTGTCGCGGTTACTCGCAGTCGAATAGTTCAAACAAAAGATGCCTGAGGCTTTGGCATCATCGGTCCATAATGCAACATCATGACCGCCCGATACGCCAAACTGGACCATCCACTGCTTATTCAGCTTGAGGCTGGCATAGATTCCGGTGTCGGTGAAGGGATCGATGGTGTAGAGCAGCGAGTGCGTCATGTTGTAATTGTTCGGCGCCAATTGCGCTTCGATCCCAGGAACCGAGAGGAACCGGCCAATTCGAATGTTGAGGCCATCTTTGACCGGGAAGTAGAGGTCGAAATACTCCAGAACGGGATCGAAGCCGTACTGTTTGTTGGACTGCAAGAGTTGCTGGCTGAAGTAGCCCTTCGCGGTCGTGAAGCGATAATCGGTACCAAAGAATCCAGTCACATGATATCCCCAGTCGAAGTGGGTGTTTTGCACGGTGTCGGGAAGGCGTTCGATGTAGACGACCGCTTGATTGACTACAATTTTGTTAGGGAAGATATCGTATGAGAGCGGAAAGTTGTTCTTGGCCGAGGTGCTGAAATTGAAGCTACCCGCAACCCATCCGTAGATTTTCGTACGGCTGTTTTCGAGTTTAAGTGCGGACATCAGAGGATAGGTGTTGCCATCAGGGGCGCCGATGTCGGGCGCACCTCCGTATGTCCAGTCGGAGAATGGGAACGGAGGCGCATCTAACGGTGCTGGAAGACCACGTTTGGTCACGGGGGGCCCCGCCGGGTTTATGCCGTCCCAATCCTGGCTATAGAACTGTGCCAGGCGGTGAAAAAAGTTGCCGGTTAAGGTGTGGGCGCCAGTGGTGGTGCTTGGAGTCTGCCCGTTCAGAGCCGATCCAGTCTGTTGAAGATCTGGCTTCCCTGCGCTTGGCGACGGAGCTGCTGGCGGGCCGCCGCCGAATGCCACCGTCGTGGGATCGATCGGCGATTCTTCTGCGGGCTGCTGAATCCGTTTGTTCACGGCGGTTGGGTCCTGGTCGACCTGTTGTGCTTGCTTGCTCGCTGCGCTCGCCGGTTGACTCACCGATCCAGAAGCCTCGGTGGAATCGCCGATAGCCGATTGTTGACTCTGGAGTGGTAGCGTGAGTGCCAGGGCGGCTACCACGATGTAACCCTGCTTCAGAAATTCCCCGACCAAACCCGCACCAATATCACGCGATGCTCCCGTGACGATCGCTGTCTTCTTCTCTGACATGATTCCTTCTGTTTGAAGGCTCGGATCCAAAACACCGCTGTGATTAGGCCAGAAACGCGTGAACGAATCTATTGGACGATGGTATCGATCGACACCTTCGGATCATACGTTTCCGCGAAAGGATACTTCTCTTCAGCACGATGCCATGGGAGAAAGCAATCTATTATGTTGAAAGGCATTAGATTCCGTCGTGTCGGGAGATCCACATTCAGCCCAACTGTATTTTGGCTCTTCCGCGACATACGTAATCCTGTTAATGGCCTTCACAGTCTTCAAACCAAGTTTCACGGGCACCACCAGCCGGAGTGGTGCTCCATGATCCACAGTTAGGGGCTGGTCGTTGAAGCGTGCGGCGAGCAGCGTCTGGGGATGGCGGGCCGTCGCCAAGTCGATTGCGCGTTTGCCGCGGAGATCAATTCCTTTGAAGACCTCGGCGACGGTTGAATTGTGCGCCGAAGGACCTGCCTATCCGGGCGGTTCATAGTGCTGCCTCATTAGCGGGCCGTCACTTAATGAAGCTTCGGACCAACACCGCGATTTCGTCTGCCGCTACATCCAATGCAAAATGTCCACCATCGACGATGTGGATTTCGGCTTTCGGCACATCGCGGCGGTACGATTCCGGCTCAGACGGATCGAACGACGACTCGTACTTGCCCCATATCACTAGCAGACGCGGTTGCTTCTCGCGCATCCAAGCGTCCCACTTCGGATAATTTTCTACGTTGGTGCGGTAGTCGTAGAAAAGGTCGCTTTGAATCTCGATCTGTCCGGGCTGGTTGAGAAAATGATATTCATCTGTCCACAAGTCCGGGTCGTGACGTTCCACGTTGGGATCGTTGCCCACGTGTCGCGCACGCGTGGTCGCGAGCGAGAGAAGACTTTCACGCAACGCGCTTTCGTTTGCCGCGCGATCGGCCCAATACGCACGCCGCGTTTTCCAATTCGCGCCCAAGCCCGTATCATGTGCCACTGCGTCCTGAATGATCAGCGATTCCACTCGCTCTGGATGCGCCAAGATCATGCGAAAGCCCACAGGACCGCCGTAATCCTGCATGTAAAGCGAGTGGCGCGACAGCCCCAGCGCTTCGGTGAAATGATTCATCACCTCGGCGATGTGATCAAAGGTGTAAGCGAATTTTTTCGGGTCCGGCCAATCGCTATGTCCGAAGCCTGGGTAGTCAGGCGCGACAAGGTGGTAGCGATCTGAAAGCCGCGCGAAGAGCGGCTCGAACATCCGCGATGAAGACGGAAGTCCGTGCAGCAGCAGAACCGTTGGCGCGTCTTTCGGGCCGGCCTCTCTGTAAAAAATGGACAGACCATCAATCTGTACCGTGCGATAGGCAGTTGGGTATTCCACTGGACGTTCCCTTTCCTGGGCTTGGCCTAGCAATAGAAATGATGCGAGCAGCACGGATATCGCCAGTATCCGTACGTGCAATATAAAATGGCGCGTTCCACACAATGCTCCAAGGCACGTTCCTTTCTTTCGGTTCGGGCCCGCAATTAAGAGAATGCACGCCTCACAGAGACCGCCTTCGCGACTGAAGTGCTTTTAAGCCAGAGACCCGTCTTGCGACCTGTATTGCCGAGTTGATCGTGGGACGTGAGCACCATCAGATTTGCGACGAAGCGGTAACACCACAATCGTGGACGCCAACCGCTAGAGCCTGATTAACGCCAGGCCTGATTGCGGATCAATCTGTTTTTGAAGGTGGATCGGGCTCTCTGTCAGTATGACTTCACAAGTTGGTCGGATATGTGCCTCGATTAGATGGCCGCCGTGTGCAGTACCGTCCTTCTTCCCGATTACGGCATGCGCATGCACAACAGGTTTTCCGTCCTTCATGGCAACGTCGCCAATGAGCGACAGGAGTTCCACCTGTTCGTCTAGCGTAACTGATGGCTCATACTTCTTGCTTTCCCAGCTGAACCAGCCCAAGCGTAGCGACGAGAGCGCGCCAACTGCTTTAAAGCTCGCAGCCGATAGCTTTTCCTGCCCTGCAAATTCAAGGAGCCCGTTCGCAAGTTCGTCCCCGGTTTCGAAGACAAGAATGAATGTTTTCGGGGACTGATCAATTTGTATGGACTTCATTGTTACTCCTCAATGCGCTTAGGTCTGTGATCAGAGTTTTCACTGTATCGGCCGACAGATTCAAAACTCTTACTTTGTAAGCGAGCCTTCGATTGCTTCTGAACCTACACTGTGGAAAAGAAGTGCTCCAGTTCCTCGAAGGTTTCCTCGGGATGCTCTTCCTGGAGGAAATGGCCGCAATCGAGACTGCGCCCGGTAACAGTTGATCTCGCTTTCGCCCGCCAGGTCGCGAGGACATCCCACAACTTCCCTACGGTGTTTTTTGCTCCCCAAAGGACGTGAACCGGTGCCACGATCGTGTTGCCCGCGTGGTCATCTGCTTCGTCCATCTCAAGACCGATATCCGCAGACGCTCTGAAATCCTCGCACCCGGCATGAATCGTCGACGTGCAGCAGAAACAGCGACGATACTCGTCCAGCGCTTCAGACGTGATGGCTCCCGGCGTCTTGTTCAGCCCGCTAAGGATTACATCCAGATAGTACTGAGGGTCGAGCCCAATGAGATGTTCTGGCAGGGGCGACGCTTGGATAAGGAAGAACCACCACATGTACTTCGTCGCAAACTCTTGGTTGGTTTGTCGATACATCTTCAACGTCGGAGCGATATCCATGAGACAAACCTTTTTGACGCATTTGGGAAAGTCGAGACACAGCCGATGGGCGACACGAGCACCCCGATCGTGGGCACCCACAAGGAACTGCTCGTGCCCAAAATGACGCATCGTCTCGATTTGGTCCAACGCCATTGCGCGGAACGAGTAATTGATGTGGCGATCACCGTCGCTCGGCCGGCTCGAATCCCCGTATCCTCGCAGATCAGGTATGTAGACCGAGAAGCGCTCGGCGAGTCTCGGCGCCACTTTGTGCCAGGCAACGTGAGTCTCGGGATATCCATGCAGAAGGAGCACCGGTGGCCCATCGCCTTTGTGGAAAACAGAGATCGTCGCTCCGCTGGTGCGAACCTCAGTGTGCACAAAGCCCGGAAAAAGCTTCGGCGTGACATCCTCCGAGGGCTTCGGCGGCAGTTCGGGCAAAGATATGGGTTTCATGGCGACGGCTTGCATCGCTTGAATCTTGTCGGGAATGGTAGATGTTCCAATCAATGCAGCTGCTGCTGAAAGTTTTATCATTAGCAAGATTGTCTCCATCTTCGATTGATTCCGATCCGATACACACTTGCGATCAGACCAGAAGCACGGAGGCGAAACCATTGGACGATGGTATCGGTCGATACTTTGGTAGCAGTCAGGACGACGAGCGGCGTTTACAAGCGGGGCGCGATCAAGATGCAGGAACTACATTGTTCCGCGATGGACGGGTCAGTAAACCGCGCGGTCCTGTATGCTGAGGTGTTAGATCCCATCGTAGCGGGAATATCCACGTTCGGCCCAGTAGTCTTTTGGCTCTTCCGCGGCATACGTAATCCTGGTAATGGCCTTGACATTCTTCAAGCCAAGTTTCACGGGCACCAGCAGACGGAGTGGTGCTCCATGATCCGCGGTAAGGGGCTGACCGTTGAAATGTGTGACGAGCAGCGTCTGCGGATGGCGTGCCGTCGCCAGGTCCAGGGACATATAATAAGGATCAGGATTCCCTGAGGCATCGAGATTGACCGAAGATTCCACACGCGCCCATTTCGCTTGCGACATTGGTGGGTAGGCGTGAAGCAGATCATCGAATCTCAGACCAGCCCACCACGCGATCGCACTCCAGCCTTCGACGCAGACCAGCCGTGTAATCTGCTCATGCATCGAGAAGCTGGTCAGGAGATTCCGAATATCGAGAGAGATGCTCAGGCCCGAAGCGAGCCCTTCCAGAATCAATTTCCATCCAGAAATATATCCGGGATCAGGAGTAGCTCCGTTGTAGTTGTTCTTGAGCGAAGTAATCTGCGATTTGGTGTAGGTGGGTACCCTACGAGTTCCAGAGTAAAGTGCCTCTGCAACATCATCGTCGATACGCAGTGCTTTGTTTAGAAACCACTCCTTCCCAGGAGGGTCCAAGTTTCGAGGGATACCGATGCGACTGAGCGTATCTTGTGGCAGGAGAAATCCAGCGACTGCTAGAGCCGCCAGCGCGCCAGCCCCAAACGCCAGAAAGTCGCGTCGGCTCTGATAACGCAGGACCCGGGAAGTTATCTCCATTGCCGGGAGAGGTCGCTCTCCAAAAAAGCTTTGCGGCTTTTTCACGGCGACAGATTTCACTTCCGGTTCCACACCGGTCGACGGTATGTCTTTCCCTTGCAATGAACCGCCCTTTTCCTCATTGTTCATTTGCGACGACCTCCGACTGCTCTACTCTTGTTGACCAACCTACAATCATGCTGCGCAGCGTATCCCACCCGTCGGCGAAAACCAGAACCACATGCGGCACGACGAAGAGGATGTAGATCCACATCAGCCAGAAATGCCAGACACGCGCAACGTTGTACCCTCCAAAGAGCGCTGCCAGCCAATGGAGTTGCATGGGCTTGTGAATCGCCCAGCCTGTAGCGACTGAAAGCAACCCGGCGACTGGAACAGAGAAATATGCTGCGCGCTGGAGCGCGTTGTACTTTGTGTTAAATCGGGGATGCAGCCATTGGCAGCGTGCCAGCTTAGCGAGGGCAAACCCCAAGTAGTATCGAAACATCCTGAGCGCGTCCAGCAGATCGGTCCGGCGCGGCAGCAACGATCGCCAGCCTCCTCCCATGACTAGCCCTGCAACGTACAAAATGCCATTCAGCATGAACAGGTAGGCGCATAGCCAATGCAGGCGAAGGGCTAACGCCAACATGCCCGGCCCGAGGCTCATGTGGTTGTAAATCCAGTCGGGTGGACTGCTGTAGTTATGCAGTCCAGGCACATGGGCGCATATCCAGGTTCCAATATCCGCCGCCACATCGATGTTTCCCGTATTCGGATCTGGCTTGTGTTGATAGATCGGCGAAGCCCAGTAAATGGAGATGCCACTCAGAATGAGGCCAAGAAGGATCGGTACATTCAACCAGTGACTCCAGCGCACCAAGAAATGGTGTTTCCTGACGACGAGCACCCCCGACTGTTCCGGCAACGTGCTCGTAGACTTCGTTTGACGATCAGCTGGTTTTGAATTGCTCATAGGCCAGAACCCCTACTTCATGGCGCTAGCAGAGACAGCCGGAATGAAGAGAAATATCTTGTCTGTCACAAGTGTTCCGTTGGGCAGCTTCTCAGTCGCCGCATAGACGATATCGCCCTCGGCGAATGTAACTTGTTCAGGTGCGACTTCTGTCACCGGAACGTTTGAAGGTACGGCGATCGTCTTGGAGCCTTCCTGATACTGGACCACCAGGGTGGTGCCGCTGCCTTTCTGTACCGTGCCGTTCGTCATACGTGAGTGCGATACGGCAGGGCGAGAGATGGAGCCATTGGTCATTCTGCTGTGAGTAGTTGCACCCGGCGGGTCTGTCAGAACACTACCTTCGGCAGCTCCACTCAGTTCCGTTGGAAATATGATGATCTGCTTCGCTACTTCTTTTCCATCCGCCTGCTCAGTCGACGCAACGCCTACATAAGACGCGGACGTGACATGACTCAAATCGGACGGTTTCTGCTTATAGGTTGTGAGGGGCTGCTTAACATCAACGTGGACCACGCCTGAAGGAGTCTGAACGTCGAGTGAGTTGCCTCTAAATGACTGGACTTTTCCAATAACTCCGGAGATTGGAGGGGCCGCTTGCACTTGGGCCCAGACTGTACTTGGAGTTGCCTGCGCGGCCAGCAAAGTGACTACTATAAGACGCAACAGCGGATGCTTCATGAAAATGTCCCTCCAACTACTCGTGGTACGGGCTTTGGCGGTGTACAACACTTTTTCGAGGGTCATGGTGAGTTCTCCTTAGGAAGATTGTGAGTTTGCGCGTTCCCGATTGATTCGGATGCGATGCACATTTGCGATTAGGCCAGAAGCGAGGAGACAAATCTATTGGACGATGGTATCGATCAACACCTTTCTCCTCCGAAGAACTCGCTCGCCGTACCATCGAGGGCCGCGCCGTTGAGGCTGTGATCTGGGGGATGCCAGCAGTCAATTACGACCTAACGCGCCAAGCGATGGTCCGCAACAAAGGTACGTTTCAACCACATCGTCTGGTCTCTTCCACCTGTGTGTTCAGCGAAAACTGTTGGACTATTGACTGCCGAAAATTAGGCGCTAGATCATTGACCGACGAGTTCGTGGTTGAAGAAACGGCACAAACATTGGACATGGAGAGTGGAGTGCGCCAAACATGTCCGGGAAGAGAGCTTTATTCCGGTCTCTTTCCGATTTCGCACTTCACGACCAGGATAGTGACATCGTCGCTGAAGCCATCCTGGCAGAACTCGGAGGTCTGCAAAAAGATGGCACGCATAATCTCTTCCGCTGACAAGAAAGACGTTTCCTGCACGATCGAGGTGAGCCGCTGCAGGCCGAACTGCTCCTCCAATCGGTTTGCCGCTTCGGTGACTCCGTCGGTGTAGAAAACAAGCACGTCACCAGTGGCAATCTCCAAGCGGCTAAGTTGGCACAGTTCCTGTTCAAACATCCCAACAGGTGGACAGGACGAGTCCAGCGTCTCAACTTGTCCGGTCTTGCGACGCAACAGTAGCGCCGGGTTGTGCCCGCAGTTCATGTATCGGAGACTCCGGGCGGAAGTATCGATTTCGGCGAGCACTACGGTTACATAGTGCTCTCCGTCGGATACGGCGTGAATGCCGCGATTTAGCTTTGCAATAGTCTGTTGGATATCGGGACCTTGGTTGGACTGGAATTGCAGTGCTGCTGCCGTGGCGGACATCAGCAGGGCGGCAGAAACACCTTTGCCGGACACATCCGCGATCACGACTTGCATCCGGTGCGCGTCAACGGGAATGTAGCTGTAGAAATCACCGCCAACTACGCGGGCGGGCTGCATCATGCCAGCCACGTCCAAACCCGAAATCGAGGGCTTGTTGCCCGGAAGGAACATCCGCTGCACTTGCGCTGCAAGTTCCACATCATGGAGAAGGGCATCGCGCTGGTTGCGAACCTCTCTTGCCAGGGCATTGCGCTGAGCAGCGTACCGTTGGATGACGGCGACAACGAAGACAAAACCGACAAGAGCAGTCAGATTGTGGCCAATGCGGGCATCCAGGCTGGGGTACGGGGGGCCGAACAGATCGTGCAGGAAGACACAGACGACGGCTAGAGAGTAACAGATCTCATTGCGTAGAAAAATTGCGCTAATGCCAAGGGGCAGAACATAGAGGTAACCCAGTGAGATGGAAACGACAATGTAGTCGGCGTATGCGACTGCGGCCATTGATCCGAAAATTAGAAAGAATGGTAACCAATTGCTGCCGTCCGGGGTTCCATCGTCCCGCAGGAATTCTGCCAGAAAAGTGCCCCTCTTTTAGGAAGATCGTGCATTGCCCGATTTGGGTGCGATGCACAGTTGCGATAAAACCAGAAGCGAGGCGACAAATCTATTGGACGATGGTGTTGATCGATACCTTTGTTATCAATCGGCGCGACGAGCGCGTCCTCGTTCGAAAGACTTGTCGCTACGTGAGACGTGCTGGCGTTATTTTCGACGACCAATACGAACGTCCAATTGCGCACTCGCGTGGAGGGGTGCATCCTCGTGTTTTGGAGTGCTGCAAAGAAAGGACCGAAATGGAGAACGAGCTTAGCCGCGTCGTCAATCCAGTGGCGACAGCGAGTCTGATCGAAAACCGGATCGACGGATAGTCGATCGCGGCTACTACACTCCCAATCACAAACTTATCCATCGCAAGAGAAAAGGAGAAAGCAATGCCATACGTTACAGTCGGAAAAGAAAATTCAGGCAACATCGAGCTTTACTACGAAGACCATGGCTCGGGCCAACCGGTTGTTCTGATCCACGGATACCCTTTGAGCGGTGCTTCGTGGGAGAAACAGGTCCCCGTCCTCCTAAATGCTGGTCACAGAGTCATTACCTATGACCGCAGAGGCTTCGGCAAGTCCAGCCAGCCAACCATCGGCTACAACTACGACACGTTCGCAGAGGACCTCCACCAGTTGATCACCCAGCTTAAGCTGCGTGATTTCACCTTGGTGGGCTTCTCCATGGGTGGAGGCGAGGTAGCACGCTACATCCGAAAATACGGCTCGAAGGGCATGAGTAAGGCCGTGATTATCTCCGGTGTGCCGCCCTACCTGCTCAAGACGGCCGATAACCCCGAGGGCGTGGATGCCAGCGTGTTTGCCGGAATCGAGAAAGCGGTGGCTGCCGACCGCTATGCGTTCTTCACCGGCTTCTTCCAGAATTTCTACAACGCCGACCTGCTGCTGGGAAAGCGTGTCAGCGAACAAGCGATCCAGGCCAGTTGGAACGTGGCGGCCAGCGCATCCGCGACTGCCAGCCTGTCGTGTGTCCCAACCTGGCACGAAGATTTCCGCAAGGACCTAGCCGGCATCGACGTGCCCACGCTGGTGATTCACGGCGACGCCGACCGCATCCTACCCATCACAGCTTCGGGACTGCGCACCGCCAAGCTCATCAAAGGGGCGCGCCTGCTGGTCGTGAAAGACGGTCCACACTGCATCCCGTGGACACACGCGGAAGAAGTCAACGCCGAATTGCTGAGCTTCCTTGGCGGGAAGGCCGGCAAGTCGCAAACGGAGGCTGCCTAGGCACCCAGATCGTAGGGCAGCCGCGATTTTCCCAGGGAGCTGTGTATGTCTGGCAAGCGTTCGAATTCATTGGAACTACTTCACTTGATCTTTGCGTGGACTGGAAACGAACCCAGTCCGCACAAGGGTTCGCGTTAAGAAGGAGACCTTACGAGTGCCTTCTGCCAAGCCAACAGTTTTAGAGTGTCCGACGGGTCAAACAAGAGAAACCCGCGGAAGTCGAACAAGAAATCGCGGTCAGCTCTGCTAGCTTTCGACTTCTTCACCTAGAACGGCGTCGCAGCGGCGAGAAAGTTCGACTTGCGACGAAGAACAAAGCATCCTCATATTGATCGCGCATGCTCTGGAACTCGTGCCATTGGGCCTCCTTGTCCGCTATTAACTTTAACCTTATTCCTGACGAGCACAGGCGAGTCCTCGCCACTTCATACTTCTCCCTCGATAGACCAGTTCCGCCGGGCTCAGTGGCCGATCTGCTCCGCCCGAGCGCGTCGGCAATCGCCAGAAGTGCACGCGTTCCCGTCTGCACACAGATTCTAGCGGCTTCAGTGTCGTTAGTCTCAATCGACGACGTCGCGAGTGTGGCGGCGTCCAGCACGGCTGCCGCAGCGGAAACCCACGACTGGCCACTCTGCACGGAAGGCGCCATGGTGAGCATCGGCAATACCGAGTGCGTGTCCCCGAGCATACGGAACCAGTCTTCCCACGCTTCCCATACGTCCCTCATGTTTCTCGCGATCCCCGCCCGTTGGCTCCATTCAAGCAATGTCACGCCGCGTGGCTCATTTCCGGTGCGGACGTACAGCCAGGACGTCCGGTCCTCGCGCGATCGGATCACCGCTTGGTAGCTGGGAATAAAGGTAAAGAGGAAAACCACGATTCCAAGTCCGAGCGCTCCTTCGGGAATCGCAATCCACTGCCCGATGCTGTCTGTTGGCGTTGCAAAGCCAAGAGTGTTCAACGCTGACCCGGACGCCAGAAACGCCTGGTGCCACGTACTGACTGCGCCTGTTCCCCAGTACAAGAGGGCGAAGGCAATCATCGCACCCACGAAATACACGATGATCAACGACAGTATGTAAGCCGGGAACAACCAAAGCAGGACCGAATGAGTCTCTTGGGGATCGAGTTTTCTTCCGAGCCGGATTGCGACCACTTTGTACACAGCACGGCCAGTGACCACGGCAAAAAAGTCCCGGTAGTGCCGATTCATCAGAGCGATTCGAATCATCGATCGCAAAATCACGAAAAGAAGCGCGAGACCGAGGATCGATATGACAACGTGCGTCAAGCTGGAACCTCCAAGAAAACGCGGGCGCGAGAAGAACCGCCGCCCTCAAGACTGAGAGACGCAACCGATTCGAACCGATCGGCGCTTACATGCACCAATAAGTGAAGTACTTCGTTGGCCAGACAATTTGCCGAGAATTTTCACGCGCGCGCCCGATCACGATCATTCCTCACACTTTACGCGCCGGGAACCCACCTTTGAACAATCGCGGGCGGCCTGAGAAGGCTGAAGCGCTGAACCATCAGAAAACGTGTCGAACGCCCGACACCCCTACTTTTGCAGGAGCATTCGCGTCGACGAGTTGTGGTTCCTTGATTCTTGCTTCCACTTCGGGCCATACGGCCGTCATCACTAGCGCTACGACGATTCCGATAGACACTTCTGCGGATCGATGAATTGCCATTCGCCATGCGGGCTCCCTCCGCGGAACGAGCATCACAATCACGAGCGTTACGGCGCCGAACCGATAGGCGCTTCTATCCGTTTGCAACACCGCGCACAATAACCCTAGTAGGAGCACGCTGACACCGAATACAAGGGCGTTCGGCGCGAGGTAGCTAGCCAGGATCACGCCAACGATGGCTCCGAGCACCGTTCCGATGAACCGTTGCCAGGAAACAACGAGCGTTGTACCGAGCGACGACTGCGTGATCACCAGGGTCGTAACCGGCGCCCAATAGGTCTCCGGCAGTCCGAACAATCGTGCCACCAGTAAGGAAGCGACGGCAGTCACCGCAGTCCGCGCGCAATGTTCCAGAACTTGTCGCCTGCTCAATCCGATCCGATCGTCCGCTCTTGCGAGTTGCACGATGTTCTCGTTATCAAAGATCGTTCCCGCGTCCGTCGTTCTACTGTGAACGGAATCGAACATGGTTAGAACTCCTCTTCGCTAGGCTGGCTCATAGCGCCCGGCGATTCTTCTTGCGCCTAGAAACGTAGCCTCGTGAATCGCTTGTGCGATTACTTCTTTGCCGGTGCCTGTTTCGCTTTGAAATCAAGACGGCGGAGTCTACGGAACCAAGTTGATTTGGTCAAGCACCACCCGAAAGTTCGCACTGGGTCCAATCAAATGGAATGTAGCCATCGCCTTGTCTTTTCGGAATGCTCTTATTTCTCCCGGCGGGCCGTTACGCTAGCTAAAAACGATCGACGTCAATCACAGCTTGGGCAAAGGCCTGCGGTGCTTCCTGAGGCAGATTGTGTCCGACACCGCCCTTGATGACCCGGTGCGCATATTTGCCCGAGAATTTCTTAGCGTAGGCACTGGCGTTCGGATGCGCAGCCCCGTTGGCATCACCTTCAAGGGTAATGGTGGGGACAGTGATAACCGGGGCTTCCGCAAGCCGCCTTTCCAGAGCGTCGTATTTCGGCTCGCCTTCCGCCAAACCTTGCCGCCAGCGGTAATTATGGATCACGATGCTGACGTGATCCGGATTGTCGAAGGACGCTGCGCTGCGATCGAACGTGGCGTCATCGAAGTTCCACTTCGGCGAGGCCGAGTGCCAGATGAGCTTCGCAAAATCGTGCCGGTACTTGTCATAACCTGCGCGGCCGCGTTCTGTCGCAAAATAAAACTGGTACCACCATTCGAGCTCGGCGTTGGGCGGCAGCGGCGCCTTGCCGGATTCTTGACTGCCGATCAGATAACCGCTCACCGAAACGATCCCCTTGCAGCGTTCCGGCCAGAGTGCCGCCATGATGTCAGCGGTCCGCGCGCCCCAATCGAAGCCAGCGATGATCGCTTTGTCGATCTTGAGGGCATCCATAAAATTGATAATGTCGACGGCGACCACGGAGGGCTGCCCGTTCCGAAACGTATCATCAGAGAGAAAACGCGTAGTGCCATAGCCGCGCAGGTACGGCACGAACACGTGGTAACCCTTCGATGCCAACAATGGAGCAACGTCCACATAGCTGTAAATGTCGTAAGGCCAGCCATGCAGGAGAATCACGGGAGTACCATCGGGAGGACCTGCTTCAACGTAGCCGACGTTGAGGAGACCTGCATCGATTTGCTTGATGGGCCCGAAGGAACCATTCGAGCTAGGCACGTGCTGCTCGCTAGGTTGCGCCTCGGCAAGGCCGCTCACCGCCAATGTAACGGCAGCAATGATAGTGACAGCGATGGCGATCGCCAAGGATGAATTGCGCACGTAGCAGCGATCAAGTTTGATTTGTTCAGACACTTTACTCTCTCCAATTGGATTAATTTAACCTTGCTTGGCCCGCCGCTCATCTCGTCCGCCTTTGGTGTGCGCTTGAGCCGTGAACACCGTGTTTTCGATCTGAAGAATGGTGCGTGTCAGGGTCATTCTCCTAAATCAGAAACTTCCCATGCAGCTTTCTGATGACTCAGATGGCGTGCACAAGTGTGATCACACCAGAGGCGCAGACGAGAAACAATTAGACGATGGTGTCGACCATACCTTCGTATCGCCACCCGGCAGGACTGAGACGTTCTGTCCGTCTTTTCTCTTTAAGCTCTGGAGAACCGATACCAAAGTACAATAGACATGCGCCTACGGGGTCGCTCATCCTTCCTGGGAGTTGACGCGGGGCCCCACTGCCGGAGGCGTTAGGTGAGGAACTCCTATGAGAAAAATCCCGACCGCCATCTCCTTGGCTGGGTCGCAACTCGGCCCAACACGTCATGTCTGCGCGTTTTTCAATAGCGATGAAGAAGAGTATCGCGTGTTATTACCGTTCATTAAGGATGGGTTCGAGCGTGGAGACAAGGCGATTCACGTCGTTTGTCCAGATCAACACCGTGACCACCTGCAACGATTAGCTGGTATAGGAATTGACTCGACCGCTTTTCAACGAAGCGGCCAATTCGAACTTCGGAGCAGCACTGAAACCTACCTTCAAGACGGTCGGTTCGATCAGGATCGCATGCTGCAGTCGTTCGAGCAGATGGCGAGCGGCAATGCCGAGGGAGGATTTCCCCTGAGTCGCATTGTCTGCCGCATGGACTGGGTACCTGACGGTCAGTCGCACATCGACGATCTGATTGAGTTTGAAGCGAGGGTCAATGATGTGTGGTGTCGCCACGATGATGCTGTCATCTGCACGTACCACCTTTCAAAAGTCAGCGGAGACGCTGTGATCGACATCATGCGCACGCATCCGGTGGTCATCGTCGGCGGCATTCTCCAGCACAATCCGTTTTTCGTGCCGCCGGGGGAGTTCCTGCGTGAAATTCGCGCACGGCGGGCAGGGCAGCCTGCGCGGCCCGCGACGGCAGGATGAACATGAAAGTGCAACTCGAACATCCCGCCGACGAGATCAAGCGTCTTCAACGCTGCATTAATGATCTGGCCAGCCTCATCGCTCTTCCTGCGATGTGGAGTGGCAGCAGACCCTCTGACATCGTTCATACCTTGCTCGACTCACTCCTTCGCATGCTCGACTTGGACTTCGTGTATGTGAACCTGACAAACCTAGTCGACGCGGCGCCCTCCGAGACCGTCAGGGTCCCTCAATCGCAAGAACAGATGTTCGGACCGCGGGAGCTCTGTGCGTTCCTCAATCGCTGGTTGGGAGATGACCCACAAAAACGCTATCTCCAGGAACGCAGCCACATTGGAGACGAAGAGATTTCGCTCGTGTCCTGGCCTCTCGGGGTTCAGCGTGAAATCGGGGTAATCGTAGTGGGGTCTCGTCGAGCAGATTTTCCGCGGGAAACCGAGGCACTTCTTCTGGGCATAGCGGCTAACCAGGCGTTGACCGGGCTACAACAGGCGCGGCTGTTGACCGAACAGAAGCGCGTTGCCGACGAACTCGATCAAAACGTCGTGCAACGGACCGCAGAACTTGCTGCAGCCAACGAGATGCTAAGAAAGGAAGTTGCCGAACACCGACGGGCTGAAGAAGCTTTGCGGGCAAGTGAAATCAATCTTCGCGAAATTGTTGACAGCATTCCCGGGCTTGTATGCACGATGAATCCGGCGGGCGAGGTCACGACACTTAACAAACAGTTGCTGGAGTACTTCGGCAAGGCGCCAGAAGAACTGAAGAATTGGAGGATGACCGACGCAGTACATCCAGATGATCTCCCTCGCGTGGTCGCAGCTTTCGACTTTTCGGTCAGAACCGGTACCCCCTACGAGGTGGAACACCGTTGTCGGCGTGCTGATGGCGTCTATCGATGGTTTCAGGTTCGCGCCCTTCAAGTGCAGGAAAAGGATTGCCAAAACGCCGGATGGTACGTCCTGCTGACCGATATAGAGGACCGAAAGCGCGCTGAAGAGGAATTGCAGCGCAGTGAGGCACTTCTGGCGGAAGCCCAACGCTTAACGTTGACCGGCAGCTTTTCCTGGCGTTTGGACACGGATGAAATCACTTTCTCAGAGCAAGTCTATCGCATCTTTGAATTTGACCAGGATTCACCCGTGACGCTTGCGCAGATTGCCAGCCGACAGCACCCGGAAGACATTCCGTTGCTGTCCGAAAAGATCGACCTGGCGCGGCGCGGCATCACCAATCATAACTACGAAATACGGCTGCAAATGCCGGACGGTAGGATCAAGTATTTGCGCACGAGCGCTTACGGGGCCCGAGACCGGCATGGCCGGCCGGAATATATCGGCGCAATCCAGGATGTGACACAACGCCGCGCTTCGGAAGAGGAGCTTAGCAGGGCGCGATCGGAACTGTCACGAGTGTCCAGGTTCGCCAGCCTCGGAGTTATGACGGCGTCGATCGCACACGAAATAAACCAGCCTTTGTCGGGCATTATCACAAACGCCAGCACGTGCCTGAGGATGCTGACATTGGATCCACCCAACGTCGAGGGTGCGCGTGAAACGGCCCGGCGAACGATTCGCGATGGCAACCGTGCATCTGACGTGATCACGCGATTGCGCGCACTCTTCAGCAAGAAAGACATCATCGCTGAGCGCGTGAATCTGAATGACGCTACGAGAGAGGTGATTGCTCTGTCATTGAGTGAGCTTCAAAGAGACCGGGTTATTTTGCGATGTGAGCTTGCGGACGACCTCCCGCTTGTCACAGGGGACCGAGTCCAGCTTCAGGAGGTCGTCCTGAACCTGCTCCGGAACGCATCAGATGCGATGAGAGCCGTCGATGATCGTCCGAGACAGATGGTGATTACAACCGAACGGGAGGAAGGGGATCGTGTGCGACTGACCGTACAAGATGCGGGAGTGGGTTTGGACCCCCAAGCTATGGACAGACTTTTCGAAGCATTCTACACAACTAAGAATGACGGTATGGGAGTCGGACTATGCGTCAGTCGCTCCATTATCGAGAGACACCAGGGTCGTCTATGGGCAACGCTGAATGATGGTCCGGGCGCTACGTTCTCATTTTCTATTCCTCGGGGACCCGAGGGCGGAACCGGCGCCGACAGTAATCGTGACATACGGACGCCTACTATAGCCGATACGGATACCGCATGAGAAATCTTAAAAGTCCCACTTTCAGGAGATCGCGATCATCTTCATCCGACGCGTCGATGTTCATATCAGGCCGAACCAATACCAAGGCACAATGGCGCTCTCCACTGGAGTGGCGCATCGTTATGACATGGACTGCCGCCAAGTCGCGTTTTCATTCGCCATTGTTCGCGGACCCGAGGGTTGGACGGGCGCCGAGAAGCATTCGGAGCCACCAGCCGCGACGGATGCTGCAAAGAAATCTATGAAAGTTACACGTTCACTTGTGTCAGTAGTCGATGACGATGAATCCGTGCGTGAGTCCTTACCCGACTTGCTAAAGGAATTTGGATTTGCGGCCCGCGCGTTCTCATCGGCGCAAGAATTCCTCGCGTCTGATTACGTCGGCCAAACCAGATGTCTGATCCTCGACATTGCCATGCCTGGAATGACCGGACCCGGCCTCCAGCAGGAATTGAAGCTTCGTCGGCAAGAGATTCCAATTGTCTTCATCACCGCTCAGAGAGACGAGGCTCTGCGCTCGCGAATGCTCGAACAGGGTGCGGTGGAGTGCCTGTTCAAGCCATTCAGCGAGACGGCTCTGCTTCAAGCGTTGAAAGTCGCACTGCGAGTGAGTTAGGCGATGTGCTATGCACTGCGCTAGGAGGATATAAAATGAATTTAGCCCGCGCACTTAGCCGTGAAGTGGGGTCATCACCCATGTCGGACGGCACACCAATCGTGTTCGTGGTTGACGATGACGTCTCCGTACGCGAGTCGCTAGAGTTGTTGATTCGCTGCGCAGGCTGGCAACCGGAAATGTTCGCATCCGCACAGCAATTTCTCAGCCACCCACGAGTCCTTGTTCCGAGCTGCCTCATACTTGACGTTTCTCTTCCAGATCTCAATGGTCTCGATCTGCAGAAACGCATGGTTTGCGATCGGATCGACATGCCGATCATCTTCATCACGGGTTACGGTGATGTACCTAAGACAGTCCAAGCCATGAAAGCAGGTGCGATGGAGTTCCTGACCAAACCATTTAATGATGAAGCGTTATTGAACGCCATCCGCCAAGCGCTCGAACGCAGCCGCGTCGCACTAGATCAAGATGCAGAGATAAAGGCGCTCCGCGGCTGCTACGCGTCACTCACCCCTCGTGAACGACAAGTCATGGCGTTGGTGGTCTCCGGTCTGTTGAATAAACAAGTGGGTGGCGAGCTAGGTATCAGCGAGATCACCGTGAAGGCGCACCGCGGCAAGGTGATGCAAAAGATGAAGGCCGAGTCCCTCGCCGACCTCGTGAAAATGACCGTGAGACTTCGTCTTGCGTCCGATCCGAAAGCCTGACATCGCACCCCCTCCTGTCGTTCTCCGCTTACTGCTCTCTCGGCTGCTTCGTCGATACTCACACGCTGGTCGTCGTGCCGAATGATACGAAGGTATCGGTCGATACCATCGTCCAATAGATTCGCTTCCACCTTTCTGGCGTAATCAGAACTGCATGTTTGACGAGGACATCGGTATGGACATCAGGCTTTTCATTATGCGAGTGACATTAGGGCTGGTCATGGCTGCGCGCGGGCGCAAGCCACAAAATCGCAAACGTCAAATGATCGCGCCGACTTCCTACGCCAATTGCGAGCGCCGGCCAAGAGCATCGTGGCGTCATGAGCATTGCAACAAGAAAGGAGCTCCAGCATGAATGTCATCGCTGAACGACTAAAGCTAGAAGAGATCCCCTCACGAGCTCGCAAGCTGGCTGCGGAGGCAATCGGAATTGACAGCCACATTGACACGGTTCAGCGCGTATTAGTGATGGGGGAAGACCTGGGCAAACGGTGGAATGTAGGTCACGTGGATATTCCACGGCTGCACGAGGGGGGCACGCACGCGCCGTTCTTTGCGCTATGGGTTCCCGTGTATTTTCCAGGTTCGGAAGCCGTACGTAGGACCCTGGATCTGCGGGATGCCATGCAATCTTTGTTCGACAAACACAAAGACAAGATCGAACACGCGACCACGGCGGCCGACATCGAAAGGATCGTGAAGGCCGGCAAGATAGCAGCGTTTCTTACCGTCGAGGGCGGGCACACGATCGACGACGATCTGCGCGTGCTGCGAATGTACTACGAGTTGGGGATACGGTCGATGACTCTGACGCATTCGCGCAACAACAACTGGGCGGATTCCGCGACCGACGAGCCGGCCCACAACGGGCTGACTGATTTCGGCAAAGAAGTAGTGCGGGAAATGAACCGGCTGGGAATGGTAGTCGACGTTTCGCACGTCGCCGACAAGACGTTCTACGACGCGCTCGAAGTCACGACCAAGCCGGTGATGTGTACGCATTCGTCGATGCGGGCACTTTCCGATGTCCCGCGAAATGTGACGGACGAAATGCTGTGGGCGCTCGCCAAAAACGGCGGCGTGATCGGGATTACTTTCGGCGAGGGCTTCGTCAATCCGAAGGATGCGGAGGCTTTGCGATCGGCCATCAAGATTGAGACAAGTGCGCCGTTGCTAACCGGGAGGGCACTGGATGACTATGCGGCGGAGGATGTCCGCAAGCTGTTCGGCACCCGAGTGAAAGTCGCGTCGACGGTACAAGACGTAGCGGATCATATCGACCA
>Ga0070665_100001868_pt1 | contig 23906 bp, 21 predicted proteins | sample KBSS13metaG_FD_65862 | JGI IMG/M metagenome (GOLD analysis project Ga0070665, IMG submission 65862) | Switchgrass rhizosphere microbial communities from Kellogg Biological Station, Michigan, USA - KBS S1-3 metaG | ecosystem: Host-associated > Plants > Roots > Rhizosphere > Soil ... | reverse complement strand
CGTTGCATTCGGCATCGCACGCGGATTGATGAGCTCGCGATAGGCCAGCAGCTCGAATGAGAAGACATCAACTTTCTCCTTCGTCTTTTTGCCCGGGCGGATGACGTTGCGGAAGTAGTGGTGCGCGAATGACGGCTCGATGCCGTTCGAGGCATTGTTCGCGAGCGACAGGGAAATCGTGCCGGTGGGCGCGATCGAGGTGTGGTGCGTGAAGCGCGCGCCGACATTGGCCAGCTGGTCCACGAGCCAGGGCGCGGTCTCGGCCACGCGCTGCATGTAGCGGCTGTAGCGCGCATGCAGGATGCGCCCCGGGATCAGGTCGCCCACCTTCCAGCCGTCCTTCGACATCTCCGGACGCTTGCGCAGCATCTCGGCGGTGACCGTGAACTCCTCCTTCATGATGGGCGCGGGGCCCTTTTCCTTCGCGAGCTCGAGCGCGGCTTCCCAGCCCGCCACGGCCATCTCGCGCGACACGTCCTCGGTGAACTTCACCGAGTCCTCGGCGCCGTATTTCATGCCGAGGCAGGTGATGGTGGATCCGAGCCCGAGGAAACCCATGCCATGGCGGCGCTTGCGCATGATCTCGTTGCGCTGCTGCTCGAGCGGCAGACCATTGACCTCGACCACGTTGTCGAGCATGCGCGTGAACACCTTCACGACTTCGCGGTACTCGTTCCAGTCGAACTCGGCGAAATCCGTGAACGCGTTCTTCACGAAGCGCGTGAGATTCACCGAACCCAGCAGGCAGGAGCCGTACGGCGGCAGCGGCTGCTCGCCGCAGTTGTGCGCGTGCAGGCCGTTGGCGTCGAACTCGTTGATGCCGGGGATCTGCACGTCGTAGACGTCTTCGAAGCCGTCGGGACGCACGCTATCCACCGTGGCGACGAAACGCTCGCGGTTCAGCGTGCGCTTGTACGAGCCCAGCAAGCCCTGCAGGCGTCCGCGCTTGACCGTGTCCGCGAAGCCGACCTGCTCGTGGAAGCGGGCCACGTTCTCGCCCGTGATCACCAGCCCGGGCTGCGCGCGGTTGCGGTAGATGGTCGAGGCGATGCCGAGACGCAGCAGCATGCGCTGCACGCCTTCGAGCATCGCGGTATCCGAGCGGCCGAGGCGGATCGACACGCCCTTGGCCTGCGTGCCTTGCACGCTACCTTCGGAATCGAACAGTCCGCGCAGGAAGCCGCGGTAGAACTCGCTCGAGCCGCGCTCGATGGCCGGCGTGACCGTCTGGCGTCCCTGACGCACACCGAGATCGTTGGCGAGTTCGGTAATGGCCGAGAGTCCGAGGCGGAATTCGCCGCGGCGACCGATCTCATGCCAGCCGGCGAAGTCGGCGCGATGGTTGAAGCGGCGCGCGGCGTCGAGTGCCGCGGCCATGACGGAGTTCGGACCGCCCGTGCCCACGTCGCTGTTACCCACGGCGGAGCGTGCCCACACCGAGAGCTCGGCGCCGGCTTCGCTGAGGTGGCCGTCACCGACCAGCAGGCCCATGAGGTAGCCCTCGCTGGTGCCGTACTGGCCCACCCAGCTGGACAGCTTGCGGTGATCCTGCAGCAGCACCTTGTCGCCCGACTTGAGATCGCCGGCGGCACACCACTCGGTGGCCATGCGCCAGCGCGTCAGCGTGGAGATCCGGCGTACCCGGTGATCGGCCGTGAGGCGCAGCGAGAACCCTTCCGTGGTGGTGAGGTTCATCAAGGGCTTCACCGCCGTGCGGAAGAAACCCTCGGGGGCGCTCAGGTGATCGACCCCGTCGACCCGCGCCTGGAATTGCTTGCCGATGAGCTCGGCCACCTGGCGCGGGCCCTCGTGGGTTTGCACCCAGGTGTCGGCCGGCACGCAGGGGTTGGTCGCGCGGATGTTCTCGCACCACCAGTTGTTGTTCATCTCATTGACCTTGTCGATGAGGATGAAACCCGGCTCGGCGAAATCGTAGGTGGACGACATGATGACGTCCCACATGCGGCGCGCCGGCAGCGTCTTGTAGATCTTGCAGCACACCAGGCCGTCGGCACGCGACACGTACTTTTCCGTGGTGGGCCATTCGCGCCAGATGAACTTCGTCGGGTCGTCGAGCTTGTGCTGCTCGGCGTCGTACTCTTTCTGCAGCAGCGGGAAGGCCAGGTTCCAGTCCTTGTCCTCGCGCACCGCCTTCATGAACTCGTCGGTGACCAGCAGCGAGAGGTTGAACTGGCGCAGGCGCCCGTTCTCGCGCTTGGCGCGGATGAATTCCATCGAGTCCGGATGACCCACGTCGAAGGTGCCCATCTGCGCGCCGCGGCGGCCACCGGCCGACGACACGGTGAAACACATCTTGTCGTAGATATCCATGAACGACAGCGGACCCGAGGTATACGCACCGGCGCCCGAGACGTACGCGCCGCGCGGACGCAGCGTCGAGAACTCGTAGCCGATGCCGCAGCCGGCCTTCAGCGTGAGGCCCGCCTCGTGCACCTTGTTGAGGATGTCGTCCATCGAATCGCCGATGGTTCCGGACACCGTGCAATTGATGGTGGAGGTGGCGGGCTTGTGCTCCAGCGCGCCGGCGTTGGAGGTCACGCGACCGGCCGGAATGGCGCCACGGCGCAATGCCCAGACGAAACGTTCATACCACTGCTCACGGACCGACTCGTGTTCCACGTCGGCCAAAGCCCGGGCGACACGCTTGTAGGTGTCGTCCATGGTTTTGTCGACGGGCGTGCCGTCCTTGGCGGACAAGCGGTATTTCTTGTCCCAGATGTCGAGCGACGCTTCCTGGAAAGGAATGGCATCGACGTCTTTGTGCTCGAGTTTGACCACGCTATTCATGGATGGGTACCTGTCCCCCGAAGTTCTCGGACTGCTTTGAAGACCCCTAAGCCCGAACCGAGGAAAAGAAAAACCCATAGCCCGCAGCGCTTGCAGGTCCATGTAAAGGTGGGTGGCCGCTGTCAGACGACCACTTCTTTCCGCTCCCCGGCTCCCCAACCATCAAGATGTCGCGACACAACATCTTGTGTTGGGGTCGGAAGCCTAAGTTCGTCAAAACGGCGCGTCAAGAAACATCGTTGTCATAATCGCAATGCAAAAACAGGCTGTATTTACAGTGGTTTACGACATTTTGTGCCGCAGGAATACGCTGTCAACGAAGGATTTTTTTGCGGATGCAGGAATCGGGCCGGACACAAGATTTTGTGTCCACGGGCTTCCCACCCGTTACGCACAAACCATCCACAGCTTGTTGAGCGAACCGCCCACAGCCCCCGCACCGGCCGCTTCAAAAGGAGCCGCGAAGTCGTACCAAAACTGCTTTTTTCAAGCCGCTTGATTCGAGATTTCCGGCCCACAACTCAGGCCCCACGAGTGACGCCGGGAAGGCCCGGTAGTTAGCCAATACGAGAACTGAAAGGAGTGAGAGACATGACTGTTGTGCGTTACGAGCCGTGGGCACTGTTGAACCGTTTGCATCGCCAGCTCGACCAGGGCTTCGATACCGCCACCCGCGATGCGACCTGGTCGCCGGCGGTCGACATCCACGAGGAACCCGAGCGTTTCGTGGTGCGCGCGGACCTGCCGGGCGTGAAGCCCGCCGATATCGAAATCACCGCGGAAAAGGGCGTTTTATCGCTGCGCGGCACGCGCGCTTTCGAGCAGCGCAAGGACGACGGGCACTACTCGCGCGTCGAGCGCGTGAGCGGCAAGTTCGTCCGCACCTTCACGCTGCCTGACAACGTGCAGTCCGACGCCATCAAGGCCGCGTTCAAGGACGGCGTGCTCGAGCTGACGATCCCCAAGATCGCGAAGCAGGAGCCCCGCCGCATCGAAGTGCAGGCCGCGTAACGCGACCTGCTTTTTTGACCCCCCGGACGCCGGTGCTCTTGGCCGGCGTTTTCTGCGTCTGACGCGACCCCCGGTGCCGTCCCGGCATCCGGTTTGACATGGCCTCCATGCACCTGTACTTGTGGCCCCCTCGCGGGAGGGCGGGACATTTCCAGGAACAGGAGGTTTGACCATGGCGTTGTGGAAAGATCAGTCGGGCCGCGAAACGGCGGCATCAGAACCCTCAGTGTTGAAGGCCCCCGAGAAGGTGACCACCCTCGCCGCCGTCAATGAACCCGCCGCCCGGCCTGCCGCCGTGCCGCAGTCACGTGTCGACGGCCCGAAATCCGAGTCGGTGATCTCGGCCGGGCTCACCATCGAAGGCAAGATCGAAGGCGCGGGCCATGTCCGCATTGCCGGTCACTTCAAGGGCGACGTCACGGTCCAGGGCAATGTGACCATCGAACCCGGCGCCAAGCTCACGGGCGGCGTCCAGGCCGACACGGTGGTCATCGGCGGCGAGCTCGCGGGCAACATCAATGCCGCGGCGCGCGTCGAACTGCTGCAGACCGGCGTGCTCATCGGTGACCTCAAGGCCGGATCGCTGATCGTCGCGGCGGGCTCCCGCATGCGCGGCCAGGCGGAATTCGGCTGGGACGAGAAGTCCAAGCACTGATCGCCGCATGAACGGCCGCGTAGCGGCATCCGGCAAGACGCGGGTCTGTCCACACTGCAAGACAGTGATCCTGGAGAGCGCCAGCGTCTGCCCGGGTTGCCAACATCACCTGCGATTCGACCCCAAGGCGTTGGTCGAACGTCGACTGCAGTCGACGTTTTCCGCGCTGCGCATCGAGGGCGACTTTCGCAATCCCGAAGGCATCGAGTCGTGGGAATACTCGGTCGTGGTGTCGGTTCGCAACGAGCGCGGCGAGGAAGTCGCGCGCAAGGTGGTGGGCGTCGGTGCGCTCGCGCCCAGCGAGTCGCGCACCGTCACCTTGTCCGTGGACGTATTCGCACCCCGCGATCCGAAGTAACCCGCCTCTTTTGCCGGGGCGGGCGCCTTGCCCCATGATCCCGCCCGGCGCATTCGCGCCGGGAGTTCATGATGCGTGTTGCTGCCCTGCCCCTGCTCTTCCTGTGCGCGGTGGGATTCGCCGCGCCAGCCCAGAATTGCCGCCAGTCCGCCGGTGGACCGGGCAACGCCGCCACCGTCGCCGCGGCGCTCGGAGAATTCCGCGCCCTCCTCAGCAACGCGCAGCGCGCCGCGCTCGACAAGCCGCTGAGCTATGAGTCGGCCATCCACTGGTCGAACCTGCCCATCGGCGTCGTGCCGCGCACCGGCCTGCGCCTTGGCGACCTGGATCCGAAGCAGACCGCCGCGGCGCGCAAGCTGTTCGAAGCCGCCTTGTCCGCCTGCGGGCTGAAACTGCTCGATGAAGTGAGATTGGCTGACGATTGGCTGGCGGGCTACGACAAGCGGCCGATCGGCTGGAATGGCGGCAACTACTACGTCACCGTGCTGGGTGAGCCCGGCGCCCAATCGCCCTGGATGTTGCAGCTGGGCGGCCATCACCTGGCCTACAACTTCACCTTCAATGGCCACCTGCCCGGCGCCACGCCGCTGTTCTTCGGCAGCGAGCCCATCCGCTTCGAGATGAAGGGAGTGACCTACCAGCCGCTCGATGCGCAGAGCAGCGCCATGTCGAAGCTGGCCACCGCGATTGCCGCGCGTCCCGGCGCCAAGCTGTCCGGCACCTTCACGGACGTGGTCAAGGGCGTTGTCATGACGCCCGGAAAACCCGGAGAACTCCCGACGGGCGGCACCGACACCGGATTTCCGCAGACCTATCCCACCGGCAGCAATGATCGCGGCGTCCTGGTGAGCGCGCTGGATCCGGCGCAGCGCCGGTTGGCGCGCGAAGCCATGGAAAGTTTCGCGTCCTTCCCGGGTAGCGCCATATCCGCGCCGCTGCTCGCCGCCTACCTGGATCCGAAGGCCTTCGAAGCGACGTACGTCGGCTTCGCCGGCGACCCCGCGCTCGGCACCAAGGGTTCCTACATCCGCGTCGACGGACCCCGCGCCTGGATGGAGCTGGTGGTGCAACCGGCGATCGCGCATCCCGAGGAGCTGCACTACCACGCCCTGTGGCGCGACAAGCAATCCGACTACGGCGGCGAGATCCGGCACTGATGCGTGGCGCGGGCCTCGCGGCCCTGCTGGCGCTGCTCAGCGCCGGCGCGGCCGCGCATCCCGCGCCGAATTCCCTGCTCAAGCTCGACTTCGGGACGTCCGGAGTGCGGGCCGAGTACTGGGTGCCGGTTTCGGAGCTGGCCTACGCGCGCGCCGCGGACACCCGCGGCGGCGGCTTCGCCGACTATCTACTGCGGCACGTCGCGGCGGAGTCTCCCGGCGGTGTGCCGTGGCGCGTGAGCGTGGCGGGCGTGCGCGAGGCGACATACGCCGATCACGCCTACCTGGTGGCCGATCTGAGCTTGCAGCCGCCCGCGGGTGCTTCGGCGCGCGCCTTCGTGCTGCTGGACGACGCCGTGACTCACGAAGTGCGCAACCACGTGGTTTACGTGCTGGCGCGACGCGACGCCGGGTCGGATCTGCTCGGCCTACTCCAATACCCGACCCGGCGCCTCGAGATCGCGGCGCCCTAACGCGCGCCGCCGCCCAGTACGCGCGCAGGCAACATAACGATGGCGCGCAGCAGCGAGAACACGCCGTCGACCGCAACGCCCAGCAAGCGGAATGGCAGCGACAGCAGCCACACGATCGGCCACAGGATCAGCGCCAGGATGGCCAGGGGCCAACACACCACCAACAGCAGGCACCACAAGAGAAACTTGATCATTGATTGAGTATCCTCACAGCCATGTTCCAACGTCCAAGAATCCTGCGCGTCATCGTCACCACTTTCGCCGTTGCCCTCGCAGTTCCGAGCTTCGGCGCCCTGCCCACGGGCGATGGCACCACGCCCATGCCGACGCTCGCGCCCATGATCAAGCGCGTCTCGCCGGCCGTCGTGAACATCGCCACCCGCGGCACGGTGAAGGAGCGCACACCGCAGAACCCGCTGCTCGAGGACCCCTTCTTCCGCCGGTTCTTCGACATCCCGGACATGGGCCCGCGCGAGCGGCAGTTCCAGAGTGCAGGCTCCGGCGTCATCTTTGATGCAAAAAACGGGTACATCGTTACAAACGCGCATGTCGTTGATAACGCAACGGAGATCACCGTCACCTTGCAGGACGGCCGGGACCTGACCGCCACGGTGGTGGGCAGCGACGTCCCCTCCGACGTGGCCGTGCTCAAGGTACCCACCGAAAACCTCATCCAGGTGGCCCTCGGCGACTCGACCAAGCTTGAAGTCGGCGATTTCGTGGTGGCCATCGGCAATCCCTTCGGCCTGCAGCACACGGTCACCTCCGGGATCGTTTCAGGCCTCGGGCGCTCAGGCATCAACCCGGACGGCTACGAGGACTTCATCCAGACCGACGCGTCGATCAATCCGGGCAACTCGGGCGGCGCGTTGGTGAACCTGCGCGGCGAACTGGTAGGCATCAACAGCGCCATCCTGTCGCGCTCGGGCGGCAACATCGGCATCGGCTTCGCCATCCCGGTCAACATGGCCCGCAGCATCATGGACCAGCTGCTCAAGTACGGCTCGGTCAAGCGCGGCTTGTTAGGCGTGAACATCTACTCGCTGACGCCGGACATGGCCAAGTCGCTGAACATCCCCAACACGCAGGGTGTGCTGGTCTCGCAGGTCAACGAAGGTTCGGCCGCCGAGAAGGCCGGCATCAAGCCGGGCGACGTGATCACCAGCATCAACGGCCAGGGCATCAAATCCAACAGCGAGCTGCGCAATGCCATCGGCCTGTCGCGCGTCGGCGAGAAGCTCGACGTGGCGCTGATCCGCGACCGCAAGCCCATCCACGTCACGGCGGTGATCACCGAGCTGCCGGCGACCACGGGTTCCACGCCCGGCAAGAGCGGCGGCGCCAACGCCGACACGGCCGCCATCCACCCCGGGCTGGCGGGCGCCGCGCTCGCCGACGCGCCCAATGGCGCCGGCGTCACGGTGCGTTCCATCGAGCCGCGCAGCGCCGCCGATCTCGCGCGACTGCGTGCCGGCGACCGCATCGAAGGCGCCAACAGCAAACCGGTCGCCACGCTGGGCGACCTGCGCGAAGCCGCCAAGCGGGGTGGCACGCTGGTGCTGACCGTACGCCGCGGCAATGCCGTGGTGCTCCTCCCCCTGCGCGTCCCCTGATTCATGCAGCCTGATGTCTTGATCATTGGCGCCGGGCCCGCCGGTTCCATGTCCGCCGCTTTGCTCGCGCGCCGCGGCTTCAGGGTGCTGGTGCTGGAGCGCCAGAAATTCCCGCGTTTCTCGATCGGCGAAAGCCTGCTCGCCTGCAGCATGCAGCTGCTGGAAGAAGCCGGCATGGTCGAAGCCGTGATGGCCCGGGGCTTCCAGTTCAAGAACGGCGCGGCCTTCGATCGCAACGGCGAGTTCTCGGAATTCAACTTCGTCGAGAAGACCAGCGCCGGTTATCCATTCACCTTCCAGGTGCCGCGCGCGGACTTCGACAGCACGCTGGCCACCGAAGCGCAGCGCCAGGGCGCCGAGATCCGCTTCGAAGTGGAGATCACGGCCGTCGATTTCAGCGGCGCGAATCCCAGGGTGACCAGCCGGACTGCCGACGGCGGCGAACAGGTCCATGAACCGCGCTTCGTGCTGGACGCGTCGGGCTTCGGCCGCATCCTGCCCAAACTACTCGACCTGCACCGGCCGTCTTCGTTTCCGGCGCGCGCCGCCATCTTCAGCCACGTGCGCGACAACGCCGTCTCCGGCAGCTTCGACCGCCAGAAGATCCGCGTCGGCGTGCATCCCAGCGAATCCGACGTCTGGTCCTGGCTGATCCCGTTCTCCAATGGCAACGCCTCGGTGGGCGTGGTCGCCTCCATCGAGCACCACCGGGCGCGCAGCGGCACGATGGAAGAGCAGTACTGGCAGGCCATCAAGGCCGAGCCGCGTCTGCATGCCTTGCTGGCGAACGCGCAGACCGTGAGGCCGCCCGCGGAGATCATCGGCTATGCCGCCACGGTCACGCGTCTGCATGGCCCCGGCTTCGCGCTGCTCGGCAATGCCGCCGAATTCCTCGATCCGGTGTTCTCCTCGGGCGTCACCATCGCGATGAAATCCGCGAGCCTTGCGGCCCAGGTGCTCGAGAAGCAGCTGCGCGGCGAGGCCGTCGACTGGCAGCGCGAGTTCGCCGACGAGCTCAACTACGGCGTCGAAACCTTCCGCGCCTTCGTGGCCGGCTGGTACGACGGCAGCCTGCAGGACGTGATCTTCTTCCCGCGCCAGCAGGACAAGATCCGCCGCATGATCTGTTCGGTGCTCGCGGGCTACGTCTGGGATCGCGAGAACCCGTACACCGGGCCGCAGGCGCATCGCCGGCTGCGCGCGCTGGCCGAGATCTGCAAGGCTGGCTGAACGCATCCGCGGGATGTAAAGCATGCTTGACTTGGCGGCTCGCCTTGGCTAGCGTAAAGCATGCTTTACACGGAGCGCCGCCATGCAGACTGAATCGCTACCCCGATTTGCCATTGCCACCGTGGGATGGACCCAGTGGGCCTACTGGTGCTCGTTGGTGGGCGCGGTGTTGGCGGTCGCCTACATACCGGCTGGCAGCATCCGCACCTTCGTCATGGTCACACCGGCGCTGACGGCGGCGTTGTGCGTGGCCGCGAGCTACTGGCTCTACGAGGCCTGCGATGAATTCCAGCGCGTCAGGATTCTGCGCGCCGTCACTCGCACTGCCATTTTCGTTGCCGCAGGCACCCTGGTCTGGTTCTTCTTCGAGCTCGCGGGTTATCCGAAGCTCAGCATGTTGTGGATCAATCTCGTGGGCTGGAGCGTGTTCAACCTGCAAATCCTGCTGGTGGCGTTCAGCTCGCGATGAAGAACATCCTGCCCGAGTTGCGCGCGCAGCGTGGCTGGACCCAGGCGGAGCTGGCGGACCGCCTGGAGGTTTCGCGCCAGACCATCAACGCCATCGAGACCGAACGTTACGAACCCAGCCTCACGCTGGCATTCGGCATCTCGGCCGTGTTCGCGTTGCCCATCGAGAAGATCTTCAGCCCGAAGCGTCGATGAATGGCGGCTCAGCGCGCCGCGCCCGCGCGCAATCGCTTCAGGATGGGATCGAACAACTTGTTGGGCCCGCGTTTCAGCGGGTACGGCTTGCCCTGGTCCACGGCTTCCCAGTACTGCCAGGGCAGCTTCTCGGTGCCGAGCTCGTAGTCCATTCCGTCCCAGGATTCTCGGAAGGAATAGAACGCCCAGTGCACGCCGTCGTCTTCCAGCGCGGTGAGCACGTCGTCGAGATACTGCGTGCAGTCGGGCCACAGGCGCATGCAGCCGAATTCCGCCGCGACCAGCCGGTTCCTTGGAATGCCGTGCCGCGTCGCCCAATCCACCGGCTGCTGTAGATAGCCCGCCACCACGCCCGCGTCCCAGCGCGCTTCGCCGTTGCCGAAGGGCGCGATGCCCGGATAGCGGTACGGCACCTTGCGCTTCATGTTGGGTGAGCTGGTGGCCGACCAGGGCTCGTACATGTGGTAGGCATACAGGATGCGCGGATCCGAAAGCCCGGCGGGCCAGTAACTCCAGCTGTCGGCGGCGGCGTAAAAGCCCGCGTCCAGCATCAGCGGCGTGTGCTTGTCGACATCGCGGATCGAATCGACCAGCCGCTGGTAGAACGCCGGCAGGTCGCGCGGTGTTCCGCGCGCCTTCTGGTACCAGGCCCGCATGGTTTCGGGCGCGGCGTGTTCGTCGAGTCCGCCGCGCCGCTCGGGCACGGGTTCGTTGACGAGGTTGTAGGCCGCGATGGCCGGATGCTGATCGAGCGCGCGCGCCAGGTCGCGCCAGAAGGCCGCGGCCTGGTCCCAGTAGCGGCGCTCGCTCCACAAGCGGTCGTCGAACTGGCCGTTGTTCTGCTGGCTCCAGCGCGAGCCAGGCAGCTCCAGCGGCACCAGCACCACGCGCAGTCCCGCGGCATCGGCGTCGTCGAGCACGCGACGCAAGGTCGCGAGGTCTTCGGGTACCAGCGAGTGGTAGTCGTCGAGGCTGTCGAACAGGAAGTCGCCATGGCCACGCGCCGACTTCCACTTGCTGAACGTGAGCCGCACCCAGGTGGCGTCGTAGGCGCGCAGCGCGCGGAAATATTCGGCAGCCGGCGGCTGTTCGTTGAAGCAGTTGGCGCCGCGTTGCTGCACGTCCCAGAACGAAATAGGGTCCGCGGCGAACGCGCCACCGGCACAGGCACAGGCAAGGCTCAGCAGGAAAGAACACCACACGCGGCGCATGGCCGCGGAGTCTATGCCCGCACGGGCAAGGTGCGCTCGGCCGGATCTTCTGCCGCCGCCCCGCGCAGCGCCTGGAAGCGCGCCTCGTGCTGGGCCAGGTCGCGCACCGCGAGGCGCAGGTACTTGCGCAGGTGCGGATTGAGGTGTTCGTCCGCGGCCTCGGGCGGAGTCCGTTGCAGCAGGCAGAACAACGCCAGCGCGTGCACCAGCTCGCCTTCGTTCATCGGGTGTTGTGGCGCCGTCAGCGCGGAGTTGGCGAGGAACACGCCGAAGCCCATGAACACCGTGGCCAGCTCCAGCGCCGGCTCGCGCAGCGCCTCACCGCCCGGCGGCGGCTCCTCGATGGTCGCCATGAGGTAGCGCGCGAAGTCGCGCGCGAAATTCGCCACCAGCGCAATGGGTTCGAGCCCTTCGCGCACATAGGTGAACACGGGGATGCGGCCGGATTCATCGGTTTCGATGCGCGGCTTCTCGCTGACGGGCTCGACCGTGCAGGGCCAGTCGGCCATGCCGGCGTGATCGCGCACGCGCCGGAACAGCGCGGCGACGGCAGCGTGGCCTTTCATGCCGCGATCGGGGAAATGCGCCTCGGTGGGCAGCACCAGCGTGGTCTCGAGGAATTTCGCGTAGCCGCCGGTGTGGCGCAGCAGCCAGGCGAATGCCTGGAACTGCCAGTCGAGCCGCGACTCGTCGAGAAAGGATTTTGGCTTCAGGCGGTGGCGCATGAAATCGCGCGCATGATGACACCGCGCCGCCGCCGCGAATGTGACGAGTCGACATAAATCGAACAATCGCCGGCCTGCCTCGAGGCGGGCGCCGGAATTCAGGGCTCCGGCTGACTGGCGCAGAGTTGCGCGTGACGCTGTTCTCGCGTGAGCTTCGCGAGCTCGCGCACCGCGTCATAGAAACGCGGCAGGTCGTGCTGCACGGAATCGAGCACGCGTTCGAAACCCGGCACGCAGTCGTAATAGGTGGCGAGCGACGCGAGCCGCGCATTGTTGGGCGGCGTCGACTCGAGCTCGGCCACCAGCCGCGACTTCACGCCGTAGCGCGCGTCCAGCGCCTTCAGATCCGCGACCAGCGCGGCGAACTCCGCGGCTTTTCCCTGGCGCATGACCTCGGGCGCGACTCCGCTCGCATAGAGCTTGGTCAGCTGGTCGCGATGCCGCGCGATGATGTGGATGCTGTCAGCCTGGCGATCGCGCCGCTCGCGGTGGCGCTTCAAATCCGTCGAGCGGCCGTGCGCCGCCAGCCAGCGCGCCAGGCCTTCGCGTTCCACGGTGACCGCGAAAGCCTCGTTGAACGAGCTGTCGTCCGGGATGTAGATCACCTGGTGCGACAGCTCATGGAACATGATTGTGGCGAGCTCGTCGTCGCCGTAGCCCATCATGGTGTTCAGGATCGGATCGTTGAACTTGCCCAGCGTCGAATACGCGGGCACGCCCTCGACCACCGCATCCAGCCCTTCGCGGCGCAGCCTGGCGGCGAATTCCTCGGCCCTGGCCTCCTTGAAGTAACCGCGATATCCAACGCAGCCGACGATCGGGAAGCACCACTCGCGCGGCTCCACCGAGAACTCCGGCGTCGCCACCACGTTCCAGACCACGTACTCGCGTTTCAGATCGGCGTAGCTGGTGTAGCTCTTGTTGTTAGGGAGACCGAGCTCGCGGCTGGCGAACGCGCGCGCCTCCTGCACGGCCTGCAGGCGCTTTTTCAGGTCGCCGGGCTCTTTCGGATCCTCGACCACGCTCGCGATGGGCTCGCGCGCGTTGATGATCTGCAGCTGGCCGCGCGCCGCCTGCATCACGTAGCAGCCCTGCAGGGCGAGGCACGCCAGACCCAAGGCGACACTGCGAAACTTGGTTAACATCGGGGCATGCAAGTGTACTTGGTGGGCGGCGCGGTCCGGGACCGCCTTCTCGGTCGCGCGGTGAAGGAACGCGACTGGGTGGTCGTGGGCGCCACGCCGGCGGAGCTGGAGCGGCAGGGATTCATTCCCGTGGGCCGCGACTTCCCGGTGTTCCTGCACCCGAAGACCAAGGAAGAGCACGCGCTCGCGCGCCTGGAGCGCAAGGTCGGGCCCGGTTATCGCGGCTTCACCACCGAGTTCTCACCCGCGGTCACGCTCGAGGACGACCTGCGCCGGCGCGACCTCACCATCAATGCCATGGCCGAGGACGCGGCCGGCCGTGTCATCGATCCGTATCACGGCCAGCGCGATCTCGAAGCGCGCCGGCTGCGACACGTCTCCGAGGCCTTCGCCGAGGACCCGGTGCGCATCCTGCGCGTGGCGCGTTTCGCCGCGCGCTACGCCTCGCTGGGCTTCGAGGTCGCCGAGGACACGCTGGCGCTCATGCGTCGCATGGTCGACGACGGTGAGGCCAATGCGCTGGTGGCGGAGCGCGTCTGGACCGAGACCGAGAAGGCGCTGGCCGAACCCAACCCCGAGGTGTTCATCACCGTGCTGCGCGCCTGCGGCGCGCTGCGGGTCGTGTATCCCGAGATCGACGCGCTGTTTGGCGTGCCGCAGCCGGAGAAGTGGCACCCGGAGATCGACACCGGTGTGCACCAGCTGATGGCCCTGCAGGCCGCGGTCAGGCTGGGTGGCGGCGTCGCGGTGCGCTTCGCCGTGCTGATGCACGACCTCGGCAAGGGCACCACGCCACCCGAAGTGCTGCCCTCCCATCATGGACACGAGGACGCCGGCGTCGCGCTGGTCGAACAGTTGTGCGCGCGCCTGCGCGTGCCGAATCACCTTCGCGAGCTCGCGGTCGTCACCGCGCGTTACCACACGCACGTGCACCGCGCGCTGGAACTGCGCCCCGACACGGCGTTGAAGACGCTGGAGAGTTGCGACGCCTTTCGCCGGCCGGAGCGCTTCGCGGATTTCCTGCTGGCCTGCGAGGCGGATGCGCGCGGCCGCCTGGGATTCGAAGCGCGCGACTATCCACAACGCGCGTACTTCGCCCAGGCCCGCGAACGCGCGGCCGCCGTGGCGCTCACGGCCGAAGAGCGCACCGGCATGACGGGCGAGCGCATCGGGCAGGAGCTGCGCAAGCGGCGCATCGCCGCGATCGAAGAGTTGAAGGCTTCACTGAAGAGCTGAGGGGGTCGCATGTCGAGGTGGGTGATAGCGGCGTTCCTGCTGAGCGCGGGACTGTGCGCGAACGCGCAGGCTCCGGATCCCGGCACTCAAACCGCTGCCTCCGCCGCGCGTCGCGACCTGTGGCTGGGAGACGAAGGCCGCTACGTGCGGCGCTGGTTGTTGTTGGGGCCGGTGTCCGCGGCCCGCGCCGACGAGCTCGCGAAGTCCGGCACTGCCAACCGGCTCGGCGAAGACACCGCCGCCGGCTGGCGCGCGCAGGGCAGTTACGGCGACATCCTCGATGGATTCAGCGCCGCCGGCATGAAGGACGGCGACGTCGGATTCGCGCTGGCGACGGTGGAACGCGACGCGGCCGGCGATGCGACGCTGTTGTTGGGCGGGAACGTGCGCGGCGCCTGGGTGAACGGCGCCTGGGTGGGCGGCGGCGAGAACTCGCCGGCCTTCGTCATCGACGGCACCGCGCTGCCCGTGCGGTTCAACGCCGGCACCAACCGCATCCTGCTGCGCGTCGAGCGCGTGGACCGGCCGGTGTTGCTGTCGCTGCGCGTGGTGCGGCCGGGATTCATCGACGACTACTCCGGCAATGTCGCGGCTTACATTCCGGAAGTTCGCGGCGGGAAGCTGCAGGTCGTGCCCGGACGGCGCGAGGCGGGTGACGATGTCGAGTACGCGGTCATCGGCCCGGGCGGCGCCGTGCTGGCCCGCGCGACGTTGCCGCGCAGCGCCGACGCCAGCTTCGACACCGCGCGATGGAAGGATGGGCCCTACGAAGTACGCGTGACGACGCGCTCGGCCGCAGGGGCGCAAACCATCGCCTGGCTGCCCGGGTACAAGGGCGATGCGGCGGCCGCCGCGCAACGGCTGCTCGCGGCCGCGGCGCAGCCCGGCAGTTCGGCACAGTTGCAGATGCTGGCCGACATGGTGCGCGACCGCGGCGGCCAGGACTGGCGCGCGCTGTACTCGCCGCTCATGGAATACGAGGAACTGCTGCTCGAAGCGCGCGGCCGCGCCGGCGGCGCGCGTGCCGGCGGCTTCGTGCGGCTGGGCTGGACCGACGACATCGACGGCTCGACGCAATTCTGCCGCGCCTATCTACCATCGCAGTGGCCGCCGCGGCAGCCGGCGCCCACGCTGATCTTCCTGCACGGCTACAACCCGCCGAATCCGCCGTACGTGCGCTGGTGGTCGATCGGCGACCGCCACAACGGGGTCGCGGAACGGCACGGCCTGGTCGTGCTCGAGCCCATGGGTCGCGGCAACGTCGACTATCGCTGGATGGGAGAACGCGACGTGTTGCGTTGCCTGGACGAAGCACGCCGGCGACTGCAGGTCGACGACGAGCGCGTGTACATCAGCGGCGAATCCATGGGCGGCAATGGCACGTGGCTGGTGGCGTCGCGCAATCCGCAGCGTTTCGCGGCCGCGGCGCCGGTGTATGGCGGCTGGGACTATCGCACCATCGTCTCGGGCTACAACTACACAAATCCCCAGGCCACGCGGCCCATGGAGCGTTTCGTCCAGGAAGCCCACGCCTCGTTCGCCGGGGCCGAAGGACTGCGGAACGTGCCCCTGTACGTGTTGCACGGCGACGCCGACGCTGCGGTGCCGGTGGAGCAATCGCGTCACGGCGTACGCCTGCTGCAGCGCTGGGGTTACGACGTTCGTTATCGCGAGGTCCCGGGGCTCGGCCACGAGGATCTCAAGGCCCGTGATGAAATCGCGGACTGGCTGCTGGAGCATCGGCGCAACCCCGCGCCGCGTATCGTGCGCCTGCGCTCCTACGATCTAGCCGGTGCCAATGCCCACTGGGTGAAGGTCACGGGCTTCGAAAGTCCGCTCGAAATGATCGAGGCCAGCGCCACGATCCTCGATCGGCAGACCATCCGCCTCGACACGCGCAACGTGGTGAGCGTCGAGCTCGCACCACCGGCGGAGATCTTCATGGACCGCTCCGACATCCACGCGGGCGGCATCCACGGCATCACCGTTGCCACCGTCGTCTGGAACGGCCAGCGCCGCACGCAGTCCGTCACACGGGGCATGCCCATCACGTTGCGCGCCGCGGACTTCGCCCCCACGGAACAGGACAAGAACCCGGCGCGCGAAGGGCGGCTGACCTACTTCTTCAACACGCCCTTCGCCATCGTGGTCGGCACCACGTCGAAGGATCCGGCGATGGCACGCGGGCTCGCCGCCAAGGCGGACGCGCTCGCCGACCTGTGGGAACGCTGGCAGCACGTGAAGCCGCGGATGTTCCGCGACGTGGAGATCAGCCCGTCCGACCAGCAGAGATATTCATTGCTGCTGCTGGGCGGCCCCGCCGACAACTCGGTGGCCGCGCAACTCGCCGCCAAACTACCGCTCGAGGTCACCGGCGATTCGGTCACGGTGGGCGGCCGCCGCTTCGCCGCCACCGATGCGGTGGCGCAGATGCTCCATCCCCATCCGCAAAATGCGCAACGCTACCTGCTGCTGGTGCAGCCGACCTCGGCGGCGGGCCTGCGCTTCTGGAATCCGCAGCAGTACTGGCACGCGCTCAATGGCTTCCCGATGAACTTCTGGGACTGGACCCTCGTCGACGGCCGTCACGCGGTTCAACAGCCCGGCCAGTTCCCGGACCGCGGCTGGGTGGCCGCCGGCGTGTTCGACATGCACTGGAAGCTCAGCGATGCCTTCACCGTGGTCGGCGAACCCGAACTGCGCGCGCGTGCCACGCTACGCCATCCGCCACCGGACGGCTTCAAACTACCGGTCGCGGCGCTGGACAAGCTCGCCGGCCGCTATCTCATCAACCCGGGGCAGATCGGCGCCGGCGGATTCATCAACGTGGTTCGCGCTGGCGATGCGCTCACCGCCAGCGCGCCCGAAGGCGGACGCGCATGGCCGATCGAACCCGAGACCGATGCGGACTTCGCCATCGTCGGCCTCGGCACGCCGGTGAGTTTCCTGCGCGACGGCGCCGGCATCACCACCGGCCTGGTGTATGACTACAACGGCCAGCAGATCGTCGCCACGAAGTTGCCTTAATGAACACGTAATCGTCCGACACGCGCCGGCCGTGGACGCTCCGGTACACTGGCGCGTCTCCACGAACAAGAAACCGGCATGTCATTCCTCGAAGCGATCATCCTCGGCCTGGTCGAAGGCATCACCGAATTCCTGCCCATCTCGAGCACGGGTCACCTGATCCTGACGCGCGACCTGCTCGGGCTCGAAGGCCCGGCGGTGGATCACCAGCTCATCATCATCCAGGGCGCGGCCATCCTCGCGGTCTGCTGGGAATTCCGGGAGAAGCTGCTGCACACCGCGTTTTCGCTGCACAAGGACGCGATCTCGCGGCGCTTCGTTCTCAACCTGCTGATCGCCTTCCTGCCGGCGGCGATCCTCGGCCTGCTGCTCGGGGACCGGATCAAGACCGTGCTGTTCAAGCCGGTGCCGGTGGCGCTGGCGCTGCTGATCGGCGGCTTCATCATCCTGTGGGCGGAGCGGCGCAAACACGAGGAACGCATCCGGACCGTCGATGAGCTCAGCGCCCTCGACGCGTTGAAGCTGGGCCTGTACCAGTGCCTGGCGCTGATCCCGGGAACCAGCCGTTCGGGCGCCACCATCATCGGCGGCTTGCTGTCCGGGCTGTCGCGGCGCACGGCGGCCGAGTTCTCGTTCTTCCTCGCGATTCCCGTGCTGCTCGCCGCCACCGGCTACGAACTGTGGAAGGCGCGCGCCGAGATGGCGCTGACCGATCCCCTGCCGCTGGTGGTGAGCTGCGTGGCCTCGTTCGCCAGCGCGCTGGCCGTCACCAAGTGGCTGCTGCGATTCATCAGCCGGCATTCGTTCTCCTCGTTCGCCTGGTACCGCATCGTGTTCGGCGCCGTGATCCTGGTGACCGCCTGGACCGGCCTCGTGACTTGGTAGTTAGATCAAGCCGCGCTGTAATTCTTGCAACGGCAATGGCGGCATGCGGCGCCGCCTGGAAGCGCCCCGAGTGATCGCAACGCCGTCGCCGCTTCCGCAACCCGCACACGCGCTGTAGGCCGCCGCCACCCCGCGGCGCGATCCTTGTCGCCGCGCGGACTTGCGACGCCCACCATGCGCTGAGGCCCCGGCAGCCCCCACGGTGGCCCGACGCTTGCTCCATCAGCGGCAAACACGCCCGTCGGCGTGTATCCGTTCGGGGAGTTCCAATGCTGTCTCTTTCCTCGGTCGCCCGCCGTTGCGCTGGCTTCGGCGCGCTGCTGGGCGCATGCATGTCCGTCCATGCGGCGCCCGCCACGCCGGTCGTCACCACCAGTTCGGGCGCCATCAAGCGGCTGGATTTCGACTGGGAAATCATCCCGCGCTCCAACTACTACGAGCTGTGGTTCCAGTCGAACCAGGCCTCGCCGTACGTGAAATTCTCGGAATCCGTACCCTGGCGTCCACACGCCAGCAACAACATCTCCGCCCACCTGCTCGACTGGCAACAGGCGCGCTATCTCGTGAAGGCCTGCAATCCCTCCGGGTGCTCGCAGACCGCGCCCATCTCGGTGGAAAACCTGTTTTACGACTCGCTGGGTTACCTCAAGGCATCCCCGTCCCGCGCGGGCGCACGCTTCGGCGTGGCCACGGCGTTGTCGGAGGATGGCAACACCCTGGCGGTCGTCGCCGATGGCGAGCCCAGCTCCTCCTCCGACCCCGGCCACGTCGCCATCTACGTGTTTGCGAAATCCGGCAACGCCTGGCGGCAGCAGGCGCGGCTGCGTCCGACTGCCATCAATGACGACAACGCGGAGGCGCCGGCCATCACGATCAGCCGCGATGGCAGCGTGGTGGCGCTCGGATTGTTAGGCGCCGATCCCGAAGGACCCGCCGGTACGTCGCTGACGGGTGCCGTGTACGTGTTCCAGCGCAGTGGCACCGCCTGGATGCAGAAGCAGAAGCTGTCCCGCCCGTCGACCGCCTCGTTCTTCGGCTTCAACCTCAAGCTCGACGAAGCCGGGCACACGCTGCTGGTCGTCGATGCGAGCCGGCGCGGCAGCGGCACCATCTACAGTGACGCCACGGGTATGTGGACACTTCACCACTTCATCCCCGGATATGGCGGCGACAAGTTTTGCGAGACCATGACCCTGAGCGGTGACGCGGCTACCGTCGCGCGCATCTGCAGTCCCGACAGCGGCAACTCCTTCGTGGAGTTCATTGACGCGCAGAACGGTGGCCCTGCTGAAGAGCAGCTGGTATTCACTCGCTACCAGACGGGCACCCGCTTCGGACAGCTCGCGGTCAGCTACGACGCGAGCGTGCTCATCGCGTCGGCACAGCCCGTCTTTGGCAGCAGCCAGCTACCCAATGTCGCGATCATCGACCGGAACAGCGGCCTCAATGACACGCTGGTGCCCGACTGGGGTTGCCTCGACCAGTGGACCAGCGCCTATGGCAGCCGCATTGCCATCAGCCACGACGGCAAGGTGATCGCGATCTCCGACCCGGCCGACAAGTGCACCGAGATCGGCTCGCAGCAATACCCGGGCACGAAAGGTTCGACCGCCCAGGGCGCCGTTTATATCTACGGCAAGCACAGCAGCGGCACCTGGCCGCGGCGCCGCGTGCTCCATCGCAACGGCAACGCCGCACTGGCTGCGAGCGCCACCTTTGGCAATGAGCTCGCCCTGGGCGACAACGGCCACACGCTCGCGATTTCGCAGGTCGCCGACCGCAGCGGCGCCAGCGGCGTCGATGGCGATCGCGACAGCACCTCGAAAGGCGCGTCCGGCGCCGTCTGGCTGTACTGATTTCCCGCGCGCCTGTTGCGCGCAATTCACGCCCCGCCCCGCGCCGCATCGACGGCGCGGCGGCGGCCGCGCGCGCGGGACTTCCGTTTCGTCCCCGAAAATATCCCGTTGGTCAAAAATCCCTTTAAAGGGCCGGTGATTGCGGGAAAAACTCGCCACATGAAATTCGACTTCGAAAAGTTTTACCAGGCGGTCAATGCCAAGCGCACGGAGCGGGCCGCGTCCTGGAGGCAAGTCGCGCGCGAAATCGGTATCGGCAAGTCGACGCTGGCCCGCATGGCGCAGAACAAGCGCCCCGATGCGGATGGCCTCGCGGCGCTGTCGTTCTGGGCACAGATCAACCCGGCCGATTTCGTACGCGTCGAGATGCCCAGCCAGGACGAGCCGCGCCTCGCCAACGGCATGGCCAACGGCATCGCCATCGCGTGAGACGCGACCTCGGCACCGCCTTGATCGGAGGCGGCGTGGGTGGACTGCTCGACGCCCTCTACGCCACGGTGCTCTGGGGTTTCATTCTCGGCGACCACCCCGCCGGCGTGTGGCAGTCGGTGGCCGCTGGGTTGTTAGGCAAGGCCTCATACGAGGGTGGCAACGCCACCGCCGTGCTCGGCCTGGTGCTGCACTTCTTCATCGCCTTCGTGATGGCGCTGGTGTACGTACGCGCCGCGCGGCGGCTACCCATCCTGATACAGCGCCCCCTGCTGATGGGCGTCGCCTACGGCTTCGTGCTGTACCTGGTGATGAATTTCGTGGTGGTGCCGCTCTCGGCCATCGGGTTCCACGCGCCCAGCCTCAAGGGCGCGATCCGTGCGCTGATCCCGCACATCGTATTCGTCGGCCCGGCGATCGCCCTGGCGGCCGCTAGAAGGGGTTCGACGCCCACTTCTTGATCTTCTCGTGGTAGCTGCGGCTCGACTGCAGCCGCATGCCCCCGTGCAACACCACGATGTACTCGCCGTGCGGCCCGGTCTCGAGTTCGTGGATGTGCTTCACGTTGACGATCAGGGAACGATGGATGCGCAGGAACAGCGCCGGGTCCAGTGAACCCTCGAAAGTCGCGATAGGCACGTGCAGCAGGTGGCGCGCGTTCTTCAGGTGCAACTGCACGTAATTCTCCGCGGCCTGCACGAACAGGATGTCCTCCATGTTCACGAAGGAGATCTTGCCCGACGCACGCAGCGCCACGCGCGCCAGGTACTTCGGTGGCGCCGCCAGCTGCTGCAACAGCGACATCACGTGGCGGTTGTCCTCGCCGGCGCCGATGCGCTCGCGCACGCGGACCAGCGCCTGCGAGCAGCGTTCGCGCGTCACCGGTTTCAACAGGTAGTCGATGGCGTTCACCTCGAACGCCTGGATGGCATAGCGGTCATGCGCGGTGACGAAGATCACCGGCGGCATGTGCTCGGCGCCGATCGCGCGCAACACGCCGAAGCCGTCCATCTCCGGCATCTGCACGTCGAGCATCACCAGGTCCGGGCGCTGTCCCCGGATGGCTTCGACCGCCTCGGCGCCATTGCGCGCCTCGACCACCGAGGCGATCGACGGCTCGTCCTTGAGCAGCAGCGTCATGCCTTCGCGCGCCAGCGGCTCGTCGTCGACGATCAATACATTCATGCCAGGGCCGCCACGGAATCCTCGATGAGGTGGAAGGGCAGCACCATGGTGACCTGCGCGCCACCGTCCTGGCCATTCTCCGTGCGCAATTCGGCCTCATCACCATACAGCTGCTTGAGCCGGGCGCGCGTGTTGGCCAGCCCCAGGCCCATGCCGTGATTCGCCGAAGACGGGCTGCCGGACGCGCGGAAACCCGGCCCGTCGTCGCGCACGGTCACGTGCAGCGCACCGCCGATCTTCTGCGCGCGAATGATGATTGCGCCCGGCGTGGCGCGCGGGCCGACGCCATGGCGGATGGCGTTCTCCACGATCGGCTGCAGGCCCATGTGCGGCACCGCGGCATCGAGCAGCTCGGGGTCCACGTCGATGTCGATGCGCAGCCGGTCCGAGAACCGCAGCTGCTCGATGGATAGATAGAGCCTGAGGTACTCGAGCTCGCGCGCCAGCGTGACCTCCTGCAGCTCCATGTCCGCCAGCACCGCGCGCAGCAGGTCCGAGAACCGCGCCAGCGTCTCCTCGGCCTGCTGGCCCTTCTGCTGGCGCACCAGCACCACGATGGCATTCAGCGTGTTGAACAGGAAGTGCGGCTGCAGCTGCGCCTTGAGCGCGCCCAGCCGCGCCTGCGCCACCTGCGTCTCGAGCTGCGATGCGCGCAGGTCGGAACGCAATGCCGCCTGCGCGCGCTCCTGGAAGCGCGCGTAGTTGCGGATCGCGGTCTGGATCGATAGCACCACCCAGTACGCCACCACGCTGGTGTGGAAGCCGAAGATGAAGAGCAGCGTCACCTCGCTCTTGAACGTCACGGGCGGGCGGATGGGCCAGAACTCGTTCCAGGTGAGATGGAAGGTGGCCTCGAGACTGAGCTTCAGCAGCGCCCAGCCGAGACTGAGCAGCAGGTGCAGTCCCACCAGCCTCGCGATCTGCTGCCGGTCCAGCGGCCACCTGCGACCGGCCCAGATGATCAACGGCGTCAGCAACGCCGAGATGTAGATGTTGGCGCTCCAGTACCGCAGGTCCTGCCAGGGGTTGGGATCTTCCCAATAGAAGCGACGGGTGACGTTCTGCGCGAAATAGATCAGGCCGACCAGCGTCCAGGCGAGGAAGTAGAAGGCCCAGGGCCTGATCTTGCGCAGATTCATGGCGGTGCGGCGAAGCTTAACCCGTCAGCGCCGAGGGTCGATGTCGTGCCCGGACATTTGCATTGTCATGGACAGGAAATAGCCCATTCCCGGCGCCCGGGAGAAAGGTTGTTTGACCAGTGGGCCGAAATCTGTGACGAACGGACGGAACTTTTTACGCTACAGCGGCAGATTTTGCGCGCCGAAGCCGGCGAGCGGTTCGTGGTAGCCGCGTCCGAGCGCGATGACCTTGAAGATCTCGCCCATTTCACCCGGCAACATCAGGCGGCGCGCCTCGCCCGCGAGTCGCGCGCGGCGCTGCTCGTCGTCGCCGGCCGCGAGCATCTCGGTAGTGAGCAGCGACTCCATGCCGGCACCAATCAGGAACGCCGCCTGCGTCGCGAAGCCCAGGATCTCGAGACCGGCGCCATCGGCCGCCTCGGCCACGCGCGTGAAATCCACCCACGCCGTGATGTCCTGCAACCCGACGTTGATGAAAGGATCTTCGTGCGCGCGATGCCGGAAATGGCAGCGCAGCGTGCCGGCGCCGCGTTCCGGGTGATACAGGTGCGCGCGCGGCAGTCCGTAGTCGATCAACAACGCGACACCGTGTTCGAGCTGCCCGGCGAGGCTCGCGATCCACGGCTGGAACGACAGGCACACCTCGGACACGTAGCCATCGGGCAACGCCACCGGCAGCGTGTCGAGCACGTTCTCCACGGCCAGTTCGAGCTCGGGCGCGGGATCGAGCTCGCGCCACGCGAACCTCTCACCCTCCAGCGCGACGCCCAGCGCGCGCACGCGCTGCGCCGCCTCCGTGCCGCGAAGCAGGAAGCGCGCCACCGGCATGGCATCCAGCACCTCGTTCGCCAGCACCACGCCGCGCATGGCCTGCGCCGGCCAGCGATCTAACCACTCGACCCGCGCGGCAATCTCCGGCGGCAGCCGGGAGATCCGCGCGCGTTGCCTCTCGGCCAGGTCGGCAGAGACTTCGAGGATGCGATAGCGATCCGGCAGGCGCTCGAGCGCCGCGAGCTCGGTCAGCAGGTCAGCCGCCATGGTGCCGAGTCCGGCCCCGAGCTCCAGCACGTCGCCGCCGGTGACCTCGAGCACTTCTGCCA